>Ga0172369_10006811_pt1 | contig 13483 bp, 15 predicted proteins | sample LakKiv25m_FD_114539 | JGI IMG/M metagenome (GOLD analysis project Ga0172369, IMG submission 114539) | Freshwater microbial communities from Kabuno Bay, South-Kivu, Congo - kab_022012_11.25m | ecosystem: Environmental > Aquatic > Freshwater > Lake | place: Democratic Republic of the Congo... | reverse complement strand
GATTCTAAAGTAGAAACAATGGGAAGAGATGAGTTGTTGGATAAATTTTGGCCGAAGTGGCTGCTGAAAAGTAAAAAGGCACAAGGAAAAAATATCGGAGAATAATTATGGCGGAACAAAAACCAAAAGCAACGAGGGATGGGTTCGGCGAGGCCCTTGTTGAACTGGGTAAAGCGAACAAAGATATTGTGGTAGTTTCAGCCGATCTGACGCCGTCAACTAGGGCGGATTGGTTTAAAAATCAGTTTCCTGATAGATTTTTTGCAGTAGGGGTAGCAGAACAGGATATGTTTTGCACGGCGGCAGGCCTTGTGCTTTGCGGCAAAACAGCATTTGCCTGTACGTTCGGCGTGTTTGCAAGCGGCAGGGCATGGGATCAATTAAGAGTTTCAATTTGTTACATGAACCTTAATGTAAAGATCGCCGGAACGCATGGCGGTATTTCAGTCGGGCCTGACGGCGCAACGCACCAGGCGCTTGAAGAAATTACACTTATGCGCGCATTGCCTAATATGAAAATAATTGTCCCGGCAGATTATGTGCAGGCGAAAAAAGCTACTATAGCCGCCGCAAATTGCCCCGGGCCTGTGTATCTTAGGCTTGGCAGGAGTCCGGTGCCTTATGTGTCCAGCGAGACAGATAATTTTCAAATAGACAAGGCAGATATTCTAAAAGAAGGCCAAGATGTTGCTATTATTGCTTGTGGTATTATGGTGCATAATGCATTAATTGCAAGAGATATCCTCGAGAAGAAAGGCATAAAGGCAGGCGTCTTGAATATGCATACGCCAAAACCTATTGATGAAAAGGCAATAAGTGATGCCGCAAGAAAAACAGGCGCTATTGTTACCTGTGAAGAACATACTATTTTAGGCGGCCTTGGCGGTGCAGTAAGTGAGGTTGTTACTAAAATTGGCCCATTAGTTCCGATAGAGATGGTTGGGACAAATGATGTGTTTGGCGAATCCGGAGAGGCAGAGGAACTTATAAAGAAATTTCATCTTGCACCGGAAGATATTGTCTTGGCTGCTGAAAAGGTAATAAAAAGAAAAAGGTAATTAAAATGTAGGGGCACGGCATGCCGTGCCCCTACAACAATAATATGCGATCGTTAAAATTAAAATCTTCCGCCAAGCTTAATTTGTACCTAAGGATTTTGGATAAACGTCCTGATGGATATCATAACCTAGTGACGCTCTTTGAGAGGATAGACCTTTGTGATGAAATAACGATATCAAGTAGGGGCAAGGCGCGCCGTGCCCCTACAATTAAAATAACCTGTTCAAACCTTGATGTCCCGCTGGACAGTAGAAATCTTGCACATAAGGCAGCTAGCGCGCTTATGGCTGAAACCGGCATAAAAAGGGATGTAAATATACATATCAAAAAGCGCATCCCAATTGCAGGTGGGTTAGGTGGTGGTTCCAGTAATGCCGCAACGGTGTTAAAAGGTCTTAACATATTGTGGAATTTGAAGTTAGAACAAAAAGAGCTTATGGCCATAGGCGCTAAAATAGGCGCAGATGTTAATTTTTTTCTATCTGGTAAGAGTTTTGCAATAGGAACCAGTAGGGGTGAGGTAACCTCGCCCCTACATTTAAAGAAATCCATATGGCATGTCCTTGTCGTACCAGAAATAGGCTTCTCTACCAAAGAAATTTATGCCTTATGGGATAAAATGCATAAGGATGGTAATTTCCCTCCCTCGCAGCAAGGGTGTAATAACAGTTTGCTCGGGACTAATTTTCAACACGGTAATAACGGGAAAATTAGCTTGACAGTGGCTTTAGCTGATGTTAAAATATTACTCCACTCAATCCAGCAAAATAACTTTGCTTTGCTGGGTAAAAACCTTCATAATGATTTAGAAGAATCGGCGCAGATTAAAGACTGCACAATAGTGAAAATAAAAGAATTATTGAAATCTTATGGTATAGAGAATCTATTGATGTCAGGCAGCGGTTCGACAGTTTTTGCCGTTATGTTTTCAAGGAAGGAGGCAATAGGTTTAAGGCATAGATTGGCCCGTTTAAAAAATAGATGGCAGATTTTTATAGCCAAAACTTATTAACTGATATTTTTTCAGGAGGACCTACGAGTGGAAATTACTGAAGTCAGAGTATTTTTGAAAGACGCAAAGGATAAAAAGCTTAAGGCTTATGCAGCAGTAACTTTTGATAGTGTATTCGTAGTTCGTAATATAAAGATAATAGAGGGCGGTAAGGGGTTATTTGTAGCTATGCCTTCCAGAAAGCTTAGAGACGTTTGTTCGGCCTGTGGTTTTACCAATCCGGTAAAAGCAAAATTTTGCAATGAATGCGGGAAAACGCTTAATCCGATTCTAAATAAAAGCAGAATTTCAGAACCGACGCATGATGATCTGGACAGGCAATCTGATCATAGGGATATAGCGCATCCTATTACTCCTGAATTTAGAGATTATCTTCAGGAAAAAGTTTTAACTTCTTACAACAAAGAAAAAGAATCTAGTTTAGCTCATAGCTGATAGTTCATAGTAAAAAACAATCTTTTGCTATGAGCTCATGAGCTAGGAGCTAAACAAGTATTGTAATAGTTATGCTATAACTGCCCGGTAGTGTAACGGTAGCACTCAAGAATTTGGATCTTGCTGTTGAGGTTCGAATCCTCACCGGGCAACCAAATTCGGCGAAGCCGAATTTGATCCTGTTTTGCCAGCTATTTATTAGGTGCAAAACAGGACCTAAACCGAGACAGTATAGTTTGAAATTTTTAATTAATATTAACCAAGATCCTTTGGCAGCTATAATCCTTCTGTTTGTCGGATTGCTTAACGCTGTCTCAGGATCATAATTTTGTTCAAAATTATGAAAGAAATTGCCGCAATAGTATTAGCTGCAGGTGAAGGCACAAGGATGAAATCATCCATATTGCCCAAGGTTTTACATCCTATATGTTGGAAACCTATGATAAGCTATATCCTTGAAACTATCCAATCGGCAGGGGTAAAAAAGATTGTAGTAGTAACAGGGTATAAATCAGAGCTTGTAAAGAAATTTTTAGGTTCAAGCGGCAGCAATAATATAAAAACTGTAAATCAAAAAAAATTATTAGGCACTGCAGACGCTGTAAATGGCACCAGAAAACTTTTGAAAAATTTTAAAGGCGATGTGCTGATTCTCTATGGCGATATGCCTCTCATTACCAAAGACTGCATAGAGAATCTTATGCGAAGGCATCAGAATACAAATGCATCGTGCACCTTGCTCACAGCAATAGTTAAAAACCCTACGGGTTTTGGCAGAATAATAAGGGATGATCAGGGCCGCGTTTTGAGGATAGTAGAAGAGAATGACGCCTCTATTTATGAAAAGGTAATAGAGGAAATTAATGTAGGCCTTTATTGTTTTAATGCTGCACAATTATTTGAAGCGCTTAAAAAAGTAAAGCCGCACAATGTAAAATCGGAATATTATTTAACTGACGTAGTGTCAATATTATCCCGCCACGGTGGCCGCATAGAGTCCATATTGACTAATAATATGGATGAGGCATTTGGGGTAAGCTCCAAGAATGATTTAGTAAAGGCTCAGGAAATAATCAGAAAAAGGACTCTTGATAAATTAATAGAAAAAGGCATTACTATTGTTGATCCGCAGACGACCTATATAGATGACCGCGTAGAGATAAATCAGGATACGGTTATACATCCGTTTACAATAATAGAAGGCGATGTGAGAATAGGAAGCAGGTGTTCAATAGGCCCGTTTTGCAGGATAAAAGGCCAGACTTTAATAGCAGATGATGTTGAGGTGAGAGATTTTGTTAATATAGTGAAGAGTAAAATAGGCAAATCTGCTGTAATAGCAAATCATGTTTTTTTGAATAATTCGATAGTTCCGGCGTCATCAGTTGTAAGTTCCTCGCCGGTTAAAATCTAATGGAGAAATAATAAAATGAAAAACGGAGAAATGCAAATATTTTCCGGGAATTCTAATTTAAAACTTGCCAAAGGTATATGCAAATATCTTGATGTAGAATTGGGCAGCGCCCTGGTAGACAAATTCAGCGAGGGCGAAATTCGGGTTAAGATAGGAGAAAATGTAAGAGGCAAGGATGTTTTTGTTATTCAGTCTACCTGTCCGCCAGTTAATGATAATTTGATGGAGCTTTTGATTATGGTGGATGCATTAAGGCGGTCTTCAGCAAAAAGGATAACGGCTGTAGTTCCTTATTTTGGTTATGCAAGGCAGGATAGAAAAGACATGCCGCGCGTTCCCATAACAGCAAAATTGGTTGCAAATTTAATGACAAAAGCCGGCATAAACAGGGTTTTAACTATAGATTTACATGCCGGGCAGATTCAAGGGTTTTTTGATATACCGCTTGATCATCTTTTTGCGGCAAAAGTTTTAATGGATTATTTTACAAAGAAAAAAATAAAAAATCTGGTTGTAGTTTCTCCCGACGTGGGTGGTATAAAAACGGCAAGGGCTTATGCTAAAAGGATAATGGCTGATCTTGCAATTGTTGATAAGCGCCGGGTAAATGATAAGCAGATTGAGGTTATGAATATACTTGGCGAAGTTAAGGGTAAAAATGCCGTTATAGTAGATGATATGATAGCTACCGCAGGGTCTCTTACTGAGGCGGCGGCTGCATTGAAAGATGCAGGCGCAATTGATATTTATGCCGCTGCAACACACCCTGTTTTATCCGGCCCGGCCATAGAACGCATAAAGAAAAGTTTTTTAAAGGAAGTTATAGTAACTGATACTATACCTGAAGACAGTTCTAAAAAGATAGATAAGATAAAAGTTTTATCTATTGCTCCGCTTTTAGGCGAGGCAATTAAAAGGATACACGAGGAACAGTCAATAAGCTGTTTGTTTGATTAATAGTAGGGAGAAATTTATCCCTCGCGACTATTCGATATAGCTGGTCGCTCGGGATGAAATTTTCAAATCGAAAAAGAAAGGGAAAATTTCAATGGAACAGGTGCAATTAGCAGCAACTATGCGAAAAAAAGAAGAGATAGGCAAAAGATATGCAAATAAATTACGCCAGGAGGGTTTCATCCCGGCGGTTGTTTATAAGGCTGGCAAGGAGACAATTTCCGTTATATTGAATGCGCGCGATTTTGCAAAAATTTTGCATACATCTGCCGGCGGCAACGTTATTATCGAACTTAATATTTCCGATGACGGATCCAAGCCGCAGAAAAGAACAGTTATTATAAAAGAAATTCAGCATCATCCATACAGGGATAATATTTTGCATGTTGATTTTAACCAGATAGCGCTTGATGAAGTAATAAAGGTGAAGGTGCCTATTGCTACCAAAGGCGAAGCAATCGGTGTTACGCGTGACGCTGGTATTTTGGAACGTATCGTATGGGAAGTTGAAATAGAATGTTTGCCTACGCAGATACCTGAAAAGATAGAGATAGACGTGACGGATCTTGAGGTAAACCACGATAAGACCATAAAAGATTTAAGCGTGCCAACAGGGGTAAAGGTATTGGCTAGCTCAGAACAGATAGTTGTTGCTGTAGCTGCTAAAAAGACTTTGGAAGAAGCTGTTGCTGTTCCTGAAGGCGAGGCTGCTGAACCCGAAGTCCTAAGAGAGAAGAAGCCTGAAGAAGGCGAAGTCGCAGCAGAGGCTGCAGAACAGCCGGCTGCTGAAAAGAAACCAAAAGAAGAGAAAAAGTAGCGGCATGAAATTAATAGTTGGATTAGGTAACCCCGGTTTAAAATATAAATCAACGCGCCATAACATAGGTTTTAAGGCAGTTGGTTTGTTGGCAAAAAAATATAATATAAAGATTGATAAGTTGCAGTATGGAGCCAAAATAGGCAAAGGCTTCATAAATAACCATAAAGTAATATTAGCCCTTCCTCAAAAATTTATGAATTTATCTGGCGAATCCGTCGGGTGGATTATAAAAAATGAGAAAATAAATAAGGTAGACCTTTTGGTTGTCTGCGATGATGTTAATTTGAAATATGGCACGTTGCGGCTAAGGAAAGAAGGAAGCGCAGGCGGGCACAATGGCCTTAAATCTATAATAGAACATCTTGGCGGAAGTGATTTTGCCAGGCTGAGAGTTGGCATAGGCTATGAAGGCATATCGGGCGATATAACAAATTTTGTTCTAGGGAATTTTACAAAAGAAGAGATCGTTTCATTGGCTGATATTTTAGATAAAGCAATAGAAGGTTGTGAAAATTGGATATAAAATAAGAGGTAGTCCCTCGTCGCAGCTTGCGATTGCTGGCGGCTCGGGACAATTTTTCAAATCGCAATAGCTGGAAAAATTGGAGGTATTTGGTGAATAATTACGAAGGCATGATTGTTATTAAGTCAGATTTAGACAAAGACCTGAAAAAGAAAACAATGGATTTTATTTCTAATGCCATCACAAAAGAAGGCGGAAATATTAAGGATGTTTCTGAATGGGGTAAAAACAAACTTGCATACAAAATAAAAAAGCAAAAAGATGGGCTTTATATATTAATGCATTTTAGTGTTACCGGCGACAAATTAAATAAGATCCAAAAGGCGTATACTTTAAACGAAGAGATATTAAAAGCTTTAATTATAGAAAATGAAGATAAAGTAAATGTTTAGTTCATAGCTCATAGCTGATAGTAAAAGATAAAATTTTTTACTATGAGCTTATGAACTATGAGCTAAAACATGGAAAATTTAGCGGAATTTCGGAGGTTGTATGGCAAGCTTGAACAAGGTTTTTCTTATCGGTAATCTTACAAGAGATCCGGAACTAAGATACGCGCCAAGCGGTACCGCTGTTGGTGCTTTTGGTATGGCTACAAACAGAAATTTTGTAACACAGGCAGGCGAGAAAAAACAAGAGACATGTTTTATCAGGATAGTTGTCTGGGGTAAGCAGGCAGAGGCATGTAATCAGTATTTAAAAAAAGGCAGCCTTGTTTTTGTTGAAGGCAGGCTGCAATTTCGTTCCTGGACAGCCCAAGATGGACAGAAAAAATCAACCATCGAAGTCAGGGCAGACAGGGTCCAGTTTTTAGGAAAGCCTATCGCCGCAGGCCAAGCTTCGGATTCCCATCCAGATCATTCAGATGTTTATCAGGATGAAGATTTTTCAGGTATTTCAAGCGGGGCATCTGCGAATCCTAAGAAAAATTCAGAAGACCCATTTTTATCGGATGATGTAAATTCTCAAATAGATGAGAATGTGACTTAATTAAAAGGAGTGTGCATGGAAAGAAAAACGTTCGGTTTTAATAAAAATGCCAAGAATAAATTTCAGAAAAGTAAAGGTAAAGATGGTAAATTTACAAAGAGGCCAAAAACATCGTCAGGCTCTGGTTTTTTCAGGAGAAAGACATGTAAGTTCTGCACCGAAAAAATAAAATCGGTTGACTATAAGGATATGGCTCGTCTGACGAAATTTATTACTGAGAGAGGTAAAATTACACCAAGCAGATTGTCAGGTTTATGTGCTAAACATCAGAGGATATTGGCTTCTGCAATAAAGAGGGCGCGCCATATTGCGCTATTGCCGTATACAGCTAAGTACTAAAAAAATAGGTGGATAAATGAAAGTTATATTAATGAAAGATGTCGATAAGATTGGAAAGGCCGGCCAGACCGTCGAAGTAAAAGATGGTTTTGCAAGGAATTTATTAGTCCCGAATGGATTGGCTAAAGTTTCTACCCCTGAAAATCTGCGCATGGTTGAGAATATAAAACTTAAAGCGCAGAAAAAAGCTCAGGTAGAAGTAGAACAGGCTAAAGAATTTGCTGACAAGCTGTCAAAAATTTCATGTACAGTAGCTGTACAGGTAGGGCCGGATGAGAAACTTTATGGTTCTGTAACCCCTGGCGATATACAAAAATCAATTGAAGCCGAGGGGATTCAGATAGATAAAAAAGCAATTTCAATAGATACGCCTATAGAAAAACTCGGCGTTTATCATGTTACTGTAAGCGTTCATCCGCAAGTTCAGGCAGCAGTTAAAATCTGGATAGTTAAAAAATGACACTTCGTGTCATCCTGAGCGATAGTGTTAGATTCTTCGGCGCCAAAAAGCGTGGCGCCTCAGAATGACAAATTCTGGGAATAGATATGCCTGTAGGAAATATCAGCATAGAAAAGACTTTTGAGCGTATACCGCCGCAAAATATAGAGGCAGAGATGGCGGTTTTGGGCTCGATGCTTTTGGAAGAAGATGCCATAGCTTTAGCTATAGAGCTGATGGATGCGGACTATTTTTATAAAGATGCCCACAAGAAAATTTTTTCAGCGCTGTTGGGTCTTTTTGATTTAAATAAAGCCGCAGATTTATTGACATTGGTTGACGAGCTTAAAAAACGCGGCCAGCTTGAAGAAGTGGGAGGGCCTGCATATCTTGCATCTTTGACTACGGTAGTTCCGACTGCTGCGAATGTGCGCCACTATGCTAAGATAGTAAAAGAAAAAGCCATCCTAAGAAATCTTATAACTACAGCAACACAGATAGTTACAGATAGTTATGAGTCGGGCCAAACAGCCGATCAATTGATTGATAAAGCAGAGCGTCTTATATTTGAAATTACAAGCCGCAAGATAGAGACACGCCTTGTTCCATTGAAAGAAATAATAAAAGATAGTATTGAAACAATAGATAACCTTTATCAAAAAAAGGCAAACGTTACCGGCCTTGCAACAGGATTTTTTGAATTAGATGCGATGACAGCTGGATTACAGGCATCAGATTTAATTATAGTTGCCGGTAGGCCTTCTATGGGTAAAAGTGCCTTTGTTAGTTCTATAGCAGAATATTTGGGAATTATTGAAAAGGTACCAATAGCGATATTTAGTTTGGAAATGTCAAAGGAACAGCTTGTCCAAAGAATGCTTTGTTCTCATGCCAGGATTGATGCGCATAAAGTCAGAACCGGTTTTCTTGCCCAGCAGGATTGGCCAAAACTTACTGCCGCCGCTGGTAAACTTTCTGAAGCGCCGATATATATAGATGATACGCCGGCTGCAACAGTCTTAGAGCTAAGGGCAAAAGCCAGAAGGCTTAAGGCCCAATATGATATAAAAATGGTAATAGTTGACTATTTGCAGCTTATGCAGGGCCCGGCAGGAGCAGAAAACAGGCAGCAGGAAATTTCTGAAATCTCAAAGTCTTTAAAAGCATTGGCAAGGGAGATTAGGGTGCCATTGGTAGCAGTAAGCCAGCTTTCCAGGGCAGTTGAAGGCCGTTCAGACCATAGGCCGCAGCTTTCTGATTTGCGTGAATCAGGCGCGATAGAGCAGGACGCAGACGTTGTTATGCTTATTTTAAGAGAAGAATACTATAACCCTACCGAAGAAAATAAAGGTACAGCAGAGGTAATAATTGCCAAGCAGAGGAATGGCCCGGTCGGTTCAATAAAAGCAGCCTTTGTAAAGGAATATGCGCGTTTTGAAAATTTAACTAAAATGGATGAGGATTAGTCACTTTTTTCTTTACAAAAATACAAATTATGTTAATATTAACTTTATATTATAATATAACTAAGGGAAATAATTTATGAGATGTATAACTAAGATAAAGTTGTGTATTTTGGCAATGTCGGCATTTTTTGTATTTTTTCAGAATCACCAGGCCTTGGCTGAAAATGAGGCATTTGCTACATCCAAGGACAACGAAGGCAAAACAGTAATAGCTATAGAAGTAAAAAATAATAAGGCTATAAGCAGCGCTACCATATTATCTAAAATACAGACTTTGGCAGCAAAGCCTTTTTCTCAAGCAATATTAAATCAGGATTTAAAAAGATTGTATGCCACTGATTTTTTTACGGATATTTCAATAGAGGTCGAGGATTTCCAAGGCGGGGTTAAGGTAATATTTGTTGTTACAGAAAAACCGATAGTTGATAAAGTTTTGTTTGAAGGCAATAAGGTTATTAAAAATGACAGGCTTTTGCCTTTGGTCAAAACAAAATCTGATCAGATGCTTAATTACAGGACTTTAAAGTCTGACACAGAGGCAATATCGGCCTTGTATGAAAAGAATGGTTTTCACCTTGCTAAAATACAATATAGAGTTGATGTAGATGATAAAACAAATAGGGGCGTTGTTGTTTTTGAGATTTCAGAGTCAGAAAGAGTTAGGATAAAAAATATATCCGTAGAAGGCAACAAATATTTTAATGATGGCAGAATATTAAAACTTATGATTACTAAACGAAGCACGCTTTTTAGCTCCGGGTATTATAAAAAAGATGTATTTGAGTCAGATCTGGAAAAGGTAGCCGATTTTTACAGAAGAGAAGGTTTTATGGATGTCGTTGTTGATAAAGAATTAAATTACACTGGCGGCGACAAGAAACTCTATATTGTCATAAAAATAAATGAAGGTAAAAAATATCTTGTAGGGGCTATAAAGATTACAGGCAATAATATTTTTCCGGAATTTAAGCTTAGGGGTAATTTAACTATGTTGCCGGAATCTGTGTTTAGCCAGGATGGTTTAAAGTCTGATATAGTAAGGCTTCAGGAATATTATTTTCACGATGGCTATATATCGTCAGTTGTAAAAGCCGATACTGTTTTAAATGCGCAGACAGGCAAAATTGATATTACCTATAGCATAACGGAAGGCGAGCTTGCGTATGTTGATATGATTGATATACGCGGCAATTCAAAGACAAAAGATGTAGTTATCCGTCGTGAATTAAGGATATATCCGGGTGAAAAATTTGACGGTGAGAAACTTAAAAGGTCCAAAGAGAGGCTTTATAATCTGGGATTTTTTGAAGAAATTAATTATACTATTGAACCATCCACTGAAGAAAATAAAAAGAACCTTGTTGTTACAGTAAAAGAAACCAAGACGGGGGAATTTAGTTTTGGCGCAGGGTACAGTTCTATAGATAAAGCAGTCGGCTTTGTTGATTTAACGCAGAAAAATTTTGATCTTTTTAACTGGCCTACATTTACCGGGGACGGCCAAGAATTAAGATTGCATACCGATTTTGGAACTGTAAGGCAGGATTATGTCTTGAGTTATACAGAACCATGGATTTTTGATTATCCGTATTTATTTGGTTTTGATTTATTTCAGAGAAGCCATTCCCGTTCAACGGATATAGGTTATGGTTATAATGAAAATAGGCAAGGCGGCGATTTGAGATTTGGCAAGGAAATTACTGAATATGACCGGGCAGATCTTATGTATATGATGGAAAATGTTGATATCAGCGATGTTGCAGATTCTGCATCCAATGAGTTAAAACTGGAAGAAGGCACAAATCAAATAAATAGCTTGGGTTTAACTTTAACGCACGATACAAGGGATAATGTTTATAACCCGGCAACTGGTTTATTGGGGGTTGGAACAATTGATTATGCCGGCGGTTTCCTGGGAGGAGATAAAAATTTCATAAGATATACGCTTAGTTCAAGTATATTCTTTTCATTGTTTAATACAAATGTTTTGGAATTTAGAGGTAAGGCAGGCGCAATAGACGATTTCAGTACAACCGACAGGGTGCCTATTTACGAAAGGTTTTTTGCCGGCGGTGCAAATACTATAAGAGGATACAAGGAAAGAAGGGTAGGGCCATTAGACCCAGTAACAAAGGATCCTATAGGCGGTAAATCACTTCTTCTGGGAACAGTTGAGTATACGATCCCATTGATAAAAGTCCTTAAGGCGGCTGTTTTTTATGATGTGGGAAATGTTTGGCCGACCGTTAACGAAATAGGTTTTAATAATTTAAAGTCAAGCGTAGGTGTAGGCACAAGGATTAAAACGCCTCTTGGGCCTGTAAAACTTGATTATGGTTTTCCTTTGGACAGCATTGGTGGTGAGAAGAAAAGTCCAAGATTTCATTTCAGCATGAGCAGAGGTTTCTAAAACCGGAGGTGTTACTATGAAGAAGGCTTTTTTATTGGCATTGGTATTTGTGTTTGCAACAACATTATTTGTGAAACAATCTCAGGCAGCTGATTCTTTAAAAATCGGTTATCTCGATGTCGGAAAGACATTTGATGAATATAAAAAGACAAAAGAGTTGGATGCTGCATTGGAAAAGGAAGCCAAGGCAAAACAGGCAGATAGGGATAAACTTGTCAGCGAAATTACAAGATTGCGTGATGAGTTGGAACTTTTAAGTGAAAAAGGCAAGCAGGAAAGACAGGTTGTTATAGATGAGAAAATCAAAAAGCTGCAGGATTTTGATAGGGTAACCAGAAATGATTTAAAGAAAAAACGCGACGGAATGGTTACTGATATATTAAAAGAGATTGATAAAGTCGTTCAGGATTTTGGTACCAAAAACGGCTATGATTTGATTTTAAATGATAAGGTTATTATCTATAAAAAAGACAATTTAAATATTACAACGGATATATTAACTACATTAAATGATCAATATGCTAGCCCAAAATAAAACAAAGCTTACTTTAGAAGAAGTAGCAAAGCTAGTCGATGGCGAGGTTGTCGGAGACAAAAATATTGTTGTTACCGGTATCTGCGGTATAAAAGAGGCACAAGAAGGCGATTTAACCTTTGTAGCCAATAATAAATATATGCCTCTGATAAAAAATACCAAGGCCTCTGCTATAATAACTTCTAAGGAAATAAAAAAATCTAACAAGGCGATAATACGTACTGAAAACCCGTCCCTTGCGTTTGCTAAGATGGTTTCATTTATGTCTCCGCAAGAAGTTGTCCATCCCAAAGGCATTGATCCTAAAGCAGTAATAGGCAAAAATGTTAAATTAGGAAAGGATGTTGCAATACAGCCTTTCGTAGTTATAGAGGATAACGCGCAGATAGGCGACAGGACTATAATTTATGCAGGTACATATGTTGGCATAGGTTCAAAGATAGGAAATGATTGCCTTATATATCCTAATATTACCATAAGAGAACGTATTGTTATTGGTAATAGGGTAACCATCCATAGTGGTTCTGTAATAGGAAGCGATGGTTTTGGATTTGCCACAGTATGCGGAGTTCATCATAAGATTCCTCAAATAGGCATTGTTGTTATAGAGGATGACGTTGAGATAGGCGCAAATGTTACTATTGATAGGGCCAGGTTTGGAAAAACATTGATCGGCAAGGGTACCAAAATAGACAATTTAGTACAGATTGCCCATAATGTTGAAATAGGCGAGCATTCAATTATAGTTGCTCAAAGCGGCATATCAGGTTCTACAAAAGTCGGTAAAAATGTAATTATAGCTGGCCAATCAGGAATAGTGGGCCATATTAATATAGGAGACAATTCTGTTATAGCAGCCAAAAGTGGAGTTGCAAAATCTTTGCCTGCTAATAGCGTGGTTTTTGGGTATCCCGCAAGGCCGATACAAAAAACAAGGCGCATAAATGCGTGTTTAACAAGGCTGCCAGATTTATTCAGATTTATAATGCATATGGAGGCAAAACTAAAAGAACACAAAATATTGCCAAAAGATTTTTCGTATAAAAACTTTAAAGAGGAAAACGAGACAGAAGAATAAAAGGTAGTC
>Ga0172369_10006802_pt1 | contig 13489 bp, 12 predicted proteins | sample LakKiv25m_FD_114539 | JGI IMG/M metagenome (GOLD analysis project Ga0172369, IMG submission 114539) | Freshwater microbial communities from Kabuno Bay, South-Kivu, Congo - kab_022012_11.25m | ecosystem: Environmental > Aquatic > Freshwater > Lake | place: Democratic Republic of the Congo... | reverse complement strand
ATTCATATATTTAAAGTTTTCTAAGTCAATTAAAAAATATAAAAAGCCAATTAACTAAAAGATTATATGAAAACCCAATTCATTCCAATAGATTACAGTTACTTTGATTTTGAAGGAAAAAATTATGCTTTAATATACGGAAGGGACCCAAATAATAAAAAGGTTTGTTTGATTGATTCATGTCCAGTTTATCTCTGGGCAATTTTAAAAGATAAAACTTCTAAAGAAAAAATTGAAGAAATAAAAAAGAAAATTGAAAAGATAGAAATTGATGCAAAATCAAGAAAAACAAAAGTAGAAAAAGTTGAAATTGAAAACAAAAATTTTCTTAATAGAGAAGTAAAAGCATTAAAGATTTACGCAACAAATTATAAAGATTTGCACGATGTTGCAGATAAAATTGATTTCCCAGAGATAGAAAAAAGAAGAGGTTATGATTTAGGATTCACCACGCATTACATTCTTGAAAGGAGATTAGAACCATTAAATTGGTATGAAATAGAAGGAGAAATGTTAAATAATTCAGATGAATTCGGGGGGATTGATCAAATTATGAATGCTGATTTTGTAATAAAAATGAAATCATTCAAAAATCTAAAAGAAAATGAATTTGAACCAAAAGTTTTAGCATATGATATTGAAACAGATGATTTAAAAATTGGAAAAGGGGAAATTCTTATGATTTCCTTGGTCTCAAAAGAATTTAAAAAAGTAATAACTTGGAAAAAAATAGATACAAAAAAAGATTATGTAGAATTTGTGAAAGATGAAAAAGAAATGTTGGAAAAATTTTGTAAATATGTAAAAGAGATTTCTCCAGATGTCTTAGTTGGATATTTTTCCGACGGATTTGATATGCCTTATATAAAAGAAAGAGCAGAAAAATTTAAAATAAAATTAAATCTGGGAATAGATAATAGTCAACCTAAATCTTCTGGAGGCGCAAGTTCAAGTTCAAGGATAGAGGGGATCACACACGTGGATTTGTTAAAATTTATTTCTACAACATATTCTCAATACATGCAGTCAGAAACATTATCTTTAAATGAAGTTGCAAAAGAATTTTTAAAAGATACAAAAAAGGAATTTAAAATACAACACAGTTCAAAATTAAAAGAACACAATTGGGAAGAATATTACGAATATAATTTGCATGATTCAGAATTAACCCTAAATTTATTTGAAAAATTTTGGCCAGACATGCTTGAATTCTCGAGGATAATAAAAGAGCCTTTATTTGAAATTTCGAGAAACGGTTTATCAAAACAGATGGAATCTTATATCTTACATAATCTAAGTAGGTTTAATGAAATTCCAGAAAAGAGACCGATGAACAACGAAATATCTGAAAGGATACAAAGAGGAGGAGTGAAAGGGGCCTTTGTTTATGAACCCAAACCAGGAATTTATGAAAATATTGCAATGTTTGATTTTACTTCAATGCATACAAGTATAATTATATCTTATAATATTTCAAAAGAAACCCTCGAAGAAAAAGGAAAAAATCAATTTCAAAGTCCAGAAATAGAAATAGATGGAAAAAATAAAATTTTCTATTTTTCAAGAAAACCTGGGTTCGTTCCAACAATTTTAAAAGAAATCTTTGAAAAAAGAAAAAGATTCAAAGAAGAATATAAAAAAGATCCAAATATTTTTACAAAAGCAAGAAGTAATGCATTCAAATTACTATCAGCGTCGGCACATGGATATATTGGTTTTTCAGGTGCAAGATACTATTCTTGGGAAGCTTCATCTTCTATTTTAGCTTATGTTCGTCAATTTAATATTGAAACAATAAAAAAAATAGAAAAGTTAGGACATAAGGTAATTTATGGAGATACAGATAGCGTTGCTTTCTTAATTAATAAAGACTCAAAAGAAGATATAAAAAATTTGTTAAAGAGATTGAATGAGAAATTACCTGGAGTAATGGAATTGGAATTGGAAGGTTTCTTCAAAAGGGGAATTTGGGTAACAACACGTGAGGGAAAAAGTGGAGCAAAGAAAAAATATGCAATGATTAAAGAAGATGGAGAAGTTAAAATAAGAGGATTTGAAACAGTTAGGAGAGATTGGTGCAAACTTGCAAGAGAAGTTCAAGATAAAATTATTAGATTGATTTTAAATGAGGGAAATGAAAAAAAAGCATTAGAATATTTTAAGGAAGTAGTAGAAAAATTAAAGAAAAGAGAAATAAAAAAAGAGGATTTAATTATACGAACCCAATTAACAAAACCCATTTCAGAATATAAATCAATATCTCCTCATGTGGTGGCCGCAAAAAAGATTAAAGAAAACGAAGAGCCTATGGCCCATGGAAGTTTAATAGAATATTATATTGCAGAGACAAATACAAAATCCAAATTAATTAGAGATAAAGTAAAGTTAATAGATGAAAAAGGAGAATATAATATTGAATATTATCTAAAAAATCAAATCTTACCTGCAGTAGAAAATATTTTTAATATATTTAAAATAGATTTAGATTATCTTATCGAAGGAAAAAAACAAATGAAACTAGGTGATTTTAAATAATATGAAATCACAAAAATTAATTTTAAAAGATTTGTTCGTGGAAAGAATGGAAAAAATTTTAGGAGAAGTTGAATTTGAAAGATATAAAAAATCCTTAGAAACACAATTACCCAATTCAATAAGATGCAATACTTTAAAAATAACTCCAGAAATCTTAAAAGAAAGGCTTCAAAAAAAAGGTTGGGAAATTGAACGACCTTTCAAAGAATTTCCAGAGATTTTTATTGTTAAAAATGAACTTGAACCAGGAGAATTAGGACGAGCATTAGAACATTTGCTTGGCTATTATTACATCCAAGAAATTTCAAGTATGATGCCTATAATTGTTTTAAAACCAAAACCAAATGAATTAGTTTTAGATCTCTGTGCTTCTCCAGGAAGTAAAACAACACAAACAGCATCGGAGATGAAAAATACAGGGACAATAATAGCAAACGATGTGAGTATCTCCAGATTGAAAATATTATCTTCTAATTTAGAAAAATGCGGAGTGACAAATACAATAATAACTAGAAAAGATGCGTTAGATTTATGTAAAAAATTAAAACAAGAGGGTTTTGAATTTGATAAAATTTTGCTAGATGCACCTTGTTCAGGAGAAGGGACACTCAAATCAAGTCCAAAAACAGCCTTAATGTGGAATATTAATACTATAAAATATCTTTCAAAAATACAAAAAAGAATGATAATAGAATCTTTTAATATATTAAAAATTGGGGGAGAAATGATTTATTCAACTTGTACTCATGCCCCAGAAGAAAATGAAGAAATTATTGAATTTGCATTAAATGAATTTAAAAACAAGATAAGAATAGAGAAAATAAAGTTACCATTAAAATTTCGAGAAGGAATAGAAAAATGGGGAGAAAAAAAATTCTCAAAAGAAATTAAAGATTGTTGTAGAATTTATCCACAAGATGGAATTACAGAGGGATTTTTTATAACCAAAATCAAGAAAATAAAATGAATTTTTTAAAAGCATTTGAAGAAGATTACAAGTATTATGACCTTAAAAAAAAGGAACTAAATGCAATAATTAAAGAAGGAGATACAAAAAATAAAATCGTTTTAGATATTGGGGCGGGCATTGGAAGAATTTCAATTCCATTAGCTCAAGACGCCAAAAAAGTTATTGCTTTGGATTATGATAAAAGATTTAAAAAATATTTTAAGGATAATTCAAAAATAGAATTTGTAAATAAGAAGGTTGAAAATTATTTAAATAAAGATAAAAAATTTGAAAGAATAATTTTAGCTTGGCCAGTTATAGATTTTAGATTCTTAGATTTAATAAAGAACTCTATGAACAAAGATAGTAAGTTTATATTTACAACATGCGATAATAAATCAGATTATGAAATAGTAATTGATAAATTAGGAGCTACTTGTAAGAGAGATTATAATCAAAATGTTCAAGATAAAGAAAAGTTTTTACAATTATTACCAAAAAAATTTAAAATATTTGTTAATAAAAAGATAAAAACAGATTATATCTTTCCAAATAAAAATATTGCATTTAGAATATTAAAAAATAGTCTAACTCTTTGGTTCAAAATAAAATTTAATAAAGAAATAGAAGATAAGATTTTAAAAATAATTAATAAACACAAAATAGGAGAAAAAATAATTTTTAAAGAAGATTTATTTTTTTATGTTTTAAAATTAAAATGACCCTTAAAATTTTAACAAAACAAGAGACTCAAGAAGTTTTAGAGAAATTAAATGAACAATTTGGAATAACACAATTAAACGGAATATTATTAACATATAATTATGAAAAAATTTTCTTGTATCGAGGTTCATTTACCGAAGAACAAATTAAAAAAATAGAAAAAATCGCGCCAATAGAAAGGATTGGTGTTTATTTGGCAAAATTCATTGAAGAAAAATCTGGAAATAAAAAGTTAAGATTAAGCATAGAGGGTTCACAAATTTTCAGAGAGCAAATTTCTAAAAATATTTTTGATTTAAATGAAGAACAAATGAATGAGTGGTTAAAAGGAAATGAAATAAATATTCAAATTCCAGAAGATAAGCGTAATTTTTTGATAATGATTTATAATGGAGAATTTTTAGGAACAGGAAAGGCATCTGAAAGCAAAATTACAAATTTTATTCCAAAAAATAGAAGATTGAAAGAGAAAACAATTTAAAAACAAATTAAAACAAATATAAAAATGTCAGAACAAGAAATAATTCAAGCAGGGAAAATTTTGTCAGAAGTAAAAGTTTATGCAAAAAAGATAATAAAAAAGAATATTCCTCTTTTGGAGATAGCAGAAAAAATAGAAGAAAAAATAATAGAACTTAAAGGAAAACCAGCATTTCCAATAAACCTAAGTATTAATGAAATTGCAGCCCATTACACTCCAACTTACGACGATAAAACACTTGCGCATGGACTTTTAAAAGTAGATATTGGAGTTCATATTAATGGAGAAATCGCAGATAGTGCGTTCTCTATGGATTTAGAAAATTTAGAAGAAAATAAAAAACTGATTGAAGCCTCTGAAAAAGCACTTGAAAATACAGAAAAAATAATAAATTCTAAAACAACTTTATCAGAAATTGGAAAAACAATTTCAACAACAATAAACTCTTATGAATTTAATCCCATAGTAAATCTGACAGGTCATTCAATAACTCAATATGATTTACATGCAGGAATATCCATACCAAATGTAGATACAAAATCAAATAAGAAGGTTGGTGTGGGATTGTTCGCAGTTGAACCTTTTGCAACAACAGGAGAAGGAAAAATTTACGACGGAAAACCTTCTGGAATTTATCAGTTAATCAATCCAAAAAATACAAGAAGTCAGATTTCAAGAGATATTTTAGATTATATTGTAGAAGAATATTCCACTCTTCCATTTTGTTCAAGATGGTTAGTAAAGAAATTTGGAACAAAAGCTCTTTTAGCATTGCGTCAATTAGAACAAGAAAATATTTTACACCAATATCCCCAATTAGTAGAAATTTCAAAAGGAATTGTTTCACAAGCAGAAAATACTTTTCTAATAAAAAAAGATAAAGTAATTAATACGACGAAATAGTTATCTAGTAATTAATTTTTTTAAGATATCAAATGATTTTGAAGCATCATCTTCTTTTACAATAAGAGTAATTTCAGAATATGTAGAAACAACATCTATTACACTTATATTTTCCCAGGTTAATTCTTTTGTAAGAATATAAAAAAACCCAATACCTTCAATTGCAGATTCTGGAATATTTATTGTGAGCGTACTTAAAGAACTTATTTTTTTCTTAATTACTTTATTTGGTAATATTTCTACAATTTTCTGCTTATGCTTTTCGTTGGTAATAATCATAACTTCATTAACTCCTTGAGTAATTGCCAAAAAATCGCCTTTTTTAAAATCCATTAAATTGTAAATTTTTTTTATATATTCTGGAATCTTTTCATTTTTATATAAAATAATTTCCACGATATTTGATTTTAAATTAATATCTGTTCCTTTTTCAAAGTTTAAATGAACAGGGTGTTTTAATTCAGAATTTTCTTCCATTCTTCTTATAGCTAAATTGACTGCAGAAAATTTTACTTTTTTCTTTAATTCTTTCTCTATTTCAGGGATTATTTGCAATGCAAGTGCAGCATTATTAATTATACCTTGAGATAAAGCTTCTTCTAAAAATGGTTTTTTCTCAATTATTTTTCTTGTTAAATGGGCAATAGTGGGCATTTTTTATTAAATGTAAACTATTTTACATAAAGTAAATATACTATTTAAATCTTTTTGAATTAACTAAAAGCCGAAAGGCGGGAGAAAAACAAAATGAAAGGAACAGAACAAGAAAGATTGGACATATTTCAAAAGTACATGCAAAAAGGATTGTCTGAAGAAATCAATTTAAAACACTATCATGAAAGCACAATAACAATTCCTGGTAGTGCGAACTACCTTAGTAAAGAAGCTATCCCTTATTTTGACGAAGAGCAAAAATATCATAGAATGAGAAAATCTTTGACAAATTTAGAATTGGTAGATGAAACAGAAATAGCTCAAGCAAGACAACATTTAGAGAACTTAATTGAAAAATACGAGCCAAGAATTCAATTAAACAATTTGTGCGAGAATTATTATCGAGAAATTGTTGGGGCAGTGATACCAATAGGCAATTCCCATATAAGAGAAAATTTTGATAATGGTTTAAATGCATTGAAAAAACTTTCAAAAATAAAGGTAACTAGAAACAATTTAACAAATTTGATAAAATATGTTGGAATAATTGAAGACCACTATACAAGAAGAAATCCTATAGAGAAAATTCAAGAACAACATAATTCAATTAGAAAAATGCATGAGTCTATAGAAGAGTTGCGTCAATTTGGATTTTTTGAAGAGACAAAATGACAAACATAGATGAAGAAATTGAAAAAGCTAGAGAATGGAAAGTTAGAAATGATCAATTATTAGTAAGGCTTAGATGGGAAAATAGAAGCCAGGACTCTGTAAAATTCCATAACCTCATATTGGAAAATCTAGAAAGAATGAGTGTAGTTGCAAATGCGGGGAAAATTGATGAGATAACCCGATTAGGTGGATTTAGAATATATCTCGTAGAACAAGAAAAAATTCCCTCTTATTGTGAAGATTTTGAAGGAAAATATCAAGCATGTGAAAGATATTGGCATTTTAGAAGATATCAAGAATCTCTTATTCCGACATATTTTTATGCATTGCGAAGCAGGGAAAATTTAGAAGAAAAAATCTCTAAAGAAAATGCAGGAATAGCCATAAAAAATCTAAATGAAATTGCTTTAATTCCGTTTGATGAAGAGGACATCGCCGGAATTGTTAATCGTATTGATGATGTAAGAGAAAGAGATCTTGGCATTGAAAGATTCAAACTTTATCCCAGACAACAAAACAAAAAGAGGTGATTTATTTTATCAAATTAATTTTATCTCTAAAGCTTATTTCCAAAAGATAATCCAAAGATCCCAACAACAAATAATCCTATTCCAAAAGGAATTGAAAAAGAATTTGAAAAACCAATTACTGCACCAGTCATTGAAGAAATACTAAAAAAAATACCTACTAAAGCAAAAACACCAAATATAGAATTTAAAATCTTTTTTTCAGAAACTAATTTTTCCAAACTTTTTGCATTTAATTCATGCATTTTTTCTTTTCTTTTTTTATATTCTAAATATTTTGGATCACCAAAAACAGGTTCAGGATTTCCTTCTGGAACCAAATCTTTTGGAAATTTATTAGAATGATGTCTTGCTCTAAAATAATCAACCCAATCAAGAAGTTCAACATCAATATTTCCTTTTTGAGAGTTCACGGCATTTAATAAATTATTCAAAACAAAATTTTTCTCCCCTTTTCCCAAAAGTTCATAAATTTTAGCCCCATAAACAGCATATTTTAATTTCCCTGAATTTTTACCTTCTTTTAATAGTTGATCTGCAATTTTGGAATATTATCCTTCAAAATTAGATGAAATTTGAAAATTTCCCAAACTATTCAATGAACGAATAATTAATTCTGCTTGTTGATATAATTTATCAGAATCATCAAAGTTAGCATTTTTATATCCTTCTTTAAAATCAGAATCAGATCTTTTAACCATTCTTACTCAAATAAATTTATATTTATAAAACTAATTGATTATTTCTTTTTCCACAAACTAAGTCCAACAAGATAAATTCTATCTTCACTTTTAGAATAAACAAAATTATTTGGATCGTGTGCACCCGGACCAATCTCAAACCTATTTTCAGCAATATTAATCATTTCATCTCTTTTTTTTAACAAGATATCTTGAATAACTGAATCAAGCTCATAAAACCCATTTTCAATATAATTCATTACAAAAGCGGGATGTAAGGACCCAACAGGTAATTGTTTTATTGAATATAAACCCTTAGGCATAGGAACATTTACTCCAGGATAATTATTATAAAAAATTTCTCTTGCGTTATTAAATGAATTTTCAATTAAAATTGTGTTTTGGGATTTCTCGAGATTTTTCCAGCTTCCATTAACAGAAAATGGACCATCGACTAACAACATTTTTGCCATTAACCCATTATGAAGTAAACATGTAGTTGTTAAATCCCCTAAATATTTTGGAGAGTGAATACTATCAAATTCAAAACCATTTCCTCCAATTTGCCAATTTCGAAAATTTGGAACATTCCAATTTCGAAAATAGTCTCTAACAAATGTTTCTGGTGGTGCCATTTTATTGTTTAGTTAGTTAAAAATAAGAGTTTATAAGAGTTTCTGTACTAGAAAAATGATTTATTTTTTAGATTACCAACCTCCAAAAAAGTATGGTTTAATCGGTTCAAATCTTTTTTTAACCTCAAGACTATTTTCAAAGTGAGAGACATACTCTGGTTCATTTGAAAATAATTCTCTTCCTGCTCCTTGATATAAAAAAATTCCTTCTGGCTTTAAGAGTGCTTTTATTTGAGGAAGCAAAATTTTTTTTAATCTTTTAGAAGTTTCTTTACAAGCATCATCCTTACTATTTCTTCCAGTAACCCTTTTCTCAAGTTCAGGTGAATTAAACAACATTGAAGCATTGATCAAATCAAAATAATTTTTCTCAAAATTATCTATTAATACATTTTCTTCTAATAAATTCAAGTTCTTGTGCTGAAATTTCTCTTCAGATAAATCTCCAACGTCTATACCCATTATTTGTGTCTCTTCTGGTTTATAATTACAAATAGCCAAAGATTCATTTCTCATTGACCACAAAGCTCTACATAACCAAGGCTCATATTCCCCAGGATATTCTCTAGATTCTATTGTGTTTCCTATTGCTCCACAACCAAGATCTAAAATTTTTTGATGTAAAACTTTATAATCCAAACAAGCCATAGTTTTTGAAAAATCCCAAGGAAAACCATAGATAAATTTCCAAGGTAAATCTTTAATTGAAGATACGCCCTCAAAAAAACCTTTTTCTATTGAGCTTATTAACCAATCTCTCGTATGCTTTGCTCCTTCATCCAAGAAAACAATATTGTCCATATTTACAATTTTCATTTTATTTTATCCAAAAAATTTTTAATTATTATTTTACACTCCTTCAATCTCGGCAACAACTTTATCTAAACTATCCTCGTATTTTTTTCCCATTGTAACATACCATGCTCGAAATGATCCTAACTTTTTCTTTGAAAAGGTTTTAGAATATTGTTCATAAATCTGATCAGGAGTACAGCCTTCTCTTAGCAAGAAAATTGCTTCTGCTTTAGTCATATCATTAGGATTTTCAATTGGTTTTAAGTTTTCTCCAGAAATTGGCTCAATAAAATCAGAAACTTTTTCTTCAAGTTTAATCTCTCCATGGATATTTTTCTTTCTTTTAATCCAAACTTTAATTCCTCTAACTTCAAAATCTGTATATTGAGGATAAACCTTTACAATTTCAGTAGATTTCATTCCATCTTCGATTAATTTTACAACTTCATCTTTAACCTCTTCTTTTGTGAGTAATTTTTTATCTGGTTCTGCGTCAATTATCTCTCCTAGTTCATTGATTCTAATAACCTCACTCGGATTGTAATGACTAAAGAAAAATTGCTCATGAAACCTTGCAAATTGTCTTAAGTGAGATAAATTTCTTAGTTGTTTTTTATTACAAATCCTTATTGTTTTATCTGCTCTAATTTCAAAAGGTAAATATTTTTTAATATCTGGTCTTTCAAAAAGATTAAAATTAACAAACATCGGAGTTGATTTATCACTAAAATAAATGTATGCTTCATTCTTCGAAGAGATATATCCTTTGTTAAGAGAAAGCAAAATTAAAGATGCAGTATTATCGACGAGCTCCTCTTTTTGAAATGGAAAATCGTAAAGTTCTCTGTTAACTAATTTTTCTACTTTCTCTCGGATGAACATCTGGCCCAAATTATTATTAAATTCGTTAAAAAAGATTTTTTCATCTTCTTCTGAAATTTGTTCTCTTCTATTAGCAGCATTTCTCATTCTTTTGAAGGCTTCAAATGAATTTTTTGTGTGAGAAGAAACATCTTCAGGAAGTGAACGATTATTAACCGCTAATTTTAGAAAATTTTGTTTAGTTTCTTTTACAATAGGGTGATTTCTTAAAAAATTTTTATAATCTTCTTGAAGTCCAAGTTTTGGAATTGCTAAATTTTCCGAGAAACCAAGAGCGTAGGGTTCTTCAAAACTAAATCTTACAATATCAAAAATACTTTCTGCCCTACAACCATTTGCTTCAATTGAATTTTCTTTTTTCCTGATTATTTCTTCAAATTTTTTTTTAATTCTATCGTAAGCAAAATTATTATGTAAATGCTTTATCCACTCCAAATTTGCAACAGGCCAATCATTAAGAAATTTAAGTGATTCTTTGTCTTCTCTTCTTCCAGAATACCAAGTAGCGACAATTCCCTCTCTTCCAATTATGCTTTTTCTTGCAATATCAATTAAAGTATTTTGTTTTGCAAAACTAAAATAACCAGTGTAATCCAAATTTAAAATATTGAATTTTTCCGAAGTGTCTTCGACAAAATCCTCTAAAGTTCCCCTAACTAAATTAATTCCCAAGTTTTTATTTTGAACTTCCTCATAAACTGCAGGATCTCTTTCAACAGAAGTTATATTTTCTCTTGAAATTCCTAATGGATCCCAGATTTGTCTTAATTCATAATCATTAGGTCCTAGCAAAGTCAAGATTTTCAGATTTTTTCTGAATTCACGACTAGGGTAAACACTTTCAACAAAAGTTTTCAACTTTCCTCTAACTTCTTGTTTGGCTTTACAACCATATCCATTAACCATAAAAGTGGCAAAATATAAGAGTATTTAAATCTTTCTAATTGTAACTATTAAAGAATTACAACTATCCAACATAACTACCAGAACCATCGCTGATTCCAACCTTAGCAGATTTCAGAAAATTTTCTTCAATTTTTTTGTAAGTTTCAATTAATGATTTTGTAATACTTGGTTTTGCTTTTTTCATTGCCTCATCAAAATGTTTTTTCTTAACAAATTTTGATTCCTTTGATTCTCTCAATGCAACCATCGCAGCCTCTCGAACTAATGCTTCTAAATCAGCCCCACTAAATCCATCTGTGTCTTTTGAAATTTCGTTCAAATTAACATCTTTATCCAACGGCATTTTTTTAGTATGAATTTCTAAAATGTTTTTCCTTCCTTTTTCATCAGGAGCATTTACAAGTAAAATTTTGTCAAATCTTCCTGGACGTAAAATCGCGGGATCGAGCATATCAGGACGATTTGTTGCACCAATAATTAAAATTTCATTCAAATCTTCCAACCCATCCATTTCAGCTAAAAGTTGATTTAAAACTCTTTCAGTAACTTTTGTTCCATTATCTATCCCTCTTCTTCCAGCCAAAGAATCTATTTCATCAAAAAAGATAATGCATGGTGAAACTTGTCTTGCTCTTTCAAAGATTTTTCTAACACCCTCTTCTGATTTTCCAACCCACATTGATAATAGACTTGGTCCTTTAATTTGAATAAAATTTGCTTCAGATTCTTTTGCAACAGCCTTGGCTAATAAAGTTTTTCCTGTTCCAGGAGGACCATAAAGCAAAATTCCTCGAGAAGGCCGAATTCCCATTCTTGTAAAACTCTCAGGATATTTCAACGGCCATTCAACTGCTTCTTTTAATTCTCCTTTAATGGAATCTAAACCTCCGACGTCATCCCAATTAATATTTGGAGTTTCGACTAGAACTTCTCTCATTGCAGAAGGTCTAACAACTTTTAATGCATCTACAAAATCAGATTGTTTAACAACTAACTTCTCTAAAATTTCTGGTGGAATCAAATCTTCATCTAATTTTATTTTAGAAAGATTTTTTCTCAAAACATTCATTGCAGCTTCTTTAATTAACGCTGCCAAATCAGCACCAACAAAACCATGAGTTATAGAAGCTATTTCATTTAAATTAACATCTTTTGTTAAAGGCATTCCACGAGTATGAATTTTTAAAATACTTAATCTACCCTCTTTACTTGGAACACTAATTTCAATTTCCCTATCAAATCTTCCTGGTCTTCTTAAAGCAGGATCAACAGAATTAACTCTATTTGTTGCACCAATAACAATAACTTTTCCTCTAGAATTCAAACCATCCATCATAGTTAATAACTGTGAAACCACTCTTCTTTCAACTTCTCCTGTAACTTCTTCTCTTTTTGGTGCAATAGCATCAATCTCGTCGATAAAGATGATAGAAGGAGCATTTTTTTCTGCATCTTCAAAAATGTCTCTAATCTTCTTTTCAGATTCCCCATAAAATTTAGACATTATTTCAGGACCATTTAACAAAATGAAATGAGCATCAGATTCGTTCGCAACAGCCTTGGCTAATAAAGTTTTTCCTGTTCCAGGAACACCATGCAATAAAACACCTTTTGGAGGTTCAATACCTAATTTCTCAAAAATTTCAGGATGTTTGATTTGAATCTCAACCATTTCTCTAATTTTTTTAATCTCATCTGTCAAACCCCCAATATCTTCATAATTTATTTCCGGAATTTTTTCTTCACTAACTTCAACTGCTTTTGGATTCAGAATAACCTGAGTATTTTCAGTAATCATTACAGGAACAGTAGGATTTGCATTCACAACGACAAATTTAATTTGTGAGGCTGCCCCACCCAATCCCCCAAAACCCATTCCACTAAAATTTATTCCCATATTATTAAGTAAATCTCCAAAAATATCATTAATCTCGTCGCCAAATTCTTCGCTCATTATATCTTTTCTTCTTTGAACTCCACCTAAAACAACCAAATCTCCTTTAATCACGGCTCTTCCTAACAAACCTCTTCGTAAAAATTCTGGGTCAGCCTGAACCATTATTCCTTGCTGAGCAGGAGCCAATGTAACTTTTTTTGCTTCTTTATATTCTGCAGGAGAAACACTCACAACATCTCCAATACCCACT
>Ga0172369_10006800_pt1 | contig 13490 bp, 9 predicted proteins | sample LakKiv25m_FD_114539 | JGI IMG/M metagenome (GOLD analysis project Ga0172369, IMG submission 114539) | Freshwater microbial communities from Kabuno Bay, South-Kivu, Congo - kab_022012_11.25m | ecosystem: Environmental > Aquatic > Freshwater > Lake | place: Democratic Republic of the Congo... | reverse complement strand
TCTTCCAGGTCCACCTCGTAGTAGACGTCTAGCCGGTCGGCGGTGTCGCGGTGCACCAGGCGCCAGAGCTTGCCGTTGGTGAGGATGCCCCACTCGACGCCGCTGTAGAGCAGGTATTTGTGAATCTGGTAGGCGGGGTTCTCGTTGCCGCCGGCACGGCCATCGCGCAGCAGGTGGTCCAGCGGGCGGTTCCAGCGCTTGGCATCGCCGACGGCGAAGCCGCCCTGCGCGGGCAGACGCCGGTCGAGGAGGGTATTTTTGTTAGCCTGGCGGGCGGTGTCGTCGCGGTAGAAGGCGTAATCCGGACGGTCGGGATGGGTGCCGGGCACGCGCAGGCGCACGTTTACCTCGTAATCGAAGCCGAGCGCATCAAGGACCGGGCGGATGAAATCCTTCTCGGTCTGTGCCTCATCCTCGCTTGGCACAAAGCCGGCGAAGATTTCGGTGATGCGTGTCCGTATCGGTTCCGCCTCTGCCGCCAGCGCCCGCCACTCCGGACGGGCCGATAGCACGCGGTCCAGATAGTGATCGGCGAAGAGGCCGTGATTGCGGTGCGGCGGCAACAGCGGCAGTTGCTGCTGATCGGTCATACGCCATCCTTCCGTGTCTACAGCAATTTCATGGATCATTCGGTGCGGGGAGAGGGGATTCCTGCCCATAGGCGTCATCTTATGGCAAGCGCCTGCGTTTTATTGCTCTTGCTCTACTATCTTGCTTTTGCTCTCAACAGCCTTCGTTCAACCTGTATACCTTACGGATCATCAAGTTTGCAGGGATACGAGAAAGTATTTAGTGCAAGGGCAAGATGATAGAGCAAGAGTGAGAAATACCGTGCGGTAACCGTTGGGATTCTTGCTTGGAAAGCGGGTTTATCTGGTGTCGTTCGAATGTGAAAAAATGAGAGGTGAAAAAGCACCCCGTCCGGGTTATTGCCCGGACGGGGTGCTGTAATTCGCGGGGTTAATACAGGCGGCGGGCGCCAACGAGGCGGCGGGCGTAGTAGCCGGCGACTTCGTTGATGACGACGCCGCGTCCGGGGTTGGCGGCATGGATGAATTTGTTATTGCCGATCCAGATGCCGACGTGGCCGATGGGGAGGCCGCGGGTGGTGAAGAAAAGCACATCACCGGGCTGCAGTTCTTCGTATGTCACCGGGGCGCCCATGCGGAAAAGCATCGCGGCGCTGTGCGGGGCATCGATCCCCTGGGTGGCCAGCGCGCGCACGACCAGGCCGGAGCAGTCCATGCCGCGGGAGGAAGTGCCGCCGCGGCGGTAGGGTGATCCGTAATACATCATCGCGGTGGAGGCAATCTGCTCGCCGCGCTGAACGCGCTGGGTTTCCATGATGCGAGCGCGCTCGGTCATCAGCTCGCGGCCCGTCAGCGGGCGGTCCGCCTGCGTTGAAGCTACGGCGGACGAGTCCGGATGAGCGGACGCGGCCTGTGCGGCGGGCGCAGATGCATCCGGTTGGGCGGAATTGGCGGCGTCGGGCGTTGTCGCACTGTCGGGCAGCTTCAGTTGCTGGCCGGCGTAAATGAGATCGGGATCTTTAAGGTTGTTGAGTGCAACCAGGGTGTCTACGGTCGTGGAGAAACGAATCGCCAGTTTCGAGACGGAATCGCCGGATTTTACAGTGTAGATCGAATCGGCTAAGGCGGTGGTCAAGCAGAAGACCAGCGCGGCTACACCGCAAACCAGGCGGAACCGTCCAGTGTGTCTGAACGTCAAAACGACTTACCTCCTTGCTGCGCAGGGCCTCCTACCCGTTTGAAGTGGGGTCAGTTGGAACGGACCCGGAATTCGCCGGCATCGATGCACCAGGCAACTTGGGGGCATTGGAACACCCTCCCGGCGCTAACGATTTCGCCGCGGAAGGCTGCAATGTTCCAGCCGAGGCGCAGTTTAGCAGGATTCAATCAGGGTGTCAAGCGATCATCAGCACAGCAGTTGTGTATGTATAGGCATAACGACACTATAGGTGGAGAAGCGATGAGGGGGGTGGATAAATTGTGGAGAAAATTTAATGTTTGCGGAGTCGCGAAGGGCTTGTAAAGGGGACAGGCGCAAGTAATGAAAAATGCAAAGTGAAAAGTGCAAAGTGCAAAGTGCAAAAAACTGTTGCCGAGAGGCTTGCAGGAGGGTAGTTCCCGGAAGGCTTAAGGGGTTTTCACATAAAGGAGACGGCGGAGGGAAAGAAGAATAAGGCAGAGCAGGGGAGGTGTGCGATGGGGTTGCTGCTGTTCGACAAATTGCGGGGTGGGTGCGCGATCGGCGTGGGGGCTGATACTTCGGAACCGGAGCGGTTTGCGGCGGAAGAGTTGCAACGGTATCTGGCGCTGGCGACCGGGGGTGATTTCCCTATCGTGCACGACGCGGACGGGGCAGAGTTGCTGGTGGGAGAGATCGGGCGGGAAAAGATTAATCCACCGGCGTTGAGTGAGGACGGCTACCTGCTGCGGAGGGCGGGAAAGCAGGTGGCGCTGCTGGGGGGCAGCCCGCGGGCGACGCTGTATGCCGCGTATCAGTTTCTGGAAACACTGGAATTCCGCTGGCTGGAGCCGGGATTCGACGTGATTCCCACGCTGGCGCAGATCGAAGTAGGCGAGCTCGATACGGTGGAGGAGCCGGTGTATACCTTTCGCTCGATCATCGACTTCCCATTCACCGTGGAGCGCATGTTGAAGGAGGCGGACTGGGCGGCGAAAAACCGGTTGAACTGGGTGCATCCCGGCGTGAACGACCCGCACACCTGGGAAACGGTGCGCGGAAACGCGACGGTGCTGCCGGAAGTGCTCAAGCGCGGGCTGCGCATGCTCTGGGGCGGGCATACCTTTCAGACCTGGATTCCGAATGATCTCTACTTCGACGCGCACCCGGAATATTTCGCGCTGGTGAACGGCGAGCGCATTCCGCAGCAGAACGACCGCGGGGGTCTGTGCCTGTCGAACGTGGAGATGCAATGCGAGGTGGCGCAAAATATCCTTCATTTCGCCACAGCGAATCCCGGCATCGACGCCTTCGACCTGTGGATGAACGACACGGAGGATTGGTGCGAGTGCGAAGAGTGCCGGCGCTTTGAGGGAGAGGCCGATTACGAGCGCTACCCGGAGTTCCTGCACTTCGCGGGGGCGCCGCAAAAATCCCGCTCCTATTTCACTTTCGTCAATAATGTGGCACGGATGGTCCACGCCGAAAATCCGGCCATCCTTCTTTCTCCGCTGGCCTATGCCCGCAGCTACGAGCCGCCGAACGAGCTGCACACCGAGCCCAACGTTTTCGTGGGCTTCACGAATTTCCTGCGCACGCGCAACAAATGCCTGCTCGACCCCGGCGACGCGCGCAACGCCGCTTTCGTGGAGACCATCAAGCGCTGGCAGGCGCACGCGGGGCACCTGTTCATTTACGAATACTTCAGCTACCCGCTGACCTACAATGCCTTTACCGAATACCTGACCAACATCGCCGACCTGGCCGCGGAGCTGCGGTTTTACCCGACGATCGGCATCCGCCAGTGCTCGTCGGAAGGCGCCGGCGAGGGGTACTGGCGGCCAATGGTGATGTATGCCTACGGCCGGTTGCTGTGGAACCCCGAGCTTTCCTATGAGGCCATCATGGAGGATTTCTGCCGCTATGCCTACGGCGAGGCGGCAGATGTGATGCTGGAGTTCTGGCAGATCCAGGAAAAGCGCGAGCCGTTCCTCACCCAACGCGACAAGAACCTGGCCATGGTGCGGCAGGCGAAAACGCTGACCGGCGACGCGCAGGTGCTGGCGCGCCTGGCGCACCTGGAAGCGCTGCTGCTGATGCCCGACCGCATTACGAAATGGCCGGACGGGACGGAGATGGCGCAGGCAATTCAGGGGATCAACGTGGAACCGTAAGCTGTGCGAATCCTGCCTGCGTAAATACCATGTCTAAACTCGTTCACGGTTGCCCCATGAGAGGGCGCGTATGGGAGGGCGAGCGTATCGCGAGCCCCCGATCACAGCGCCCCTCCCCGCCAATAATGCCTGTTGAATCCTATACCGTGTCTAAACTCGTTCACGGTTCTTTTGCGCGGCTCTTTCGAAAGCTTTCCTGGCATATCCGCCAAAATTAATAAACATAAATTAAAGTGCGCGAAGCACTTGGACTCATTATTATCTGATAATCACTTTAACTGTTTCACGTGAAACATTGCTTACCCATACTCTGACTCTCACACGCATTATTGAAAAACGCCATTTTATGGGACATTTTGGGACATTTTGGTTCCGGCGCCGCCGGGTTGGGAAAGGGCGAGGCATTGCACAACACGCGCGGACTCAAAGGTCCGCGCTCCCAACGGATGCAGCACAATATTCTAGCTGATGTCCTCCTCCCGATATTGGATCGCCTGGCAGGAGACCTGGCCCCAGTTGTTGTGGAAGCCGCCGGTCATTTCGGAGCCGGCGGCGTAATAGAGGACGGTGACGATGTGCCCATCCGCGAGCTGTGCGGTGGAGGGGTAGCCCAGGTCGCCGCTCTCGATGCCGTCGCCGGCCAGCAGCACCTCGCGGTCGGTGTTCCACGTCTGCCCGCCATCGTCGCTGAGCAGCAAACCGCAGCCCATCGGGCGGATGCGCCGTCCGAAGGTGAGCAGCACGCGGCCGCTCTGCAGCACGGTCAGGTCGGCCGGGTGCTCGCCGTCGCGGGTGACCTGCACGGGATCGCTCCAGGTGCGGCCCAGGTCGTCGCTGAACAGGATTGAGACATGCCCACTCTCGGAGCGCGCCGCGGCCAGCAGGCGTCCGCCGGAAAGTTGGACGAAGGAGGTTTCGTTGTAGCCCGCCGCCACCATGGTTTCGTCACCCCAGGTGTCGCCGCCGTCCGTGCTGCGCAGCACGATACTGAGGTCGCGGGCACCCTCGATGGGTTGACGCGGGGTGCCGTAGACCGGCATCAGCAGCGTGCCGTCCGGCAGGCTGATGATGCGCCCATAGGGTGAGGCGAGGGTGAGGAGCTCGGACCGATAGGAGCGGGCATCACCCCAGGTTTTCCCGCCGTCCGCGCTCTTGACATAGTATAACCCCGGCACGGTGGCCCAGGCTTCCTTCGCCTCGCCGTCGTAAAGCAGGTTGCCGCCCTCATCTTCGCGGTAGTTGTGCAGCACGGCTTTCCAGAAGGCGGCAATCAGCTCGCCGTTCGCATTCACGCCGAAGGCCGGATTGCGGTTGTCCTCCCAGCGGGGTGCGATCTGCACCGGATCGGACCAGCTTTTGCCGCCGTCATCCGAAGTGGCCACTGCCAGCGTGCCGGTGACGCCCACGTGGGTGGCGCCGGTGCGGTAGATAACCGCCAGCGTCTCCGGTCCGGTGCGCGCCAGCACGGGGAAGAAGCCCTCCATGGCAATGACCAGGTAGCGCGTCAGCCGCGCCCGCCGGCCCACGAAGATATCCGAGGCGCCGGAAAGAAAGTGAGAAGACATGGGGGATGCTCCTTTGTGTTAGTTTTAAGTTATGAGTTTTGAGTTTTGAGTTGTTGGCCGAGAGAGAACACTGCAAGGCTGGAACCTGTTATGAGAGTAACAGCAAAAAGCCCACCTTTACCAGTAAATAACTCAAAACTCAAAACTCAAAACTATTCCTGCGGCGGCCGGTGCAGGCGTTTGTCCAGGTTATCCACCACGGCGGTCATGGTGCCGATAACCTGGCGGTATTTCATGCGTTTGGGACCGAGGATGCCGACGCGGCCGGTGGCGTGTTCGGTGATGTGGTAGCTGGTGAAGACCAGTGCGCAGTCCTCGAGGCCGGGGTGCGGGTTTTCCGCGCCGATGCTCACCTTCACCTCGCCGGGATAGGTGCTGGAGAAGAGCCGTTCGAAGACCGATTCCTCCTGCAGCGCCTGCATGAGGGCGCGCAGCTTGGGGATGTCGGCAAAGTCCTGCTGCTCGAAGAGGTGCGCGGCGCCTTCGACGAAGATGCGCGAGGCCGCGCGCTCCTGTTCGAGGCCGCGGCGAACCATCCCGGGGGCATTGCGAAAAAGCTCGCTCGGTTCACTCGGCAGCTTGCTCATCGCGGCGGCCAGCGCCTCGTCGGTGAGCGCGGAGAGCGGCTTGCCTTTGAATTCCCCGTTGAGCAGGTCGTTCAACTGCCGCAGGCGCGCCGGGTTGGGGCGCTCGCTGATGGTGCTCAAGCTGTGCAGCACCTGGTTGTCGTCGGTGACGAGCATCACCAGCAGTTGATCGGCGCTCACCGGCGCCAGCTCGATGTGCTGCAGGCGGTGCTCCTGCCAGCCGGGCACCAGCGCCAACGCGGTGTAGCGGGTCAGCTCGCCCAGCAGCCGGCAGGTCGCCTCGATGCCGGGGTCATGCGGGATCACCGACAGCGCGGATTCCGGCTGGCACTGGCCCATGAGGTGATTCACGTAATAGCGATAGCCGAGATCAGTGGGGATGCGGCCCGCGGAGGTATGCGGCTGATAGAGCAGGCCCAACTCTTCCAGGCGCGCCATCTCATTGCGCACGGTCGCGGAGGAAGTGCGCACCTCCGGCCGCTCAGCCAGCATCGACGAGCTGATCGGCTGCGCGGTGGCGATATACTCCTCGATCAGCACCTGCAGAATCGCAGCCTGCCGCTCGGTGAGGATCAATACGTGCTCGTGTGTCTCGTGATAACGGTCCATGGCCTTACGAGTATTGTACGCGTTTTGGGGAAATTTTGGAAGGATGGAAATAAGGAAGGTTGGAAGACTGGAAGGTTGGAAGGATGGATGGGTGGATGGGCGGAAGATTGGGGCTTATATATGGTGATATCATATTGCTTGTTCTTCAGTTTCCGTTATGCTATAAATAGCATTCGATTCCTTTATAACGAAGCTGTCTTCCCACTTCTCACCACTCTCTCTCTTCAACTGTAAATGTTCGATCAATTTTTTCATCCCATTCTCTATTTTGTAAGACAACCGGTCGGCAGCCTGGAATTGATCTTCGGTTATTTGATCCGCTCGCACGTAGGCATGAAGACCCGAAACGGATTCACCTAACGAGCCTGATGCAATATACAGGAATTGTAGATATTCATTGAGGGAGCGACGACAATAACCTTCAGCTATATTGCCATGGATGGAATCCACCGAGGCAATCTGATTTGATCCTACACGTCGTAACTCATAGGTAAAAGATCGAAAAATCGAGCAAGTCAATGCATAATATTCAATGGCATCTTGCCAGATGATTAGCTTGCGATAGCCGCGATTCACGTTTTGTAAAGGACTCATCCAATCAGCCATCTGCTCATCTCCTTCACCACAAACAATCATTTATCCTCGCAATCTTCCATCCTTCCAACCTTCCATCCTTCCAATCTTCCAATCTTCCATCCTTCCATCGTTTCACACCGGCGGCAGCGGGGTCATCAGGCGGTCCTGGGGGGCCTTTTCTTCTTCTTCCTTCGTGCGGCGGCCTACGAGGAGCAGGTAGCTGTAGAGCAGCGCGAACAGCACGGCGGCGACGGAGAATTTGTAGACTTCCGGAATGTTCATCGGCGAGAAGAACGATTCGACGGTGGCAGCCACCACCAGCATGGCCGCCACGCCGACGATGAGGATGAAAGCGTCTTTGCCGGCGCGGACGAGAGCCACCCGCCGCGGATAGACGCCGGGAACGAGCAACGCATACGCGAGCACGAAACCCGCGCCGCCCGCGATGTAGATGGCGCTCAGCTCGATGACGCCGTGTGGTACGAGAAACGCCCAGCAGTTCACCGCCGTTCTCACGCCGTCTAACCCCACCCCGGCGGTCACCACCCCCAGCATCACACCGTTCGAGATGAGCAGCGGGACAGTGACCACGCCTGCCGTCATCCCGCCGGCGAAAGCCAGGAAGGTGATCTTGATGTTGTTCGTACTGATCAGGCTGAAGGAGGAAATCCGCTGCAGCGCGGGCAGCCAATCATGCGGCGTGTGGTGGCGCTCGACGAGTTCATCGATGGCATCGATGAACGGCTTGGGCAGCACCTGCGCCGCCAGTGATTTGTCGTGCCAGGTAATGGCGAAACTGATGATGGCGGGGACGAAGAAGAGCAGCGCGGCAAGGGTCATGAGTATTGCGTGCTTGCGAAAGGTGCGTGGAAAATCGGCGGCGAAGAAGTGGGCCACGCTGGGCCATGGACGGCGCGGCGCCGTGTAGACATAGGCATAGCACTGGCCCACCAGGTCGTTCAGGAAGGCTACCCGCGTGGCATCGGCGCCGCGCGATCGCTGAAATGAGAGTTCCACCGATGCCCGCCGATACCATTTGCCGAATTCAATGATTTCATCCGCGGTCAGCCGGTCGAATCCTTCAGCCTTGATGCGCGCCAGGATCTCCCGCAACCGCTGCCATTCGGGATACTCAGCCGCCATGCGAGCATTATAGCAGGTTAGCGGGAAGGATGGAAGATTGGAAGGCTGGAAGGCTGGAAGGCTGGAAGGATGGAAAGGGGAAGAATGGATGGGTGGAAGATAGCGATGTTGAAAAGGAGTTGACCTGATGGATGAGTGGATTAGCCGTTATGTCACTAATTCGAGCACTTTTCACGCATGGCGAAATGTCCAACCACGACTTACATCCCACCGTCCCACATTTGATAAAAACATCCTTCCCCACCCTCCCATCCTTCCGATCCTCCATCCTTCCATCCTTCCAATCTTCCATCCTTCCAACCCTCCATCCTTCCAATCTTCCATCCTCCAACCTTCCAACCTTCCAACCTTCCATCCTTCCAACCTTCCATCCTTCCAACCTTCCATCCTTCCAATCTTCCATCCTTCCATCCTGCCAATCTTCCAATCTTCCTTCCTCCTCTTGTCGCATTTTCCCGCCGCACGAAACGAAAGAGGCGCGCGACAATGGGGGTAACATCCTGATCCAGAGGAGGACGACTGAATGCAAGCTCGCGAGATCATGACGGCGAATCCGGTATGCTGCCTGCCGTCGGACAGCCTGGTATCCGCCGCCCAGAAGATGCGCGATAACGGCTGCGGCATGCTGCCGGTGGTGGAAAATTATGGGAACAACACGCTGATCGGCATCCTGACCGACCGCGATATCGTCTGCCGCGTGGTGGCGGCGGGCCAGGACTGCAATACGGCAAGCGTGGACAAAGCCATGAGCGCCGGCCGACTCTGGTCGGCGAAGCCGAACACCTCCATCGACGAAGTGATCGAGAAGATGGAGGAGGGACAGGTGCGCCGTATCCCGGTGGTGGACGATAACGGGCGCGTGCAGGGCGTCATCTCCACCGCGGATATCGCCCTCGAGCTCGACGAGACCGACGAGATCGCCGAAGTGTTCGAGGAGATTTCCGAACCCACGCATATCCCGCACGCGTAAGGAAAGGAAGATTGGAAGGTTGGATGGTTGATGTGTAAGCAGGGAGTAGTAAGGTGAATGGTCCGGTGGTTGAGTAGGCAGGGGAGCCTCGCGGTCCTTTCCATCACTCACGCGCCGTATCGAAACCACCGCAGAAACGGGAAACGCTACGGGAACGGGCGCTAAATACGTACGGCGGAGTACCGCCTCACCACGCGGCGGAGTACCGCCTCACCACGCGGCGGAGTACCGCCTCAGGGGTGGTTTCGATACGGCACGGGAGTGATGGAAAGGACCGCGAGGCTCCCCTGCCTACTCAACCGCCGGACCGGCATTATTATTGCCCGGCAGATAGCGGCGTGATGCATCACAACAACTAACCGTTCACTTTCGCCTTCTTCCGGCGCCGTTTGGGTTCAGCAGGAGGCACTGCTTCCGCGGACTCCGCGGATACGGCAGGCGGAGGTTCTGCCGGCGGGCTGACAGGCGGTTCCTCCGGCGCGATAACTGATGTGGCGGGGGGCGGCTCTGCCGAGGATGATTCCGGCGGGCGCGCGCCGGGACAGGCTTGCTCGATCTCCTGCCGGGATTTGCCCTGGATGGCGGGGAAGACCGCCGCGAACAGCACCACGCGGGCGGCGGCGGCCAGCGGGATGGCGAGCAGCGCCCCCACCAGGCCGAGAAGCGCGCCGCCCGCCAGCAGCGAAAAGACCGTGCTCACCGGCGACAGTTTCACGTGCCGTTCCATCACTTTGGGCGCCAGCAGGTAATTTTCCGTTTGCGTGAGCACGGTAAAAAAGATCAGCACCCACAGGATCACCCACGGATTCGTGCCGGTGGCCAGCACGATGATGACGGCCGGAATGGTCGCGACATACGGCCCGACCATGGGGATCAGCTCGCCGATGCCGGCGATGATGCCGATCATCGCCGCGTATTGCCGCAGGCCGAAGGACATGGCGATTGTGGTGGCCACCATGACGATCAGCGCCAGCGTCACCTGGCCGCGCAGCCAGCCCCCCATGCGCTCCTCCGCCTCATGGCCGATCTCCCGCACCCGCGCCTGGTGTTGGGGCGGCACGAACTGCAGCAGCGTATAGGCAATCCCATCTTTGAAAATGGTGAAGAACAGCGTCAGGATGAAGATGGATACCAGGGAGAACAGGCCGCCGATCACTCCGAACACCGCCAGCGTGGTGGACCACACATAGCCGGCAATGTTGCCGGATTGCTCGCTCAGCCGCTGCAACAGCGACGATGTCGAAGGGATGATGTTCGGATACTTGTGCGCCAGGCCCGACAGCCACTCCAGCAGGTGGACTTGCAGGCCTGGCCAGGCATAGTTGGCGAAATAAATGGCCTGCTTCACCGCGAAGGCCGTGAAAAAGGTGAGGATGCCGGCGAACACCACCATCGCGGCCAGCAGGATGAGCACCGCGGCGAGCGCGCGCGGGAGATGTCGTCCGCGGATGTTGATGCGCTGGAGCCGCCGCACCAGCGGATCGATGCCGGCGGTGATGACTAGCGCGATCAGCGCCAGCAGCAACAGCGCGCGCAGATTGTAGAGTAAGAGCAATCCCAGCAGGATGCCGGTCACCGCCAGCGCGATGACGATCCCGGTGACGATGCGCTGTCTCATGGTTATCTCCTGATCTCTATCAGACCGGTAGTAATTTTCGCCTTCGCCACCCAAATGCCTTTTCCCACTGTAAAAGGTGAACGTCCTTGGGAGGGCGAGCGTCCCCGCGAGCCCCGTGCGAGGGATCCGTAGACGATTTCACATCCGAAATTCACGTAGACGAGATTCACCAGGCATTGTTATCGAAAACGGGCGCATGACCGGGGCTCGCGGGGACTCTCGCCCTCCCATTTTGCTACGACCGGCGTTGCCGCCGCGGGATCAGCGCGAGCAGGGCGGCGAGGAGGAGGACGGCGGATGGAATCCAGCGAAGGGGACTGGCCAGCACGCGATGGGCGACGGCCCGCGGCACATCGGTCGGACGGTCGTAAAAAATCACCTCGGCAGCACCGGCGGGGGCAAGGAGCGTTTCGTCGCCGGTGGGCACGTAGAGCGGTGCCGTCACGCGGCGAGCGCGCAAAGGCAGCAGGTCCCCATCCTCCGCGGCGGCAGCGAAGGCGGCGGGCAGCCTGCCGGGAAAATCGGTCACCGCGCGCAGGTCCTCCAACGCCAGTGATACTCCGGCCTCCGCATCCTGCGAAGCGCGCAGCGCCTTGTTCAGCGAATCGGTGTCGGTGTGCGTCAACGCATCGAGGGCATCGTCCATATCGCGCGTGGCGGCGCGCAGCCGCGGCACCCGTTTGGACAGCAGCTCCGCCACCCGCTGATTGTTGTCCTGCAGCACGTAAAGTCCGCTGTGCTGGCCCGCACTTTTCTCAGCGCGCAATGCTGCATCCATGTGTTCGGACAGGTCGCTCTGATCGTTGAGAATCTGCTGTAATTGGTAAATGTTGTCCAGGCGGGCGCCGGTCAGGCGGGACGGCGGCGACGGCGCGGGGATATCGGGCAGTGCGGTGTGTTCCCGCGGCTCCTGGGGCGCATCGCGGTCCACCTCGCACAGCAGCGTCCCATTCGTGTCGCGGAGGCGCACGGCGGCCAGGCTCTCGTCGGCGTCGAACAGCGGGGTCAGCATCGAGCCCAGGGTGTGCGGAAGATCGACCGGCGGATCCGCCAGCAGCAGCTCCGCGTTTTCCGCGATCATGCCCACGTCGGGCAGGTCGTCATGCAGCCGCTGTGCAACGCGGAACTCGCGCACGGCAGGCCGGCCTGCGTACCACGCGGCCAGCACCGCACCCGCCAGCAGAATCAGCAATAGCAAAACGCGTCCGATGCGCACCATCAACTCCTCATAAAGCGAGGGGTGGAGCACAGGGGAAAATGATTGAAATGATTTTTCCCTTGTGCCCAGCCCCTATTTCCCCCGCTCATCCAGGTAGCGCTGGATGTGCTGCACGTCCTTATCGCCGCGGCCGGACAGGTTGACGACGACGAGCTTGCCTGTGCCCAGCGCCGGCGCCAGCGCCTCCAGCGCGGCCACCGCGTGTGAACTTTCCAGTGCGGGCATGACACCCTCCAGGCGGGTGAGCAGCTGGAAGGCGGCCACCGCCTCTTCATCCGTGGCGGAGACGTAGCGGCCGCGGCCCGTCGTCTTCAAGAAACTGTGCTGCGGCCCCACGCCGGGGTAGTCCAGTCCGGCGGAAATGGAATGGGTTTCAATGATTTGCCCGTGCGCGTCCTGCAGCAGGTAGCTGTGCGCGCCGTGCAGCACGCCGGGCCGGCCCGCGCCCAGCGTGGCGGCATGCTTGCCGCTGGCCACGCCGTGGCCGGCAGCCTCCACGCCGATCAATTGTACTTCGGGATCGTCGATAAAGTCGGCAAAGGCGCCGATGGCGTTGCTGCCCCCGCCCACGCAAGCCACCACCGCATCCGGCAGCCGCCCTTCCGCCGCCAGCATCTGCGCCTTGATCTCGCGGCTGATAATGCGCTGGAAATCGCGCACCATGCGCGGGTATGGCTCCGGGCCGGCGGCGGTGCCGAACACGTAGTAGGTCTCGCGCAGGTTCGTCACCCAGTCGCGGAAAGCTTCGTTGATGGCATCCTTCAGCGTTTTGCTGCCGCTCTGCACGGAGACCACCTCCGCGCCCAGCAGCCGCATGCGGAACACGTTCAGCGCCTGCCGCTCGACGTCCTCCGCGCCCATGTAAATGGTGCAGGGCATGCCGAAGAGGGCGGCGATGGTGGCGGTAGCCACCCCATGCTGCCCGGCGCCGGTCTCTGCGATGAGCCGCGTTCTCCCCATGCGGCGCGCCAGCAGCGCCTGCCCCATTACGTTGTTCAGCTTATGCGAGCCGGTGTGGCACAGGTCCTCGCGCTTAAGGTAGATCGTCGCCCCGCCGTAATGGGCGGTCAGCCGGTCGGCGCGGTAGAGCAGCGTGGGCCGCCCCACGTAGTCGCGCAGATACGCCTCCAGCTCCGCCGCGAACGCCGGGTCCGCCTTCGCCGCATCGTATGCCGCACAGAGCTCTTCCAACGGCGTTTTCAACGTTTCCGGTACATAACACCCGCCGAACGCCCCGAAATACCCCCGCGCGTTCGGCAGCGCCTGCCCATCGGTTCTGACATCCGTTGCCAATCCGGCCTCCCACAGATGAAATATGGGTC
>Ga0172369_10006797_pt1 | contig 13494 bp, 9 predicted proteins | sample LakKiv25m_FD_114539 | JGI IMG/M metagenome (GOLD analysis project Ga0172369, IMG submission 114539) | Freshwater microbial communities from Kabuno Bay, South-Kivu, Congo - kab_022012_11.25m | ecosystem: Environmental > Aquatic > Freshwater > Lake | place: Democratic Republic of the Congo... | reverse complement strand
GGTCTAGCGGTGATTGGCATTCTCCTTGTCATCTTGCGAATGCGGCACTCTTCTCGAAAGGCAAAGACCACAGAATTTCCCCCCGAGCCTCAGAGTCCACCTGTTGCACGATGACCGCGGTCTGAGCTGTCCCGCGCGAGCTTTTCGCCCTGCTTTTAGATGAGAGTGCTTTCGTTCGCCGGATTGACCGCATCTAAAAACCTAATCGCCCAGCAGTCAGCCGCCGGGCGATTTTGTTTTTGAGGCTCTATCGTTTGGATATGCGTCGTTGTCTTTCTGACGTTGGCATATATTCCTATCAGTTTGCCGGCGCTTTGACGGGCGTTCGGCCTTGGTAGTTAAAGTGCCTTTCAGCCAAGCGGGACAAGCGAACGAACGGCAGACCGATTAGCAAATACATGGCTGCCGCGAGGATGCCAATGCCGAAATAGTCGTAATAAGTGGCAGCAAGCTGTCCGTAGACTTTGGTCAGCTCCACCATGGTGATCACCGAAACCAAGGATGAGTCCTTTAACAAGGCGATAAAATCGTTGGTCACCGGTGGGATGACAAAGCGAACGGCTTGCGGCAAAATAATATGGCGAACGGCTTGCGCCCGGGTCATGCCAAGGGCTAATGCAGCTTCCATCTGCGTATGGGGGATGGATTGAATCCCGGCCCGATACAGCTCCGCTTCGTAAGCCGCGTAGTTTAATCCTAGTCCGATGACGGCTGCGAGGAATGGCGCAAGCTTGATGCCGACGTTCGGCAAGCCGTAAAAGATGAAAAAGAGCTGCAATAAGAGCGGAGTTCCGCGCATGATTTCCACATAGAGCACAGCGATCTTTGAAATCGGCCGGGGCAGGTAAAGCCGTACCAAGGTCACCAACAGCCCAATCACCACAGCCCAAAACATGGAAACGATTGACAGCTCCACGGTAATGACCGCCCCTTTGCCAAGCAGCGGTAGATAGCCAAGGTATTGTCGCAGCCGTTCTTCAGGCTTACGGCTCACTTTGATCGTCTTCAAATATGCTTCATATTCGCTGGCCGGAACCGTAGCGGGCCTGTTATCATGCAGATGTTGCGCCATCAGGTCATTCCATAATCCCCAGCGATCCAGAATCTCGCGCAGCTTGCCTTCATCCGAGATGCTTTTTAGCGCCCGATTGACCTCCGCCAGCAAATCCGAATCCTCTTTGCGCACGCCTATGCCGTACTGCATCCGACTGATGGGCGCCCCGACCAGTTTGAGCTTCGTCTTCGGCTTGCCATAATAAATGGCGATGGGATGATCCATCAGCACGGCATCCAAACGCCGGTTGGCCAAATCCTCATAGACGGTGACATCGCCCTCATAGCTGCGCACGTCAACATTCGGCTGGGCGTGCAAAATGCGATCGGCGAGAGAAAACTTGAGCGTGCCGACCGTTTTGCCGCTGCAGTCGGCAAGCGAATGAATGTCATCGGTCTCTTGCCGAACCGTAAGCTGCTCAAAGGTGATGTAATAAGGATCGGAAAAACTGATCTCCTGTTGCCGATCCAGAGTAATTTCCAGCCCGCTGACGATGATGTCATAATTGCCGCGCTGCAATCCGGGAACCAACCCGTCCCACTGGTTTTGCACGAATTCGGGCTGGCGATTCATTTCCGCGGCCAGCGCTGCAACTAAGTCAACCTCATAACCAATAATTTTGCTGGGATCTCTGGGATCGGGAAAGGAGTAAGGCGCTCCGCCTTCAGCGTCGCCGCCCCAGCGCAAGGGCGGCTTGTCTAAAGTTTGAGAGAAAAGGGAAGCACTAAAAAGGAGTAGAAGGGCAGAAAGCGAGCATCGATTGCACATGGTCTATCATGCCTCGGAAAGAGTCAGAGAAAGCGTTTCAAAAAGCGCTTGGTGCGCTCGTCTGCGGGGGAGGTAAACATTCGCTCAGGAACGGAGACTTCTACGATTTGGCCGTCGTCAAAATAAGCCATCTTGTGTGCCACTTCCCTCGCAAACTGCATGCGATGGGTGACGACGATTTGCGTCATGCCTTCCTCGTTCAATTTGCGCATGACGGCAAGCACTTCCTCGACCAAGCCGGGGTCTAGTGCTGATGTAGGCTCGTCATAGAGCATTACCTGAGGAGACATAGCCAGGGCGCGTGCGATGGCCGCCCGTTGTTGCTGGCCGCCGGATAGCTGGAAAGGATAATAGTGGGCGTGCGACGATAGCCCCACCTTTTCCAGCAGCGCCATTGCCTGTTCTTCGGCTTCCTTTTTGGGAGTGTTCTTCACAACGACCGGGGCTTTGGTTATGTTCTCCAGCGCAGTCAGATGTGGAAAAAGATTGAAACTCTGAAAAACCATACCAACGCTGTTGCGCAGCCTGCGCGCGGTGTCGTAAAAGGCTCTATCCAAGCGCGATTGCCGGGACGAACGCTCCAATTGAATGTCGCCCACCACGACTGTACCCTGATCGAAAATTTCCAAACAATTGATGCAGCGGAGAAAGGTTGATTTTCCCCCGCCGGAAGGACCGATGATGACCGTCAGCTCATGGGATTCGACGTGCAGGTTGACCCCTTTAAGCACTTGATGGCCGTGGAAGGATTTGTGCAAATCCCGGACGGAGACAAAAGAGTGGTTGCCATTCAATGCAGTTGCGCCTCGCTTTCAACAAAAAGCAATCGTCAGGTTCCGCTCAACCTACGGAGGGTCCTCAAAGAAGGAGCGGATCGTTTTAGGTTCTCGCTGGTCATTTATTGCAACCTCCGCAGGTTTCGGATCAATACGGGCCTTCCAGTCTTTCCTTGCTACAGCCTAATATAGTCGTCCCCACCATGTATCTTTAGCGGCTTGAGAATTCTCTGATCCAGCAGCAGCGTGTACAGAGCGTAGACTTCCAGGCCAAAAGGCAAATAACCCAAATAGCCCAAAGCGGGCATCTCGAAAATGTGGCCAAAATTGACATAGGGGAGGGTGTAAATCCACTTGGGCACCGCGTAGAAATTCCACATTTCCCAAAAGAAACCGCAAGTGAGCGCACCCAAGGCCAGGGCAGCGACCGGGCGCCAATTACCGGTGCGCAGGTAGCTCAACAATGATCGCGATCCGCGCAAATGGTTGAGTGAGTCAAAGATCAGGTACAGGCACACCCAAACCAGCGGAAACGTGTAGCGCGGAAGGACAATGACACCGATGAGCATGATGATGCCCAACAAGAGAAAGTTGGACAGCTTGCGCTCATTGAGCCGCAGCGGCGAAAGCGCCGAATACCTTGCAATGAGCTTTGTGGAAGCCCAAAGCTCCGCGGTGCCCAGCACTGCCGGCGTCACGACGCTGAAATGGATCGAGGCACGGAGAGCATATTCCATATCTCCAATCGGACGATTGTACACGTACCGCCAATTTTGTAAGAACTGGTTGAAAAACTCAAACAGCCACCAACTGGGGATGGAAAGCAGAAACATCCCAATATAGGCGCGGGGATTTCTTCTCAAAGGGGAGGAGCCGCTCATTTTGTAGCTCAATCCGTCCACAGACAATGCGTAACCAACCCACAACAGCAGGAAAGAATTCTCCCATAAAAATTGGAGATTGTCTGGTCGCAGCCAAGAAATCGGCCAACCAACAGCAATGAGCAGTAATCCAACATAACCGTGCATCGGGAAAGCGTATTTTTTAATCATGAAACAACCATTAGGATAAAAAACAACCAAGTGAAAGTCGAGACATTTCCCGCATATTTCAACATACGGAAACTATGCTTTTTCGGGACCGGTTTGTGATCGATGAATCGCTTGGGTCAGAAGGAGCCTTCCGCCTCAGAATGGAATCTCGCATCACCGAATCGCCTTTTCTCAAGCCTGCTGAGTCGTCGCCACGACCTAAAGCCATTTCCTTCTCTTAAAGATGAAAAGCAATCCAAGGCCCAGCAACAACAGCACCGTTAGAAAAACAAAGTACGCGTATCGGTAGCCGAGTTCCGGTATGTACTCAAAGTTGGTCCCGTAAATCGTCGCAATCAGCGACAAGGGCATCATGATGGTGGCGATGACGGCCAGGACTTTCATGGAGTGATTGATCTGCTGCGACAGCACGGAATTGTACCCTGCCAGCGTGGACTGCACCCGGTCCTGCAATGAATCCAGGGTTATTGCCAGCCGATCCAGATGTGCGAACAGGCCGCTGAGATATTGCCGCGCTTCATCGTTGATGAGCGCCAGCTTGACGGTTACCAAGCTGCGCATGGTGCGCTGCATTGGGGATAGACTGTGCTTCAGCGTACGCACCATATGCTTACAGCCGAGAATGTCATCCAATATCTTCCTAGAGCCGTCTCCACTCAAATACTGTTCTTCGATTCGTTCTAGCTTTTCGTCCACATGAAAGACGAGAGGCAGAAAGCCGTCGATAATCGCATCCCACAGCAGAAAGAAAATAAAGCCAGGGCTTTTGCCTACGGATTTATAAGATTCTTCGCAGGCTTGCTGCACGCGCTCGATGTATTTCGAAGGGCCGGAATGGGCGGTAATAATGACCTTTTCCGTCATGGCAATGAGCAGGGGAGAATGGCCAATGCCGTTACTCATCCGCCGGCACACTTGCAGCGAATCGACGGTCATCTTTTGGTGATGATGAAAGTAGTACGGCTGCGCCGGATCTATGAGGTTTTCTATTTCATCTTTGTCCATCCCAAAGCGAAGCAGCGCCGATCTCAATTCATTCTCCTGAGCGAGGTCAAAGTGCAGCCAGGCAAAATCAGTGTCGCTGATCGTCGTCAGGGTTTTGTCGGTAACGTCGACTTTGGTTATTGATTTGTCGTCATTGTGAAATAAGATGGCGAAACTCATCCGCTATCGCTCCCTCCAACAAAATGAATTCATTCGTCGCGCTAAGACAGGCGTCGACCTCGTTCGTATCCTGCCAAGGTGTTCTTCTGTTGGCCGCCAGGTTAAAACAGGGGCCGTCGATGATCGCCTTCTGCCTTTGCGGACTCGTGACTTTTGAGGATCACTCCCATCTGCTCAGATGGATGCAGTCGGCCTTTACCGGCTCCGGAAAGCTTTCCAACGTCATGCGCAAATCGCTGTGCAGTACCCGGAATCCTTGCGACAGCAATAGCTGAAAAGTCCGGGTGCATTGAGTCGGCACTCTAATTAGCAAATGTTCAAAAAAGCCCTCTCTGGCTATATTCTCGAGGATGCAGATCAAGTCTGTGAATCCTTGATAGGACGCTTTGGGGCTGACCACCAAGGCCAGCGTCCGCAAAATGCTCTGTCGCTCTTCCGCGGAGCTGGATTCGGACTGTGTGGAGACATAGCCGACAGGCTCCTTCTTGTGCTCGAGCAAAATCGAATCGCCCCAGTTGAATTCTTGATTGGCCAAAATCAGAGGGCTATAATCAACGTTGCGGACGACTGATTTGGTCACCGCCAAAACCTTGCGACAAAACTCTTCCCGCTCGGCATTTGTGCACTTGGAGTAAAACTTTATCTCATAGTTGGCCGGCATGGGATTGTTTAGGGTGAGGTCCACGTCCCGCATCATGTCGATGGTCAAAGTCGTGGGCAAAAAGCCCAATTTTCCGTAAAAGCCTAAATTGCGATAACTGCGCGGGCTGGTTTCTAAACCAATCGTCGTGCAACCGGATTGCTTGAAAAAGTCGATGCAATGGGCCGTGATCTGTTTGCCCAATCCGGAAAGGTGTTTCTCCGGGATGACCGCCAAGGGGCCGATCCACCCTGTTTTGCCCCAGACGTGACAAAACGATGCTGCCAGAATTTGGCCTGCCTGCTCCAATACAAAGCAGCCATGCGGACATTGGGAAAGGTACATCTCTAAGAACTCTATTCTGCAGGGGGGCACGTGGCTTGATTCATAGCCATCGTCAATCCGGCCTTGGCTAAAGGCTTTTACCAACAGTGCCCCGATTCCCGGCAAATCGCTTCTGTGCATGATGCGTAGATGTGCCATCATTTCAGCCTTTCCCATAGCCCATTAAAGGTTGACTCAACACGGCAAGAATCCGCATAGCAGCTTGTCCGCCGCGTTATGAGGTGAAGACAAAACGCAAGCTTGGTCGCTCCCATCCTCACTTTGGTGGCAAAAGTAAGCATTTTCATTTTTCTTTACAAGCATTTGCTTCGCGCGAGATGGGGATACAGGCGTATGTAGTATTACCCTGGGAAGACTATCACAACCACGATGATTTGTTCGACCGCGAATAAACGCTAACTCCATAACCCGTCGATGCAGCAATCCAAAGTCAAAATAATTAGAGTCAAAATGATTTTGTCCTTAATTATTTTGACTTGAAAAAACTGTCCGGTTGAGCAAACTTTTCTGAAGCAGTACCATAGCATTTATTAGCATCGATTCGCGGCCTCTTTGGTTGCGACAAATTTCCGTGCTACGGATTCTTACGACAAGAAGATCAGCCGCACTTTAGTCGGCGAACTACTTTTGGTCATGACGGCCTTGACCAACGGGCAGATAGTTCTGGTTTTTTGTAGAGTCAATACGTATATTGGCGAAGTAGCGGAACTGCGAATTCGGACAATGCAAGCGGCGGCACCACAGGCCGGGGTTCTATCTATGTAATCCGGAATTAATGTTTTACGGGCCAACATCTTCGACAAAGCAGTCAAGATGCTTTCGATCTATCCTCTCAATCTACTTTCCTCGGAGTGCGCATGATTCAAAAGAGGGCTCACTTTTCTAATCCGATCGATTCGGTCAAACGATTCGCTTTGCGGACTCTTCTTTTCACAATTATGTCGCTGCTTGCTGCACCTGCTTCCGCCGTTCAGTCGGAGGCAAATACTTTGGACCTGTCGAATGCTGTCATTGTCTGCCCAAAGCGCCTCAGCAAACCGGAGCAAAAAGCCGTTGCCGTCCTGGTCGAGGAGGTGCAAAAGAGAACGGGCGTCGGACTCCGCATTTTAAATCAGTGGCCGAAGGGCGACGCGCCCGTGATTGCTATCGGTCCCGTTGTTTCTGCCAAGACTTTTTTAGGACCGTACCAAGATTTGGCGGCTTCTTCCAAGCAGCCGGAAAAGGAAGGCTATCGAATCCTGACGAAAGATGCGCCGCGGCCCGCAGTTCTGGTTATCGGCAGTGACGCACGAGGTGTTCTGTTCGGCGTTGGTCGATTACTGCGTAACCTGTCGATGCAATCAGGTCGAATATCCATTGTTCCGGACTTTCAGCTCACTTCATCGCCGCAATATCCGGTGCGCGGGCATCAATTGGGATATCGACCCAAGACCAATTCCTATGACGCATGGATGCCGGCGCAATTCGATCAGTACATTCGTGAGCTGGCCATCTTTGGCGCCAACAGCATCGAGATCATGCCGCCGCGGACCGACGATGATCCCCTTAGCCCTCACATGAAGGTGGAGCCGCTGAAGATGATGATCGAGCTGTCGCGCATCATCGATTCGTACAGCATGGACGTTTGGATTTGGTACCCGAACATGGGCAAAAATTACACCGATCCGGTTTCCCTCCAAGCCGAGCTGGCTGAGCGCGAGGAGATATTCCAAAAACTGCCGCGCATCGATGCGGTCTTCGTTCCCGGCGGCGATCCCGGAGATTTGCATCCAGACGTGCTGTTTGCCTGGATGGAAAAAGTGGCGGTGAAGCTGAACAAGTACCATCCCAAAGCCAAGATCTGGATTTCGCCACAGGCGTTCAAGCCAGCCTCGGATTGGCTCGACTCCTTTTATCGGCATGTGAATGAAAAGCCCGTTTGGTTTGGCGGCGTCGTCTTTGGCCCGTGGATCAAAACGCCATTGCCGGAAATTCGCCGCATCGTCGATTCCGAAATCCCCATTCGCCATTACCCGGACATCACTCATAGCTTGAGCTGCCAATATCCGGTGCCTCTTTGGGACCTGGCCTTTGCTATGACGCTCGGGCGCGAATGTTTCAATCCTCGACCACTGCAAGAAAAGCAGATTCATAATTTGTTCGCTCCTTACACCTGCGGTAGCATCAGCTATTCCGAAGGCACCAATGATGACGTGAACAAATTCGTCTGGAGCGATCAGGATTGGGATGCAAAGACTCCAGTGATCGAGACCTTGCGCGAGTACAGCCGCTTGTTCATCGGCGATGATTTTGCCGAAGATTGTGCTCAGGGCTTTTTGGCGCAAGAACAAAATTGGAACGGACCTCTGATCGTCAATCCGCAGATCGAGGTAACATTGCAGCAGTGGCAGGCCTTGGAGAAGAAGGCCTCTCCTCAGGTTCTGAGCAATTTCCGTTTCCAAATGGGACTGATGCGTGCCTATTACGACGCTTACATCAAGCAGCGACTCATCTATGAGAAGGATTTGGAAAGGCAGGCGGTGGAGAAATTGCGAGCAGCGGAAAAATTGGGATCTCTGGCGTCGATGGCAGAAGCAGAAAGCATTTTAAAGCAGGCCAAGACAAAGCCAATCGCCCAGGAGTACCGCCGGCGTTGCGAACAATTGGCGGACGATCTGTTCGCCAGCATCGGCGCCCAGCTTACGGTGGCGAAGCATGGCGCTATTGAGCGGGGGCGTGGCGCCTTCATGGACGGCATCGACGAACCACTAAATGATGCAGTGTACTTGTTGACCCATTTGGCAGACATCAGGAAAATGCCGGATGAAGCGCCCCGTCTGTCGGCCATTGAAAGTCTCATCCATCGAACCGATCCCGGTCCCGGTGGATTCTACAATCATTTCGGATCGGTCAACAGTTGGCGGCGGATTGTGCAGAATATGAGTTGGGAGCAGGATCCGGGCAATCTCTTTTCGCCGCTGTTGGGATTTGAAGTCGGCCTCAGCGGCGAGGAATATGCTCGCGTGGTGGTTGATGGTTTTGAAGGCAGAAAAGCGCCGCTTGCGTGGATGAGCCAGGCTACTACTCTTTACGAGGCTCCGCTCAGCATTCACTATGACAATTTGGAGCCGCACTCGGAGTACATGCTCAAGGTGGCTTATACCGGAAGATTTCGCTCCTCTATGCGCTGTACCGCAGATGAGAAATATGTCGTACACGATCTCATTCAGACCGGGCGCATTCCCATCATGGAATTTCCGGTTCCGCGCGAAGCCACCGCAGACGGCCAAGTCACTTTTACCTGGACCTGCGGCCAAGGCCAGCGTGGCTCGCAAGTGGCGGAAATCTGGCTGATTCGCAAATAAGGACTGCAAATAGTCTCAAGCTGCGATTCCTCACAGAGATCGTAAAGCTCGCCGAGTTTCCTGATGAATTCAGCCTGTCTCATACCAGATGCGCATGAGATCTGCATGGTCGGATAATAGAAAGGAATCTCTGAGGATAATTATGATCGGCAATGAATTTCGTAACAAGCTGCATAACGGGGAGCGAGTTTTTGGCACCTCAGTGACCCATGCTGCGCCCTCTTGGCCTCATATCATAGCTGAGCTGGGAATGGACTTTATTTTTATCGACAATGAGCATCACCCTTTCACCAGACAGCAGGCATCAACTCTATGCCGGATGTATTCATCATTGGGCGTTGTGCCTCTCATGCGCGTTCCCAAGCCGGACGCCATTCTCGCCTGCATGGCTTTGGACGGCGGCGCGGCCGGCGTCATCGCGCCCTACGTCGAATCCGAAGATCAGGTGGTAGATTTGGTCGGTGCTGTGAGATATTCTCCGTTAAAAGGCCAAGTGCTGCAAACGGCCATGTGCGATGGAGTCTGGCCCGGCAAGACCAAAGAGCATTTGGATGCGCGAAATCAGGGCCGGCTGGCCATCATCAACATTGAGAGCGTGACGGCCATGGAGAATCTGGAGCAGCTTGTTTCCGTGCCGGGACTGGATGCGGTGCTTATTGGCCCGCATGACCTGTCCATTAACATGGGAATTCCGCAGCAATACGATCACCCCGAATTTCTCAAGGCGGTCGAGCAAATCATCGTGATCGCCCGTTCGCACGGAATTGGCGCTGGAATTCATGCCTGGTGGAGCGTCGATCAAGTGAAGAAATGGATGGAGATGGGTTTGAACCTGATCCTCTACGCCAGCGACTATGTTGCCGCAAGGAGCAAGCTGCGGGAGTATTTTACTGCGTTGCGGGGAAAGGAATGAAGTAACGTTTCTTTTTCGGTTTTAGAGAGAGACTCCTATTCTGACGCTTCTTTTTCCTCGAATGTCAAGAAAAGCTAACCACAAAATCCAATTGAAGAACTGCGTAACTTCGAGTCCGAGTCAGGAAGTCAAAAGTTACTTTGAAAGAGACAAACCATCAGAAATGGCTTTCCGTCGCTATTGTGCACATCTACTTTGCCGGCGCTACGGTTGACAAACGCCTGCCCATCCGGTTCCCGCACTTGGCGAGTCAAGTTAAAACCAATGATGCCGCCAATGGATGGGCCAATGAGGAGACCGACATAGCTGTCACCCTTTGGATATCGTTCCGATAGCAGATAGGCAGCCCCGATACTCAAAGCCGCACCTATTACCGAACCGGACAATGTCGCGGGGAGCGATCCCTGCTCGTCTTCGTCATTTCCCATCATTGCGACGCCGAGCGCATTCCCAATTATATAACCACCATAAGCTAAGGCGAGGCCATAGACGACATTACCCAAATCGTCAGTTTTTGTCGGACCCCAAATATGGCCAATAACACCTGCAGGTATCATGCAAACAATGCCCATCCCATGCGCCGCCGCGAACTCTTCTGCCAGTTTTAGCGGTTGCAGAGGGCTAAGGTTTTTGGGTTTTCCACTAATTATTTCCGGTTGGTCGACCGCATGCATGCGTGGAAGTGACATCTAAGGTTGGAATATTTGATACTTTGTACTGTCGAGCGAAATGCTCTGTTGCAAACTGTCCGAGGTAACAGCAAGGCCATCCTCGCTGCATGTACTCACTGGCAATGGCATTGGCAAGACGAAAAAGATTGCCACCAAGGGCACATTTCGTCCGCCGGTGGAAAGCACGCAATTACCATCAACGATTTTCATCTTTCGTCGTCCTGGTTGGAAATGGCAACGTGGGGAAAAAAGTGAGGCTACGGAATCCAGCTTTATAAGTTCCTTATCTCATGTTTGCATGTCAGCGTCGCTGGATCGAACAGACTGAAAGCAGTCTTACTATTCCACCTTTACCAGTCGATATTCACCGGAGCCGTTTCGATCGGAAAAAATGTAGCGTCTATTCAGCTTGGAGTAGTACCAAATCTCCGCTGACGGCATGTTCATTTCAGTCGGCTGGCGCTCGACTTCATCCGGCGGGCCATTGGTGATGTACACGTGCCCACGGTCGGTTCGCCAACCTTCGCGCTCGGAACGAAGCTCGGTGAAACTCTGGTTGCTAAAATCGACCCGGTGAAAAAACTCCTCCTTTAGCTCGTTGCGAGGGGTGCCCGGCGTCGGATCCCGCTTTTGCCAGAACTCATCGAACAAGGCCTTTCTCTCATCTCCGGTCGCGTTTTTGATGCGGTTATATTCCTGGCCCTTGGCGATCAGGTCCAATTGCTCAATGGCGATGTCAATGTTGCGCGCCGTAATCCCCGCGTTGCCCCAATGCACGATAAACTTGCGCTGCAGATTGGCAACCTGCGAACCCATTCTCGCACTCAAATTGAGGACATATTCGCCCGGCTTGCTTAGCGAATCGCGAAATGCGAAGCATTTTGGGATAGTGCTTTCTGTGGCGACATAGACGTCTGCGCCGGAGAAAATGGGCTTGTTGGCGGAATCATAAACCCGGTAATCCACAACAACTTTGTCCGAGCCGGTCGGCGGATACACTTCAAAATAAGCGGCAAACGCGGACTTGGCATTATCAAAAACGTCGCGCAAATTGGGAGTAAATCGATGAGAAGTGGACTGACAATCTACCTCATCGGCAAATACAATGTCACTCAGGTGAAGTCGGGTGCGGGAAAAATCCCTGAGCGTGATAGAGGCTTTGCGCTGTAATATTTGCTTGGCGTCCGCATCCAGCAACTTGACCAGATATTCGTATTCGCCCGGTGGGAGTGACAAATCTACTTCATGCCGAATTAAGTTCTGCCGAGAATTGGTTTCCTCAAAGTTGTCGGCCACGATCTCGTTGTTTTCCGAGCGGTATCCCACCGGTTCTTCCTTTTTGTTATAAAAGGTCACACTCAGCTCGTACTTGGCGCGGTACTTGTTTTCGTCGGTTTTGATGAACGTCAGAACGTCGTTGACAAAGGCGAAATGAAATTCGGCCTTGCTGAGGGAAAAATCCGTGCGGTCGGCAAAATTGTACAGCTTGAAGAAAAACATCTCACGGCCGAAAGGATCCATTCCCATTCCATGCGGCCCTCTTCCCATTCCCATTGGTTGCGCGAGCGCGGAGATTGGGAGCATGAGAAAGAGCACGAGCATGAGCACGAGTTTATGATTCGTAGCGAACCGATGCGAAGGGTTCAGACTGTTCATATGATCAATTTCCTTTTCAATGCATAGCAATCAGCGCAATACTTGCAGCACTTCGATTGCCAGATCGTATTTGTCTTTGATGAAAGGCGGCATCAAGTAAAGCCCCTTCACCTGCTGCATTTGCTTTGTTTGCAGGATGGCTTCCTGCGCCAGGCGGATGCCGATTTTTTTTGCCTCCTCGGCGCCGTCAGCCTTTGCCAATTGTCGCGCTACGCTGTCGGGTACTACCACACCGGGAACCTCGTTGTTGAGAAACTCCGCCATGCGGTAGCTGATCAATGGCATAACACCTGCCAAAATGGGGACATTAATATCCTGAATACGTTCCAAGAAGCCTACCAATTGACTTGCCTCGAAGACCGGCTGGGTAAGAATATATTCGGCTCCCGCCTCCACCTTTTGATGCAGGCGGGCAATTTCCAACTCCGGCTCGATGGCCACAGGATTGGCTCCGACTCCGATATGCCAGCTCGTGGCTGAGCCAATGGCATTGCCGGCAATGTCGTAACCGTGATTCAAGCCGTTGACGATACGGGTCAAGCCGATGGAGTCCACGTCGAACACAGCGGTGGCGTCCGGGTAGTTGCCGAACTTGGGCGGATCGCCGGTGACGAGCAAAATATTGCGTAGCCCAAGGGCGTAAGCGCCCAGCAAATCCGATTGCATGCCCAATAGATTGCGGTCCCGGCAGCAGTAATGCAGAATCGTCTCCACCGGCAATGAACGCTCGATGAGCTGGGCCAGTGCCATGGGCGACATCCGGGCTGAGGCGCGCGGCCCGTCGGGAATGTTGATGGCATCGACGCCAAAACCAACCAATTTGCGCACTCCAGCCAGCACGGCCGATGGATCGATACCGCGCGGCGACAACACTTCTACGGAGATAACGAATTTCTTCCCCAACCGCGCGGCTAAGGCAGATTTTTCCTCCCGCGGAATCACCTCGACGGCGATTTCCTTTTGCGGCTTGACTACTACGGTCGTAGACGGCTTGTGCGGCTGCATAGCGCGAACCGCATTGGCGATGGCTTTAATGTGTTCCGGCGTCGTTCCGCAGCATCCGCCGAGGATGTTCGCCCCTGCGGCTATAAAGCGTCTAGCAAATTCCGCG
>Ga0172369_10006796_pt1 | contig 13496 bp, 13 predicted proteins | sample LakKiv25m_FD_114539 | JGI IMG/M metagenome (GOLD analysis project Ga0172369, IMG submission 114539) | Freshwater microbial communities from Kabuno Bay, South-Kivu, Congo - kab_022012_11.25m | ecosystem: Environmental > Aquatic > Freshwater > Lake | place: Democratic Republic of the Congo... | reverse complement strand
GCGCTCGCACATACACAATTTATGAAGAAGGCAGGACAATGAGGATGCCATTATGCAATTCGAGATTAACGCTGCGACCCTACCGGTTGCTCTGCGCCGTGTGCGCGCTGGGGGAGGATGACGCGGGGGCGGTCGATGCGGAGACGGCGGCGCTGCTGGAACGGTTACGCGCGCAACCCGACATGCCGGTCTCGCTGCACTGCAACACCGGCGATCTGTACCGTTACCAGGACCCCGGCTCGGATGATGATACGCCGGGCGGCGCGGGGTTCAATCTGCGGCGCGACCTGGAGATTTTGCTGAAACTCGACCTGTTTCCGGGCTGCACTATGCCGGCGCGCACGCTCTTTTATCGCCTGCTGGCGCAGGGTGACAATACTGACGATGTGTGCGGATACGCGGCCGCCACCTCCGGCGCATGGGCCGGTTGTCCGAAGGCGCGGAGCGGCTGTTACCAGCGCGGCCACGCAAAAGGGATCGACGCCTTGTTTTCTCCGCGCACCGCGAACGTGATGACGCTGGAGAAGCAAGCCTCGCTGGAAGCCATGCGCCAATCTGAGGCGATCCGCGTGCGCCCGCATATCCTGGTGTGCGCGGTGTGCCAATACGGGCAAGATATTCGACCGCCCTACCCGGAGGATAACCTCCCTGAACTCCTCGCGCTGGTCCTGCAGGAGCCGGACCGGCGCATCCTGCTGGCGCCGGACGCGGACTGGATGATGTGCGCGCCCTGCCCGTATCGCGGCACCGAGCCCGGTGTGTGCGTCATCCACCAGGGCGAGGGCGGGCTGGCCAACCCGCTGCGCGACCTGCGCGTCATGCAGAAGCTCGGGCTGATGTACGGTGACGTCCTGCCGGCCCGCGAGCTGTTTCAACGCATCTTCGACCGCATCGCCGGCACGCTGGAAGTTTGCCGGCTCGACCACGCCCATCCGTCGATCTGGCGCGACCCCTGCGGCGTCGAGACGGCAGACAGCGAGGCGTATGCGCGCGGCAAGGCGCTGCTGAGCGCGGCGCTCGGTCTCTGTTAACGCTCTGGCGATGATTACCTTCAATCGCGAACAAATTGAGGAACTGACCGATGCCGAAGTACTCCCGGAAGGATTACCGAGTTACGAGCTAAAAGCGATGCTCTCCGGGCAGGCGCCTGTGCTTGATTTCACGTGGCAAATCAAGCAGTTGCTGCGAAGGTCGAAGCTACTCCGAAAGACTCCGCAATATCCGGGGCTCCGGTAGTGTAGTGGAAATCATGATGATAACCATAAACAATCAGGCTGCACACGGGCTGGCCGCGGAGATCGTCATCCTGCTGGCTGCCGTCCCAGAGGTGATGGCCGTTTCGCTTTTCGGCTCGCTTGCCGAAGGGCGGGCGGACGGCTGGTCAGATGTGGACATGCAAGTCGCCTGTACCACGGAAGCGGGGAAGTGGGCCGCCGCCGCGGCCATCCGTGCCGGGAAGCCGGTCGAGTTCTATCGCCTGTTCAGTGCCGCGCCGCAACCCTCGGGTCGCTTCTGGTTTGCGGATGCATCGCCCTTTCAGAAAATCGATGTCAGTTTCCTGACCGTGATCGAATATCACGCGCAGCAGGCACACCCGGTCGTACTGGGGCAGCCGATTACGCTGCGGGAAGTCTATTCGCGGCCGGACAGCGCGCCTGGAGGAAGCGTATCAGTGGTCACGCCGTCTCCGCTGGAAATTACGGAGGAAGAAACCGGCATCGGCCGCCGTGTGTATTGCCTCTCCTTATCGGCCAAGGCGCGGGCACGGGGAAAAACTGACGGTCAGTACCTGGAAGAAGACATCGCGAGTTTGCGCGCAGCCTATGGAGGCCGTCCGCCCGATTTCACCGCCGGCGGCGGCCACCTCGGCAGGCTGGTCGCGCGCATGCTCGCGTATGCCGAATATATCCGTGAACATTATTGACAAACTGCCGTCCCTACGGAAGCACACCAGGGACGCGTGATGTGTCCGATCTGCATGACGATCATTCAGCGCAATTTCGGACATCGGGACCGTAAACCTGACGAGTTGATCTTCTCAAACAAATCGGCTATACCTATCCAAAGACATGGCACCTGGACGGAACCGTGTCGGATGCCCTTGTCAATCCAGACAAACAGGACTGGACGGATTTCTTCGAGGACACCGTGCTCGTCTATGACACGCAGACCGGGCGCCTGGAGATGGGCGACCCCTTGCCGGAGCGGACGTCGTACCCAAGCTCGGCGGCGGATGGCGATACCCTCTATTGCCTGGGTGGAGAAGGTGGCCCACGCTTATTTCACCCGGCTACGTTCCAGATCGGAAAGATCACCCCATAGCGACTAGCAATGGTATGCTGGAGATTGGCCCGCAATGGGGCATGCTCGAATGAGAGCGAGACATCTGTTATTTCCGGCATAAATCGGCGAAGCGGGCGGACGGCTGTCTTGACCTTACCCGGCACGGCAGCTACCATGTGTTGATCTTTGAGAGGGAGCGTGTGTGATGGAAGAGCAAGTGAATGGTGTGGCCCTTATTCCCGAGCCGGTGTCTGTCGAATACGGCAACGGGTATTTTGTGTTCACTGCTGAGACCATGCTGGTCAGCGATCAGGCGAGCGAACGGACGGCGGGTCAATTGGCCGCCTGCATCCGTCCGGCCACGGGCTTTGATCTGGCGATGGCTTCATCGGCTGGCGACAACCATTCCGTGATTGCCCTTGCCGAGGACAAAGGCCTGACAGCGGAGCTTGGCGCGGAAGGTTATCGTCTTGAAGTCACGCCGGAACGGATTATCCTCACTGCCCCGACGCAGGCCGGGCTCTTTTATGCCGTGCAGACGCTGCGCCAGCTCCTGCCGCCGCAGATCTTCTCCGACCACCTTGTGAGTGATGTGGAGTGGCGCATCCCCTGCGTGAAAATCACTGACTCTCCCCGGTTCGCCTGGCGCGGATTGATGCTGGATACCGGCCACGATTACCAGCAGGTGTCGTTCATCTACCGTTTCATCGACCTGATGGCCCTGCACAAGTTCAACGTTTTGCACTGGCACATCACTGACCTGGGCACTTTTCCGCTGGAGATCACGGGCTATCCGAAACTGCAGGACCCGGCCACACTCGGCACCCGCCTGTGCGGCGAACCGAAACGCGGGGTGAAACCCGGCCGCTACACCCGGGACGAGGTGCGGGAAATCGTCAGATACGCTGCCGAGCGCCATATCACGGTGATGCCGGAAATCGACATGCCCGGCCATTCCACGCCGGTTCTGATTGCCTACCCCGAATTCGATTGCCCCGTTCCACACCAGACCTGGGAATGGGAGCGCTGGGAGTATTGCGTCGGCAACGAAAAGACCTATGGTTTTCTGCAGGACGTGCTCTCGCAGGTGATCGAGCTGTTCCCGTCCCAGTTCATTCATATCGGCGCTGACGAGTGCCCGAAGGAGCACTGGAGGAAGTGCCCGGTGTGCCAGGCGAAGATGCAAGCGGAGGGTCTGCGGGACGAGGATGAGTTGCAGAGCTATTTCGTGCGGCGCATCGAGCAGTTCCTGAATTCCCGGGGGCGCCGCCTGATCGGCTGGGACGAAATCCTGGAAGGCGGCATCGCCCCCAACGCCGCCGTCATGGCCTGGCGCGTGGAGCAAGGCGCGGCCACCATCGCTGCGCAGACCGGCCACGATGTGGTCATGGCACTCACGAGCCACCTCTACTTCGATTACTCCGAGGCTACCACGCCGGTCGAGAAGGTATATGAATTCGAGCCGCTGCCGGCCGGCCTGACCCCGGAACAGGCCCGCCACATCCTCGGCGCCCAGGCCCAGCTCTGGTCCGACAACCATCCGACCGAGGCGGAGATCGACCGTCTCGTCTACCCGCGGGCCTGCGCCGTTGCGGAAGTGGTGTGGTCCCCGGCCAATGCCCGCGACTACAGCGGTTTCAGCCGTCGACTCGCCGTTCACCAGGAACGCCTTGCCGCGCTGGGAATCGATTTTTCACTTGCTGTGCCGACATAACGCTGAGCCTGCCCGGACGATTCGGACTCGTCATCAACACGAAGCATTGAGCAACAGCGGAAATGCGGGGAATGTATTCGATGTTTTCAACCATCACACTGCCGAATGCCGTCGCCGGATTTTGCCGGGACGTGGTTCCGTTGCTGCATCGGGCGGCAAGCGACTCGCGGCTGACCGGACTGGTCGCGGAGATCGTCGCCACCGATCGGTGGAATGCGTTCGATGAATTCCACCGGACAACAGAGACGCTGGTGCAGCGCCTGCGGGAGGCCGGGGCGACGACGGAGTGCTACACGGTGCAAACCGGCGGAGAGATCGGCACCGGGCGCTGGATCATGCAGGAGGCGCTGGACGTGCGCGCGGCCACGGTGGATATCATCCAGCCCGTGCAACGGCGCATCATCGACTACGCGGAGAACCCGTGGCAACTGGTGCAATGGAGCGGCAGCACGCCGGCGGGCGGCGTCGAGTGCGAACTGGTGGTGATTGATTCCTACGAGGAGCTGGACCGGCTTCCGCCGTTGGCGCTGCAGGGGAAGATGGTGCTGACCCGGCTGTCGCCCTATCACCAGGGGCGGCACTGGTATGAAAAGGGCGCGCTCGGTGTGATGGTGGATGCGCCGGTGCGGGATTGCCCGGACGCGTCGGGGTGGACGAAATTCGGATGGGGCGGGATGCCGGTGCAAGAGGGCACAGCGCGGCTGGTGGGCTGCGTGCTGTCCGCGGGGGAAGGGGAGCAGCTCCGCGCGCTGGTGAAGGAAAGCGGCCCGGTGCGGCTGAAAGTGCGGGTCGAGACCCATCGTTATGTCGGCACGCATGATGTCGTCAGCGGCCTGCTGCCGGGCGCGGGCGATCCGCAGGACGAGGTGTGGGCCATCGCCCACAGCGCGGAACCGGGCGCGGCGGATAACGCGGCCGGAGTGGCGATATGCATCGAGGCGGTCAGAGTGCTGGAGTCGCTGATCGCCGGCGGGCAATTGCCGCGGCCTCGGCGCACGATTCGCGTGGTCTTCGGCTATGAGTGCTATGGATTCTTCCATTATTTGATCCATCACCGGCGTTTCCAGCCGCCACTGGCCGGCATCTGCGTGGATACGCTGGGCATCAAGCCGGAATTCTGCGAAGGCACGCTCAAGCTGCACGCGACCGTCCCGAGCTCCGCCGGCTTTGTCAACGAGCTGGGTGAAGCGATGGTCCGGGCTGCGTTGGAGCAGGAGGACATCGGCTACACGTATGAAGCGCGAAAATTCATCTCGACAGAAGATACGCTCATCGGCGACCCGCGCTACGGCTTTCCCTGCCCATTCATCACCAACCATCCGTACCGGGGGTATCACAGCTCGGCCGACACACCGGACATCCTGCATCCTCGCGGCCTGGTGACCTGCGTCACAGCGGTCGCCGCCTACCTCTATTACCTGGCGAATGCCGGCAGCGACGAGGTGCGGGAGCTGGCCGTCTGGCATACAGGTCGAATTGTCGACGACATCCGCGAGCTGCACGGCGAGGGCGTCTCTGAAGGGCGGGAGCTTCTCTGCCGGCAGCATGCCGTGTCGATGCAGCGGCTCACCCGCTGGCTGTGGGGCGGCAACCGCGGGGAGCTGCTGGCGCTGCTTGACGATTGTGCGCGGCACGTGGCAGAAGCAGCCGGCAGCGCGCCGGCGGGGACAGCTACTATCGATGAGGCCGCGCTGGTACCCCGGCGGAAATACCCGCTCACCTACACGCTGGAGAATACCTGGCCGGCGCCGGCGGAACGGCTGCGATGCTCCGGGCTTCCCTCGTGGGCGCTTTACTGGGCGGACGGGGAGCGCACCCTCGGCAAGATCGTGGAGCTGCTGTCGGCGGAACACGGGCGGGATATCGCGCCGGAGAGCGTGGTCGCGTATTTCCAGGCGCTGGCGGAGACGGGCTGGGTGGAGCTGGTTGCGCCGGAGGGGGTGGTTACCGGGCAGCAGCTCATAAACGATTTACGCGCGCTGGGGGTGTGTCCCGGCATGGATGTGATGGTGCATAGCTCCCTCGCCAGCCTCGGGCATGTCGCCGGCGGCGCGGAGGCGGTCATCGACGCACTGCTGGCGGCGATCGGGCCGGAGGGAACGCTGATGGCGCCGTCGTTCAACCACGGCGCAGTCGCAGTCTTCAATCCGCTGACCACGCCCACCAGCAACGGCGCCATCGCGGACGCCCTGTGGCGCCGTCCCGCGGCGGTGCGCAGCCTGCATCCCACCCACCCGGTGGCCGCTATCGGCCCCAGGGCAGATGCCTGGTGCCGGAATCACCTGGAGGCCGGCATCTGGGCGCAGGACAGCCCGATAGGCCGCCTGGTGCACGGCGGCGGGTATCTGCTCGGGCTGGGCGTCGGCAATGACTCCTGTACCGCCTATCACGTGGCCGAGATTTCCATGCCGTGCGGATGTCTCGATCAGTTCGGCAGCCGCCGGCGGATTGTCGATAACGACGGCACCGTCCGCACCGTGAATGGTCTCGCATGGCGGGCCGGGCTGTGCCCGGTTTCCCCCCGCCATCTCGGTCCGTCGCTCGACAGCCAGGGATGCCAGCGGCACGGGAAGGTCGGCCAGGCCGACTGTTTCCTCGTCAAGGCAATCGACCTCTGGCGCGTCCGCCGCGAGCAGCTCAAGGACGCCTGCCCGGCGTGTGCCATCAGACCGGTGGCGGACCATAATGTGTAACACATCTTCCGATCAGATCGGGACGCGCTCCGGAAGATATCGCCGTTTCGCAATTATTGATCGATATTGGATTATGAGATATGCTGTCTCAAATACCAGGAATAGGAAAGGGAACCATGAAGCCGCAATATCCGGGAATGACGTTGAGACCGTACCAGCTCCTGTGCGCCGTCTGCGCGCTAGGCGGAGATGGGGCGGAGATGTGTAATGGTCGCAGCAGGGAGATTCTCGATGCTGTAAGGCAGACGCCCGATATGCCGATAACCTTGCGATGCCACGCCGGCGATGTCTTCGTATATCAGGATGCCGATACGTCCGAGGACACCCCCGAGGGGGCGGAGTTCAACGTCAGGCGCGACTTGGAGATTCTGCACAAGCTCAACCTGTTTCCGGGCTGCACATTGCCGGCGCGGATCCTCTTTTACCGCCTGCTGGCGCAGATCGACGACGTGGCGGGCATCTGTGGTTACGGCAGCATCACCTCCGACGCCTGGCGGGGCTGCCCGCGGGCGGGCAGCGGCAACTACGCGCGCGGGCGCGCGCGGGGCATCGAGGCGATCATTCCTCCCCGCACCGAGCCGGAGATGGCGCAGGCGAAGGAGGAATCGCTGGCGGCGATGCATGCCGCCGAGTCGATACGGGTCAGGCCCCACATTCTGCTCTGCTCCATCTGCCAGTATGGGGGTGGAACCAGGCCACCGTATCCGGAGGACAACCTGCCGGAGCTGCTTGCCTTGATCCTGGAGAAACCGGACACCCGCATCACGCTGGCCCCTTATGCGGACTGGGACATGTGCGCGCCATGCCCGTATCGTGACAATCGTCTCAACGCCTGCGTCAACAATCGCGGGTCGGGCGGACTGCCGAACCAGATGCGCGACCTGCGCGTGCTGCAGAAACTGGGGCTGACCTACGGTTCCACGCTGCCGGCGCGAGAACTGTACCGGCGTATTTTCAACCGCATTTCCGGCACGCTGGAGATCTGCCGGCTCGAACAGGTGCATCCCTCCGTCTGGTACACCGGCTGCGGCGAAGCGAAAACCGACAGCGAAGCATACGAGCAAGGCAAGCAACTGCTGATGGAACGAATGAAATGAGTTGGAAGGATGCTCAATTATAGGTATGCGGTGGAAGGGCGACTCTCAGTCTGGAAGGATGCGGGAGCCCCGCCGGTTATAGGTAAGCTGTGGAAGTAAATGCTCTCTTCCTCAGCTTACCTATAACCGGCGGGGCTCTCGCACCCTTCCAGACTGAGAGTCGCCCTTCTACCGCATACTTGTCGTCGAAGATCCATGAATGGTCATAAGATATCAGTCATTCTTCCAATCTTCCATCCTTCCATCGTCTCCAAAGCGAGGCAAAATGACGACCGAACGGTATATTGAAATCCCGCCCATGTCCGCGACGGCATTCACCGTGGCGGCGGGGGAGCGGGTGCGCATCGAGGACTACGCGGGCGGGCAGCCGGGCGACCTGGTGGCATTCAACCTGCACGACCTGGAGGAGACGTTCAGCCAGGCGCGCACGCGGGTAGAGGAGCGCGTTTGCCGGGTGGCGGCGGGCAACCGGCTGTGGACCAGCGCGCTGCCTCCGCGCGTGATGTTCACGCTGCTGGAGGAGACTGCCGGCTGCCACGATCTGCTCTACCTGCCCTGCTGCCGCTACGCGCTGGAAACCCGCTTCGGCGTGCAGCGCGACGGCTGCCACGAGCATCTGATGCGGGCGCTGGCGCCGTGGGGGATTCCCGAGGCACGGTTGCCCGCGCCGCTGAACCTGTTTTTCACCGTCCAGATCGAGCCGTCTGGCCGGATCGCCATTGGGGAGCAAACCTCGCGCCCCGGCGACGCCATCACGCTGCGCGCGGAGATGGATTGCCTGGTGGCGGTCGCCACCTGCTCGGCGCCGCGGCGGGAGGGGGAGAATACGGGGTATCGGGTCAGGATTAAGGTTTGAGTTTTAAGTTTTGAGTTTTGAGTTACGGCTCCAGCAGGTTTCCGAGGAAATCGGCCAGTTCTTCCATCTCGCCGTCGTTCAGACTGTAGAAGGGCGGGCGGCGCCAGCGCTCTGCCAGGGCGGAGAGCTCGAGGATGCCGTGCAGGGCGGCGTCGAAGCTGCCGGTCATGCCGATGATGCGGGTGAAGAACGGGCGGTCGATCTTCTCGATGATCCGCGCTGCCGCCGCCATGTTGCCTGCCTGGACCGCCTGCCAGTAGGCGCGGGTGATTCCCGGCTTGAAAGTGACGAACGTCGAGAGATACCCCTGGCAACCGTAAGGCCACAGCTCCAGATGGAAGGATTTCTGCCCGCCGGCGAAGAGCGTCCAGCGGTCCGTGACCAGGGTGGTCATGGCGCGGTCGTAGTCGCCGGTGACATCCGCTTTCATTGCCACTACGTTCTCGACGCGCTCCAGCAGCATGCCGGCGACGCGCAACCCTTCGGCGGCGCCGTTCCGCTGCAGCTCGGCGCTATTGGTCATCAGCGGAATTTCCGCGGCAAGCGCCGTGTGGTGATCCACAATCGCCTCAGGCGTGGAACAGCCCGGATACCAGACGGGCAGAAAGACCTGCAGGATATCCGCCCCCGTTTCGCGGCAGAATGCGGCGAATTCGACTGCTTGCGACGTGGCCCAGCGGCCCGTGCAGGCGACCACGGCGGCGCGGCCTGCAGCGCAATCGACGACCCTCCGCGTTACCTCGCCGATCTCCGCGTCGCTCAGCAGGGAGAAGAGGCTGTCGCCCCAGGTGATGAGCAGGGCGCCGGTCCCCGCCTCGATGTCGAAATCCACGCATCGCCGCAAGCCCGCGTAATCGATATTACCGTTCCGGTCGAACGGAGTGCGAATCGAGGCGATGGGGCCGGATAACGCCTGCTGAATGGCTTCACGGTTCATGGTTGCTCCTGATTAATTGTCGTTAAGTATGCGGAGTGTTGCGGTGTTTTGCGTGGTAAACAGCCCTTTTTCCGCAAAACGGGGTGGGACAAATATCTCTGTCAGCCAAGCAACAGTGAAAAGTCTTTGTTTGCTGTTCGAGTAGGGACTATTTCGGAACTGTTTCCGTATTTCCTCCATCTTTTTATCCATTCATTGCCGTTCCCAGCCGATTGACATACAATAATAATTGTCGAGGTGTACCATGAGCGCAACACCGGAGCCATACCTGTCGCTGGACGAATACTACGCTCTGGAAGAACAGGGGGAGCAGCGGCATGAATATTTTCGAGGCAGAATCTTTGCGATGACCGGGGGAACCTTCCGCCATAGCGTCATTGTGGGGAATGTGATCGTGATATGGTAAAATCCGTCGAGACAGGGATCAGGAGTTGAAATTGACGCCACCCACTGTAGAGATAGACAGTATACGGAATCCGCTGATCTGCCATTTTAAGCAATTGCAAGCAAACAGCAGAGCCCGCAGGAAAGAAAATGCGCTTGTTGTCGAGGGGAATATATATGTAGCACGCGTAATAGGAAGCCGCGATTATCATATTGACACTCTCGTGTATTGCGAAGATATATTTGATTCTGACGATAGCCGGTTGCTCGTGCGGCAGTTGCAGGCTCAGAACGTGCGCTGTGCGCGCGTGACGCGGAAAGTCTTCGAGCACATCAGCGAGCGCAACAATCCGGATGGCGTGGCTGCCATCCTCAGTGGCGGTCAAGTCGGTTTGGATTTGCTTAATGTGAGAAAGACAGACGTTTTCGTTTGCCTGAGCGACATTTCCGACCCCGGCAATCTGGGAACAATTTTGAGAACCATGGACTCCGCGGGAGCCTCGGCCTGCATTCTGGTCGGACAGAGTACCGACCCCTACCATCCACGGGCTATACGCGCCAGTCGAGGTTCGCTCTTCTCACTCCGCATCATGCATGCTGACAACATGATTGAACTCTGGGCCTGGGCACACCGGCATGCGGTGCATACCGTCGCCACTTCGGCCAGGGGCGGACAGTGCTACTGGGACGCGCCTTATCCGTTTCCCTTGTTGCTGATCCTGGGCAGTGAACATGAAGGCTTACCGCAGGTCACGCTCGATGCCGCGGATCAAATTGTCACGATTCCGATGTGGGGGAAGATGTCCTCGCTGAACGTCGGGGTTGCGGCAAGCTTGCTGCTTTACGAGATCCGGCGGCGCGCCGAGCGAATACCAAATGTCAAGGACGACTGCTGAAGGCAGCGTATGAAGTGAACGCTTCTTGAGCGCCGGCAGGGAACGACCGCCATCGGCCCCGCGTATCAATACAGGCTTCAACATGATGCGCATGTGGAAGTCTCTGTCGATCGGATGCTTGCCTACCGCATGATACGGGTATGCCCGGAGACGGCAGCCTTCCTCAAGGCGACAAACGCTCACACAGCTCCCACAAAGCTGTATGGTTGCTGTCCCATTTCAGGCTTTGGCATGCGCGCGCATAGTCAATCCACCTTATTTCAGTGTGCTCGCGCGACAGTCGAATCGACCGATCCCCGATATCGACCGCGAAGGCATATTCCGGAATCACGTAGAGCGTCGGAGACCAACTGACCGCTGCCATAAAATGACATTTCGGTACCATACACATGGAATCAAGCGACAACAACGGCACTTCTGCGATGCCGATCTCCTCGGTGACTTCGCGCATTGCCGCTTGCATCGGTGTCTCGCCTTCTTCTCCTCCACCGGCTACAAACTGCCAATAGTCGCCATCGCTTGTCTTTAACAAGGCAAACTCAAGCCCGGTTGGCATAGAGCGGTAGGGAATAACAAGGATTTGGAATGGAGCTCTCACCGAATGCGCCTCCGATGGTTATTATGCATTACTGGGACATGGTCTCGTTGTTATACGCCTTTAGCGCCCGGATATGCGGGGATATCTCGTCCCAGCAGCTTCGACCTCCGCAACAGCAGCTTGACTTGCCAAGCGAAGTCATGCTCGGGCGCCTGTCCGGAGAGCATCGCTTTCACCTCGTCCTTGACGCCGTGAAAAAGGTAGGACCAGAAGACGGGGACGATAAGCGCCATCTCGAGATCGGTCAACGGCGCCACTTCCCGATAACCTTCGATGACTTCATCGTAGATGCCGCGCCAGGACATGGCGAAATCGGCGACGCGATAGTTCAGGTGCGTGAATTCAAAATCGAGGACGCCGGTGAGGCGCTCGTCTTCGAAGAGCAGATTCCAGGGCGTGAAATCGCTGTGCAGTACCAGACTTGCGATCTCCTCGACTTTCGCAATCGCAAAGGCCGCCTGCGCTTGTTCGAGGTGCCAGCGCAGGACGTGGCCTTCCGTGAGATAAAGATGCTCATAAGCACGCAAGCAGTCGGTCAGCTCCGGATCGCGGATCAGTTCGTCTGAATAACAGAATCCCGCGCGTTGCCCCAGATCAACCAGGGTGGCAGTGGCGCCATGCAACTCGGCGAGTAGGCGTCCACGTTTGCGCCCTTCCGCAAGGCTCCTGGGCCGGCAGGTTCCCGGCAGCCGTGTGAAGAGGCACCACGTCCGGCTCGCAATCACCACGGGCTCCTTCACCAGCACCGGCACCGGCCAACCGAGCGTGTGCAGGCGCCGCAGCACCTCCAGCTCGTAATAGATCACTGCGAAGGGAGTGGGGGAATAACCGCGCAACACCAGGTGATTCTCCCCTGACGCGACCAGCCAGTGTTCGTTCAGGCGGCGACCAAGGTACTCGACCGGAGTCACATCCCAGTACTGCATGACTTCTTGCCAGATATGCGATTCACTATTATGTTCTTTGGCCATACGATCAACCTATACTGCATACAACCGAATACTGTCAACATCAGACATTTCACGGTCATATCGGCTTACCGAAGAGCTGAAGCTATCAAATAGGCATCATCAACAAACGTTAGAACTGCCGGCTTAGTGCCGGCAGTTCTAATGAAAGTGACCTGGCATACATATCGCATGCTGTTCCTCTACCAAAGAAGACGAGTAAGAGGCAGGAAAGGTTGAGTCCAATTTTACAATAGTATGGTATGATACGCCCATGCAGCGCATCACCCGGACCAGCGAGCCATTGATCGAGCCCATACGGGAGATCGGCCCGACGTGTCCCGATACGCCGGCTTTCCTGAACCAGCGCTATGTCGCATATACCCGGACGCTGGCATTTCCCGAGAGCGAGGATCCTGTCGCCTGGCGCATGTGGCGACGGAAACTCCACCGGGCATTACGGCGAACCTTGCGGCTGGATCGGCTCGGTCCGGCGCCCACGCCACAGCCGGTCGTGCTGGAGTCAGTGCAGTGCGACGGCTACCGGCGGGAGAAGCTGGCGTATGAGACACTGCCGGGGAGCTGGGTGAGCGCCTACCTGCTCGTCCCTGACGGTGGCGCGCGCCGGCCGGCCGTGATCTGTCCGCATGGGCACGTTGACGGCGGCAAGTCCAACGTCGTCGGGTTGACGCCTCCGCTGGGTGTCGCCTACGCGCATAAATTTGCCCGTCGCGGCCTGGTGGCGCTGGCGCCGGACAACGCCGGCATGGGCGAGCGCGATACCGGCGAAAAATATTATGAAGGCGGCTGCTTCCTGACGTGGGCACGGCTGAACGCGATGGGGCTCGATCTGACCGGCTTCCGCATCTTCGAGTTGATGGCCGGACTCAACCTGCTGGTCGCCCATCCGGCGGTCGACGCGACACGCCTCGGATGCGCCGGACTATCCGGCGGGTGCTGGTTATCGCAGGTACTGGCAGCGCTGGACCGGCGCATATACGCCGTCATCCTCAGTGGTTTCTTCACCACCTTCGTACAGACGGCCTGGCATGGTCACTGCATCTGCCATCACCCATTTGGGATCGGCGAAT
>Ga0172369_10006794_pt1 | contig 13499 bp, 13 predicted proteins | sample LakKiv25m_FD_114539 | JGI IMG/M metagenome (GOLD analysis project Ga0172369, IMG submission 114539) | Freshwater microbial communities from Kabuno Bay, South-Kivu, Congo - kab_022012_11.25m | ecosystem: Environmental > Aquatic > Freshwater > Lake | place: Democratic Republic of the Congo... | reverse complement strand
GTCGAGCTCGACATCAGGGTGTCGATGATCTCGAGCTTGTTGGCGCGGAGCGTTGTTCCTGTCGCGCAGTTGTCGATGATGATGTCGGCGTCTTCGGGCGGGAAAACTTCGGTCGCCCCGTAGGAGCGCACGAACTCGGCGCCGGGCAGGTTCTTCTCGATCCACGCCTTGGCGAGGCCCTCGTACTCCGAGGCGATGATGGGCGTGCGGCCGCAGACTTTCTCCACTGTCGCAACCTTGCCCTTTGAGGCGCGGAACGCTGCCGCCACAGTCTCAGGCGCCGCCGCGACAATCGTCACGGGGTCGAGGCCCGTGTCGAGGAGCTCGACGATGTCGACGCCCAGCTCGCGCACCCAGTCCGCGCCCGCGAAACCGATGTCGCGGCTGCCCGCCTGGAGCATTTCGACGATGTTCTGCGGCTTGAGGAGCTTCACCTCGTAGGAGAGGATGCTCGAGGCTGATACAAGGCTCCTTCCGTTGCCGATGCGCGGCCGGTACTCGCGCTCGTCGATCGACACGGGAATGCCCGCGCCGCTGAGAAGTTCGACCACTTTCGACTGCATCCGCCCCTTGGGTAGCGCGACACGGAGTTCCATAACCTTCTTGTCCGATTCATTCATCATTCTCTCCTTCAATACTCGACATCGGGGTTCTGAAAACACAAAAAGCCGGCCATCGGTGAGCCGGCTTCTTTGATGAAGGTCAAAAAAAGCCGGCTGTCTGGAGCCGGCTTGCTGGTGTTTCGTGCTATAGGCTTACGCCTCAGCGCTCACGGCTCCATGAGAAATGGCCATGATGATGGTGGTGCGCGGCGCGAAAGCCCGGAATAAAATTGCACATTGCGTGTATAAGATTGCGAATTATGGCAAGATTGTCAAGAGGGCTCGTCGTTCCCGCGCGTGGTTCCCACGCGTTGAGCGTCTCGACACGGTCGGTCTTCGGCACCTTTTTCAATTCATTGTTATAGTTCATAGTAGAGGCCAAGGATTGACCATGACCGACCAGAACCACTTCATTCCGGATACGCTTGCGCCTGAGCGCCACCCCCGCGGCGAGCGTGGTGATTCTGTGGTGTACCCGGTCATTTCGCGCCGCGCGCGGGGGCTCTCGCTCGGCATCAATCTCTTTCCCGAGCGGAAAGTCTGCGACTACGACTGCCCCTACTGCGAGATAGCGCCATTCTCAAACCCTGGCGCAGGACTCGCCGATGGCGATATCGAGCGCGAATTGCGCTTGTTTTTCGAGGGAAATTGGTTTTTGTATAAAAAAGAATACAAGTTGAAGGACATCTCTATCTCCGGGAGCGGCGAACCGACCCTCTCGCCGCGCCTGGAAGAGGCGCTGCGGGCCGCGAGGCGGGCGCTCGGCGACGAAGCGGCGCGCGACGGTACGCTGTCGGCGGTGCCCATCGTGCTGATCACCAATTCAACGGGATTTCTCCGGCCGGAGATCGTCGATCTTCTGGCGAAATTCCACACTGAGGCGCGGTTTGACATATGGGCCAAGCTCGACGGCGGCACCGAAAGGCTGCATCGCCAGCTCTCAGGTTCCGCGTTCGGACTGGGCGAGATTGTCGACGGCATCCTCGCCATGTCGCGCCGAGTCCCGCTGACGATCCAGACGATGCTGCTCGCGGACGCACGCTCCGGAGAGCTCCTGTTCGATGCCGAGGCCTACGCTTCGACGCTCGCGGCCATCATCGGGCGGGGAGGTGGTATCGAGGCTGTCCAGCTCTACACGGTGGCGCGGCATCCCCGCGAGTCCTGGGTCGCCGCGCTCTCCGATGATGCCATGAGGGAGCTGGCCCGCGGCCTTCGGACGTCGCTCGTCCCCGAGGGAGCGCGCGCGGGAAAAATCCGCATTGAGTGTTATGGAGCGTACAGTGAACTGGCCTGGCGCTAAGCCGATCGCGGACCTCCACACGCACTCGAGCGCCTCCGACGGCGAGCTCGCGCCCGCCGCCCTCGTGGCGAAGGCGCGCGCCATGGGCCTGTCCACGCTCGCGCTCACCGACCACGACACGGTGGCCGGTCTCGACGAAGCGCGCGCTGCCGCCGAGGAATCCGGCATCGAGTTCATCCCCGGCATCGAGATCGAGATCGATTTTCAGCCAGGAGAGTTTCACCTACTGGGTTATGGCATCGATGCGCATGCTCGCGCCTTGGTCGCGGCGATCGAAACGCTCGCGCGCGCCCGGCACGAGCGCAACGCCGCCATTCTCGAGCGCATCGCACAGGCCGGGCTGCCCCTCGATACCGCGCGCATCGAGGCGCTCTCGCGCGAGGCATATCTCGGCCGGCCACATCTCGCCGACCTCCTCGTCGGCGCCGGGTGCGCGCGAAACCGTCAGGATGCCTTCGACCGCTACCTCGGAAAGGGGCGGCCATTCTACATCAAAAAATCCTGTCTTCCGCTCGAAGAGGCCCTCTCGGTGATCGCCGAAGCGGGCGGCGTGCCGGTGGTCGCGCACCCATACTCGCTCTTCGTGTCGAAGGCAAATCTCGGGATGCTCTTTTCGCAGTGGAAGGAGATGGGAATACACGGCATCGAGGCCTACCACCCGACCGCGAAGTACGGTCAGTGCGCGATTCTCGAGCGCATGGCGAGAGAACGGGGCATGTTCATCACGGCGGGCTCGGATTTCCACGGAAAGGCGAGGCCCGAGTGCGGTCTCGGGAGGACGGCGGGCAACATGCCAATCGACGCCCGCTTCCGCGACGGGCTCGTAGAAGCGCTCAGAGATTCGCGACGGCGCTCTGCTTCAGAATAATCCGCAATCCGCTACAGCGCTTCTTCTCCGCTTTTCGCCACGGTGGAAGTCGCCTCTTCCTCCTCGTTAAGCGCGCGGTAGAGCTCGCCCGCGGCGATGAAGAGCATGAGCACGAGCGGCCCCAGGATGATGCCGTTGAACCCGAACACCACGAGTCCGCCCGCGATCGAGAAGAAAAGGAAGAGCGGATGCACCTTGAGCTGTCCGCCGAGGACGATCGGTTTGATGAAGTTGTCGAGGGTCGATATGCCGATCGCCGCGCAGATGAGGAATATGATTCCCTTGATGATGCTGCCGTTGATCAGCAAGAAGAGACCCATCGGCGCCCATACGATCGAAGTCCCCAGCATAGGGACAAACGAGGAGATCGCCGTCAGCACCGCAAGAAGCAGGTTGTTCTTGTAGCCGAATATGAGGCTCAGGAGGAACATCATGAATCCCTGGAAAATCGCGACCAGGAAGTAGCCGATCACGAGCTGCTTGCCGGTTTCCTTCAGTTTGCCCATGAATAGTCGCGTGTGAAGGGGGTCGAAGGGCATCATGGACACGAAAGTGTCGCCGAGCGAGATGCCGTCCATCAGCAGGTAGTAGAGGGTGAAGACGATGAACATCACTGCCACGAGGAACTGGAACACATTCATGATGAGTGAGGTCGAGAGTTTGAGCGCCTGATTGGCACCCGTGGAGAGCAAGGACTGCAGCTGGCTCACGAAGTCGAAATTCGACAGATCGAGCGAGTTGCCGAAGAAGGACTGTAGCGCTACTCCCATCTGGCTCTGAGGATCGATTCTGAACTTGTCGATGTTCGTCTCGAAGAAATGGACGCCTGACTTGAGGAGATCGGCAAGCTGTCGCGTTGTCGCTACCGCGAGGAAGGCCATGGGCACGAGCAGCACGAGAACCCCGAGAATCGAGAGCGCGACGGCGCTTATGTGAGAGAGGATCGATTTCGTGCCTCGGATGCGCACGGGTCCGTTTATCTTTCTTTGAATCGGTTCCAGGAAGACGTAGAGGAGCCCGCTCCAGAGGATCACGGTGAGGAATGGATAAAAGAGCCTCGCGACGAGGAGCAGAAGCACGAGGAAAAGAAGCAGAAAGGATATTTTCCGAGTATTCATCGTTTTCATCGCGGTCAATGATAATTGTTTTTAGGGCTTGTGAATAGGCGGGGCGGCCTCGCCGCGGCGGCCCTTTCGATCTAGACACGAGGTGCGCTCCTCGTGCAGTATTGAGTCTGTGAGCACGCTGTACATGGTCGGAACGCCGATCGGCAATCTTGGCGACATAACGCTGCGGGCACTTGAAACCCTAAAGGCGGTCGATGTGATCGCCTGCGAGGACACACGCCACACGCTCAAGCTCCTGACGCACTTCGATATCCACAAACCCCTCGTCTCCTGCCACGCGAACGATGAGAAGCGGGGCGCCGAGAGGGTAGCGGGACTCCTCGACGAGGGCAGGGCAGTCGCCTACTGCTCGGACGCCGGCACGCCGGGGCTCTCGGACCCTGGAGCGGTGCTGGTGCGGGAAGCCCGCGGCAGGGGGCACGAGGTCGTTCCGGTGCCGGGGGCGAGCGCGTTTGCAACGCTCATAAGCGCCGCGGGCGTGTCGGGCCGGACCTTTCTCTTCGATGGCTTTCTTTCGCCGAAGCCAGGGAAGCGCCGAGCGCGACTCGCGCAGCTCCTTGCGCGCGGCGAGCCATGTGTCCTCTACGAGTCGCCGTATAGAATCGGCAAGCTGCTCGCCGACATCGCCGCGCTCGAACCGACGCGCCAGGTGACGATCGGCCGCGAACTCACGAAGATCCACGAAGAGATCGTCGACGGCACCGCGTCCGAACTCGCGCCGCGCTTCCCCGCCGAGACCGCCAAAGGCGAATTCTGCCTCATCGTCCACGGCGCGCCCTCTGCGCGCGAGGGTGAAGTCGAGGCCGATTGATGATGGATTTAAGCCACTTCGCGAATCTCCACGGCCGCGCGCGCACGCGCAAGGCGGTGCTCATCCTCGAGCGCATCGAGCGGGAGTGGGACGTCAGCTCCTCCGACAGCGCGCGCGGTCTCGAGTATGCGCGCGCCCTCGCCGAGTTTCTCGCCAGCTCTGAGGAATCGGCGGAGGAAACGCAGCGCGCGGCGCTCGATTTTCTCGTCCCTTCGCCCGATGCCGACTCCGACACCCTGCGCCACGCGCTCAACAGCCTCCGCCACCGCCTCGCCGCGATCTCGGGGCAGAGCCCCGCCGACTGGGACTTCATCGTGTCGCCCCGCCCGGGGCGCGCGAGGCTTCGCCGCGTGTCGGGAATGCGCGTCTACCTCGAGGACATCCGCTCGCCCTTCAATGTGGGGAGCATCTTCCGCACCGCCGAGGCGCTCGGCTTCGATGAGATACTGCTCTCGCCCGACTGCGCCGATCCGCTGCACTCCCGCGCGCTCCGAACCGCGATGGGCACGGTGGAGCGCCTCCCCTGGCGCCGCGCGACTCTCGCCGAGCTCGGCGAGATCGAGGGCAGCTTCGCCCTTGAAGTGGGAGGAAGCGCGCTCGGCGAATTCGAGTTTCCCCAGCCTGGCCTCATGGTGCTCGGTTCAGAGGAGCTCGGCGTCTCCGCTGAGGCGATGCGCCTCTGCGCAGGAGGCGCGGTCGAAATATCCCTCGTGGGCGCCAAGGCTTCGCTCAATGTCGCGACCGCGTTCGGCATCGCGGGCTACTCCTGGCTCGCGTCGATGAATTCCCGTTCACAAGGTTGACTCCCCCAGCAAAGCGGCGTACACTCGGCTCAATAACATACACCCTCACAAGGGAGGATCCATGGCAAAGGTAGAACTCAAAGGTATCGGCAAGGTCTACGATGGAAATGTCCGCGCGGTCGCAGACGCCAACATCACCATCAACGACAAGGAATTCGTGGTTTTCGTAGGCCCTTCCGGCTGCGGAAAGACGACAACCCTCCGCATGGTCGCGGGGCTCGAGGACATCACCGAGGGCGAACTCTACATCGATGGCAAGCTCGTCAACGATGTGCCGCCCAAGGACAGGGACATCGCGATGGTGTTCCAGAACTACGCGCTCTACCCCACATGACCGTGTACGAGAACATGGCCTTCGGTCTCAAGATCCGAAAGCTCCCCAAGGAAGAGATCGATTCGCGCGTCAAAGAGGCAGCCCGCATACTCGACATCGAGAAGCTCCTCGAACGCAAGCCGAAGCAGCTCTCCGGCGGCCAGCGCCAGCGCGTGGCGGTCGGACGCGCCATCGTCCGCAAGCCGAAGGTCTTCCTCTTCGACGAACCGCTCTCCAACCTCGACGCGAAACTCCGCGTGCAGATGCGCGCCGAGCTCATCGAGCTGCACGACAGGCTCCAGTCGACCATGATCTACGTCACGCACGACCAGGTCGAGGCCATGACGATGGGCGACAAGATTGTCGTCATGAAGGATGGCGTGGTCCAGCAGATCGGCTCCCCGCTCTATCTCTACAACAACCCCATCAACAAGTTCGTCGCGGGCTTCATCGGCTCGCCTCCCATGAACTTCATGACGGTCAGCGTCGTGGAGGAGGGCGGACAGGTGATGATCGACGAGGGCTCCTTCAAGCTCGCCCTGGATGAAAAGCACGCGGCGCTCCTCAAACCCTATGTGGGCAAGAGCGTGTACTTCGGCATCCGCCCCGAGGATCTCCCCGTCGCCGACGCCGCCCACCGCGGCCAGAAATTCGACGCAAAGGTTACGGTCGTCGAGCCCCTCGGCGCGGAGATCCACCTCCAGGCGACGACGTCGACGCAGGTTATGGTGGCGCGCATCCCGCCCCACCACCTCCACAAGCACGGCGACACGATCACCTTCGCGCCCGTCATGGCCAAGGCGATCTACTTCGACAAGGAGACCGAGAAGAGCATCCTTCCGGTCAAGTGGAACGAGCAGGAGGGCTGAGGCCCTTCAGCTGCGCCCAGCCCCGCGCAACCGCGCCCGGCCGCGCGCCGCGCCTGCGCTAAAAATAAAAGCCGCCCCATCGTGGGGCGGCTTTTTGTTTCCGGAGGCTCATTCAGCCTCTTTCGAGTCCTTCTTGGCGCGCTTTTCCGCGCGCTTTTCCTTCAGGGACTTCTGCGGTTTCTTTTTTTCCGCGGTCTTGGGTTTATCTTGCGATTTCATAGTGCACCTCTTCTATCACTATTATCGAAACAAATCGGGCTTTTATCAATCATTTCTTTGCGCCCGCTCCGTCTCCGGCCGGTTCGCCCTTGGTGACTTTGCCCATCACCGCCCGTGCGGCAAGCATCGAGAGCGTGCAGAACAGGAAAATTCCCTGGTATCCGAAGATGTCGATGATCACGCCGGTGAGAATGGGAGCCAGTATCGCGGCGGCCTGGCTCGCGGTGTAGTAGAGCCCCGTGTAGATGCCGATCGTGCCCCACTCGGCCATCTGCCAGAGCATGGGGAAGGAGTTCGTGATGATCGCGACCCAGAAAATGCCGAAGAGGAACATGATGGCCCAGAAGCTTCCGAGCTTGAGGGCTCCCGGAAGCGACGCGGTGATCCAGGGGTGCACGAAGAGGAGCGCGGTGAGCGCCGCGATGACGAGGAGGCTCACGCGGATGGTTTTCTTCCTGCCGATGCGGTGCGCCACGTAGCCTGAGGGGAGGGCGAAGATGGCGTAGGCGATGCCGACCATACCGGCCGCGAGCGCGGCGGTGCCGCTCGAGGTCTTGAGGACATCGACAGAGTATTTCCCGATGAAGGGGAGCACGCCCTGGTAACCGAGGAACCAGAGGAAGAGGGCGATGAGGATGTAGAGCGCGCTCTTGTCGTGCTGCGCGGCCACCTTCTTGAAGCTCGCGAGAATGGGCGTCTTCTCTTCCTGCGTCTCCTTGGCGTCCGGTTTTTTTTCGCGGATGAAGATGAAGAGGAGAATGACCGCGATGATCACGAAGACGCCCGCGAGGGGGAAGGGGAGCCGGTCTTTGGTTGAGCCGAGTATCGGCAGCGTGATGTCGAGGTCCATGAGGCGCGCGAGTCCGATGGTCCCCACGATGCTGGCGATGCCGCCCATGGTGTTGATCACGCCGTTCGCCTCCGAGCGGTAATCGGCGGGAATGATGTCCGGCATGAGCGCCACCACAGGTCCGCGCGCGGATTGCTTGACGATGTTGAGAAAAAGAAGGGTGGCGATGAGCGCGCCGAGCGACGCGCCAGCCGCGTAGGGCACCGATCCGAACAGGAGGGCAGAGAGCGGAAGGAGAATGAGAATATAGGGCATTCTGCGGCCGATGCGCGTGAGGGTGTGGTCGGACCATGCGCTCACGAGCGGAATCAGGAAGATCGCCAGAATGTTGTCGATCGTCATGAAGAATCCGACGAGGCTCATGCTCGATATGTATTTGCTGAGGAAAATCGGCACGTAGGTGTCGTAGAGCGGGTCCATGAGCCCCATGGTGAAGAAGCCAAAGCCGATCAGGAACGTGGTTGCCAGATAAGGACGAAATCCCTTTTTGTCGCTCATCGCGGTCTCCTTGCGATTACGGTTGAGTCGATTCGATTCGAATTCGGCAGACGCCGAAGGGTCTAATGGTGAGCTTTCTCACGCTTCCGGGGCCGAAGAGGTCCTCCATTCGTGCCGAGAAGCGTGGAAGGTCATCCTCCGGGACATAGGCCTGGATGGTCCCCGCGAATCCGCCGCCGTGGACACGGGATGCCCCGCGCGCACCGACCGCGTCCTCAGCGAGGGCGAGGGCGACGCCGAGGCTCTGCCGCTTCGGGTCGGAAGCGTGAATGTTCTGGAGGAGGGTCCAGCTCGAGAGTCCGGAGGCGCGGACGAGCCCGAGGTATTCGCCGATGTCGCCGCGCTCGAGAGCCTGGGCCATGCGCGCGGGGCGCTCGGTTTCGTGCGCGAAGTGCCAGGCGCGGAGAAATGCCCGGTCACCGCAGGTTCCGCGAATCTTGCGCGCCTTCCGAAGAAGCTCGGTCTTGCCGACACTCCTCAGGCTCGCCTGGCCGAAGAGGGAGGCGACGCACTTCATTTCTCTTGGAATGGCGGCGTATTCCTCGGTGAGGTCGCCGTGGTCGGAATCCGTGGCGACGATCGCGAGCGCGAGGCCATAGTCGCCGAAATTGAAGGATAGATTCTCGATATGTGGCTCGGACGCCACTCCGAAATCGATGAAGGATATGCCCCCGAGCGCGCACGCGAGCTGGTCCATGAGCCCGCAGGGCTTGCCGAAATATTCGTTCTCCGCGAACTTGCCAGCCTGCGCCCACTCGACGGGAGACAGTCCGTACGCGCCAAAATCGTCGAAGATCGCGGCCACGAGGAGTTCGAACGCAGCCGAACTCGAGAGCCCCGAGCCCGCGGGCACCTCCGAGTCCATCGCGATGCTGAATCCTGGGCATGCGGAAAGGCCGCGCCGAGCGATCCAGGCCGCGATGCCGCGCACGATGGCAGCGGGAGTGCCGCGCTCGCTCGCTTTTGGCGCGAGGTCGGCGATATCGACGCTCAGCGCAGGATATCCCGAGGAGAGGAGGCTGACCGTGTGGTCGTCGCGCGGACACGCGGCGGCGACCATGTCGAGATCGACCGACGCCGCAAGGACGCACCCATCGTTGTGATCGGTGTGGTTCCCGCCGAGCTCGGTGCGGCCTGGCGAGGAGTAGTAGCGGATTCCGTCAGCGCGCTCGTGCCCGTCGCGCCGCGCTCCCGCATGCGCCTGACAATTTTCGAGGAGCCGCGAGGCGAGGAGCGCGGCGCGCGCGCGGTGCTCTTCCGCCGAAAGGCGCGGGAACGCGTCGAGTCCGACAGCGGGTATGCGCTGAGGGATCATGGCGCGCGCCCGCCGCCCGGAGCTTCAGCACTACGCTCGCCGCCCGGAGCTTTCGTCTCAACCCCAGCTTCCGCTTCGACGGACGCGCGCGCCAGCGCGATGTAAGTTTTCGCCTGCGCGCGCAAGCCCTCTACCTCTTCATCGGAAACGCTTCGCACGACGCGCCCAGGATTGCCGAGCACCAGGCTGCGCGGAGGGATCGTCTTGCCTCCGGGAATCACCGCGCCGGCCCCGACGATGCACTCGTCGCCGATCACGCTGCCGTTGAGGATAATCGAGCCCATGCCGATGAGGCAGCGGTCTCCGATTCTGCAGGCATGCACGATGGCCGCGTGTCCAATGGTGACATCGTCTCCGATGATGCACGGGAGATTGTCGGCGACGTGGAGAATCGCGCCATCCTGGACATTCGACCGCGCCCCAACCTCAATAGGCGCCATGTCACCTCGGAGCACCGCGCAGTGCCACACCGAAGATTCCATTCCGAGCCTCACCGCGCCGCGCAGCACCGCGCTGGGCGCTATGTACGCGGCGCGTTCTATTTCGGGCGTCCGCCGAATGTTTTCAAGGTAATCAGTGCTCATTTTCGCATCCGTTGATGAGTATATGTCTCGCCAGGCCGCTATGCCAGAGCCGGCGCACGGCAAATGGGCATAAAAAAGGCGGCGCCGACCGGCACCGCCTTGAAATGGGCTCTCTATTCGCTCACTTCGCCGCTTTGAGGGCCTCAACCGCGAGCGCGATGACGGGAACGGAGATGGATACTCCGGAGACCGCGTCGGTCTCGCCGTTCGCCTTGACCGCGATTTTCGAGGGATCGCCGGCTGCGACGATGGCCTGGGCCACTCGCTCAGCCTGCACGTACCACTCGCCGTGCTTCGCGTTCATCTTGTAGGTTCCCTTCTGGCTCTGCACGAGCTTGGAGGCGCCCTTCGGGTCCTTGGAGATGGCATTCCACACCACATCGACGATGGTGCCGTTCACAACCGTGATGAGGACGCTGTTCTTCCATCCGGACTTGTCGAAGCTGGGATCCTCTGAATAGTACCAGCCATCCTTGTAGGAGCCTTTGGCAACGGGCGCCGACTTCAGCGCTTCCTGCACGAGGGCGAAGAAGGGCTGCGTGTGGAGGGTGGCTCCGGAGATCGCGTCAGTGTAGCCGTTTTTGTCGAACTTGTCGAAATTCGGGTTCTGGGTCTTCACGATGTACTGCTCGACAGCCTTTGCCTGAGCATCCCACTCAGCCTTGATTTTCGAGGCCTTCACCATGCCGTACTTTCCCGACGCCGCGTAGGTCTTCTTGTCGGGCGCGCCCGCGATGTTGGAAACGCCGTTCCAGACTACGCTGACAATCTTTCCGCTGGCCACTGTGACGACCGCCTGCTCCTTCCATCCGGAGCTTTCGAATGCCTTGTCTTCGGCGAAGTACACGCCATCTTTGACCTTGGAGAGATCGACTTGCGCGAAGGCAATGCCGGAAACGGCTACCAGGGCCACGGCCAGCAACAAAATCTTTTTCATTTCCCCTTCCTCCGTAAGTATCGCCATGGGATGCGGAGCAGTACTGCCTCGTGAGTATTCCCATAGGATGTTTTCTATATAAAAGCATCGATTTGTTTCTATGTCAACTAGAACCAGGGTTTAAGCTTTGCCGTGAGCACATTCACAGACCATTGTGAGAGCTGCGCTTTGGAGATAAAATTGACGCAATTCCTTGAAATACGAGGTCTTTATGAATCAACTCGCAGAAGAACTCAATACATTGCTCGCCGGAACCGCCGCGGAGAGGCTTCTCTCCGACATGGGAAGGCGAATGTATTTCCCGAGAGGGATCATTACCCAGGGCGCCGAGGCGACCGAGAAGGCGCATAAATTCAACGCGACAATCGGAATGGCCTACGAGAATGGCGCCCCCATGATGCTCGACGCCCTCCGCGAGGAGCTCCCAGGCCTCAGTCCGAGCGAGGCGGTGGCATACGCTTCGACAGGCGGCGTGCTCGAACTGCGCAAGGTGTGGAAGGAGTCGCTCGTCCGCAAGAACCCTTCGCTGGCGGGCAAGCGCGTTTCCCTCCCCGTGGTGGTCCCGGGTCTCACCGCGGCGGTCTCCTACATCTGCGACCTCTTTGTCGAACCCGGCGACAGCGCGATTGTCCCCGATCTGCACTGGCCCAACTACCGCCTCATCATCGAGGAGCGCAAGACCGCGGCGGGCATCACCTATCCGCTCTTTTCGGGCAATGGCTACAACGTCGAGGCCCTCCTCGAGGGTGTGCGCCAGGCGGGAGCGCGGCGCGGCAAGGCGATCATCATTCTCAATTTCCCGAACAATCCCACCGGCTACTCCCTCACGCTCAAGGAGGCCGATCGCATCGCCCAGGGGCTCCTCGAGATCGCGCGCGGCGGCACCGACATCCTCGCCATCGCGGACGACGCCTACTTCGGCCTGCAGTATGAAGACCATCTCCTCCGTGAGTCGATGTTCGCGCGCCTCGCGGACCTCCATCCGAACATTCTCGCGGTCAAGGCCGACGGTCCCACCAAAGAGGACTATGTCTGGGGCTTCCGAGTGGGCTTCGTCACCTTCGGCGGCGCCGGACTCAGCGATCTACAGTACGAGGCGCTCACGAAAAAGCTCTCGGGCATCATCCGCTCGAGCGTGTCGAGTTCGAGCAGCCTCTCGCAGAACCTTCTCTTGAAAGCGCTGAAGTATCCAGGCTATGAGGCGCAGAAGGCGCGCTACCGGGCGGTGCTCCAGGGGCGCTATGCGGCGATGAAGGCTAAACTCGCAAGCATGAAGCTCCCGAGCGGGCTCTCAGTTCTGCCCTTCAATTCAGGTTACTTCATGAGTTTTTACTGCGAGGGTTTCTCCGCCGAGGCGCTCCGCGTGAAACTGTTGAACGAACAGGGGATCGGCACGGTATCGCTGCTCGACCGCTACCTCCGCGTCGCGTTCTCGAGTGTGGAGGAGCGGGATATCGCCGAGCTCTGCGAGGCTATCGCGCGGACTGCCGCTGAGGTGCGAGCGTAAAGCTGAAGACGAGAAGCTTGTGGTCTGAAATCGGGAAACCACGCCCCGAATCGGGCGCGTCGAGGACTCGGATCGAGGCTTGATCCGAGTCCTTGGCGAGCGCGGGCGAGACGATGAGGTGGTCGGTGACGCTCGAGTACCGCGACGAGGAGTAGGTCGGCGAAAAGTAGCGCCACTTCATGTTCAAGTCGAGAAAATCGTCGTCTCCGCCCGAGTTGTCGCGGAGCTGGAGTATGTCGAGCGTTCCGCCCGGCTGCATGTCGTAGGGCGAGACCGTGTTGAAATCGCCGGCGACCACGATCGCGGCCCGATTCAGCGTACCGCCGAATTCTTCACGAAGATGCGACGCGAGCGCGCGAGCCTGCGCGAGACGCTGGCCGAGCGATCGAGCTTCGTCGTAGGCCTTGAAGTGGGCGTTGAAGACGTAAAGCGGCGTTCCGTCCACCACTACGCGGACTTCGAGCGCCGGGCGCGGCCAGTCTTTGCCTTTCGGGTCGAGAATCGGCCGAGACATTTCTATCGGATAGCGCGAGAAGATGGCGAGATCGTCGCTCTGCGGACCCTTGGCCCAGGCGAGATAGGGCATCGGCCACCCCGCGTCGTCGAGCGCGCTCTTGAGAAGCGCGATGTCCGCGCCTTTTCTCACCTCAATCTGGACTTCCTGAAACGCGATCACATCTATTCTGAGTTCTTTCAGCGTGGCGGCGATCCGCGGATGAAAGAGAAGGGTCTCGCCGCTTTTTCTGTCGGTCGAGGAGCAGTCGTGCACGTTCCAGGTCGCGACACGCAGGGGCGTTGCCGTTTTGGCCGGAAGAAGTGCCGGCGCCGAAGCCTGCGCCAGTTTCGATTCTTGCGCCGAGCCCGGGGCAGGCGCGGCACAGAGTATCGCGGCGAAG
>Ga0172369_10006793_pt1 | contig 13500 bp, 11 predicted proteins | sample LakKiv25m_FD_114539 | JGI IMG/M metagenome (GOLD analysis project Ga0172369, IMG submission 114539) | Freshwater microbial communities from Kabuno Bay, South-Kivu, Congo - kab_022012_11.25m | ecosystem: Environmental > Aquatic > Freshwater > Lake | place: Democratic Republic of the Congo... | reverse complement strand
GCCACTGAAGCAAGGTAAGCCTGCTTACGGTTTCCCTGATCGACACTCGCAGCGATCTGGTAAATGAGTGCCCTCGCAGTTTCCACTTGAATCGCCATATCCGCCAGCATGAAAGAAATCCCCTGAAAATCGACGATCGGTCTTCCAAACTGCTCCCGCTGCTTTGAATAGGAGATGGCTGCCTCCATAGCTCCCTGAGCAATTCCCAGGGCCATGGCAGCCACCAGCACCCTCGTCTCTGTGAGGGATTGAAGCACCAACTCCCAACCCTTGCCCACCTCCCCCAAGAGGTTCTCTTTTGGAATCCTCATGCTTTCAAAAACCAACTGTCGGGTAGGGGAGGCCCGCAGGCCCATTTTGTTTTCATTTTTCCCTACGGTAAGACCGGGCGTGTCTTTCTCCACCAGAAAGGCGGTAATGCCATCGCGCCGAAGTGTTGGATCGATCGTGGTGAAAATCACATAAAGATCTGTCAGTCCGCTGTTGGATATGAAACATTTTGAGCCATCGATGATATAGTCCTGTCCTTCACGGACAGCTCGTGTCTTTAGGGAAAATGCATCGGATCCCGCATTGGGTTCGGTAAGCGCAAATCCTACCAGATAGTCCCCCTGGCCGACCTTGGGGAGATATTTGGCTTTCTGCGTTTCGTCTGCTCCATCCATGAAACAGCACATTCCTGCCTGATGGTGTGCCACGGTATTGGCACATGCCCCATCCACCCTTGAGACTTCCTCCACCATTATGCAAGCCGAAGTGTAATCCATTTCCGCGCCCCCATATTTTTGAGGAACCCGGATATTGAACAATCCATTATCTATAAAGAGTTGATGTAGATCCCAGGGATATTCCTTTGTTTCGTCTACTTCCTTCGCCCTTGCAGCGACCTTTTCATGACACAGCTTCCGTATCATGTCGCGCACCATCTTGTGTTCTTCAGTCAATACCATCAACCTTTCCCGTCCCCAATCGTTCTTTTAGAATTCTCGTTACTAAAAAACTATCCCACCATGGTGAGTCCGCCGCTTACGCTGAGTACCTGCCCGGTGATAAAGTCGGACAGAGGTGACGCAAAGAACAGAACGGCATTAGCCAGTTCCTCAGGAGTGGCTTGTCGGCCCAGAGGGATAGCTCTTTTGAGGGCTTCCCGCAATTTCTCCGTCGTTCCCTCAATGTGTCCGGGCGTCATCGTGGGGCCTGGTGATACACTGTTGACATTGATTTTGTACCGAGCTACTTCTCTGGCCAGCGATTTTGTAAAGGCAATAACGCCTCCTTTGCAGCCTGCATAGACGGTTTCTCCCAAACTTCCTACCCGACCCGCGTCGCTGGCGATATTTACGATCTTACCGCTCTGCTTTTTAATCATGTGGGGAACCGTCCAGTAACAGCAATTGACAGGCCCTTTATAGTTGACAGCGATGATCTTCTCTCGAAACTCCTCTGTCGTCTCCCAGAAGGGTTGGGCAATGTCCCAACCGACATTATTGACCAAAACATCGATACAGCCGAATTTCGCCAGCGTTTCTTCAACCATCATCCTGGTTTCGTCAAGACTGGCGACATCAACCCTGAGGCATAAGGTTTCCACACCCCAGGCATCTTTAACTTCAGACTCCGTTTCTTTCATTCCACTCTCATCGATATCAACCAACGCAATATCGGCGCCATACTCCGCCAGCTTCAGCGCGATTCCTTTCCCAATGCCTTTGGCCGCTCCGGTAACGATGGCCTTCTTTCCTTTAATATCCATATATCCTCCTTAGAATCTCCATTTCTTCGAAGTGACTATTTTAGGAACTGTCTGAAATTGGGTTTCCTCTTTTCCAAGAAACTATTTCTTCCCTCCTGGGCTTCTTCGCTCGCATAATATTGCCAGAGACCTTCGCCTGCCAGACGTTGCTGTCCGTAGATCCAGTCTGTCGGGGTATTGAGGGCAATTTTTAGGAATCTGATAGCCTGGGGGCTCCTATCGAGGATTTCCTGACACCAGGCGTCCGCCTCTTCCATCAATTTTTCAAGAGGGACAACTTTATTGACCAATCCCATCTCCAAGGCTTCCTGGGCGGTGTAGGTTTTGTTGAGAAACCATATCTCCCTGGCCTTCTTCTCACCTACAACTCGTGCCAGGTAGGCAGAGCCGAATCCCGCCTCAAAACTCCCGACCTTTGGCCCGACTTGTGCGAATTTTGCGGTTTCAGAAGCGATGGTTAAATCGCACAACACATGCAAAATATGTCCGCCGCCCACCGCCCATCCGTTGACAGCCGCAATAACCGGCTTCTGAGACATCCTTATTAATCTTTCAACGTCAAAGACTTTCTTGACCCCGCGTGTATAGCCCGCTTTCCCGCCAGTTATATCCTCAGAATCTCCACCGCTACAGAACGCCTTCTTGCCAGCACCTGTCAAAACAATAACCCCGACGCTGTGATCATCTTTCGCATCTTCCAGTGCCTGGATCATTTCTGACAGCGTTTTTGTCCGAAAAGCATTATACTTGTCAGGTCGATTTATTGTTATTCGGGCCACCCCGGCTTCCTTTTTATAAAGAATATCACCAAATTCCATTGAGTTCTCCTTATATATTTAAGTTTATACAAAGGGCCTGTCTGAAAATTTGAGCCACTACGCTAAATATAGAATCCAATAATGCCGAATAAGATTATGATAAGATCTATTTTATATTCATATTCGTGTCAAGCATTTTTTTTGGCCTGGAGAATATTTTTTTCAACTTTGTTTTTTTATTGACAAAATCCAAAAAAACTGAATAGATGACAAGACATCCTGTGTAACTTCTTTGGTATATATGAACCGAATGATACTATTTTTTAGTAATTCTGGAATCTGAATCATGGAAAGCGCAGTAGCCACGAGAGATCTTATTTTGCACGCCGCGGAAAGGCTTTTTCCGATTAAAGGTTTTGCAAATACAAAGATTTGTGAAATATCCGCAGCAGTAGCCGTTAGCGATAGTACCTTGTATGAACATTTTCAAAATAAGGAAGATATGTTGTTTGCAATCCCGCAGAACTACACTCAAAGATTAATTGATATAAATGATCAAAATTTGAGAGGACTTTTTGCTAATGATGTAAAGCTAAGCAAACTTATTTGGAACTATTTAGAATTTCTTGTTGATAATAAAGACTACACGACACTGCTCTTGTTCGAACTTAGATCCAACAGGGATTTCTATGGTACCCAAAACTATGAGCTCATCCGACAGTTTACTAAGCCTTATAGGGAGGTAATTGTTGGGGGGCAGAATGAGGGTTTATTTAGACCGGAATTGAGCCCTTCTCTTATTCTCAATTTGATCTTCGGGACCATCGACCATATTCTCATTACTTGGCTTTTGGAAAACAATCCAAGCGATCCGTTGAAATTGTTTGATAATTTCCGTGATCTATTGGAATCTGCAATACGAAATCACCAACCTGATGCAGATGAGAAAAGGGATAAGAGAAAGCAAATTCTAAATGCAGCGGCAACGGCCTTTTCTCAAAATGGATATTTGAAAACTAGAATTCAGGATATAGGTGCACTAGCTAAAGTAGCTGACGCTACCATATACAAATATTTTTCAAGCAAGGAAGACATCTTGTTCAGTTTGCCGGTTGAAAACACTAAGGCCTTGCTCTCTATTCAGAAAGAGCACTTGAATGGCTTGAAGGACACAAACCTTAAACTCGAAATTCTGATCAAAGACTATCTCCATTTCCTGGATTCCTATAAGGATTACGCGTCGATCACACTATTCGACCTCCGATACAATAAGTTATTTTACCAGACAGAGGGGTACCAGCTCTTCAAAGAGTTTTCACGTGTCTTTTTTGACATCATCAAAGAAGGCATAATTAAGAAACATTACAGGGCCGGGATCAACCCATATGTGGCCACAAAGATGCTCTTTGGCGTGATCGATCATCTCATCATATCCTGGATAAAATTCGGGAGACCGAGCAGGGTTTCCAACCTCTCCGATCAGATCTGTTCTCTAATACTGAACTCTCTCCAGACATAAACGACCTTACCTGCCCGAGTGAAAACAAAAACAAATTAATCTTGATGCATTCGTAAAAAGTCAGAAAATGCGCTTTTCCGTCATTCCGGCGAAAACCGGAATCCAGTAAAATCATATAGTTAACATCCTTCTGGACCCCGGTTTTCACCGGGGTGACGACTTTTTACGAGACCATCAATCTTCATGATCCAAAAATCAAATACATCAAAGACATGTTGCTTTTTCCTCAGGCCGCCACAGCAGCCCAATAGTTGGTCATGAGAAGTTGCTTAAGCGACTACCATGTGTTATTACATTTTCACCTGGTGGATTCACGCTGCTTTTACTGGGCGGGGAGACATAAGGATGCCAACGAAGGGATTCGAAGCTTCCTGGAAAAGCGATTGCCCCGATTCACCATGAGCCCCTCAACCGATATGCCTGATTTTTACCCCTGGTGGAAGGAACCCAAGGTGTGAAGGGATTGAGGAATTGGGGGATTCAGCGATTGAGGGTTATTGTAAGTGGTTGGGCTGATGGGATGCTGGGGTTTTCGACCTCTGACACCCGGCTTCTGACCTCTGGCCATTATTGCTGGTTGTTCTCAAGAGATTTTCGAATCGTCAATCGTCAATGACCAATCCCAAGGGGTTGTTGACCTTACGTCTAAAGCCTAACGCCTTGCGCCTAATTCGGTGATCATCATGAATTTCATTCAGGGGATTGCCTATAATTTCCGGGGATTGTTCCTCGGGGTTAAGACCCCGAAGCTCCTGTTCTGGGGCCTTCTGAGGTTCTGCATCGTCATCCTGATCACGATCATGGCGGCCAGCCTGATCCTCATCCACCACCAGGATATACTGGGCGTTATCTGGGCAAAACCGGCAAGTTACTGGGTCCTCTGGCTGTGGCATCTCACGTCCTGGCTTCTCTCCCTTTGTCTGGTTGGCCTGTCGACCGTTGTCTCCTATCTGATCTCACAGGTCCTTTTCAGCGTCGCCATCATGGACCATATGTCCCGGATCACCGAAATGATCATTCGAGGAGAGGCAACAGACGCGGTCGGCGCGTCTGTTTTCAGGTCATTCGCCTATCTCGTCGGCCAGGAGATACCACGGACCATCGTACCGGTCATCTTGTCCATTCTGCTGATGATCGTGGGATGGCTGACGCCATTCGGCCCTCTGGTGGCGATTCTCTCGTCGGCAGCGGCCGCCATTTTTCTTGCATGGGACAATACCGATCTTATCGCGGCAAGACAGCTTATCCCATTTACCACCCGCTTTCGCTTCTTGTTAGGCTCCCTCCCCTTCCACCTTGGGTTCGGGCTTCCTTTATTGATTCCGGGTCTCAACATCCTCCTCTTGTCTTTCGCCCCGGTGGGCGCAGCGATGTATGATGCGGAAAGAAGGCGTAAGGCGCAAGGTTTGAGGCATGAGGCACAAGGCACAGGGCGTTAGCCGGCTGAACATTGAATCTTTGAACCATGGGACCTTGAACCTTTCGCATGAGGGGATGTCCTACGTTCTCTTGACTTCTTCCTCCCTGTGATTAGTTTTTACCGATACGCGTGTATGGCCATTCGACCCTTTCGTCGTCTTCGCTGTATATATTTGGGAACATATAGATAACCAGAATATGCCCGGAAAAGATTATTACAAAATCTTGGGAGTATCCACATCGGCCACTCCCGAAGAGATCAAAAAGGCCTATCGAAAACTGGCACTTAAATACCACCCGGACCACAACAAGGGAAACACGTCCGCGGAAGCGGCCTTTAAGGACCTCAACGAGGCCTATGCCGTGCTGCGCGATCCGGAGAAGCGAAAGCAGTATGACATGTTCGGGGCCGAAGGCTTCCAGAGCCGGTTTACTCAGGAAGATATCTTCAAAGGCTTTGATCTGGGCAGCATCTTCCGGGAATTCGGCTTCGGCGGCAGCGGAAGAGGTCAAAACCCATTCAGCCAGATGTATGGCAACATGGGAGGGTTTGGCCGCGCTGGAACCGGGGGTTTTCAAGGCCATGGACAGGGGGCAAAGGGGCAGAACCTAGTGTATGAACTCCCGATGACCCTCGAGGAACTGAGCAACGTTACAAACAAAACCATCGCCTACCAGGTTGATGGACGTCAGGAGAGGGTCTCCGTCAAGGTCCCTCCCGGAATGAAGGGAGGGCAGAAATTGAGATTGCAGGGAAAGGGTCAACCCGGCCTCTACGGCGGGCCGCCCGGCGATCTATATATTCAGATTAAGGAGCTGGAGCATCCGATCTTCACGAGAGACGATGCGGATCTCTATGTCAAGCAGAAGATCAAATTCTCCGAGGCTGCATTGGGCGCCGAGCTCGAGGTGCCGACCATTGAACAGAAGTTCCTGAAAATCAAAATCCCCCCCGGAACCCAGGACAACGCCAAGTTCCGGCTCAAGGGGTACGGCATGCCCCATTATAAGGGCACAGGCAAAGGGAATGCCTACGTTGAAATCCATATCGCCGTCCCGAAAAAACTGACCAACGAACAGAAATCCCTGGTGGAATCGTTAAAAGAGGAAGGATTGTAGACAAAAGAATCGGTTATGAAGGCAATCTGTGTTTTTTCAGGAGGCCTCGACAGTATGTTGGCCGCCGAAACGATAAGGGCCCAGGGCATTGATGTCCTGGCCTTTTTTTTTGAAACCCCTTTTTTCGGTCCTGAAAGGGCCCAACAATCGGCCAGCGCCATGGACCTGGCATTCAAGGTAGTCAACATCACTCGACGTCACCTGGAGGTGGTCCGCCACCCCAGGTCCGGGTATGGGAGCGCTATGAATCCGTGTGTGGACTGCCACGCCCTGATGTTTCGAATCGCCGGGGAGATGCTGGATTCAGTTGGCGCGGCCTTTGTCTTTACCGGCGAGGTCCTGGGTCAGAGGCCGATGTCTCAGAATAGGGGCTCCCTGAATCGGATTGCGCGTGAAAGCGGACTCCGTGACCTCCTCGTGAGACCCCTCTCGGCAAAGCTTCTTTTGCCGACCCTTCCTGAGGAAAAGGGGTGGATTCAACGGGAAAAACTTCTCGACTTTCAGGGACGTTCCAGGAGGCCCCAGATGGAGCTGGCGAACCGTCTCAATATATCGGACTATCCGTCCCCGGGCGGGGGGTGCCTCCTGACTGAAAAGGGATTTTCCCGTCGCCTCAAAGACCTGGTGACAGCCAGGGCAGACGTGGAGACGAGGGAGCTGGAACTTCTGAAATCAGGGAGGCATTTTCGCATCGGGCCGCACACCAAACTGGTAGTTGGCAGAAACAAACTGGAGAATGAGATCATTCAGACCCTCGCAGGAGAACAGGATATCCTCCTCAAATCGGTTTCAGCGCCCGGACCTACGGCGCTTCTCTCTGGCGAATCTTCCGGGGACCTCATCGACATGGCGGCCGCCATCACCGCGGCCTACAGCGACACTGCGGGCCAGGATGTCAGTGACGTCAGGGATATCAGCATCAGACAGGGTGCACGCGACATCAGGGTGTTGTCCGCACCCGTACACGATAAGGCGGAATTCAAGGCATTGATGATTTAGGAATTGAGGAATTGAGGGATTCAGGAATTGAGGGATTGAGGGATTGGTTTCTGTGAAATCTGCGCAATCTGTGGATGGGAGTGGGGGATTCAGAACAAACCGTACTCCTTGATCTTGGCGATGAGCATCGGCCTGCTGATTTCGAGAAGTCTGGCGGCCTGGGTCTTGTTTCCGTTTGTGGTTCCGAGGGCCTTTGCGATCAGGTTTCGTTGAAGATCTCTATAGGCCTTTTTGATGGAGAGGCTGTCTCCAGGGGAAAGCTCCTGGGCAGAAAGCGCCTGATGGACCAGCCTGGCAGGAAGCTCTCCAGGCGTTATCCATCGACCGGTGGACAGGAGGACCGCCCTCTCGATAACATTTTCCAGTTCCCTCACATTGCCCGGCCAGTGGTAGGCCATCAGCAGAGCCATGGCGTCGGAAGATGGGGCCTCCACCTGTTTCTTCAGCTTTTCGTTAAACACGTCCACAAAATAACCGGCCAATAGGGAGACATCTCCTTTTCGCGTCCTCAAGGGGGGAAGGTGTATGGTCATAACATTGATCCGATAATAGAGGTCCTCACGAAATCGCCCTTTCACCACCTCCCTTTCCAGGTCCTTTGACGTGGCCACAATCACCCGGACATCGATCTTTTTTGACCCTGTGCCGCCTAACGGCGTGATCTCCTCTTCCTGAAGCACGCGCAGGAGTTTCACCTGAAGGGCAAATGGCATTTCACCGATTTCGTCCAGGAACAGGGTCCCTTTGTCCGCCTCCTCAAACCGGCCCGGCTTATCCCTGTTGGCATCGGTGAACGCCCCTCTACTGTAACCGAACAGTTCGCTTTCCAGAAGGTTCTCGGGAATACCCCCGCAATTAATGTTGACCAGGGCTTCCGATGCCCTCGGGCTGTTGGCGTGAATCGCCCTGGCAATCAGCTCTTTCCCGGTCCCGCTCTCGCCGGTAATGAGCACCGTTGTCTTGTGCTCGGACACCTTTTCCACAAGGTCGAAGACCCGGGCCATGGCCTCGCTCCGGGCAACAATATTTCCAAACGAGTATCGCTTTTCGATCACGCCGATCCTGTCTTTAAGCCGCAGATTTTCCTTTCGGAGAACCTCGCGTTCCTCGGCCTTTTTCAAGGTCAGGAGGACCTCGTCTGTCTTGAACGGTTTTGAGATATAATCGTAGGCTCCTTTGTTGATGGCCTCCAGGGCGCTTTCCACGGTCCCAGAGGCGGACATCATAATGTAGCCCTTTTCCGGATGCCGCAGAACCGCCTCTCTCAAGAAGGCCATCCCGTCCATGCGGGGCATCTTGATGTCGCAGAGGATGTAATCAAAATCATGGGTCGCCATCTGCTCCAGGCCTTCCATGCCGTCGCCGGCGCAGGCAACCAAGTAATCTGATTTCTCCAGCATGGTCTTCAACATATGCCGCATGTTCTCTTCGTCCTCAATCACAAGGACACGCTGAGGCGTCATGATCTGCTTCTCCGTTCACAGGTTTAAGGTTGATTCCGCTTCATCGCCAAGGGAATATCCACAATCATGGTGGCCCCTTTGCCGGGTGGGCTGTCTACCCGAATGGCGCCTCCCAGGCCTTCTATGATAGCGTAGCATACAGACAGGCCAAGCCCTGTCCCCTTTCCTGGTTCTTTGGTCGTAAAGAAGGGATCAAAGATCCGAGCCTGCGCCTCTTGGGAAATTCCGGCCCCCGTATCGGTAAAGGAGACTCGAATGAATGCATCGTCGCTGGAGGTCTCGATGACCAAGATCTTTGGGGATCTTCCTCCCGAAGGCATACCCACATCCGCCATGGCATCGGCCGCATTGATAATGATATTGAGGAACACCTGCTTGAGCTGGATGGCCCCTGCCCGGACAAGATCACTCTCTGCCTTCAGGGCCTGCCGAATCTCAATCTGAGCCATCATCGGCTGGGGCTCGATCAACCGCACGGTCTCCATGATGAGTTCATGGACTGCTGTTTCTTCATGGTCAGGGCCCGAGCCCCTGGAAAAGTCGAGGAGTTCCCTGATGATCTGATGGATGCGGTTCACCTCCGCCTCGATGCGACCCAAAAAATCCTCCCTCTCTCCATCGCTCAGATCACCCCGCTTCAGCAATTCGAGATAGCCCAGAATGATCCCCAGGGGATTGCCGATCTCGTGGGCAACGCCGGTGGCGAGGCGCCCCGCCGTGACCATTTTTTCAGATCGGATCATGTCGTCCTGGGCCTTTTTGATCTCCAGATTGGCTTTTTCCAATGAAGCGATATGGGCCTTCAGCTCATCTTTGTTTGCCTCAAGCCGATGGAGCATCATCTTCAAGGAACGGAACAGTTGCCCGAATTCATTTCTGGATGATTCTCCTGCCGGAATCAGCGTGGTCCATTCGTCAAATTTCTCGGTGATGGTCAGGAGCCGGCGGATCGGCTGGATCACGGTTCGGGAAAGGAGGTAAGACCCGAACAGTACCAGAATCGTGGCATTCAAGAAGATGTAGCCTAAGACGACACTCTCCGATGATCTCAACCTCTGATACAAGGGATCGAGATCAGCGCCGACTGCCACACCTCCGATCGTGCGGCCCTCGAAAAAGATCGGGGCGCATATCCTGAGTTCCTTCGGACGAAACCAGGTCACGCCCCAGGTCTTGCCGGAAAATCCAATGGACAGTTGCCCCGTTTTCACGGCATCGTTGCAACAGACAAGTACATCTTCCTCGCCCCTCTCCCACGGGCCAACGCTGAAAACGCTTACCCCTTCAACGCTGACCATCAACGCCCTCGAAAATTCTCCCTTTCTGAGGGATTGGTCGATCCTTCGATGAAACCCGGGTTCAGATGTGCGCTGTTTCAGAAAATCACCCCTCCTCATCCCCTCATATCCAGTCATCTGTCCAATCTTGTGAATAAGCAGATGACCTGTTTTCACCTTGGCATCAATTAAGTCTCTTTCTGCTAATTTCATCATGACGACATTAATGAGGAGCATGGCCGATACAATCAGCAGGCTCAGGCAGGCCACAATCCCGGTCTTCAGGCTGTAAAAGTGAAACCGCAAGGCGCTGCCTCCTTATAGAAACAAACCAAAATACCACCTGGTGAGATCCCTGCCGAAAAAGAGGTACAACAGGGCGCCTAAGGAGAGAAATGGCCCAAACGGTATCCTGAAGCGATATCCCTTTCCTGAAAACAGGATGAAAACAAGACCGATGACCGCGCCGGTCAGCGAGGCGATGAGGACAACGAGGGGAAGGGCCTCCCAACCCATCCATGCCCCGATCATGGCCAACAGCTTGATGTCGCCCCCGCCCATGCCCTCTCTTCCGGTCAAACGTTCATACGCGACAGCCACAATATACAAAGACCCTCCACCCGCGAGGGTCCCGATCAATGAATCAAGCCAGTACACGCCCCAGGGAAACAAGGAAACGGCCCATCCCGCGGCTACACCGGGGAGAGAGAGGACATCCGGTATGATCCTGTGGTCCAGATCGATAAAACTGATGATCACCAGCGTCGCGGCAAAAAGAAGGGATAGAAGGTATTGAAAACTAACCCCATATATGGTAAACAGGATGAGACTCAGCAGTCCGGTGAGACACTCCACGATCGGATAGCGATATGAGATGGGATGACGGCAGTTCCGGCATTTCCCCATGAGCAACAGATAGCTGAGGAGGGGAATATTGTCGTAGAACCGGATGCGTCCGCCGCAGTGGGGGCAGGATGACGGGGGATGCACAATGGATTGCTTCAGAGGGATGCGATAAATGCATACATTGGCGAAGCTCCCCAAAGAAAGCCCCAGCAAGAGAGAAAAGAGGTGTCCTGTTGCGCCAAGATTCATCTGGCAGATCCCTGGTGACGCCGCCAGCAACTCAGCATCAACCCATTGGTTGCCCACTGCTCCCTGGCGAGGCCCTTATGGCCGCGCGGGGCAACAGGACAGTAGAAAAGGGGAAAAACCATGACCAGCATCAAACATTCAGGAACGAACAAGAAGACTGTCATGCTCTCTATTAATCCGGAAAACCCGCAGCAGCGCCACATCAACCGCGTCAGCGAGGTATTGGCCCAGGGAGGCCTTATTGCCTATCCCACCGACACCTTTTATGGAATAGGGTGCGACCTCTTCAACAAGAGAGGGATCCAGCTCATTTACAAGCTCAAAAAGCGACCTCTTACCCAACCCTTTTCATTTGTCTGCGACAGCCTCAAGGAGATCAGCCGCTATGCCCTGGTTTCCAATTATGCCTACAAAACCATGAAACGGCTCCTTCCCGGCCCCTACACCTTTATCCTGGAAGGGACGAAACTGGTGCCGACGATCATGCTGACCCGGCGAAAAACCGTCGGCATCCGCGTGCCGGACAACCAGATCGCCTTGGGGATTGTGCGAACCTTTGGCCGGCCCGTCATCAGCACGAGCGCCGGCTACGACGACCCCTTGGAGATAAAAGAGATCTATGGTTCCTATCTCGATATCGTGATTGACGGCGGGGTGTTCGACCAGAGTCCTTCAAGCGTTGTGTCACTGATCAACGACACGCCTGAAATCATACGGAAGGGGAAAGGAGATGTCAGTAGTTTTCTTTGATATCCAGCCCCGAAACCCCGCCCCACCTGTATTCGACCCGTCCCTCCGGATGACGAAGCGCACCGGCGATAGACCTGGCGCCCGTCTCCAGCAATAGATCGAATACCTCCAGCCGGCTCTTCCTGGCATATACCAGGGTCACATCCCCCTCAATGCCGGTTAACTCTTTTGCAAGTTCAACCGCATCCTCAAAATTGCCCAACACATCCACAAGTCCGAGCTCTTTCGCTCGAGCCCCTGAAAAGATACGGCCGTCCGCAATCTGCAGAACATGTTCCAGCGGAAGCTTTCTTCCGAGGACAATGGCCTCCACAAACTGCCTCTGCATGTCCATGATCATGGCATCAAGGACTTCCCGTTCCCTCGCGGTCAGTTTCCTGTCAGGCGATCCCATGTCCTTGAATTCCCCGCTTTTCATAATCTCCAGATCAACCCCGATCTTGTTCAACAGGTCTTCCAAGCGAAGAAATTCCATGATCACGCCGATGCTGCCGGTAATGGTGCCGGGATTGGCTACGATCTTGCTTGCGGCCGCAGCGATGTAGTAGCCGCCGGACGCGGCAACCGTTCCCATTGAAACCACCACCTTCTTAACGGGGACGGTCTTTTCAATCTCCCGATAGATCTCCTGGCTTGGGGCGATGCCGCCCCCTGGAGAATTGATCTTCAGGACGATCGCCCTGATACTCGCATCTTTTCTAAATTTGACCAAATGAGATGTGACGGTCTGAGAGGAGGAAATAGTCCCCTCCACCGGGATGACGCCGATCTTCTGGCTGAAGAAAAATGCTGAGGACGGAGACAGCGACTTCATGACCATCACCATCGTGCTCCCTAACACGGCAGCAACGACGAGGATGATGATCATGACGATAAGTATGGAATGCCGCTTGCTGGACATCTATCCATCTGAAGTATTCAAGGTTTCAAAAGATTCACGGCTGACCCGGGTCCTGGACATCGATCCGGAGGCGTCCAACAGGATCGGAGCGACGTCCAGGGAGGGGTTGTGGGGTAGAGGGTTTCAAACAGCCCATGGGGTATGATTCAGACCCTTTGCCGAATAAGCATTCCTTCAAGCGTCGTCTCTATCGGCCTCGGTTGAATCAGGCTCATTCGACTTCCTGGAGCGGGATTGTCCAAGATTCATCATCTCCTCCCGCAACAGCTCTCCAAGGTTGGAAGTGGCTTCCTGATTGTTGTTCACGTAGTTTCGAAAAATGTCCTTCTCAGTGGTCTCTTCCAGCTTTCGAATGGAGAGCCCAATCTTTTTCTCGTCGCGGGAGACCTTGATGACCCTTGCCTGGATGACATCGTCGATCTGGACCCTCGGCAGGGGGTTTCCTTT
>Ga0172369_10006788_pt1 | contig 13506 bp, 10 predicted proteins | sample LakKiv25m_FD_114539 | JGI IMG/M metagenome (GOLD analysis project Ga0172369, IMG submission 114539) | Freshwater microbial communities from Kabuno Bay, South-Kivu, Congo - kab_022012_11.25m | ecosystem: Environmental > Aquatic > Freshwater > Lake | place: Democratic Republic of the Congo... | reverse complement strand
GGTCTTCTGGTCGTGTCACGACCCGACGCAGCTCAATCGACAGGGGCCCGACGTGGGCACGCAGTACCGCTCGATGATCTTCGTGCACGACGACGCGCAGAAGGCCGCCGCCGTCGCCTCCAAGGCCGCGCTGGAAGCATCGGGCCACCTTCGCAGGCGGAGACCGGTGGTCACCGAGATCGTCGCAGCCGGACCGTTCTGGCGCGCCGAGGACCATCATCAGCAGTACTACGCGAAGCGCGGCACCGGTCCGACCTGCCGTATCTGAGGGCCCGCCCGCCTGACACGCCCGCCGGATGGTTCCCGTCCCGCCGACTGGTGACTGCCGGGAGCGCGTAACCTGCGCGCATGGATCTAGGACGCGTAGGCATCTGGACATTCCAGTTGGAAGGACACCCCGCTTCGCTGGGACAGGAAGCGGCAGCCGAGATAGAGGCGCTCGGCTACGGCGCTCTCTGGCTCCCCGAGGCAGTCGGGCGAGAGGCGTTCTCGAACGCTTCGCTGCTGCTGGGCGCTACTCGACGCATGGTAGTTGCCACAGGTATTGCCAGCATCTACGCCCGTGATCCCATGGCGATGAACGGCGGCTGGCGAACCCTCAGCGAGGCGTTCCCCGACAGGTTCCTGCTGGGAATCGGCGTCAGCCACAAGCCCGCCGTCGAGTTCGTCCACGGATCGCAGTACGGCCCCCCACTCGCCACGATGAGGGACTACCTCGACCGCATGGACGCGTCGATGTTCCTCGCGAAGCAACCGGCAATCGAGCCTCAGCGCGTTCTGGCCGCGCTCGGACCGAAGATGCTCGCGCTGGCAGCCGAGCGGGCGTCCGGCGCACACACGTACTTCATCACACCGGAGCACACCGCCACCGCACGCGAAGCACTCGGCGCGGGCAAGCTGCTCGCCCCCGAGCAGAAAGTCGTCCTCGAAACCGACCCTGCCGAAGCTCGGCGCATCGCCCGTGCGGCCATGAGCATGTACCTCGGCCTGCCCAACTACACGAACAACCTGCTACGACTCGGATTCACCGCCGACGACTTCGCCGACGGAGGAAGCGACCGCCTGGTGGATGCGATCGTCGCGTGGGGTGACGAAGATGCCGTGAGGAGCCGGGTGCATCAGCATCACGATGCCGGCGCCGACCACGTCTGCATACAGGTTCTCCCACACGACGCGGGATCCATCCCGCTCGCGGAGTGGCGACGCCTTGCACCGGTGCTGCTCGGCTGAGGCGACGCCGCAGCCTCCCTGTCGGGCCCCTCGCGGGCCCTAGGCTCTCGTTACCGCGTGACCTGAGGGTCCCGTTCCGTCCGGAGGTAGCCCATGGAAGTAACAGTCCGCCACAACCCCGCTTTCGCCGTCGGTCGCGTCGCTCTCGCCGGCGGTGAGGCCGTGCGCGTCGAGTCGGGCGCAATGATGGCGACCAGTGACGGCGTGCAGATAGAGGCCAAGATGGAGGGTGGCCTGCTGAAGTCCCTGAAGCGCGCCACCCTCGGTGGAGAGTCACTCTTCATCAGCACGTTCACCGCCCCTCCTGCAGGAGGTTGGGTCGACGTAGCGGCGAACCTCCCCGGCGACCTGATCGTCGGGCAGGTCTCCCCCGACCAGCCGATCAACGTCACGCGAGGATCGTGGATCTGCTCGTCACCCGGCGTCGAGCTCGAAACGAAGTGGGGTGGGTTCAAGAACGCCTTCGGAGGCGAGGGGGGCTTCCTGATACACGCAGGCGGGCAGGGAACACTGGTGATGTCGTGCTACGGCGCGCTCGAGACGTACCAGCTGGCTCCAGGGGAGCGGCTCATCCTCGACACCGGCCACACAGTCGCGTACTCGGCCGACGTGCAGATGGGCATCCGCAAGGCAGCAGGCGGCATCGTCCAGTCGCTCAAGAGCGGGGAAGGACTCATCTTCGAGTTCACCGGACCAGGCTGGGTCATGGCGCAGAGTCGCAACCCCTCGGCCATGATCACGTGGCTCACCCAGGCTCTGCCGTTCTCACGGCAGTAGGAGAACCTCCACATCCCACCCCTTCGTTCACACGAGTCGCGGTGCCAGCGCGTGAACCAGTGACGCGATCTCGCGCGCGCATTCGTGGAACACGTCCACATCGCCTCCGGCAGGGTCTATGACGTCCTCCCACTCCTCCAGCTTCACAGCCGCGAGGCCGAGCGAGCAGACGCGCTCGGCCAAGGGCTCGCCTCCGGCCTCGAGGTCGCGAGCGAGACGCTTCAGCGTTCCCGTTCTCATCGCGGCCGAAGGGTGCACCCGGCGAATCCACGTTACGTGCTCGTGCGCCAATGCGACCACGAGATCAGCAGAGTCGATCTCCTCGGGCGTCGCCTGCCTGCTCCTGTGGAACGGCACCTCGAGCCCGAGCCCCTTGATCGCGTCGCGGGTGCGCCAGGAGATAGGCATGCCCTCGATCACGTGCGTGCCGGATGTCGTGACGCGCAGCCCGGGCACATGCTCGGCCAGGAGCGCGCCCGCCATCACGGATCGTGCAGCGTTGCCGGTGCATAGCGAGACGACGTGAAGGCCGGACACAGCGCCGCAGCGTAGGCGAATCCCGCTCATGGGCACGGTACGCGTGCGGCCGCCCGGCGCCCCCACGCGTACCGGGGGCTCACCCGCTTTCGCAGCCACCTCTGCCTCCGCGAACCGGGGCGCTCGACCCCCAGATGGTGCGAGACCTCCCGACGCGAGAAGAATCGTGGTTCGGATCGGCCCAGGCGGCCCCAGTCCGACCGCCGATCCGAACCGTCTGACCTGCTGACTGCCCACGTGACCGGCTACCCCGGAGGTACCGATGACCTCGACGCTCGTGCTGCTGCGACACGGTCAGAGCGTGTGGAACCTCGAGAACCTGTTCACCGGATGGATCGACGTCGATCTCTCCGACCACGGCGTCGACGAAGCCAGGCGCGGTGGCCAGGACCTCCTTGCCTCGGGGCTGCTGCCCGAGGTGGCGCACACGTCAGTCCTTCTGCGGGCGATTCACACATGCGAGATCGCCCTGGGCGAGGTCGGGCGGAAGTGGATCCCGGTGCGGAGATCATGGCGTCTCAACGAGAGGCACTACGGCGCCCTCCAAGGCAAGAACAAGAAGGAGACAGTCGAGCAGTTCGGTGCGGACCAGGTGCAGTCGTGGCGCCGCTCATACGACGTGCCGCCGCCGCCGCTCGCCGTGGACGACCCGAAGTGGGGCAACGACGCCCGCTATCGCAACCTCGCGCCCGACGTGCTCCCGATGTCGGAGTGTCTCGAAGACGTCGTCGGCCGCATGCTCCCCTACTGGTACGACTCGATCGTGCCCGACCTCCGAACAGGGCAGATCGTTATCGTCGTCGCGCACGGCAACTCGCTGCGCGCGCTGGTGAAGCACCTCGACGACATCTCCGACGTCGAGATCCCAGGGCTCAACATCCCGACCGGCATACCGCTCGTATACACGCTCGACGACGCGCTTCACCCGATCGGTGACCGCGACGCCGACGGTCTACGAGGCAAGTATCTCGGCGATCCGGAAGCGGCGCGCGCGGCGGCCGAGGCAGTAGCTCGCCAGGCCGGTTGACCGTCAACCTGCGCCGAGATCTCCGATCGTGAGCACGAATCGGTCATGGTCGCGTGTGTCATCGTCTACGTCGGTTGCGGGAACCTTCTCCACGAACCGATAGCCCGCTCTTCGCGCCACGCGCTGCGAAGCGTCGTTTCCGACCCTCGTCTGCAGGTTCAAGATCGGGCGACCCAGATCGCAGAGCGCCCATCGCGAGAAGATCCGGAGCGCACGCGTCGCCACCCCTTGACCACGTGCGTCCGGTGCCAGCCAGTAGCCGACTTCGTCGGGGAGGAACGAGGAGCGACCGGTCGGCGCTGCACCGATCCGATGCAACCCGATGCCCCCCAAGATCCCGCTGCGATCCGCCCGAACGATCACGCACGGGGCATCCGTGCCGTTCGCCCATCCCCGACCGGAGGTTGCGACGAACTCCGCCCCTTCACGATGCGTGTACGGCCAGGGTATGCGTGTCCAGAGCGAGATCGACTCGTCGGCACTGATCGCTCTCACGAGCCCGTCGACATCGCCGGTCGCGACCGGCCGCAACGTGAGGTCACCTTCGACGAGCTTTCCTCCGGGGAGCACGATCGCCCGGCCTACCCGTCCGACGGCACGGCGCACGGTCACACGGCCATTCTGCCCTGCCCGTTGCGCGCCCGCCACGGGGTTCCGCCGGGCCGCGGTTCGGCGCTCCCGACTATCGTCGCCTGCCACCATGGCGCACTCCTCCGATAACGGGCGGCTGTCACACGGAAGCTCCGGCCCGAGGGCCCGATCGGAGCATCGCCTCCGATCGGCAACTCCGGCTGCACCATGACTCGCCCGTCACGCCTCCGATACGTCCCGGCCCTCGAAGGCATGCGCGGCTTGGCCGTGGCGGCGGTTCTCTGCTTCCACTCGGAGCTCTCGTGGGCGCGAGGCGGGTTCCTGGGTGTGAGCGCGTTCTTCACGCTCTCCGGATTCCTCATCACCTCACTGCTCCTCGCCGAGCACGCCACGAGCGGCACCATCCGCCTTGGTTCGTTCTGGGTGCGCCGGGCGCGCCGCCTCCTTCCCGCGTCGTATGCCGCTCTGGGCGGAATCGTGCTTTTCGGGGCCGTCGTCGCAGACGGCGACCAAGTCCGACATCTTCGCGGCGATGTCCTGTCGGCTCTCGGATACGTGGCCAACTGGCGATTCCTGCTCGACGGCCGCTCCTACTCCGATCTCTTCAGATCGCCTTCACCGGTTCAGCACTTCTGGTCGCTCGCCATCGAGGAGCAGTACTACCTGCTCTTCCCGCTGGTCGTGGCGGGAGTGATGGCGATCGGGCGCGGCAGGCGGTGGCTGCTCGGAGTCGCTCTCTCTGCTCTGGCCCTGAGCGCCGTCGCGATCTCCCTGCTCGTAGGGACGCAAGATCGCGTCTACTACGGCACCGACACGCGTGCTCCCGAGCTTCTTGCCGGCGCGCTGCTCGCCGTCGTGGCGGCCGGGCACGCAGCGCCGACCCGGAGGTCGACGATACGACTTCTCGACGCGGCCGGCCTCGGCGCACTTGCCGCAATGCTCGTGCTGTGGTCGCGCACGGCGCAAGGCGACGCATGGTTGTACAAGGGCGGCTTCGCGCTGCACGCGCTCCTGACGACGGTGGTCATCACAGCGGGCGTGTACGCTCGCACGCTCCCCCGGCTCCTCGAGTGGGCGCCGCTTCGAGCTCTCGGATCGATTTCATACGGCGTCTACCTCTACCACTGGCCCGTGTTCCTGTGGCTGGATGGCGAGCGCACCGGCCTGGCCGCGGCACCGCTGCTAGCTGCTCGGGCAGCGGTCACGCTGGCGGCGGCAGCGTTGTCGTACCGCTTCCTGGAGCAGCCGATCCGTAGCAGACGGATGCTCACGGGGCGCCCCCGGATGATTGCGGCGCCCGCACTAGCTGCGGTGCTCGTTGTCGCGGCAGTGGCCGTCACCGCCGATCCGCCGCCGCAGACCATCGTCTTCGCAGCGGTCGGAGGTGAACCACCGCAAGGCCCTGCACCCGGCCCGCCGGCCGCAACCCGGATCGCGTCACACGCGGATCCGCTTTCCGGCGGCCATGACTCGCGGCTGCACCGACGTGTCGACGAGAACCGTCCGCTTCGCGTCATGATCGTCGGAGATTCCGTCGCGCAGACCCTCGGTCGGGGACTCGAACGCTGGTCTGCCGATACCGGGCGAGCCCAAGTGTGGAACGTCGCCCATCGCTGGTGCGGCATCGGTCGGTACGCAGCGCGTGCTCTCGGCAGAGGGGTCGAGAGCCCGGGCGCGGCGTGCGATGACTGGGCCGACCGGTGGGCCGAGCAGATCCGTGAGTTCGATCCGGACACCGTCATCGTCCTCTCGACGATCTGGGAGCTCGTAGCCCGCCGCCTGTCCGGGTGGCCCGACTTCCGCACGCCGGGTGACCCGGTGTACGACACGTGGATCACCTCGGAGTACACGACCGCGGCCGACGTACTCGGCGACCGCGGGGCGAAGGTCGTCTGGCTCGAGCTCCCGTGCACGCGCGACGCGCCCGCCGAGGAGCGGGAAACCGTCGAGCACTACAACGACTACATTCTCCCGGAGCTGGCGCGCCGTCGCCCCGGGAAGGTCGAGCTCGTCGACTTCTTCTCCCGCGTCTGCCCCGATGGCCGGTTCACCAGCACGCTCGGCAGCCGCGACGGCGCACGCCCAGACGGCGTCCACTTCTCGGAGACGGGTGCCGACTGGGCCGCCGGGTGGTTGATGCCTATGGTCACCGGCGGCGCCGGAGCTGCGGTAGGGCACTAGCGGGCACTTGACGCACCGGGCACCGGCGATGATTCGAGCGCATCGGCGCATCCCATAGCGGCACCGCCGATCGACATGAACCTGGGGTCCCCCTGGATGGCGCTGCCGAGGGTGTTGAGCGTCAGAGCGGCCGCGAGCCCGCGATCGGGATCAGCCCACGCGCCGGAGCCACCGAAGCCGTTGTGCCCGAAGCCGCGCTCGCTGATCCCGGCGCTCGTGAAGACGAGGTGGTAGCCGAGGCGCCAGTGGAGGGGGAAGACGATCACCTTGTCGGGGCGCGTGTTCTGCACCTCGGTCGCCCGAGCGAGCGTCTCCGCCGAGAGGAGGCGGACGCCATCGAGCTCTCCGCCCGCGGCCAGTGCCGCATACATTCGAGCGAGTGAACGAGCGGTGAAGCATCCGTTCGCTGCTGGTATCGGATACAGCAACGACTCCGGGTCGAGCATCACGTGCATCGTGTGAGGCGCGCCCAGCGCGCCCGCTATCACATCGAGCGAGATCTCGATCCCCAGGGACTCGGCCATTGCCGCGAGCGGAGTCGCGCCCTCGCCACGGCCGAGATTCATCGGGTCCTCACCCGGAGGCGGGATGAGCGTCGAGACACGTCGGAGCTCCGAGCGGGGTAGACCCACGTAGCAACCGTCGAGCCCCAACGGCTCTGCAATCTGTGTGCGGACGAACTCGGTGATGGTCAATCCCGACACGCGTCGCACGACCTCACCCACGAGGTAGCCGAACGTCACCGCGTGATACGCGTTCTCGGTGCCCGGCTCGTGTGCCGGCCTGGCACGCTCCAGGGCGGCGACCATCGCATCCCAGTCGAGGAGCTGTTCGGAGCTCTGCAGCAACGACGCGACATCGTAGAGGCCGGCCTCGTGGCAGAGGAGGTGCCGAACGGTAATTGCCTCCTTGCCGTTCTGCGCGAAGGCAGGCCAGTGCTTCGACACCGGATCGTCGTAGTCGACCAGGCCCCTGTCGACGCACATGTGCAGCGCCGTCGCCGTCACGCCCTTCGTCGTCGAGAACGAGACGGCGAGCGTGTCGTCCTCCCACGGCTCTCCGGCGGGGTCGCGCCGCCCTCCCCAGAGATCCACGACCTTTGACCCGCGGTGGTAGACGCAGACGGCGGCGCCGCCGGCATCGCCGTCCAGCACTTGCTCGAACGCGTCGGCCACTGCACCGAACGTCGGATCACATGTACCGTTGGTCATCTCTCCTCCTGGGAATCTCCCGGATCGGCCGGGGTGCCCGAGGCACGGGGGCTGAGCCCAGTCCTCGGACGGAGGCAGGGTCGCGCGACTATTGCACACTGCGTGAAATAATCATAGGGTCGCCCTCGTGGCGACCGACACCGCAATCTCCGACGGGCGTTCCGCACGCTCCGCGCGCACGAAGAAGGCGGTGGTCCGGGCGCTGCTCGACCTCATCGGCGAAGGCAACCTCCGCCCGACCGCGCGCCGGGTAGCCGACAGGGCCGGCATCTCACTCCGCTCTGTCTACGTTCACTTCGACGACCTCGAAGAGCTGTTCGTCGCCGCAGCTCGAGAACACGCCCGGCTGGTCGCGACGCTTGGACGCCGGGTGTCCTCCGATGGGTCACTCGCCACTCGAGTTGCCGCTTACGCAGAGCAGCGTTGCGCGGTCCTCGAAGCAATCGCGCCGATCCGCCGCGCCGCCGACCTCCAAGAGCCGTTCTCCCCGACCCTGTCGCGCATCCTCGACGGCGCGCGCAGCGACGCCCGCTGCGAGCTCGCCCACGTGTTCGCGGCCGAGCTCGACCAGCTCGACCACGCCGCGGGCAGGCGTCGCCTCGCCGCACTCGAAGCGATCACGAGCTCGGCTGCGTGGCGGGTCCTGCGCGTCGCGAACGATCTCGGAGCCGACGAGGCCCGGCAGGCACTAGTAGAGGCGATCACCTCACTCCTGAGCGTGAAGGCATGACCTCAGCACGCACTCCCCTGCACCGGGGTCACGGCGGTCGCGCTGGGCTTCGGCACGTGAGCTTCCTAACCCCCCTGGCACTGATGATCATCGCTTGCCGCATCTTCTGGCCGACGCGCGGGGGCGTGATGCTCTCCGGAGCGATCCTCGGCTGCGTAACCTCACTGCTCGCGGTCGGGCTCGCACTCGTCTACCGCACCAACCGGATCGTGAACTTCGCGCAGGCGGAGCTCGGAGCCGCCCCCGCGTCACTAACCCTCCTGCTCATCCTCTCGCGCAGCTGGAACTTCTACGTCGCGATCACCTGCGGCGCAGTGGCCGCCCTGCTGCTCGGAGCACTCGTCGAGGTCGTGTTCGTTCGTCGATTCTTCCGCGCCCCGAGGCTGATCCTCACCGTCGCGACCATCGGAATCGCGCAGGTCCTCGTCGCGCTCGGCATGTTCCTGCCTCGATGGATCGGCGTGCCGCGCGCCACTCGATACGCGCCCCCACTCGACGTCAAGTTCGAGCTCGGCGGCACGATCTTCTCCGGCAACGACATCGTCCCCCTCATCGTCGTACCTGCAGTGCTCATCGCCATCGCGGCATTCTTGCGCTTCAGCGCCGTAGGAACGGCGCTGCGCGCCAGCGCCGAGAGTGCCGACCGAGCGTCACTTCTCGGTGTCCCCGTTCAGAAGCTCCAGACAGTCGTGTGGTCGATCGCCGCCGCTCTCGCCTTCGTGGCGCTGTTCCTGCGCGCCGGTATCGTCGGCATCAGTCTCGGCAACGTGCTCGAATCGAACGTGCTCCTCGTCGCTCTCGCCGCCGCTGTGATCGGACGCATGGAGCGGCTACCGACGATCGTCGCATCGGCAATCGGGCTGGGCATCGTCAGCCAGTCGGTGAAGGACGCATGGGATGCCGACCCCAAGCGCGACGCCGTGCTCGCACTCATCATCGCCGTTGCGCTGCTCGCTTCGCGCTCACGCGGGATGGCCCGAGTCGGTGAGGGCGTCATCTCCACCTGGCAGTCGAGCCGCGAGGTCCGGTCCGTGCCGCACGAGCTGCGCCGACTGGTCGAGGTTCGCATCGCCCGAGTTCTCCTCGGCGCGTTCGTAGCTGCGGCTGCCCTCGCCCCGCTCCTGCTGCCGGCGAGCCGACTCCGACTGGCCGGCGTGATCGTCGTCTTCGGGATCCTGGGCGTCTCGCTAGTGGTGCTGACGGGCTGGGGTGGGCAGGTCAGCCTCGGCCAGACCGCAGTGATGGGCCTTGCCGGCGCCGTCGGCGCCGTCGCCACCGGGCGACTGCATCTCGACCTCGCGCTGGGACTGCTCGCCGGCGGTCTCGCAGGTCTCGTCGTCATGGTTGTGCTGGGCATCCCGACGCTGCGGGCCGGCGGCCTCACATTCGCCGTCGTCACACTCGCTCTTGCGCTCGTCACATCCTCGTACTTCCTGAATCCCGCCTACTTCGGCCGTTGGCTCCCCGAGGGCCGGATACAGCGTCCGAACATCTTCGGCACGATCCCGGTGCAGACCGAGCGCGAGACCTACCTGCTCGGCATCGTGGTGCTGGCTCTCGTGGTGATCGTCGTGCGCGGCATGCGGTCCGGCCGGCCCGGGCGAGCGCTCATCGGCGTCCGCGAGAACGATAGGGCCGCGCAGGTCTACGGGATCAGCCCCCGTCGTGTGGCGATGTCGGCATTTGCGATCTCGGGCTTCCTCGCAGGTCTGGCAGGCACGCTCTTCGTGCACCAGCAGCAGGCTATCGATCGATCGCACTTCACGGCACAGGTCGGCCTCCAGGTCTTCTCCATGGTGGTGGTCGGCGGTCTGGGTTCCATCTCGGGTGCGGTGCTCGGTGCCGTCTACATCCGCAGCGTGCAGTACTTCCTGCCATCGGAGTGGTCGTTCCTGGCAACCGGCGCCGGCCTGCTCGTCGTGCTCATCCTGCTCCCCGGCGGACTCGGAGCTGCCCTTGGTGACGTGCGCGACGCCGCACTCCGCCGGCTCGCCCGACGCCGCGGGATCCGGGTACCGAGTCTCGTCGCAGACACTCGCGTGGACCCCTCACCTGACGCGGATCAGAGGTCGTGAGCACTATCCGCAAGCCCCGGCCAGTCATCTTTCACGCGGGGTGGATGGAGATCCGCAAGCCGCGAGCTCCACGCCAGTACTTCGAAGAGCTCAGCGGCGGTGAGGCGCTGTACCCGCTCTTGGTGCTGTTCGGCCTCAACGCCGTAGACGAGCTCGACCGGGCCGCCTTCGGGATCTTGACTCCCGAGATCAGAGACCATTTCGGCCTCACGAACCGCGGCATCCTCACCCTCATCTCGCTGACGCTGCTCGGCGGGCTCATCCTCGAGATCCCGCTCGCCTACTTCGCAGACCGGCTGCCTCGTGCGCGCATAGCCGTCATCGGCGCAGCGGTGTGGGCCGTGTTCGGGATCTTCACCGGGCTCGCAGGCACAGTGCTTCTCCTCGTGATCGCGCGCTCCGGTTCCGGGATGGGGCGGGCCGTGGTAACCCCGACACACAACTCCCTCATCGCCGACTACTACCCGACCGATGTGCGCGCCGACGTGTTCGGGTTTCATCGCATAGCGAACGCCGTCGGCTCGTTCACCGGCGCGATCTTCGCCGGGCTGCTGGCGCACCGCTTCGGGTGGCGCGCGCCTTTCTTCGTGTTCGTCGCTCCCACCCTCGTCTTCGTCGTTCTGGGAATGCGACTGCGCGAGCCCGGCCGTGGAACGTGGGAGAGGCAGGCCGCCGGAGCCGGCGAAGCGGTCGTGGGCACAGATGAGATTCCACCGTCGTTCGCCGAATCCGTCCGCATCCTCTGGGCGGTTCGCACGCTGCGCCGCATCTGGTACGCGCTGCCTTTCCTGGCCTCATCGGTCATCGGTCTCGTCACCCTCACGGCGCTCTACTACCAAGACGTCTTCGATCTGAGCGAGGTGCAGCGTGGATGGATCGCGGCGGCAACGGAACCGGCCGCGGTAGTCGGCCTGACGCTCGGCATCCCACTCGCGTCGCGCATGATGCTGAAGGACCCCGGCCTCGGACTGCGCATGCTCTCGTTCGTTGCCGTCGGTGTGGCCGGCGCGTTCTCCCTCTTCGCTCTTACTCCGATTCTTCCGGTCGCGATCGCGATGAACATCGTCGTCTCAGGTGTGGTTGCGCTCCTTGCTCCTGGCATCTTCGCGTCGCTCTCACTAGCGATCCCACCGAAGGTGCGCTCACTCGGCTTCTCGATGGCGTCTCTCTTCGTGCTGCCCGGAGTACTCGCCCTCCAGCTCGTCGGCTACATCGCGGACCACTGGGGAATACGGCAGGGCCTGCTCATCATGGTCCCGATATTCCTCGTCGGCGCCGCGATCCTCTCGTCGGCCTCGATGTTCGTGCGCTCGGACATCAACCGGGTGTGGACATCTACGGCGGCGCAGGCCGAGGTCCGCTACGAGCGCGACCACGGCCGGGCGAAGCTCCTGCTGGTGCGCGGCCTCGACGTCGGCTACGACGGCGTGCAGGTCCTGTTCGGCGTCAACTTCGAGATCGACGAGGGTGAGATCGTCGCACTGCTCGGCACGAACGGCGCCGGCAAGTCGACCCTGCTCCAGAGCATCTCGGGAATCGTCGAGGTCGACAACGGCGCGATCATCTTCGACGGTCGCGATATGAGCTACGCACCGCCGCACGAGGTGGCGGCTCGCGGTGTCATTCAGGCACCGGGCGGTCGCGGCATCTTCCCGTCGCTCACCGTCGCGGAGCACCTACGGCTCGCCGGATGGACGCACCGCCACGATGCGGCGCGCGTGCTCGAGTCGACGCAACGCGTGATGGAGCTCTTCCCCGTGCTGCGTGAACGCCTCCACGAGCAGGCGGGCAACCTGTCAGGGGGCCAGCAGCAGATGCTGACCCTGGGCATGGCGTTCGTCACCCGCCCGCGACTGCTGATGATCGACGAGCTGTCGCTCGGGTTGGCCCCCACGATCGTCGAGCAGCTTCTCGGAGTGGTCGAGGCGATCCGAGCGCAGGGCACCACGATCATCCTCGTCGAGCAGTCGGTGAACCTGGCGCTGACGATCGCCGAGACGGCCTACTTCATGGAGAAGGGAGAGATCCGTTTCCACGGACCCACAGCCGAGCTACTCGCGCGTCCCGACGTGCTGCGCTCGGTGTTCCTGGAGGGAGCTGCGGGCGTCGGCAGCGAGATAGCACCCGCCAACGCGCGGACTCCGCTCTCGAACGACGGCCCGGCGCTCGCATCCAATGCTGCCCGGCTCGTGCTGGAGGGCTTGTCGAAGCGGTTCGGCGGCCTGGCTGCGCTCACCGACGTCTCGTGCGACGTCGCACCTGGTGAGATCGTCGGCTTCATCGGGCCCAACGGCGCCGGGAAGACAACGCTCTTCGACGTCATCTCGGGGTTCCTGCAGGCCGACGCCGGAACCATCCGGCTCGGCGAGGGCCGGAGCGCGTGTGACGTGACACTCCTGCAGCCCCGCCAACGCGCATGGTTGGGCCTCGGACGATCCTTTCAAGACGGACGCCTCTTCCCCGGTCTCACCGTCGCCGAGACCATCGCTGTGGCACTCGAACGGCACATCGACGTGCGCGACACGGTCGCAGCCGCGCTCCGGCTGCCCGCCATCATCGAATCCGAAGCGCGCGTGCAGGAGCGCGTCGAGGAGCTTCTGGAGCTGATGGGGATCACCGACTTCCGAGACAAGCTGGTGCGCGAGCTCTCGACCGGCAGCCGCCGCATCGTCGACCTCGCGTGCGTGCTCGCCCATGAACCGACCGTGCTCCTACTCGACGAGCCGTCTTCGGGAATCGCGCAACGCGAATCCGAAGCACTCGGACCTCTCCTTGTGCACATATGCGAGCAGACCGGCGCATGTCTCCTGGTGATCGAGCACGACATCCCGCTGCTGCTCTCGATCGCCGACCGCATGATCGCCCTGGATCTCGGCGAGATCATCGCTGCCGGCACACCCGCCGACGTGCTACACCACCCCCGAGTGATCGCGTCATACCTCGGCACCAAGGAGGAGGTCATAGCCCGCAGCGGCCACCGCCCCGCCGGCTGACCGTGTCAGGAAGGTCTCAGACGCCAGCGTTATCGAAAGGAGCCGGCAGTTGCAGCGACCCGTCCGCCTCTCGCCACGCACATCCGTCCTGAAGCGTTACGCCCCCGTTCTCTCTGTCGCAGCAGCTATCGCACTCCTCGCTGCATTCTTCGCC
>Ga0172369_10006786_pt1 | contig 13510 bp, 11 predicted proteins | sample LakKiv25m_FD_114539 | JGI IMG/M metagenome (GOLD analysis project Ga0172369, IMG submission 114539) | Freshwater microbial communities from Kabuno Bay, South-Kivu, Congo - kab_022012_11.25m | ecosystem: Environmental > Aquatic > Freshwater > Lake | place: Democratic Republic of the Congo... | reverse complement strand
TCAGTTTTGAGTTTAACATGCTCCAAATCTGTAGGCTTTTTATCGAAAAGTGGTGATTTACTTTTGCGAAAATCTGATGAATCTCTCTTGCGAAAATTTGACGATGCAAAGTTGCTAGTTACATCAAACCCAGGCAGTCATTCACAAACCGCCCAGGATGAAAAGCCACATGCTGAAACTCCAACAATCAACAAGGGTCGTTTACTCGTTGATGCCACGGCGTGTCCGCAAGATATCGCATTTCCAACCGACCTGAATTTGCTTTCAGATGCAAGAGAAAAAAGTGAGTACCAGATAGATTTGCTTTATGATCCTGATTTCCACAAATAAAAACATAGAACTTATCGCAGGATAGCACAAAAGAGATATCTGAACACAACACAAAAAAAATCAACATCAAGTAAAACTATTCGGGCAGCTGTTGGCGGCCAGTTGCGCTATCTTGCACGTAACCTCCGCTCCATACACAGGCTTCTGGATACCTACAATCAAATTTCTTTTGAAAACAAGAATTACAAATATTGGGTGGTCACCAATAAAGTATTTAAGCAACAGAAAGAAATGTACGATAAGCGTACCCATCGTGTGGATGATGGTATTGTAAGCATTAACCAACCACATGTAAGGCCGATAGTACGAGGCAAAAGTCAGGCAAAAGTAGAATTCGGATCCAAGATTCACGTATCAATGATTGATGGGATATCATTGCTGGACGAAATCAGGTTCGGACATTATCCAAAAGAAGTACTTGCCGATCAGATTTACTGCGCGCGAGCTAACCGAAAAACTCTAAAGATAATAGGTGTTAAGCAATTGTCCAAGCCTCTTGGCAGGCTGCCAGTAGTGTCGAATCTAGTAAGACCAGGTGAAAGGAATCCTATAGAAGGCTAATTCGGACAGGCAAAAAAGGCATATGGTTTAGACCGAATACGCGCAAGGCTCATGGGAAAAAGCGAATCGATGATTGCCATCATAATCCTAGTACTCAACCTGGTCAAATTGACGGGGATGAGAGTACTATGTCTTTTTGATAATATTATTGTATGTTTTTCAGCAAAACAGCTAAAATATCTCATGCTCTTAGCAAATTGGACATTTGAAAGCCGTAATGATCTAATTCTAAACTTTGGCTTAGCAGCATAATCAAATACAAATGATGAAGATGGTGTGTTGTTCAGCAGACCCCAATTAAGGAAAACAAAATGAAATATCAAAATTCGCTATTCCCTGAATTGGAAGGGGCATATTTTTCATAAAAAATTCGTACTACTGATATTCTGATAGTTAAATTAGAAAATTAATTAAATTCCGGTTTTACCGTACTACAATAGCATTTTATAAAGATTTTTTTGTCTTTTCAAAAATAATTCCTATATTTGTAGTTATTTAATACACTGGTGTATATTAAAAAATGTTAATCAAATTGAAGTCCAAATGCAGTGGGCCATCGTTATCATCGCTGGACTTATTTGCCACAGGAGCCAGGAGCTCTCGAATTGGGTCTTTGACCAGCAGGGAATTGCCAAGGATACGCATGACCTCAACAACAGGCCTACCCAGTTTGAGGTCGTGTTCAATAATTGCGACCAAACAGTAGGTGATGATGGCGACATGTATCTGTATTCTGATAGCATTCTCAGATTCTCCCCAAAAGGATTTGACTCGGAGATGCTGCTTAATCCATTTAAAAAACAGTTCAACCTGCCATCTATAGCGGTAAAGAAGAGCAATGTCTTTTGCTTTGAGGTAGAAGTTGTTGGTGTAGTAGGTGAAGGTTCTTCCAAGGTCAGAGGCATTGAATATGATACGTCTGAGCGGAATCGGATAGTTTCCACTGTTTCGCTTACCTGTGAATCTGACCGTCTGGTCTCGCAGGACATTGTCATCTCCTTCAAGCATGTCTTCACCGTCCGTGATCTCATAATCAGGATGAAACTTCTCCCTGATGATGAAAAAAGCTCCGGCCTGCTCAATGGAATAGAGTCTGGAGAGATCAAAGTAGCCTCTATCAAATACATAGCAAGCATTCCGTTCGTAGATAACCCAGTCCATGAACTTGGTATCATGCACATTTGCATGGCTGATTCTGTAGAAGACCGGTATTTCAGTGGCAATATCAATCTGAGTATGAATCTTGATGCCGGACTTTGTGCTTCTGAACTTTGCCCATTTAAAGACAGTCATGCACAGGTCGATGGTAGTGGAGTCAATGGCATAAAACCTTCCGTGGAGTTCAAACTCTTTGGTGATACGCTTGGCTTGGGCAATAGACACAATGTAAAAAGCAAACTTCTCAAAGATTCCAGGATTTCTGAGGTTGTTAGCTTTGGAAAGAACGCTTCTGTTGATGGGAACCTTTCCAAACCCCAAATGAAACGATCTTTTTGCATGAGCAATAGTGACATCTGTGAGTTCTCTAAGACTATGGCAGCCTATGAGCTGACCGTACATAATGACCAGTATATGACTCCAGTAGGATGGAGACATTCCGGCTGTCCGGTCTTTGTGTTTGATTACCAGCCGTTCGAAGTAGCGTTTTGGGAGAAAATCCACAATCTGCGTGAAAACATATTTGCCGATGTTCATAATTATTCCAATTTGAACAAAATGGCAAAGGAACAAAATTCAAAAGGGCGACAAGGTTTTGAATGGTTATCATATTGATCATAAAATAGATATGAAACAATTTAACAAAATTTAATAGACACTAGTGTATTTAATATATATATTATGACCCTTAAAATATTAATAAAACGAATCATATTAAATCAAATATCGCAAGTTTTAGATATTGTACCCACACCTTGTTTCGTTTTCAACTGGTTTTGTAATTCATTAATTCAATGGATGTTCAAAGGTAGATGCAAGGATTGGATGTTCAAACAAATACTGTTTAACAACTTTAGCACCATATTTTTCCCTTTAAAAGAATTCAACGCCTACAATTTTCAACCCTATAACACAAATAAGTATATTTATATCTTGGGTAAAAACAAGTTCGAGATACTTTTCAGCCCTGGTAATTGTTGCCCAAAACCCTGGCCGGGAGCTGAAAATAAAAGCACTAAACAGATTTGAATATATTGCATGCTTTACATAATGGGGTTACCTTATGGCTGAAAATATGAGGCATGCCTAAGGGGGCACAGTTGGAAGTAATTTTGTTCATTTTACTAGTATTAAAACCCTAAAATCAGAAAATCTTGGAAAGGCAAAGGCAAAGTAGGTACAAATTCAGTTTTGTAGAAGACAAAATGAGTAAATTGCCAAACTGAATAATGGCAAGAAAATGTTTTTTGATGTGGTTTTTGAGTGAAATGTACAGTTTTGCTGATTGTTTTGATTGCACAATTTACAAATAAATTAATGTTATGAAAAAATTGAATTTTTTTTTATTAGTGACGTTTTTAGCAATAGTTTCTTGTGAAAAACAAAACTCAGCTTTCAAATCTTCAGAAAATATTGAAAGTTCATCGCCAAACCGTGGAGAAAATAGTAAATTGCCCACTAAAGAACAATATACTCAGTACGCACAACGCTATTTTGCTGATGCAAATGGTATAGCGGACTTAATGGAGTATTACGGTGTCACCATGCAAGACCCTTCATCTTATGAGTTTGTAGTATGTGAATATTATATGACTACATATCCCAGTGAAAACTGGATAGATTTATACGAAACATACATGGATCAGCTTATATACGTGTACAACAACTACACCAAGCCCTGGGAGGGTACTCCATTTCAAGAGGCAAAGTTCCAAATTATTCAAGATTGGTTTATAAACTACGATGGGACAGATGTTTGCACTGACGGAAAGATTTTCTTATCTAACCTATTTGACTTATGGTACCCTGTAAGATGGCAATGCACACTGAATGAAAAAGACGTAATATTATCAGCAGTTGTGCTAGAGATAGCCCACTTGAATTTTATACAACATCACCCTGCCCTTTTTGATAGAGTAGACTGGAAATGTATAACGGGATCAGTCGGGTCTTCAATAGAAGGCGCTTTGGTAGGCGGATTTGGGGGAGCCGGATTATGTGTTGCAATAACATCATGTGGTGTAGCACTGGCTGCAGGACCAGTGGGTTGGATTATAGGTGGCTGTGCCTTTGGTGGTGCAATTTATGGTGCACTGAACGGAATAGCAGACCATTGCTTTAAGTATGCATCCAGTCAACAAATTTATCAGATTTATATGAATAGAAAATATCAATACTATGAGGATAGAATCTAAACATATAATTTTAGGAGTTTTTTTATTCCTGACCATTGGCGCAATTTTTAGATCTTTTACACATTCTATTACGGGAATGTATTCAACAATTGAAGAAGTAAGTAAACTATCGACAATTTCAGCTGCGATTAGTGGGTTATTTCTTTCAGTATTTATCATCTCAATAATTATAGGGTTTATCAGAAAATGTCGTAAAAGAATATAGAAAAGTCAATCTGGTTTTCCATCAAGAAGATGAAATTTAGGAAGTTTGTTGAAATACAAGCAATTCTTAATGAATTTTTAAGTATCGTTAACTAATTTATATTCTGTTATGAAAGAATTTTGTAAACAATTCTTTTTTAGCATTTTTTGACGCATAATGGCAATGGTAACTGGTCAGACCAATGGTTTTCTATAAGGCATTGATTTTTAATTGTTTATTTTTTTTAAAAGCCTTCCAATTAAGTATTTGATTGGCAGGCTTTTGTCATTGTACGTCGTGAATACTTATCACCATCCTGACTTCTGACTGACGTTTAATGTAGAGCCACGCCCCTTTGCTTTTCCTGACTTCTAAATTTCACGCGAATCTATGCATTAGTAATCCTGTGTAATAATCGTTTCCGATTTTTGTGTCATTTTGACCTTCGTAGATTTTTGGAGAAACTTTCCTTTCTCCAAACTCATTGAGTTTGCCGAAATAAGGAGAAAGCGCCGTGGGATGAGGCTAATAATCAGCATCAGGCTAAAATACTTCCCGCTTTTTATGACAGATATAGAAAAACAAGGCCTGATTTCCGGCTGGTCTGGTTTACAAACTTGGTTAATACTGGCTACTTATTAGCAATAATTTCATCTACCGTTTCACCAAGTAGCCGGTTAAACATTTCCGGGTTTTCGAGCATCAGAAAATGGCCGTAGCCTTTCATGATTTTTACATCAAAACTTTTGGCGTATTTCCGGTTTCCTTCAACATCTGTGGGCCAGAAGTCGGTGCTGACGGCACGAATGGGGATATCTAACATTTTTAATTTCCCTTCAATTTTGGTGGTTCCATAATCAAACATGCTTGTAAACGACTGCATGGCCACTTCCTTTGGCGCCGAGGACATATCGGAAGCAATCGTTTCCACCAGAACACTGTCGGCAGTGGCAGGAAACATACTTTTTACAAAAGCCCTTGTACTGTTCTCAAAATCCGCATAAAACGGGCCCATCAACTGCTCCAGCATCTCGGGTGCATTGGTTGTATCAACCAGTTGTTCGTAAGTGTCAATCCCAATCAGTGCTTCAACTTTGCCCGGAAGTTTGGTGGCAGCATCAATAATTACCATGCCTCCCATCGAATGGCCGATCAGGATAACATTTTCAAGTTTCAGATCGTTTACAACATTAACGATATCGTCTCCAAAGGATTCGATGGTGAAATTATCCCTGTTTAATCCTGATTTACCATGACCACCCAGGTCGATGGTTACAACCTTGTATTTCTTTGAGAATTCGGGAACCTGCTCCCGCCAGTACGTTTTGTCGCACGACCAGCCATGTACAAACACCAATGCAGGCGTTCCTTTTCCCTGAACTGTATAACTGATCTCGACACCATCGGACGATTTTACAACCCGATCGGCGGGCTGACTGCAACTCATTACGAAGAAAATCAGTGCAGTAAAGCAAAAGAAGTAAAGTTTGGTTCTCATAAATTAAATATTGATTAATGAATTCAAATTTCATGCGAATTTACGCATTAATAATCCTGTATAATATTCATTTCCGATTTTTGTGTCTTTTTCAAGCGTGGCAACGATTTCAAAGCCTTTTCGCGTGTAAAGTTTTATTGCAGGAATGTTATAGGCACGAACCATCAGGTAAATGATTTCGATGATTCCTTCGACGTCGATTTTTTCGATTGCTGAATCAAGAAGCAATTTACCTATTCCCTTTCCCCGGTATTTTTCAGCAACTCCCATATTCAACCAGGCGGTGTGCTTTAACCGCTTAGCCCGCTTAGGTTCTATCGAAAGATATCCCACCGTTTGATCATCAGCTATCGCAACAATTAAAAATGCACCAGGTGTTTGTCCGAAATCTGAAAGAAAGGTTTGAAAAGCGGCAAAGGAGGGAAACTTTTCGTCGAAATCCTCACTCATAAAAACAGAAATCCGGTAAATCTCACCGACTAACTCGTACAATGTAAACGCGTTAATGGCCGTATATACGGCAATCCTGACTTTCTCAACCATAAAATTATTTATAAAATTCCTCAGCCCGAATGTTCAATCCACTCCCTGGGTTTCGATTTCAAGCATTTCATCCACAATCGCCTCCCATTCCTTATCAATTGGGATTTCGGGCATCTTTCTTCCGGCTGAGGCATACCAGAAAGAAGCATTTGTCAGATCACCACTTTTTCGGTGCAAAAAAGCATGTACCCAGGCAGCACCCGGATTACTCCTGGCCTGCACAATATGATGTGCTTTTTCCCAGTGGCCGGTAGCATCATACCAAAGGGCTTCCAGCTCCTTTTCGATGCCGAAGGGAGGTGCGTCTGCGGCCAGCGATTCTTTAAATTCCTGATAGGTCATTGTTTCATATTTTTAAGGTTATGAAGATCAGTGATTGCGTTTATCCTTGTTTTTTCCATCAAAATTCGATTTCTTTGTAAAGTTATGATTTTTAACACAAATTCCAATTATGATCACTATTTATCACAATCCCAGTTGTAAAAAATCGCGGGAAGGACTGAATTATCTCAAAGAAAAAACTTCTGAAATCGAAATTATAAACTACATCAAAGACGGCATTGGCGAGCAGGAACTGAAGAAAGTACTGATGAAACTCAACAAATCGCCTCACGAAATGATACGCACACAGGAAGCGGATTATAAATTAAAATTTAAAGGTAAGAATTTTACCGACGACGAATGGATCAAAATTATGGTCGAAAATCCAAAACTTATCAGGCGACCGATTGTAATCAGGAAATATAAGGCTGTCTGGGGCGACCCGGTCGGGAATATTGATGTTCTGATTTAAATACACTATTAAATTTATATTTTAAAAACAAAAAGATGGAAAAAAGCATAAAAGGATCTCTTACCGAGCAAAATTTACTGAAAGCCTTTGCCGGTGAATCACAGGCAAGAATGAGATATGATTATTTTGCCAGCCAGGCCAAAAAAGATGGCCTCGAACAAATTGGGGCAATCTTTGCTGAAACCGCTTTAAACGAGAAGGAACATGCGAAAAGGTTTTTTAAGTTTCTGGAAGGTGAAATGGTTGAAATTACCGTTTCCTATCCTGCCGGAAAAATCGGAACAACCCTCGAAAACCTGAAAGCTGCTGCCGATGGTGAAATGGAAGAATGGACCGAACTTTACCCGGAATTTGCCCGGATCGCCGAAGAAGAAGGATTTAAGGAAGTTGCCGCTTGTTTCAGAATGATCAGCCGGGTTGAAAAAGCCCATGAGGAGCGTTACCGGACTTTGTACACCAACCTCGAAGAGGGCAAAGTGTTTGAACGGGAAGGTAAAATTGTATGGAAATGCCGCAACTGCGGATACCTGCACGAAGGAACCAAAGCCCCCAAACTTTGTCCGGCTTGTCTCCACCCACAATCCTATTTCGAGATCAAGGACACGAATTATTAAAAACTTTTCTCTTTTAAACGAAAAATGTAGAATTCGCTGCCAAATTCTACATTTTTCGTTTGTACCTTTTACCTGCATTTCATACAGGATTCTGGGAATTTCTAATTTTTGAGAATCGCCTTTATCGTTTGACTCTGTTTTCCGGAAGCAATAAAGATGAAATAAATTCCTGCCGGAAGTGATGTGGCATCCCACTGATAGGAATGAATTCCAGTTTTTGTTTTGAGCCATTTTTCGGTGAGAATTGTATGGCCAGACTGATCATAAATCTGCATTATCACATCCGAAACGTCAGACAATTCGAAGCGTATCGTTGTTGATCCCCGGAAAGGATTAGGAAATGCAGAACTTAATGTTAAAGCATTGCCCAATGATAATTCATTATTTCCGGTAACGATCCGCTGGTTTCTAAAGTAGTTAAACGTGCCGTTATATTGTCCAAGAGTCAGGTCAAGATCACCGTCGTTATCAAGGTCAGCTAAAGCTGGAGTTGTATTCTGGCCTCCTGTAATTCCTTCGACCACGGATGGATTTTCAACCCATCCCAATCCCTGGTTTTCGAAGTATTGCACCTCCGACCATAAATTACCGGTGATGATATCAAGATCGCCGTCAGCATCGAGGTCGGCAATAGCCGGTACGCAATTGCTGCCAACATCAATCGCACCGAAATAACCCGGAGTGATCACCCAAACCGGGTTGCTTGCCGAGCCCTGGTTTTGGAGGTAAATTAAGTTTCCGGCCTCATTACCGGTAACAATATCCAGGTCGCCATCATTATCCATATCAACCAAACGTGGCGCGGACCAGCCTCCCAGGTTTACGGTTCCCAGGACATCAGCTTCCAGAAAAAACCCCAGGCCGGTATTCCGGTGATAATATAATTTACCACTTAAATCACCAACTATGGCATCCGGAAGTCCGTCATCATTAACATCACCTATCGCCACAGCACTGTAAATCGAATGCTTGAGTGATGTAAAATAACCGCTGTTTTCTTCCCATGCCGGCCCGGCAATGGTACCTGTATTTTGATAATATTTAATATCACCGAGCTGGCTTCCGGTAAAAAGATCAAGGTCACCGTCGCCATCCCAGTCAAAAAAGACAGGGTTGCTGGCTCCACCTACATCCATCACCCCACCAAAAAGCGTAGTGTTCAATTGCCAGGTGGGTGTCGTGGTTGTGCCGGAGTTGATATAATAATTCAGTGGGCCCGACGCTGTACCAAAAACCAGGTCGAATTTCCCGTCGCCATTAAGGTCGGTCAGGTCCGGTGAGTTCCAGTACGTTTCATTTCCCAATCCGGCAAAAACGGTGGTATTGGTTTCCCAAACAGCATTTTCCGGCGTACCGGTATTCTGATAATAAATAAATCCATGTTCATCTCTGCCAACCAGTAAGTCCTGGTCGTTGTCCCCATCGATGTCACAGAAATTAGGATAGGCATAAAGGCCAACATCACCGATGGTGACTACATTCGCTTCTGAAAATTGAGCCGATGCCGGTGTTCCCACATTATAATAAAGTTTAACAATGCCGCTTTCACTAAGCCCAACAACCATGTCGAGGTCGCCGTCGTTATCCACATCGGCAAGGTCCGGTACCGGGTTTGACCCCACATTCAATCCATCGAAAAAACCAACTGTTTTTTCAAAAACCGGGACAGTGGCCGATCCGGTATTTGTAAATAAATTCAGGCCAGTAAAGCCTCCTGCAATAAAATCAAGGTCGCCATCTCCATCAAGATCCTTAAAAACACCCATCTCGGCATCGAGAAATGAAATTCCGGCAAAAATATTTTCCCCGGTAATAAATGCCGGGTTTGTGGCACTTCCGGAATTTTTCATATAATAAGGAAGGTCATCGGTGTTACCAATGATCATGTCGGGGGCACCGTCACCATTCAGATCAGCAAAACGTGGCTGGGAAAACGGAAGGCTTGGAATACCACTCGGATTAAAAATGGCATCATTTTGCACCCAGGGCTGTGCGAAGCCGTAGGCTGTCGTTAGGAAAAAGGCTGGCAGTAGTAAACGTAAAATACTTTTCATGAGTAGGTTTATTAATTTTAGCAATTTGAATGAATCTTCGATCTGAAATTATTCCCACAAAAATACTTCCTTTTTATGTTTTTCCCTGTTTAATCTTTAATTAATTGATTGTAAGGAATATTCGATGGAAGAATACCCCATATTGAAATCCAGGTAAAAACCGGTTTTCCGGTCAGCAACAGCCTGTTTAATTTTACAAACACTTCCCCAACGGGAAATAATTTTTGAAATCATCCTAAAAAAGGATTACCACTGGTTTTAAATATCGCTCAGTTTAGCGTATCAAATCGTATCTATAAAACAGAACGGTAAGGACTTGTTGATGGAGATAAAGACCAAGCCGTACTCCACCAGATTTAAAATACCCCGGCGAATTCTTCCGTTTTACTATCTTTGCTTGCTCATCAAACAGTGTAAAAATGCCTGAATCAAAAAAACTTTTTCTGCTCGACGCCATGGCGCTTATTTACCGTGCCTATTTTGCCCTGAACAAAAACCCACGGATCAATTCGAAAGGGCTGAATACATCGGCAATATTGGGTTTTGCCCTTACTTTGTTTGATGTGTTGCAAAAGGAAAAACCTACGCATATTGGCGTTGCGTTCGACACCATGGCACCAACGCACCGGCATGATGGTTTTGTTGACTATAAAGCCAACCGGCAGGAAATGCCCGAAGACCTTGCGAAATCCATTCCATATGTTAAAAGACTTATCGAAGCATTTAGAATTCCGGTTCTTTACTGTGATACCTTCGAGGCTGATGATGTGATTGGTACGCTGGCCAAACGCGCCGAAAAAGAAGGTTTCATCATCTACATGATGACTCCCGACAAGGATTTCGGACAATTGGTTTCCGAAAACATCTTCATCTACAAACCGGCAAGGATGGGAAACAAACCTGAGATTATGGGCGTGAAGGAAGTTTGTGAAAAGTACGAAATCCAGCGGCCGGAACAAGTCATCGATATTTTAGGCCTTTGGGGTGATGCCTCTGATAATATTCCAGGTATTCCCGGTATTGGCGAAATGTGGGCCAAGAAACTGATTGCACAATACGGCTCCGTTGAGACGGTAATCGAAAACGCCGACAAACTGAAAGGAAAAATGGCAGAAAATGTCAGAGAATTTGCAGCACAGGGACTGGAATCGAAAATGCTGGCAACCATTATTCTGGATGTACCGGTTGAATGGAACGAAAAACACCTCGAATTATGTGATCCTGACATGGATGCCTTAAACGAACTCTTTGCTGAACTCGAATTTAAAACATTTGGTGCACGTGTTTTTGCCTATTTTCAGCATCAGCCGGCCGGGTCAGGAAACACGATTTCAACCGGTCAGCAGGATCTTTTCAGCCACCGTGTGGAAGTGGAATCGACCCTGAAAACCATTCAGAACACCAATCCAAAATATCATCTTACCGAAACCGGTTCGAAAAGAACAAGGCTGATTGAAGACATTAAAGAGAAAAAACATTTTTGCTTCGACACCGAAACCACCGGCCTCGACACGAATAATTCGGAATTGGTTGGAATGTCGTTTGCTTTAAATGCCGGTGAAGCATTTTACATCCCTTTGCCTTCAAATTATGAGAAAGCACTCGAAATTGTGAAGGAATTTAAAGATGTTTTTGAAGATGAAGAAATTGTAAAGACGGGCCAGAACATGAAATTTGATATTTCGATGTTGAAATGGTATGATGTTGAGGTAAAAGGCAAATTGTTCGACACCATGCTCGCTCATTATCTCATCGAACCCGACCAGCGGCATGGCATGGATTTCTTATCCGAAACATACTTAGGCTACAAACCCATAAGTTTTGAGGAACTCAACGGCAAGAAAGCGGGTAAAAATCCCGATATGCGGCAGGTTCAGGATACCCGGCTTAACGAACTTGTAAATTATGCTGCCGAAGATGCTGATATAACTCTGCAGCTTCGTGAGAAATTAGAACCCTTATTATCCGAAAACAGTACTTTGCCATTATTTGAAGAAATCGAAATGCCACTGGTCCAGGTACTTGCTTCGATGGAGGCCGAAGGTGTAAAGCTGGATGTGGGTGCGTTGAAGGATTATTCAGGGCAATTGCTTGAAGAAATCCTTATCGTCGAAAAAGAGATTTACGACCTTGCCGGAGGAAATTTTAACATCTCCTCACCAAAGCAATTAGGGATAATTTTGTTCGACCGTTTAAAAATTGCCGACAACCCGAAAAAGACCAAAACAAAGCAGTATTCGACCGGTGAAGATATCTTAAGCCGGCTCGAAAAAAAACATCCCATCGTTTCAAAAATTCTCGATTACCGTTCGCTCACCAAGCTCAAATCGACTTATGTGGATTCTTTACCCCTTCTTGTCAATCCACGCGACGAAAGGATTCACACATCATACAACCAGGCTGTAGCTGCAACCGGCAGGCTTAGTTCGACCAATCCGAATCTTCAGAATATCCCAATCCGGACCGAAAAGGGCCGCGAAATCAGGAAGGCTTTTATTCCGAGAAACGACGATTACACCTTACTTTCGTCCGATTACTCACAAATCGAGTTACGCATCATCGCCGGATTAAGCCAGGACCCGGCCATGGTGGAAGCCTTTAATGCCGGTCTCGACATCCATACGGCTACTGCCGCTAAAGTTTATGGTGTAAATCTGGAGGAGGTTACCAAAGATATGCGCAGAAACGCCAAAACCGTCAACTTTGGAATCGTTTATGGTATCTCGGCATTTGGCCTTTCCGATCAGTTGAACATTCCACGCTCCGAGGCAGCCGACATCATCAATCAATATTTTAAACAATATGCAGGCGTAAAGGAATATATGGATCAGACCATCCGCTTTGCCCGCGAAAATGGATATGTCGTAACCATCAAAGGACGCCGGCGCTATTTGAGGGACATCAATTCGGGCAATGCAACCATTCGTGGTTTTGCCGAGCGAAATGCCATCAATGCACCCATTCAGGGCTCTTCGGCCGATATGATAAAAATTGCGATGATCAACATCCACAACGAACTCATCAAAAGAAAGCTAAAAACAAGAATGATACTGCAGGTTCACGATGAACTGGTTTTTGATGTGTTTAAGCCGGAACTTGCCGAAGTAACAGTTATGGTAGAAGAAAAGATGAAACATGCCATCGAACTGAATGTGCCCATCGTGGTTGATATGAACAACGGAAACTCGTGGCTGGAGGCGCATTAAAAACGAGTGACCCCTTTGGTTGTTTTCAACAATTTAATTGATAATTGATTTTTGCCCCGGGAAGCAGGGAATTGGAGCAAGGATATCTTTCGACTTTGCCCGGGATCGGAGAGCCGTTAATTTCAGTTATCCGTCAGTTGAGGGTTCCTGAAATTTACTTCTTCTTTGTACAATCGATCAGAACGAAGGGAATACTTAGTTTGAAGTATCCGCCGGTTTCCGATTTTTCATTGATTTTCATTTCTGTTTTTGCAAATACTTCTTTCCGATGCTCTTCGGGCACAATTTCCATCCATCCGTTTAAAAAAGCCAGTCTGATAAAATAATGGTTAAACATCGCTGTCCCGTCAACGAATTTATATTCAAACCTGTCG
>Ga0172369_10006785_pt1 | contig 13512 bp, 13 predicted proteins | sample LakKiv25m_FD_114539 | JGI IMG/M metagenome (GOLD analysis project Ga0172369, IMG submission 114539) | Freshwater microbial communities from Kabuno Bay, South-Kivu, Congo - kab_022012_11.25m | ecosystem: Environmental > Aquatic > Freshwater > Lake | place: Democratic Republic of the Congo... | reverse complement strand
GCCAAATAAAACAATTCCAATTTTATTTTGTTTTTCTATTTCTTCAAGAGCTTTTTTACCAATTTCTTTGAATTCTAAAAACATATCTCTTTGTTGTTTTACTGCAAAATCAAATGCATCTATTGCTTTTAATTCTTCGAATCCAAGTTCTTTTGCTATTTTTATGAAAGATTCTTTTGCATTTTCAATTCCCTTTGAAAATGAAATTACAGGAGTTAATAGTTTTGGAAGTTCTTCTTGTTTAAATGTTGTTCTTAAATAATAGGGTTCTGATTGGACAAATACGCAGGCTTTTTTATAGAAGTCCTCATTTTTAACTTCTAATTCTGTTACATGGGGTAGGAATATATAGTCTGGTTTTTTCTTAATTAAGTCCTTGAATAGCCCATGAGCTATTTCTACTGGATAGCAAAATGAAGAGCCGATTTTTGATGTACCTTCTACATCTACTTTTTCTGATAAAATCACTTTCATTCCTAGTTTTGTAAAGAAATTGTAGTATAGAGGATAGTAGGTGTTTGTGATAAATGATTTGCTTATGCCTATTGTTTTTGCGTTTTCTTTTTCTAGTTTTAATGAAGCATATTTTTCAAATACTAATTTTTGTCTTAGTGCTACTAGGTCATTTTTTTCAGTATTGGATTTAATATTAAATCTTAAATTATAGTATTTATTACATGCTCCTCCAAATGGTATTTTCTCTCCATCAACTTCTAGCATACTTATTTCACATGCTCTGTCACAGCCATCATTATTTCCAAAGCATTTGAATGTTTTGTGATATGTCACTTTTCTATTTATTAAAGAATCTAGATTAAATTCTTGTTCTTCTAAAAATTCTAATTCTATTCTTTTTTTTATTTCAAGTGCAACTCCAAAGGCACCTATTAATCCAGGTTCTGGTGGAACTATTATTCTTTTACCAGTTAATGCTGCCATTGCAATTGGAACTGCTTTATTATAGCAAACTCCTCCTTGCATGAAAATCTTTTTTCCCATTGGTCTGTTTCCTTTTACTCTGTTTGTGTAGTTCATGCATATTGAATAGACCAGTCCTGCCACAATATCTTCTTTTTCTAAATTTTCATGGGTTGCATTTTTAATGTCTGAACTTATAAATGCTGCACATTGGTCATTGAAGTTTGGTGGACTTTTTGCTTTTAATGCAATATCTCCTATTTCTTTGTAATTTATTCCAAGACTTTCTTGTGCTGATTCTTCTAAAAATGAGCCTGTTCCTGCTGAGCATGCTTCATTCATTGCATAGTCACTTGCTATGCCATTTGTTAAATAAGTGTATTTTGCATCTTGTCCTCCTATTTCAAAGATGGTGTCTACATCTTTATCAAAATAAGTAGCACCTGTTGCATGTGCAATTATTTCATTTATTATGCCTTTTGTTAGAGCATGAAGTCCGGCTATTTGTCTTCCAGAACCTGTTACTCCTAGTCCAATTATTTTTATTGGTGTATTGATTTGCTGTTTTATTGATTTATAACATTCAATACTGGCATTTATTGGATCTCCATTTGTTCTGAGATATTCACTTGCTAGAATTGCATTATCTTTTGTTCTTAGCAATACTATTTTTGTTGTTGTTGAACCTACATCTAATCCAATTATACAGGTATCATTTTCTTTTGCATTTTTTCTTTCTGATTCTTTGAACTCAACATTTTTTAGAAAATTTTTTAATGGTTTGTGGAATGTGAAAGATGATGTTTTTTTTGTAAATAAATCATTTAAATCTATGTTTGATATTCCTTTTGATTGTGCACAATGGGCTGCACCTAATGCCTCAAAATAGGTTGCTTGTTCTGGAATTGTTAATTTTACTTTTTTTCTTAGAAATTCTATCATTGGTTTGTTTTGAGAGGTTCCTCCAATTAAAATAACTTTGTTGAAATTAATTTTGTTTAGAAGCTCTAGAATTTTGTTTGCCATCATTTCGCATAGTCCTGAAACAACATCTTCTTTTCTTTCCCCTTTATTTAGGGCATGGGTACAATCGCTTTTACAAAAGACAGAACATCTTCCGGATATTTTATGGGGTTTTCCTTTTAGCCCTATTTCAATGGCTTCTTCTTTTGTTGAGTTCATTCTTTTTATTTGTTGTAAGAAGAATTCTCCTGTTCCTGATGCGCATTTGTTTCCTGATTCTACTTTTGAAATTTTTAAATCTTTATCTAAATAATAGACAATGAAGTTTTCTCCACCTGCACTTATTATTGTATCAATGTTTTTTATGTTTAGAAATTCTAATGCATTTTCAATTGCCTCTGGTTCTGTTATATTGGGTATTTTAATAAATTCCTTGAATTTTCTTCCAGTTACTAGGAAATTATCTATTTCATTTAGGTCTAGATTTTGAAGCATTGATTTTAGCGTTGTTTTTGGATCTCCTTCATGGAGTTTAGTTGAATGCCAATTAATTTTATCATCTTTAAGTATAACTAAGCTTATGCTAGAAGCACCAATACACATACCCAAGCTTTTCATTCTAATATATAAAAAAGTCTATTTAAAACCTTTACGATGATTTAGTTTAGAAAAGAGACATTAAGTGGATATTTGCAATAGATTTAAATATAGATTTAAATTAAATATTCTATGAATAAGGGGTTTGGTGATTTATTTTCAGAATCTTGGAAAGAATTTAGAGAGAACTTTAGATATTTTTTTTTAGTATTATTTTTATTTATGTTTGTTCCTTCTATCATTAGCTATTTTGTTTCTTTACCTTGGACAATTACATTTGCTAGGCTTGGGGAAAATCCTTCTTTTGAGATTATTATGGAAGCTTTTTCTGAAAATATTGGGTTTTTCTTATTATCCTTTTTAATCGGAATTATTACTTTTTTAGTATCTGTTTTTGCCTATGCTTCTCTTACCTATGGTGTTTTAAATAAAAAGAAATTAATTGATTTTAAATCAAGTTTAGTTGGTGGAAAGAAAAATTATTTTAGGTATCTTGGATTTTCTGTTGTTACTACAATATTTTTAACTGGCTTAACAATACTTTTTATTATTCCTGGAATAATTTTTGGAGTATTTTGGTGTTTTGCATCATTTATTTTGATTAAAGAAGGGAAGGGTATTATGGATTCTTTAAGGGAAAGTCATAGATTGGTAAAAGGAAGATGGTGGAAAACCTTTGGATTTTTAATATTAATTTTCCTAGTCATGTTTCTAATTACTTTGATTCCTTTTATTGTAGCTTGGTTTATTAATATCCTAATTAATCCAGCAATCCTTCCAGTAGACTTAGCAAATACAACTTCTACTATCTATTACTCTAGTTTAGTTTGGTATGTGAATGATATTATCTCTTTAATTGCATCATTTGTTGGGAATATTGTTGGAATACCTTTATTGCTTCTTTTTTTAAAGAATCTTTATTTAGATAGGAAAAAGTAGATTATGGTGAATTATAATTTATTTAAGTCTAAGAATAAAAATCTTAGAAAATTAATTATTTTTATTTTGTTTCTTTGCATTATTACTGTTGTTCTTGTTTGGATTAATCAAACATTTTGGAAAACTAGTTCTGTTGATTGTACTTATCTTGATCCAATAATTACAGATGTTCTTGCATTTATTGCAGCTATATTTTTAATTGTAGATGGATTTTGGAGAATTTTAGAAAATCCTAGTTCTTTGTTCAAGAGACAGCTAACAAGAATTGTAAGAATTTTATTTGGTTGTGCAATTGTAACTATACATATTCTGCAGGTCATGCATAAATAATTCTATTATATATTTTAGTTAGCTATAATATTTAAAAGAGATTTTTATTTTTTATTATTATGGTTTGTATTATCGAGGATATTTGGGAAAAAGATGTTGAACTTGAATATGACAGAACAGTTGGTTATCTTGTTTATGGGGTTGAAGTTGAAAGATCTTATGCATGTTCTGCGGGGATTAATCCTGGTCTAAATCATAGAGTTGTTTTAGTTGGCGAAGCTGCCATTGATAAATTGGTTAGGGAAACATTGGAGCAAAGACTTTGTTTGCCTATTAATGCTAGAACTGATTATGGAATTAATGGGCTTGGAGATTATTCTGATTTATTTTGTGAATTTACTTATCTTTTGTCCTAAATGTGTAAATGGAAAAGGTCTTTCATTTGTTACTGAAACTAGATATCTTATGTATCGGTATGCTTGAGTATTCCATGTTTCACATAGATTTGCTAAATCTCTGCTTCTTTTTCCTGAAATTATTGTAACAAACCAATTTATAATTGCCATTACTATAACAAAAAAGCTCCAGATTTTAAGTATTATTCCAGAAACAATTAATACTATTATTTTGATTAGCGCCTCTTTTCTTTCTGACTTTATCATAATAATATAATGATATTTATGTATTTAAATGTTTTCCTAATATATACATTAGAAAAGATATGTGATAGGAAGTACTATTGTTTATTAAAATTCAAATAACTTTGTCTGCTTTTTTCCATCTAAAAGCTCTTTGGTATTTATGTTGAAAACTTCAAAAATATTTTCAACTGCTGGAAGAATCTGATTGTTTAAATAATATTCAATGTCGTATTCTCCTTTTTCTTCTGGAAGTTTTGCTCTTTCTCTGACCAATGCCTTTGTCTTTCCTGTTTTTGTTTTTTGTTTATTTGATTCACTTATGTAATATTGGATTAACATGCCTATGTCTATAGGTATATTGTTTTCTTTCATTTTTTTTGCAATTGTTACATGGGGTGACTCTGATTTGTATTCTTCAATGGGTTTTTTTAATTGGGTTTTTATTATTAATTCATTTAAAGGTATTTTTCTTTCTTTTAATTTTTTTATTATGGTTTTTACATATTCTAGGGCATTTTCTTTTGTTCCTTCTTCTAGGATGTATCTTAATACTTTATTTTGAGTTTCTCTGGCTAAATCGCACCAGTCTCTTCTAACTGTTTCAAAACCCCTTATTTTTAATTTGTTTTTTTCATCTATTAGTGCATATTTCTTTTTAGCTCCAAAGTCTCCTGTTCTCTTTGTAACCCATATTCCTCTTTTGTAGAAATCTTCTAAATCAAGCTCCATTATTCCTGGAAGATTTTTATTAATTTGTTCTAGCAGTTCTAGGGTCTCCCTTTTTGTATTTTTGTTTAATTTAAATGCAATTGAGTCTGTATTATGAACTAGAACATAATTTGCAAAAAACCTATGGTTATCTTCAACTTCTATATCATAAACATATTCAGGGGTTTTTATTTGTTCAATTGATTTTACTCCCTGTAAATCAAACTCAAAATCTTTTATCTTACTTTTTTTAATTCCATTAGTTCTTGTATTTCCTAATTTGTTTTTTCTATCTATGATAAACCCTATTTTATCCATAAAATCTTCTTTATTTTTAAGAATTATATTTTTTGATTGGCTTCCACTAGAAAATATTTTGTTTGTCCTTTTATCTTTATACTTATTGAGACTATTTTCTTTAAAAACAGAATGTGAAATTCCTACCCTATATAATAATTTTCTAACTTGTTCTATGTAATTATCATATATTGAAGTAAACTTTATTATTGGAGCATTATTTCTTATTATGACACAACCATCTGCTGAAAATAACCCCCTTAAAAATGAGGCTATATTTTCTTCTGATTCTTCAAATAGCCATTCAGGAATTATTTTCTTTCCATTTTTATCTCTAAAATCTTTTGATATTATGTTTAGAAGTTTTAGACCATTAATTGTTAAGTCCCCTTTTCGTATATTACTCCCCCAGTGGCTTTTAATATATCCTAATTTTTTAAGCGGTTCAATTAACTTTTTGAATACCTCCTCTTTATCCAAACCTAATGATAATCTTAGATAATAATCTTTGTTGTATTTGCTATGTGATTTATTTCTCATAAAACTTCCATCTCCAATAAAATATCCCATAAATTCATAGACTTCTTTGGGATATTTTTTTGATTGACAATTGATATTTGGAATTGTTTTAAGAGTTATTATGCTATTTGCTTTCTTTTTTATTTCTTCAGGTTTTATCTCTATTATTCTTCTTATAGGATTCTCTTTATTTTTTTTTGATTGATTATGATGGATTGATTGATAAGCCATTAATGAATGGTCTTCAGTTACTTCAATATGCCAATTATTTGTGAAATTTACCCTAAACATTTTTTTATTTGAATTATGTCTCATAACATACACAATTGGTTTAAAAATAGAATTACCTTTTTCATCTAAAGTTAAAACTTCTATGTCTTTTCTAAAATCATATTCTTTATTAAGAACGGATATTTGGTCTACTTTTTCAAATAAATTTTCTATTTCTGTTTCATAAATTTTTCCTTTCTCTTTTATTACAACTCTTGTTTTTCCACCTATACTATCACTATATATTACTTCATATCCTTCTTTATTTATTTCATTGATTGTTTTTTTTGTAAAATCTCTTGAAATTCCAGTTGCACTTGCAGATGCTTCTGGACAATAGTATCTTGCTCCAAAAAATCCTTGATATCCATAGGAAGCATTTGCTAGAAGTTTGAATGCATTTGACCTTGCCTTTGTAATTGGATTTGGAGTTTTATTATATTCTTGTTTGTACTGCTTTCTCTTTTCTATTATTTCTTTTAGCATTTCTGAAAAAAATCCAGGTTTTTTTGTGAAATAAAATTTTTTCCCAGATACATCCACTTCTAGGAAATTCTTTTCCTTTGGTTTCTTATTTCCAAGAAAAGTTGATTTAGATAGATTGAAAGTAACTATTATTGATGGCCAGTAAGAGGTGAAGTCAAAGAAACAAATATTTTCATATAATCCTGGTTTTGGTTGAAATACAAATGCTCCTTCGTATTTTTCTCTTTCAATTCTTTCACCTATTTCTTCATTTAATGGACGTTTTTCAATTATTTCATTGAATCTTTCTAAATTGTGAATTATGTAGTTTTCAACATGGCTTGACATGCCATCTCTTGAAATATCAAATAAGGGTTCTTGAATTATTCTTGAAAATTCTTGCATATCTGGCCAGGCTTTTTCTAATAGTTTATAGGTTAAGATAGAATCTTGAAGATTGTAGTCAAAAAAGTTTTCCCATTCATTTTGTTTTATTTTTGAAGAATGTTTGAATTCCCAATCTCTCTTTTTTTCTCCAAGAAGTTCTTGGCTTACATCATTTAGTGAAAGTGTTTCTGAATTTAGATATTGTGAGTAATTTGTTTTAATGAATTTCAGCATATCTACATGAACTATTCCTTTTATTTTTCCAACTAACATTCTTCCTCTTGAGAAAATTGGTTGAGTATTATCTATTCCAAGGGCTAGTTTGAGGTGGTTTTTTTCAGCCCTTGCTCTTAGATAGGGCAGGTCGAATTCATCTGAGAAATAACCTGTTAGAATATCTGGATTATAGGATTTAATGTATTTTACAAATGCCTCTAGCATGTCTGCTTCATCTTTGTAGTGTTCTACAAATTTGTGGTTAGAACCTTTTGATTTGCAGGTCAAGACCTTTTGAAAATTTTCTCCAACTAAGCTTATCATTACTATTTCTCCTTTTCCTATTTCAAATTCATCTGCTTCAATGTCATAGGCAAGGATTTTTGGTTTAAATTCTATTTTATCAATTGGTTTTATTTTTTCTACTTTTAGACACAAGTCTACATTTAGGATTTGATCTATTCCTCCAAATTCAGTACTATTGTTCAAAATATCCCCTTCTATTTCATACCATAGAAGAGGTTTTAATTTTCTTTCAAGTATGTATTTTGTTGTAAATGGAAGATCATATTCCCTTCTTTTATCAATTTCTTTGAAATCTATTTGATCTGCAATTGCATGGCAGTCTTTTAGATTGGTTACAAATATTTTTATTGCCCTTACTTCTTTTCCCAAATAATTTTTTTTATTAAGTTCTGTTCTTATTACGCGAGAGGTTCTATTTTCTTTTTCTACTTTTAGAGATTCTATTTTTTTCCTTATTTTTTCTATTTCTTTTTCAGTTACTTTATCATGAAGTATTGCATAAAAGTATATGTCGCAGGTGTCTATTATTGTTACTTTTTTCCCTTTTTCATCTCTACCTGTTATTTTTGCATAGTTTCTTCCATTAAAGTCAAAATAATCATAGTCAATTGGAATAAAGTTAATTGTTTTCATAAATAATTAACAGATAATTATTATTAAAAGGTGTTGGTTTAGTATTTTATCTCTATTCCAAAATTTATGCTATAACCTAATTCTTTTTTGTAATCAGGTCTTAGGAATATTCTCTCTCTTTCTTTTTTATGAGATAATTCTAATTTTCCATTTGGAAAATATTCTTTGTAAATTTCTGTAATTTCCGGGGCATTTAGTGTTTGTTCTGTTTGAGAGCTTAATTCAGATAAAATGGGATTTTCTAGGCAGTTATCTACTTTTAATGAAGAACAGCTTGGTTGTGAAAAAATAGCTAGGGATAGAAAGCATGCCTGGATTATTTGAGTTAGTTTCATTAATATTTGTTTTTAAAAAGGATTAATAAATGCTTGGAATTCTTATAGTTTATAACTCTATAGTGGTTACAATTAGTAAGATTTAAAAACTTAAAAAACCTGTGTTTTTTAGGTTAAAATGGGACAAGTATTATTAAAATATGCTGGAAAAAAGGAAGAATTTGCTAGGCTAGCAGGGCTAAGGGATTATACAATTGGAAGAAATACTGATAATGATGTTGTTGTGAGCCTTTTTATACAGAGGTTTCTAGAGCTCACTGTATTATTAGAGTTACTTCTGATTCTGTAAGAGTTTTGGATAGAGGTAGTAGATATGGAACTTATGTCAATGATGAAAAACTTGAACCAGAGGTTCCTAGAGAATTAGGTTCTGGAGATAGATTAAGGTTTGGAAAAAATTTTAGATTAGACGTGGTTATTCAAGCTGATGAAAATGGGCAGGTTGATGCTAATAATGCAATAACCATTATGGGAACTAAATTTTTAAGCTTACTTGGTTTAAGATAAAAATGGCAAAGCAAAAACCTACTTATGAAGAAGAAATGCAGGCATTAGATGAGCAAAGAAGAAATGCTTTGGAACAAGGAGATTATAGGTCATATGCTTATTTATGTGATCAATTGGGATTTGATCCTGAAGATGAGCTGGCTTATGAGAGGGGAATAATGGAAAGTGAAATAGAAAGAAGAGGGGATTTAGAGGAACCTTCTGAAGATGTTGGAGGATTAGAAGAGGTTGTTAAAGAGGTAGTTATTGATAATAGTAAGTTTAAAGAGGTTCGAAGAAGTTATTTGTCTGGAGAACATTTAAGGGAGCAGGGAAATCTAAAAACAGATAGTTTAGCAAATTATTCTAATTGGATTGCTGATGCTTTTTTGGATTTTACACAGAGACAAAACGGATATGGTTTAAGAGTTGAATCTAGCTCAGGAGTTAGTTCTGGAAGAATGAATCGAGTTTGGATGAATGCTCTTTTTTATGAAAGAATTGCTGGAAGAGGAAGATATAGGACAGAATATTCTGCTGGCTTTGATGAGTCTCATGATGATATGGATAAAACTAGGCATGAAGATTATAGGCAAGAACAGTTAAATTTATTGAAAGAATTGGTTTTGAGGAGAGTTCCTGATGCAAATGTGGTTGTTAAAGGAAATTGTCTTTATGTGTTTAAAAAATCTTGATGATTTTTTAACTCATTTAAATATTACTATTTGAAGATTTCAAAAAGGAATAATTTTATTAATTCTTGTTTTCTTAAATTGTATATCATTAATGTGCAATAATCTGATAGAAGTATTGTTAATGTATAATGAATAGGGAGAGTAATGAAGAGTATTGGCTGTAAAGTTTAATAAAATGTAATTGAAATAAATTAATACAAAAAATGGGACTTCAAATAGGTGAAATAATTAGTAAGAAGGAAATTGGATTTTCTGATTTAAAGGGAAAGACAATTGCTGTTGATGCATTTAATGCAATTTATCAGTTTCTTACTACAATTCGGCAGCCAGATGGAACTCCGCTTAAGGATAGTTCAGGAAATATCACTTCGCATTTGTCGGGATTATTTTATAGAAATATGAATTTAATCTTAGAAGGGGTTAAACTTATTTATGTTTTTGATGGAAAAGCTCCTGAATTAAAATCAAGGACTCGTGAGATGAGAAGAGAGGTTAGAGAAGAGATGAAAATAAAGTATGAAGAGGCAAAGCAAAGAGAGGATATTGAAGGAATGGGAAAATATGCAAAAGCAGAGGTTTATTTAGATGAGCAAAAAATTGCTGAAAGTAAGGAGTTGCTTAAAGCAATGGGAATTGCAATTATACAAGCTCCTGGTGAAGGAGAAGCCCAGGCAAGTTATTTAGCTGAACAAAAATTAGTTTATGCTGTAAGTTCGCAGGACTATGATTGTTTGATGTTTAAGGCACCTAAATTAATACAAAATCTTTCTCTTGCAAGACGAAGAAAAACGATTTCAGGATACAGGGAAGTTTTTCCTCAAATGATTGAATTGAAACATGTTCTTGAAGAATTGGAAATTAATCATGAGCAACTTATTTGTCTTGGAATTCTATGTGGGACTGATTATAATCCCAAAGGAGTTAAAGGACTTGGGCCAAAAAAATCTTTGAAGTTTGTTAAGGAGTATAAAACAAAAGAAGAAATTTTTGATGGAGTTAGAAATTCTGGTAAATATAATTTTGAGTTTAATTGGAAGGAAATATATGAGGAAATTGCAAATCCTAAAATTGATAGAAATGTGAATATAGAATTTCCTCCTATTGATAAAAAAAAGATAAAGGATATTTTAATAAAATATGAGTTTTCTGAAGAACGGATTGATAGTCAATTGGCTAAGCTGGATGAAGTCAAAGAGAAGTTGAAACAGAAGACTTTGTTTTAGAAGAATCTTTTATTTATCTTTCTCATATCCTTTTAATGCTTTTTCAGATATTCTTCCATGAGCTTTTATTGATTCTTTTGCCATTTCTAAATTCTCTTGTTCTGATTGCTTTCTTAAGTCATGGCCAAATTTTTGGAGTATGTATGAGTAGATTATTACAATTATTATTGCTATTAATAGACAGAGTACTGCTAGCCAGATATTTTTAACTGCAAATGTTAGGGTGTCTGCTGCTTGTTTTATCACCCCTGCTTTTCCAACTAATGAAGCAACCATTATTGCTCCAATTGAGGTCAGAATGGGGTTTAGATTTATTATTTCTTTTAATGGCATAAATATTAGTATAATTAGAAGTATCCAGATTGTTAAGCAGAATATAAATTCCCAGGACCAAGAAAAACTAATTCCAAAGATATTTTCCCATATTGGGTTAAATGTTGAGAAGAACATGTCTGTATAAAAAAAGATAACTGCTATTTTTTCATTTTTTGCAAATAGTTTTGTCCATTCTTGATAGAGGTATTGTTTTGTTTTTTCGTCATCTGAAAGGTTTTCAGATGTTGCTCTGAATTTTTCAAAACTATCTGGAAGTCCTGATTCTGTATTTATATTTCCTACAATCGGAACATTTACGGGATAATCCTGTGCAAGAATGTTTGAAATAGAATTTATTGTTAGTAATAAAATAAAAACATAGACTATGCTCTTTTTCATATGTAAATAAATAAGATGGAGTTTAAAAGTTTTTAGGATTAATTTCCAGCTGCATCATCTCCATAGGAAGATTCTAATTCTTTTTTCTGGAGTTTATGTAATAATTTTCCTCTTCTTACTATTTGTTCTCCTGTTTCTTTTATTGCATCCATTTTTCCATAAAATAAAATTCCCCTTATTTTTCCTATTAAGAAGAACATTAAAATTCCTCCAAGAATTGCAAATCCATAAAGAGTATATGTTCCTGCTGTACCTGTCCCAGAGTTTGCAACATTAATTATTTTATATATATACAATCCAAAATAATAAATGCAGTAGAATAGCCAGACTACTCTTGCGAGTAGTGCATTTTGAACTCTTACGCTGAATACTAGTATTATTGCAAATGGAATTACTGTTAAAAGTGCAGCACCCATTGCACCATAGTTTGTAATAAGAGTGTCTAATAATTCAGGAGGTATTGCAGATATTGATAGGACTGAAACTATTAGGGCTATCCAAAAATTTAATGCCCTTCTATCTTGACCAAATATAAGAGGGGTTATACTCCAGAGAATTAAAGTTAACAAAACAAAGAAAAAAAATCTTGTTGCATTAAGCCATTGGGGGCCGAAAACTATTTCTAAGATTCCTTCAACCATTCCCATGATAGGTGCAAATGCTGCCATTATTCCTGTTTTTGAAGCTTCTTTTACTGCATTAGGGTCTATCTCTTCTGCTAAAACCACTTGTGATAATATTAAGGTTAGAAAAATAAATGTTATCAATCCTAATAGGATTTTACTTGATGTCTCTTTTTTCATGGTTAGTTTAAATTATTGTTATTTATAAATATTTCTGTAATTTTGTTGTATACTCTTATTTCCAAGAACCTTCAATAGATAATTCATTATTTTTTATTGAAAATGATTTTCCTGTTGTAATTATTGTTTGATAGTTATTTGGAATAAATAGGTTATTGCATGAAATTTGTTTAATGTCTTTTTCTGTTTTAGGAGTTATTAAAGTAAGATTATTATAATTGCATTCATTACTGTTTTTTGATATAAGTATAATTAAATTTTTTATTGAACCAGTCAAGTCTGAATATTCTATGTTTGTTACTTCTTTATTAAAATTATATTCTGATATTATAAATGAATTTTCACAGTTGTTGGTTATTTCGATTGTTTTTTCTTTACAGCTGGGATTTATTTTAATGCAATCTTTATTTTTTATTATTTCAAAGACTCCTTTATCACAATTATCTTTTAGAAGATATTTTATTCCAAAGAATAGGGCTACCAATAATATTATGGCGAATATTGTTGCAAGAATTCCTCTTAGGAGATATTCTCTTTTCATGATTGAATTAAATTCTTAATGTATAAAAATGTTTTTAAACTCTGGATTAGTCAGTATTGTATGAATAAAAAAGAGATTATACTTGTTACCTTTGGTGTTTTAATACTTGTTGGATTAATTGCAGTTGTTAGTGCTGCGTCAACCTCTCTTTCTAATGATTTCGGTCAGATGATGAAGGAGATTCAAGGAATATTCAGTGTTTTTTTCCAAATGGTACTTGGAGAGAGTGGTGGAGATGATTCTATGTTTTTTCAGAGATGTTTAATATTATTGGTTGTTTATGGAATTATTTATATGGTTTTAAGTAGAATCTCTCTTTTTGAAGGAAGTTCATTTTTGCTTTTTTTTGTTTCATTTGCTGTTGCAATTCTTGGAGTTAGGTGGTTAGATAACGGGCTTATACAAAGTATACTCCTTCCCTATGCTGCCCTTGGGGGGAGTATTGCAATATTTCTTCCTTTTTTAATTTATTTTGCTTTTGTTCATACTTCTGTTAAAGGAACTTTTGGGAGAAGAACTGCTTGGATTATTTTCGGATTAATTTTTATTGCAGTTTATGCTACAAGAGGATTTTCTGGAGATATGG
>Ga0172369_10006776_pt1 | contig 13529 bp, 14 predicted proteins | sample LakKiv25m_FD_114539 | JGI IMG/M metagenome (GOLD analysis project Ga0172369, IMG submission 114539) | Freshwater microbial communities from Kabuno Bay, South-Kivu, Congo - kab_022012_11.25m | ecosystem: Environmental > Aquatic > Freshwater > Lake | place: Democratic Republic of the Congo... | reverse complement strand
ACTCAATTCTTGCGGTTATACCGGTATTCTTTCTCAAATCCTTTAAACCTTGGTATATACTTTTACTCGGAATTTCGATTTTGCTTGTTAGCAGCTCCAAGCAATGAATAGCAGTGAGAAGATTGTTCTTCTGATGTTCACCGGCTAATGGGAGATGTATATCTTGGTAATGTTCGTTGATTGTTTGGACGTCGCAATCCATCGTAAGGTCAGGATTCCATTTATTGATGTTGCAAGTAAAATCATCATCAATCAAATGCAGGATGGTTCCTTTTTCATTGGCTTTCTGTCTGAATATATTGATTATATCGGGATTTTTCTCCGGTGATACGACAGGAACATTTTTCTTAATAATCCCGGCTTTCTCCAAAGCAATGCTTTCTAATGTATCGCCCAGATATTCACTATGGTCAAGACTTATGCTTGTGATGATTGATATAAGTGGATTCAGTACGTTTGTAGAGTCGAATCTACCACCCATACCTGTTTCAATGACAGCAAAATCAGTATCGTTTCTTGCGAAATGAAGAAAAGCCATTGCTGTGGTAATTTCAAAAAAAGTACAACCGATTTTGTTAGAATGCGGTAATAGAATTTCACAATATTCTACCAGTTCGTTGTTAGAAATTTTCAATCCGTTAATTCTGATTCTTTCATTGAAATCAACAATATGAGGTGATGTATAAAGTCCTGTCTTGTAACCGGCAGAAGTCAGAACCGATGCAAGCATAGAGCATACGGAGCCTTTACCGTTAGTACCGGCAACATGAATTGTCCTGAGTTTATGATGCGGATTTCCACAAGCTTCAAGCAAAGCGTAAGTTCTCTCAAGACCAGGCTTAATTCCGAATCTCTGAAGGCTATAGAGCCATTCGAGCAATTCTTCGGGCGATTTAGTATTTTTTGGGTAAGTTTTTGTCCATTGCATAAATACTAACCTGCTTTGCTCCTTCCTTTGAGTAGCCAAACTTGCCCACAAGATTGCTGATTAACTGTATCACATCGCGTTTCATTTTTTGGTCGTAAGCGTTAAAATTATCTGTTCCGAAGTCGTTCAAAGCCCTGCGGAAGTTATCATTTTCGGTATAAGGGGCGAGAGCATTTTCCTTCAGATTTCGAGTATATTTTTCAAATAAGGATTTGAATTGCTCCGTTTCGGTTAATTTTTTATTTTCAATCCGGATTTCCTGAGAAAGAGTGTTTGTGATATAGTCGTGATGAATATCTTTTCTGAAATTAATTCTTTCAGCAGGAGTGCTTGTTGTACCGAGATATAGAGCTTCAAAGTTTTTGAAATAATCTTCATCAATTTCAATAATGTCACCTGTGAATTCTGATTTTTTGGTTTCACCAGGTTCAAAATTAATCGCAAAAAGATAGTTCTGAATATGACGAGAAATTTGTTTTTCGTTGAAAGAGTAGATAGATTCTTTAATTTCCTGTAAAACATTGAAATCATACATATCAACCAGAGAATCAATGAATCCGGCAGGAATATCAGCCGAATAAGGGTTGGATTTTGAAGTGAAATACTTCTTCACAATGTCCATTGTAATTAATTTTTCGGAATCGGAAAAAGTAGTGAAAAAAGAATTGAAAATATTAAGTGATTGTCTGCCCGAAATACCTTTTTTCCCTTCATTTTCGGCTTCGGCAAGCACTTCTTTCCTTGTTGCTTTATCAAATTTTTTAAAATCTTCTTCATTGATATAAGGTGGTATTTTGCCTGAAAATATGCACATTTTCAATAAAAGCATATCCTTATCCAGATACTTTTTATATTTATCAGGGGAAGTTATCCATTTTTTAAGTGATGGTGATTCGAGATTTAGCCTTGTGGAAATTATTATTCTTGCGAAATTTTCCAAAATCCCGGGCAAGAATCGGAATGTAGTTTTTTCACCGAAGTGTTCTTTGTAAATAGCAACTTCAGTATTAAAATCAAGAACGTATGGAATATTAACTGTGATAATTCTGTCTTGAAATGATTTGATTTTTTCATAATGGATAGTATCTTCAGGATTAACCAGACCTGCGAAAAGAGTTTTTATCCTTTCCTCGGCAAGTTCCACTTTATGCACTCCGTCGCTGATAATGCCGTGATATTCTTTTAGTCGTTCCACGTTATTTTCTTTGATGTCCATCAAAGCGAGTACCCCGTTATTTGTCTTGGCGAGATAAGAATATTGAAAACGGACATCATCATTTTTCATCAGCTGGTTTATCATTTTCTGAAGAACCGGATTTGAAAGCGGTTGTTTGATTGCGTTATCACCTGGATTGAAAATACTTATTCCTTCACCAAACTGTCTGTTATAGAGATTTTTCCTTGCATGAATCATGTTGAACACAGCTAAAGGGTCATTAAGAACGTCGAGTAGAGAAGTAAAAATTGAATTACAGATGTTGCAGGGTATATCTTTCAGCACCCATTCATATTCTTTTTCGGAGAAAAGTCTTTCCTTGAATTTCTCATCGGGAATGAGTTCATCCAAAAATTGTGAACGAAATGATTTCGGAATCATCAGAATTGGATGGTCGTGGTTAGGACACGAAAACTCGACATATTTTTCCGGATACTGCATTCCGTTAGTGTCCAATGTGAGGTTCTCATGGTGGAGTTCTTCATTCAGTCTTTCACCGAGTTCATTGGAGAGTCTTCGTTGATATCTTTGGAAACCGCCAAGTTTCTGAATATCGAGCCTCCAGTAGGTTTTAAATATGGAACCTTCCTCAGTTTTAGTGTATTCTTCGAGTTTTTGCAGAAGATTGTTAAGAAATGTGCTTTTACCGCTTCCCGGAGGTCCTTCGAAAAGGAGGATGTGATTAGCCTGAGTACCTTTCTTGAATGATTTGACCAAGTTCATCAGCCTGTTGGCAAACAGTCTGTCTGCAAAAAAAGGATTGTCGCATTCCCTGATGAACAATGCCGAACTGTCATAATGAACAAAACCTACCGAATCGCCTGATTCTTCATATTCATCTTTACCTTCCGGGATATAAAAGTGCATCATATCATGGAACAACTGAAATATATCTCTGAAAATGAATTCGGGATTTTTTTCCGCAAGAAAAAGAAAATCATTAAAATTGATTGGATTTCGCCTTTCTCTTTCACGTATGTTATTACTAAGATTAATCAGGGCTTCGAGTTTTTTCGCAGTTGAATCAATATAGGGATAATCCCTCTGATTGACTTCATTTTTAATGTCGTTTTTCATAATTCAATAGAATTAAATATATTTTTTACTGATTTTTCTGTCCTTCATCGTGTAGAGTACTCTCCTGTTTTCAAACGAAAAATTACCGGTTGAATCTTTGTGCTGTGACTGAAAAATTTCGGTTGTTTCTAACTGAACCTGAGCTCCCCAGAGAAATTCAATCCCAAGCAATGTATCGGAAATATAATCTTTATAGAGCTGTTTGTTTTCAAAATGATGAATCAGATAAAGATTCTTTTCAGTTGAATGCGATTCGTCAACTGTTATTCTGGGTGGATGAATAAGAGAATCGAGCAGCATTTTTTTGTAATCTTCAGCTTTTCTGCTTTTAACATAATATTCGATTCTTTCAGTTTCTTCATTCAAACGTTTTCCAACTACGAATAAGTTATGCTCGTCCACGAAGTCTTGGTCAACAAACGAATTAATCAGCATAAAATCGGAGAAATTTTTTCTTAATTCAAAAATGGCTTGTTTGCCCTTGCCGGTCTTTTTATCAAAATTTTCTCTTTCCTCTATGTTGGTAAGTCGTTGGAACTGAAGGTTCAGCCTTCCTTTGTCGGCAAGTTTTTCCACGTGCTGAATTAACCTGAGACCAATGGCATAAGGATTAAGCCCGATGCGGTTAATGGAAGTTACACCGGCGTTGATAACCGAGTACCCGACTTCATGCCCCTTGATTCTTTCGTCTTTTCTGAATAGTTCATCGTGCCAGTAGCTTGCCCAGCCCTCATTGATGATTTTGGAACGGATTTGGGGAGAAAAGTAAAGTGAAGTATTTCGTATGATATTCAAAACCGATTTCATCCAGAGATTGTTATCTTTGTTGAGAAAATCGGAATTTTCAAGGATATACTCCAAAATATCAACATGAGATGTAAACTCAATGTTGGCTTGTTTTTCAAATTTTGCCTGAAATTCGGGATATTTAATTTTAATTTCCGAAAAGAATGAAGCCTCACCGACTTCTCCCTGTTCGGAAATTAATTTATTATATCGTTCAATATCAATAAAAATTTCGTGTTCGGGAACTTTGGCAATCTCCTGAAGGAAAAAATCGAAGTAAAAAGTCACTTTATCGGAAGGTAAAATTTCAGTTGGGAAATTGTGCTTGAAAAGCAAATCGAAATAACCGACAAGGTTGTCTATTCCTCTGCTGAATTCTATTATATAGTCCACCCACCTACCGTGTTCGCTTCGCAGACTGTCAATCAGCCTTTTGTCTGCCAGTGCCTGACCTACAAAGTCGTCGGTCCAAGTCTTTTCGAACAAATTGTTATTCTGAAAAAAATCAATATGACCGAGAACATGATAAAAAATCATTATGTTCAACCAGTCAGGATTATTGTCATTATAAAAGGAAATTGCAGGACGAGAGTTGATTACAGTTTCGTAGGGATTATTAGGATAAAGCTTGTAAATGCCTTTTCCTTTAAGAACTTCCACGTCGTTTACCCAATAATCATACAACGTAGGAATCATAGCCTTAGGGCTAAGTTCAAGTAGGTCTCTGTTAGTAACAATGTATTCGAGTGATTCATTGTCGAACTTCAGACCGGCGTCCCTTGCCCTAACCTTGCACTCCTCCATAATGGCTTTAGTGTGCTGATTAATAATTTCCATCGGATATTTCCGAATATATTAGCAAATTTCTGAGAAGCTAAATTAAGAAAAAAAATTATGTCAAGTGTAGAAAATTATTTTTTCTATTGTTTTAAAAGTTTTTCGATATCATAGGTTAAAGATTCCGGATTTGTTTGCGAAGCAAATCTGTCAATAACATTGCCTTTTTTATCAACAAGAAATTTTGTAAAATTCCATTTGATTGACTTTGTACCGATAAAACCCGGTTTTTCATCTTTTAGTAGTTTATACAGCGGATGGGTATTCTCACCGTTAACTTCTATTTTCTCAAACATCGGAAAAGAAACCGAGAAATTGGAAGTGCAGAACTTTTTGATTTCCTCATTTGTACCTGGCTCCTGTCCCCCGAACTGATTGCATGGGAATCCAAGAACAACTAATCCTTTATCTCTATATTTTCTATAAAGTGCTTCGAGTTCTTTGTACTGCTTTGTATAGCCGCATTTGCTTGCAACGTTGACAATAAGCATTACTTTTCCTTTGTAAGCTGATAAGTTAATCTCTTCACCGTCAATTGTTTTAACATTTATTGAGTAAAGCGAACTAACAGACTGGCTCGGTTTCGCGAAAAGACTAAATATTGAAAAAGAAAAAACGAGCAGCAAATAACTGAAATTGTTAATGACTGTGTTTTTCATAATTTATCTCCAAAAATACTTTTTTCTAAAAAATTCCAATCATTCTTATTGACGTAATTAAATTTTATCAATTATATTTCACTGATATAGCCTATTTTTGCAAAATAAAAAACGGTTAAAATTGGAAAACAAACTTTGGAGAAAACATGAAACAATTTTCGTTTATTTTGTTATTTTTTGTGATTTTTGCATCGGTTACTGCTCAGCAGACAATACAGACATCACCTACCACTCAAATATCAATTCCTGTTAAAGATACGGTGGAGAAATGGAAGACAGGCGGTTTTGGTTCACTCAATTTTAATCAGGTCGAACTTTCCAACTGGGCAAAAGGCGGTGAAAGCACCATTTCAGCCACTGCTCTTCTAAACCTGTTTGCAAATTACGCCGATAAAGACTTATCTTGGATAAATATCTGCGATTTGGGCTATGGTGCTTTGAAAACTGACGGCAACCAAAAGAGAAAGAATGAAGATAAAATTGATATTCTTACGAAATTCGGATATAAAGCAACCGAAACATTTTTTTACACTGCTTTTGTTAACTTTAAAAGCCAGTTTTTTGCCGGATATAATTATCCTAACGATTCTGTTATCGTTTCAAAATTCTTCTCACCGGCTTACCTTATTACATCCCTGGGAATGGACTGGAAACCGACTTCATATTTCTCGATTTATCTGTCGCCTTTAACAGGAAGATTCATTTTTATTTCAGACCGTGAAATAGCCGATGCAGGTACTTATACCAGTGAACCCGGTAAAACTTTTAAACCCGATTTAGGTGCTTATCTTAACACCTGGTTCAAAATGGACCTAATTAAGAATATTAACCTTGAATCCAAACTCGCAATGTTTAACAACTATACCGATAAAAACAAAAGTAATCGCGGGAACATATCAATTGACTGGACTAACAATTTCATATTCAAGGTGAACGAATTTCTTTCGGCTAATCTCTTTATTCAAACAATTTACGACCATGATGTAAAAATTCCGATTTATCAGACCATTAGTGGCGTAAAGACTCAGACAGGTACGGGTCCCAGGCTTCAGGTCAAAGAAGTCTTCGGTCTTGGATTGTATTATAAATTTTAATTAGAGCAATAGAAAGAAGAAAAATGAAAATCAAGTTTATTTTTATCATATTTATATTATTCTCTGTTAGTTCGATTTACGGTGCAGATTTCAACCCGAAAAAATATGAAATCAGCCGAAAAGATAAAGACAATTGGTTAAGAACAGGAAACGATTCACCGATTCCTCAAGAGCAGAGAAAAAATTTCAAAGGGCTTGACTATTTTGCTCCAACGAAGACTTATATCTTCAAAGCTTCTTTTGTTAAATTCTCCAAACAGGATACAGTAAAGATGCTTACGAGTAAAAAGGAAAAAAACAGACAAATGCTCAGATGGGGAAACTTGAGTTTCGTTTATAAGGGAAAAACACATAAAGTGACTGCTTATATTTCTCTTCCATTGAGAAAGGAAAGGGAGATGTTCATTCCTTTCACAGATGTTACCACCGGTTATAATTCTTACGAAGCCGGAAGATATTTGGATATTCCGGTTAAAGATAAGATTAAAAAATACATTCTCGATTTCAATGAAGCATACAATCCTTACTGCGCCTATAATAAAAATTACAGTTGTCCGCTCGTACCTCCCGAAAATCATATCCCCATTGAAATTCAGGCTGGTGAAAAATACATCAAGAAAAAGCATATTAAAAAATAAACAAAAAAAAATCCTCCCGATTTGGGAGGAATTTTTTATTGATAATTTTTAGAATTATTTCTTTGGTGCTTGTACCGGTGGTGGAGCCATTGTATTGGAAACAGGTGCTTTAGCTCCTTCGGTAACCGGTTTGACAGTCTCAACTTTTGGTCCGCCAAGGATAAGTCTGTTTGCAACGAGAATTAGGACAAGAATTACAATCGCTAACACTCTCGTAAGTTTATTCAAAAAGTCGGCAGTCCTCTGCATTCCGAACATGGTTCCGAACTGACCGCTAATCCCGCCGAATGTGGCTGATAAATCACCCTTACCGGGTTGTAAAAGAACCAAAATTATAAGAACAATCCCAATTATTGCCGATAATATTGTCAAGACAGAGAACATTTTTATTTCCTTATGGAACATTACAAAATTTAGAACTTCAAATATATTTCTTTTTTTCCAAATATCCAAGTAATATTCCATGATAAGATACTCTAAAAATTGAATTTCAAAATTGAATTTCAATCAGAAACGAATAGGAACCTATTTTTTTCAGGTTAAAGCATTTTCCAAGTCAAGTATATTTTTCATAAAAAGAATAATATCAATTACTGTAATAATTCCGAGCAGCTTACCATGCCAGTCAACAACAGGCAGGCAGTCAATTTTTTTCTTAGCGAGAATTTCGATTGCTTTTTGCACACTGTCTTCAGGATAAACTACCTGTACATCTCTGGTCATCACTTCCTGAAAATCAGATATTTTATTATAACCCGACTCGCCGTATTCGTCATCGTAGTCATAAAGCTGACGCAAAGTGTATTCCATAAGGCTCCGCTCGGTAATCAGTCCGATGTACTTGTCACCCTCAACGACAGGTATATGCCTGACATGCTCATCTCTCATTATTTCATCTGCTTTGTGGATAGTGTCATCAATATTAACGGAGTAAACGTCTTTTGACATGATTTCTTCAATAGTTGCTTTTCTTGGCATGACAACCTCCTTTGAATTAAGATTGATTTACGAACTAAATTACAATATTAAATCGAATTATCAAAGAAAGATTATTTGCGTTGGAAAAATTCATTTTGCTTTTATTAATTTTACATCCGGATTTTTTAAAAAATAAAATAACAAATGAATTCGATAGGAGTTTTATGCTAAATTCCGGCAGTTACCAGATTTACTTCTATTTGGCTCATACTCAGAAATTAGAGATTGGCAAACTTGGAGAATGTATTTTCCAGCAGGGGAATTATGTTTACACAGGAAGTGCTATGAAAAATTTAAGGCAGAGAGTTGCCAGACATTTAAGCTTTGACAAAAAAATCAAGTGGCACATTGACTATCTTCTGAATCTTGACAGTTGCAAGATTACAAAAGTAGAAATTTTTTACTCGGATGAGAGAGAAGAATGCGTCAGAAATCTTCGGATTTTGGAATCCGGTAAAGCATCTGTTCCCATTAAGAGATTCGGTTCATCTGACTGCAGAAATTGTCCATCACACCTATTGTTATTGAAGTAAGAAATTAATATTCACTCGAATATCTTATTTAATTCATTATTTTCAGAGAGTAATTCGGTAATTATCTTCTGGTACGGCATCCATGCGATGGCGCAGTTAGTTTTAGAAAATTCATCGGTCTGATGTGTGCAATGAAAACTTTCGTTTGGAATCAGTGCTTTACATACATCGGGACGTTTGTCATAGCTTAATGAACACCCATTTTCGGTAAGTAAAATGCAGGGAGAATCTTTTGAATTATCAAGTAAGTTTAGATTACCTTTATGCTTGTATCTTAAGTAGTAAAGTCTGGTAGCTTCTTTCCTGTTATCAAAGGGTGTATCTCCCCACCAGTCGAAAGAATAAATATCTGAGCCGATTAGTTTGGTCAAAGATGATTTCGATACAGCTTCTTCAAGCTCGTTTGGGAATATATGACCTGCCGATGCTTTACAGCAGGCACCTTTGCAAACACTGCAGATAACCGGATTTTCCAAAATCAGTGCCTGATAGTATAACTTTTAGTAAACATCATTAATACATATGACATTTTTCGAGGTTCATTTCGCATTTTGAGAAGAAAACCGGAATCTGCAAGCTTCTTGCTGCAACCTCCACAACAAAAGCTTTCAATTCATGGTTGTCCTGTTCAAATAGAATAGGAATAGCCTTTTGTCCACAAGAAAAATTATTAAAATATGTTTTTGCAGGCACCTGCATATAAACGCTCATCCTGCTGAATCCGAAATCGAGACCTTCGAGCATCCAGTAGGCGATCCAGCCGTTTACAAGAGGATAAGGGTCGTCTTTAAGCATATGGAACTTTTCGAAACGAGTCTGGAAGGCGCTAACAAGACCTTCAATTCTTATTTTGGGTCTGTTTTCAAGCCTTTCCCTGAGCCGTTTGATTAAATACTCAGGATTGGAATTGAGAACATCTTTTATCCTGATATCATAGTGGTCTCTTAAGAATAGATTGAGAGTTTGGTCTCTCAGACCTTCATAAGACTTAATCGAATCGTTAATGAGTTTATGATTTATCGGGAATCTGTCGAGGCAGCAATTAATTTCTTTGTCTCTGAAAGCTCTGTGGTAGTATATTCTTATCGAAGAATCGGAATAATTTTCTGTTATTGCATCATCAATATGTTTTGAACCATTAGTCATAAAAGTCTGGCTGCGAACATTCCTGGATTTCATACGCTTCAGCAGAACATCCCAAACTTCTTTTGAGTCCTTCACGGCAAGTTCAAATCCCAAAACAACAGTAGAAAAGGCGTCAATAGCCATAGCCAGAAACATGGTATTTGAATTGGACCCTTTGCTTGAGCAGGAAAAAGTTCTTCCAACGCAATAAACGAGCTTGGGTTCATGCTTTTGAATATTGATATCAAGATAATCTTCCCAATTGGGACAGCCATCGAGAAATTCACGAATTTTCTGGTTAATTCTTAGGGGAGAGCTGTGGTAAAAATTGACAAGGTCGCGGCAGGTTTTGCCTTTTAAATACTCCTCAACAATTATTCCGAGGTCAGGTTTTGAAGATTCCATTTTTTCATGCACCCAAGTCTTGCCGCAAGTTCTGCAACGATATCTCTTATTGCCGGTTGTCGTATGTCCATGCCTGATTACTTTTGTGCTGTTGCAAAAAATACAAGCCTGACGTAAATCATCATTCATTAGATAATCCTAATAAATAAAATAGAATAAACGAAAAACACAAATTATACAAAATTAATATATTAAAAAATATTTAAAAAAAAACATATTTTTTTTTTAACTAAAATATTTTTTCATTTAATCTAAATTAAATATCAAGATTAATTTAATGTAATTCAATTACTTAATGAGAAATCTCTTGATAAATGGCGGCAAATTCTTTAAATTGCATGTAGGCTTAGGTTTGCTTTCGGTAAGTTTTTGTGACCCCAATGGGATTCGAACCCGTACTGCCACCGTGAAAGGGTGGTGACCTATCCGTTAGTCGATGGGGCCTTCGCTTTAAAAAGGACTACAAAATTATTAAATTTTTTTCAATTATACAAATATTTTTTGCATGAAACAGCAAAGCAATACTATTGTTGTTGGTATAACCGGTGGTATAGGTTCGGGCAAAACCACAGTTGCCCGCTATTTTGAAACCCTCGGTCATAAAGTAATTTATCTGGATGATATCGCCAAAAAGATTATGCTCGAAAATTCCCAAGTTAGAAATGAACTGACTGCCCAATTCGGCAGTGATGTCTTTTCTCAATCCGGAGAACTCAATTCCGAACTTATTTCAAAAATTGTTTTTAATCCTGAGGATAAGGATGGACATGCTCTTATGCGTCTGAACAAAATAGTTCACCCTAAGACGATAGATGCCATGATATCCCTGGTTGAAGATTACGAAAAGAATAATGAAAAAATTGTTTTTATTGAAAGTGCTATTCTTTTTGAAACTGAACTCGATGAAGGTTTCGATTATATTATAACGGTTTTTGCGACTCAGGAGATTGCCATAGAAAGAACTCTGAACAGAACTGCTTTAACAAAATCAGAAATTGAGCTAAGGATGAAATTTCAAATGAAGAATGAAGAAAAAGCAGGTCTTTCGGATTTTATCATTGATAATAATTCAGATTTGCAAAAGCTCTATGAAGCTGCTGATTTTGTCTTGACTGTGCTGAAGCTATCGGCTGCCTGAATTTAAGATAAAAAATTTGTTCCCGTGAGAAAAACACGGGAACGTTAGATTTGGACTATTTAGCATGGGTTCATCAAATAGCTGCTTTGATTTTTTGTGCTGTTTCCGTAGAGAAATACGCACACCCACCTTTTTTCATATCAGGCTGAATTTGTAGTGTTTCGATTGCTTTTTTAATTTTTGCTGGTGGTACACCGAATTGCTCAGCCAATTTTCCTGCGGTAAACATTTCTTCTTTTGCCATTTTTTTTCCTTTTAAAATGTGACGAAAATACAAAAAACTAAATTAAGTAACTGAAAAATAAAAAACAAGAATAAATGTTTTCCACAAATAATTTGGTTAAGAATTATTTTAATGTTATTTTTGTAGTCCGATTTTTTTTAAACCGATGGGATGTAGCCAAGTGGTAAGGCATCGGCCTTTGGAGCCGACACTCGCAGGTTCGAATCCTGCCATCCCAGCAACTATTGTTAACTTCAGCACTTAATAAAGCAATGAGTGAATTCAAAATAGCAGCAGGTCGCTCGAGTATCCCCTTAGCGGAAAAAGTTACCGCTTCTTTGGGTATTGATTTGTCTCCTGTTGAGGCAAGAAATTTCAGCGATGGTGAAATTTGGGTCAAATTTACCGAAAATGTCCGTGGTGTTGATTTGTTTTTGGTTCAATCTACCGTGGCACCTTCGGATAACCTCTTTGAACTTCTGATTTTGATAGATGCTGCAAAACGCGCTTCTGCCAATAGAGTCACAGCCGTTATTCCATATTTCGGTTATGCCAGACAAGACAGAAAAGACCAGCCGAGAGTTTCTGTTACTGCCAAACTTATTGCAAATTTACTTACAAGAGCAGGTGCTGACAGAATAATTACTCTTGATATGCACTCTTCGCAGATTCAGGGATTCTTCGACATACCGCTCGACCATCTTTATGCTTCAACTGTTTTATTGAAGGCTTTGGCAAAAATGGGCATATCCGATTTGGTTGTAGCTGCTCCCGATGTTGGCGGAGTAAAAACAGCAAGAGCTTATGCCAAGCGAATGGGTGGTGAACTTGTACTGGTTGATAAAAGAAGACCGGCTCATAATCAGGCTGAGATAGTACACGTTATCGGTAATCCCAAAGATAAGAATGTGATCATAGTTGACGATATGATTGACACTGCAAATACTTTTCTACAATGTGCCGAATCTTTGAAAAACGCTGGAGCTAAAGATATTATAGGTGTTTGCGTTCATCCTGTTTTTTCAGGAAATGCCCTTGAAAGAATAGAAAAATCCGATGCTGTAAAAAAAATGCTCGTGACAGATACAATTGAGATAAAAAATCTTTCTGAAAAAATAGAAGTTGTCAGCGTTGCCGAGCTACTTGGCGAAGCGATTGTCCGTACTCACGACAACCGCTCGATTAGTTCGCTTTTTGATATTGAAAGATAATTAAACTTTGAAAATAAATTTTATTATATAGGAATAAAAATGGAAACCGTAGAATTAACAGTTCAAAAAAGGGATACAGGCAAGCAAGTTTCGAAAAGATTCAGAAGAGAGGGCTTGGTTCCCGGAGTATATTACGTTAAGGGCGAAACTGGAATGCCCGTTGTGGCTAAGCCGATTTCTCTCAGAGATATCGTTTACACTTCAGATACCAAAATGATAAATATGCAGGTGGAAGGCGATTCTTCCATTTACCCCTGCGTTTTGAAAGAAGTAAAATTTGACCCGCTCACAGACCAAATGATTCATTTCGATTTGATTGGTGTAACCACAGATAAAAAAATGCACTTCGAGATTCCTATTATTTTTACCGGTCAGGCTATCGGAACAAAAGACGGTGGAGTGATTCAGCATACTCTTCATAAAGTCAACATTGAGTGTCTTCCTGCGGACATGCCTAATCATTTTGAAATTAACATTACCGATTTGAAACTTGGAAAATCAATCCATCTTTCGGAAATTCAGGAAAAAAATCCAAATATTCATTTTCTTATTGCTACCGACAGCGTAATCGTTACTTGCGTTCCGCCAAGAGTTACCGGTGAAAGCAAAGTTGAAGCGACTGATGTTGAGGGCGATGATAAAGTTTAGAATTTTATCTTCTTTTTCAAAAAATTGAAATTT
>Ga0172369_10006771_pt1 | contig 13541 bp, 8 predicted proteins | sample LakKiv25m_FD_114539 | JGI IMG/M metagenome (GOLD analysis project Ga0172369, IMG submission 114539) | Freshwater microbial communities from Kabuno Bay, South-Kivu, Congo - kab_022012_11.25m | ecosystem: Environmental > Aquatic > Freshwater > Lake | place: Democratic Republic of the Congo... | reverse complement strand
TTTTCTCTTTCTGCAACAACACTAATCTGTACAATTGCCGGTGTTACTTTTTCAGCAACTTCAATAAATGCCTTTGAGAATGATGTTGCGTCTGCATCAAGATTTACCGGAGGCTGATTTGCACCAAGATTTATATCTGCCCATCCTGGTCTAACCAATCCAAATCCTGAAACAAGCAAAGCTCCAAACAGAACTCCGATTGCCACAAGAGCAACAGCGCCCAAAATGCCTTTAACTTTCATTTTTATTCTCCTATAGATTTTTTTGTTTTATTAGATTCACTTTTTGTTCATTGGTATCGCTTATATCGATATTCTCTCACTTATAAATTTGAAATGATTGTATTCCTTTAAAATCGCTTACATGAAATTTTAAATATCTTTCCATTAAAACATTAAACTTATCCATAAGATCAACATTAAAATTCTCTGCTAATCTATTGGTTTTTAGACAAAAGATTAAATCAAAAAGTTCCGCTGATATATTTTCTAAACCAGAGTGTGATTCAAAACAATCTGAACAAATCAATCCTGAGTTGAAATCGAAACCCAAAGTATTTTTTGCCGATAAATTGTTTCCACAAAAAGCACACTTATCAATTGATATTTCATAACCCAATTCTGAAAGAAAGAAAAGTAAAAATCTTCCAAATAAAAAAGCAGGCTTTTCTTTTTTATCATTTATAAGATTTAAGATTTTTATCAATCCTTTAAATAATTTCTGATTTACCTCGTGCTCGGCTGTTAAATTTTTAACAAGTTCAACAATTGCAAATCCATATTTTGCAGCATCAAGGTCTTCTTTAAGTTTTACAAAGTGTGAGATGAGATTTGCATCAGAAAGTATTTGCACATCACGCGTATTTTTTTTGTAGATGATAATCTGAAGATGATTAATCGGATCAATAATCTTTCCAATTTTAGATTTTGGTGCACGCCCACCTTTAATTATTGCAGAAATTTTTCCATCAGTTTCTGTGTAGAGAGAAACAATGCTGCTTGTATCTCCGTAGTTTAACTTGGAAAGTACAACTGCATCCGTTTTAACTATCTCGCTCATACGATAAAATTATAAGGGAAATAGTATAAATCATCTTCTGTTATTATGCCTGATATCAAGTGTGCAGGAGTAACATCAAATGCTGGAGAAAATGTATTAATACTTGGATCAGTGATTTGATTACAATTTATTGCAAGTATTTCTAATCCATTCCTGTATTCGATTTCAATTTCGTTTCCAGTTGCTATCCTCCTATCAATCGTGGTAGAAGGTGCAACTATATAAAAGGGTATGTTATGATAATTACATAGTACAGCAAGATTGTATGTACCAACTTTATTTGCACAATCACCGTTCAGCGCAATTCTATCAGCGCCGGTAATAACTAAATCAACTTTACCTTGCTGCATTAAAACAGCAGCCATCGAATCGGTTTGTACTGTAAATGGAATCCCATTTTTCTGAAGTTCATAAGTTGTTAATCGTAAACCTTGCAAAAGCGGTCTTGTTTCATCAGCATATACGTGATTAACATATCCATCCTCAAAAGCTTTTTTAATTACCGCGAATGCAGTTCCAAATCCGGCAGCTGCAAGTGCGCCTGTATTGCAATGCGTAAGTACATTAGATTTTTTTGTAAAAATGTTTGCCCCAATTTCAGCCATTCGTTTAGAGCAATGTTCCTCGTAATCATAGATTGATTTTGCTTCAATAAGTAAGATTTGATATATCTTGGAATAATCTGTAATTGATTTAAAAACTTTTTCCATTCTGTCCAGAGCATAAAAAAGATTAACAGCAGTTGGTCTTGTTGAAACTAATCTTTTATAAACTTTTTCAAAATGTTTTTTGTGATTTGAAGAAATGTTTTTGAATGAAAGTGCTAAAGCATATGCAGCAGAAATTCCAATTAAAGGTGCACCACGTAATTCCAATCTTTCTATAGCAACTGCAATTCTTTCATAATCATCAGTCTCAACATAAACTTCCTGCAATGGAAGTTTTGTTTGATCTAAAAACGAAAGATGATCATCTAAAAATTTTATTGAGTAATAATTTTTCATCATTTTGGTATTCATTTATAAACTCACCCTAAATCCCTCTCTTAAAAAGAGAGGGACTTTGATTTCAAATTAACAACCCCTTCTCTTTCTAAGAGAAGGGGCTTGGGGATGAGTTCCACTTTAATTTTTACTAGTTATTATTCCTGTTCATCAAATCGAGAAAGAGTCATAAACTCTCTGTAACGATCTTGAATCTGTAAATAAGATAATTCTTCCAAACCTTTAGTGCTAAATTTTTCAACACAGAAAGAAGCCATTGTACTTCCATAAATTACAGCACGCTTTAAACTTTCTGGAGAAAGATCGCGAGTTTTGTATAAGTAACCTGTAAATCCGCCAGCAAAAGAATCACCTGCACCAGTCGGATCAAAAATTGTTTCCATAGGATATGCCGGAGCCGAAAAAACTGTTTCTTCAGTAAACAATAATGCGCCGTGCTCGCCTTTTTTAATTATCAAAATCTTTGGGCCAAGTTCTCTAATCTTTCTAGCGGCACGAATCAAATTTGGTTCGTGTGCAAGCAATCTTGCTTCGCTGTCATTAATTATCAGCACATCAACTCGTGGTAAAAGCTGAAGCAGCTCATCTTTCTTTCCTTCAATCCAGAAATTCATTGTATCACAAACAATAAACTTCGGATCTTCCATTTGATCCAATACTCTTGCTTGCAAAACAGGATCTATGTTGCCAAGACAAACGTATTTTGATTTTTTAAAATTATCAGGAATGATTGGATTAAAATCCTGGAAAACATTTAACTCGGTTAAAAGTGTATCACGCACATTCAAATCGTAATGATACTTGCCGGACCATTTAAAAGTTTTTCCGCCTTCAACAATTTGCAAACCTTCAACATCAACATTATGATCCTGCATAATTTTAATGTAATCTTTTGGAAAATCACTGCCAACAACTCCAACAAGCTCAACAGGACCGCCAAAATAACTTGCGGCAAGTGAAATGTATGTTGCAGAGCCACCTAAAGCATCTTCAACTCTATCAAAAGGTGTTGCTACTGTATCCAAACCAAGCGAACCTACGACTAATAAGCCCAAAACTTACTCCTGATTAAATTGTGATTAAATGACAACAGAAAAATAGAAAAATAGATTAAGAATGCACAATTTTCTAAATAAAAATGAGCACTAATTAAAAGAAGCCTTATGAAACTGATAAATACATTTTATTGTTATAATAATTATTATAAATTTCAGATAGAATGAAGCTTAAAATTGATAATATTTATTTGTTTAATTTTGGCTTTATTATTGTTTTCTATTGTTAAAGAGGATGTATTATGAAAAAGAGTTTACTATTATTTTTATTATTTGCTTTTACTTCATTTGCTCAAATTCCAATTCCTGATTCTGGATGTTATCACTCAGCATTTGTTGGAAATGACTCACATTCTACATTTGAAACTCTTGCTGGAAAAAATATTGCGATTGAAATGTTTTTTAGAGGCTGGCCAACATCAAATTATACTCCAGATTTTCCATTAAATGTTTGCAATGCCATTGATCAAAACGGAGCTGTTCCACACATAACCTGGATGCCTCAAGTACCAGGTTCACCTTATCCACTTAATTCTATTATCAATGGTTCATATGATAGTTATATCATCGGTTACGCAATTCAAGTTAAAAATTGGGGCAAACCTTTATTTGTAAGATTAGGGCACGAGTTTAACGGAGATTGGTACACTTACGGCGGTGCTCCAAATGGTGGTGGAACTTTAACAGGCTTTGGTGATCCCACAAAAGCTGATGGACCTGAACGTTTTATAGCTGCATATAAAAGAGTACACGATTTATTTGAGGCTAATAATGTTGATAATGTTGTTTGGGTTTGGTGTTTGAATAACGGAAGTTCTCCAAACGAACCGTGGAATGTTCCTGAGGCTTATTATCCTGGTGATGAGTATGTTGATTGGATTGGTTTTGATGGTTATAATTTTGGAACAACACAAACCTGGTCAGGCTGGACAAGTTTTTATAGTATCTATAATCCAATGTACCAAAAATTTAAAACTTATAATAAACCAATTATGATTGGCGAGTTTGCCTCTGTTGAACAAGGTGGAAATAAAGCAACTTGGATAACTGATGCATATTCAACCTGGATAAAACTTGTTTACACTCAAATAAAAGCTGTAACGTGGTTTCATATTGCAAAGATTGAAGGAACAGTTTATACGGATTGGCGAATAAATTCATCCACAGCATCATTAACAGCATATCAAAATGCTATTGCTGATAATTATTTTCTTTCAAGTGTACCTGCAACTGATGTTGAAGATGAAAAAGAGATTCCACAATTTTTTGCTTTAGAGCAAAACTATCCCAACCCGTTTAATCCAACTACAATAATAAAATTTTCATTACCAAGTTCTGGGAATACTAAATTAATTATTTACAATATTTTTGGAGAGAAGATTGCAACGTTAGTTCAATCTTATTTAAGTGCTGGAATTCACGAAGTTAATTTTTCCAGTGAGAATTTATCAAGCGGTATTTATTTGTATGCGCTTGAGTTTGATGGTAAACGCGAAATGAGAAAAATGGTTTTGCAGAAATGAGAACGAAAGAAGATGGTTTTTATCGGAATTAGAAATGATAATAATAGTTTAAAACATATTGCTAAGTTCGAAGACTTACTCGCAATGACATTCAGTTTTTTATTTCTATAAAATTAAGAAAAGAATTTCTGTTTAGAACATAATCAACTATTACATCAACAGATTTTCTTTGTCCTTCCCAGGCAAGAAGTTGTTTTGCTTCATCGGGATTTACCCATTTATACTCCGTATGTTCATCACTAATTTTAACTTCGCTTATAGAATTTACTTTTGCCGCAAATACGGGAAGCAAACAAATGTAATCTTTATCTGGTGAGTAAAATGAATTTACAGTTGGTGCAACCCAAAATTTTTTCGGAGTTAAATTTGTTTCTTCTTTAATCTCGCGTAAAGCTGCATTGTATGCAGTTTCGTTTTCCTTAATCTTTCCAGAAACCATTTGCCATAAGTTTGGATAATATTGATTTGGTGATCTTTTAAGTAAAAGAAACTCTATTTCATTATTGATGATTCTAAAAATATGTGCTTCAATTAAGTTTGATATGATTTCCATTTTTATCCTTTGTAAAAGTTACATTTCAACTTCGCTTAATGTAACAAACAAATTTTAACTTATAATTCTAAATCCTTAACTAAAAATACGCTCTTGCTTCTGCTTTAGCTGTATGTATAACTTTGTTTGTTCCTTGAACTCTGCCATCATAGCCAATTGTTGTTTGCAAGAATGACGAAAGTTTGTAATCAAAATTTAAACGCCAATAATAATTTTTGCCAATTTGATTTCCAGCAGTTAATTCATAGGGAATAGAATTTTGATTTGTATTTGCGATCAACTCATTTCGTTCAATTTCAATACGCAATCTTCCTGTTCCAAGAAATGATAGATTAAATCTTATAAGCTGTGAATTTAAATCAATAATAGTTGGCTCCGTTGGATGTGAGTCTTCACTTTGCCCTGCTTTAATTCTAAACCCAACTTCAATATCTCTATCGGGTCGGTAAGAAAATTCAGATATAATATTGTTTGTTGTTATTTGTCTAACACGATTTGAACTCACAATTCCGTTAACATTATCATTTTGGTTTACAAAATCAGTTTGGTTTGAAAGTTCTTTAATCATTTTAAATTTAATTCTTAAACTTCTTTCTCTTGTATAACTTCTTTCGTGACCGTTGCTGTATTCAATCAAACCATTTCTCTGCGAATACCTAAATCGCAAAGAAAGTTCCTGATCATTTTCAAATAGAAAAACATCCTGTTGAAAAAAGTTTGAACCCCGAATAGTTTTTGTTTGATTTAAGAAAGTAGAAAGTTTTAACAAATAAATATTTGTGTAATTTGTTTCGCGGCTGTTCTCTTCAATTCTCCAAAATGTTTCTGATGAAATTGCACTTACAGCTTTACCGAACAAAGAATTTTTATCTACAAGTTCTGCAAAATTAACTTTCCATCTTGTGCTTGTTTTCAAATCAATTACAGGAAAAAGTTCATCCGTTGGCAAAGTAATTTGAATGTAATCACCATCATAAATTGTTGGTTCAAATTCTTCTTCATCTGCAATTCCGTTATTGTTCAAATCGCCAAGATAAATATAATTGCCTGTTCCCTGCTCAACTCTTTGAAATACTTTTTGAAGTTTTGCAGATTTTTGAGTTGAGACTTCATAAAATAAATCACCGTTTAGCAGTCTTTCCCAAAAATTAAATTTAGTTTTTGAACGAATTAAAATTGTTTCATTATCCAGTAAACCTTGCAATTTGTATGACTGCTGATACCGTTTATTTCTGAGGGTTAAAACAAGATTAGTGTTAACTTCTCTTACTCCGCCGTAATTCATTTCCAGTGAATAAGTTTTCGATCGAGCTTCCTGCAGCATCAATCCATTTAAAGGTAAATAATCATCGCGTAATGAATATCTTGTCGCAAATTTAATCCCATAAAAGTCTGCCAATTCTAAAAATGGAGTGTACTCAAAATATTTTAAGCTGCCGGATATAAGTGAATCTTTGGCTGATCTTTTATCTTCTTTATTCTCAGCTAAAAATTCAAATCCTGGTTTAAGCAGCCAAAATGTATAGTAAGCACTTCCTTTGTGTCTTAACCAATTACTATTTAACACAGATGTTTTTGATTTTACATAATCAAGATTGTAATCAACATTAAAAGTTTTTAAGTCTGTAAATCTTAAAAGATTATTAAAACGATCTGAAGAAAAATCATCGCCTTTTCTTAAGAAACCAGCAGTGCTTGTTATCGTTAATTCCTGTATCGGCAAAAGATTAACAGCAATTTCTCTAAGCGATTCATCCTTTAAAGTTGTTTGCCCGGATGAGTTGTAATTTCTGCTAAACTCAACATCATCAAATCTATCTAAGGAAGTAAATTTACTCTGAATAAATCTATCACGATAAGTTAAACCCGCTTTACCAAAGTCAATATCGCCAATTAAAATTTGTGTTGGAGCTATCTTTAAAGAAATATTTCTTGCATAGCCGTAATTATCTCCATCATCAAGATTAGATAAACGATTTTTATCCCACAAACTTCCTGCATATTCTAAACTGAGTGTAACATTTTCAAATGGATTAACATCAACAGAAATATTCCCCATCTGTTTTAGTTGTGGAGTTGCAAGAAAAATTATTGGCAAATATCCACCATTACCAATTCCAGCAAAAATATAATACCCTAAACTTTGCCGATTGTAATCACCATTACCTTCACCAACATAACTAAAACTTACGTTGTAGATTGAAAGTGAATCTCCAGGATTATAAATGTAATATGAAAATGTTTCTGCATTAATTGTTGTATCAACTTTAGTATAAATCCCTTTTATTTGTCCGAGTGAATCTGGTTCTGCAAGTGTTACACCGGATTTTACTGCTTTGTTTCTATCATCACCGGCTTGAGATAGTATATTTTTATCGCTTTCACTTAAAGAAATATCAATTGGTGAATCCTGGTCATCTCCTTCGCGCAAATACTGAACTTTTACTTTTAACTTATCGTTAAAAAATTTTGTAGAAACACCAGTACCAAAAAAACTTCTTGCGAATTGCCGATCAGTATATTCAAAATCTACACTAATTCTGCTGGCAGAAGTTATAAGTTTGTTTGGTGTAAAAGTTATTGTTGCGTTAGAATATTCAATTGTGTAATCATTATTCTCACCGCGTTTCATCTCAATTCCATCGAGAAAAACTATTTCTGTACCAGCTATTACAATAATATCGCGTTCATTGTTTAATCCGCTTAAACGATACGGACCTTGAGTTCCTTCAGTTCCATTAAACTTATTTGTGTTAAACTTACCGCGTGAGTTGGCTATTGAAACAAAACCATTTACATCAGAGTAATTAAATTCTCCCATCAAACCTTGCAGTTTTCTATCTACAACACCAAACTCGCCAAAACGTTGTGTTAATTGATAATCACCAAAAGTACCAACAACGTTTGGATGTTTCATCTGAATAAAAACTTTATCTAACTCTTCTAATCGCTCAGTGTTTCCTTCAGGTTGGATTGGAGTATTTTCATCGGTTAGAGCTGCAACAACTTCTATATCTTCAGAAATTTTTCCTGAAAGCTGCAGTCGCAATCCACTGCTTAGTGAAAAATCTTTTGTTGTTCCTACAGTAAAGCCGCGCATAATTGTTCCACTTTTTTGCATATCGGAACCAAAGATTGCATCCGGCGAAAATCCGCTTGAACTTTGTACAACTCCAATTGTATCACCAAATTTTTCATCGTACTTTACAACAAGTGTACGATGTTTGTATTCTTTTTTTAATGAGATTTTTAATGAACGATAAGTAACTATTAAAGTATCAAATATGGAATATGGAAGTGAATCAGAGAGTGTAAAGTATCCTAACTTGTAGTTAAAATAATAATTTTGATTTGAAATATTTATCCCTCTAAGATTTATGATTTCTGTACCGTGAATAATATTTGTTTGAGAAATTTCGTAGTAATTCTGAAAGTTGATTTTTATTGTATCAGTAACAATAATTGAATTGTATTCATTTTGTGCCTTTGCAGGAATAAAACTAATTATTGCAAAAACTATAATTACGTATAAATATTTTACTGGTTTCAAAAAATAAGCAGTTTCTTTTTTTGAAAACTAATTTAAGTGAAAGGTTTTATCAAGACTATACTATATATTTGCCCAAATAAGAAACCAATAAGGTAAAAAGCTGTTAGTAAGTTCTTAAAATATCCTAAATATTATTACTTAATTTACGATAATATTATTGACTTAATACGATTAGTTTAGACTATTTTTTAGTTATCCAATCCTTAGCATTATAATTGCGGATTGTTTAATTTTACACCAAGTATTTTTCTGTTTAACTTTTCTTACATTTGTACAACAAAATTATTTTAAGAGCAAAGGGAATATGCAAAGTAATAAAATAGATTTTTTAGGCAAGTACAACGAATTACTACAATCTGCAGTCAGATCATCATCAGATTTTCCGGGTAAGTTGTGCGATTTCGTAATCAAAGAATTTGAATTAGAAGCTGCGGCGTTATTTAAAGTTACTAACAGTTTTAATTTAGAACTGATAGGTAAATCTATAACCGCAAAAAAATCCTTAACCACCGAAGTTCAAATAACTTGTACAAATTGCAAAAACATTGTAGAAAAAAATCAAACCTGTCAATTTATTAGTCAGCCTAATTGTTCATTTAATATAACTGATCACATAATTAATGAAGGCTGCGTTTTACTAAATGTAACTGATGACCAGTCTGCTTTACTTAAGATTGCAAAAAAATCCATCTTTACACAAAGTGAAATGGATAATATAGAAACAATAAGTGAAGCATTAAAAAATCTTTTAAAACTCTGGATTGGAAGTAAAGGTAATCTTAACAATTCGCTAAGTGGAATTATTGCAAACATTGCACAAGAACTTAGAACACCAACTAACAGCATAATGGGTTTTGCATCTTTGCTAAATGAAGAAAACTTATCTCCTTCTCAAACTGAATATGTGGGAACTTTGAAGGAAAATGCTTTTGAATTGTTATCTGTAATAAATGATCTTATTGATCTTAGTAAGCTTGAAAGCGGAATTACAAAAGTAAATTTAACTTCAGTTAATATTAAAGATTACATAAACGAAATTGTTTCTCTATTCAGTTCAAAAATTGAAAAATCAAGAATTGAATTTGTAACCGAAATTGATGGTGGAATTCCGGATAACATAAAAATAGATACTCAAAAAATGCGATACATCTTACTAAACATATTAACCAATTCTGTAAGATTAACTGAAAGAGGAAAAATATCTATAGTAATGTCTGCACCAAATGCTAAAAAAGTTGTATTCAGAATTTCAGATACAAGTGCAGGATTAAATGCTAAAAAAAGTACCGAATTTTTCCATCCTTTTACATTAAATGAATTATACACATCTAAGTTTGGAAACTTAACCGGCTTAGGATTAACATTAACAAAAAAATATATTGATCTTCTTAAAGGAGATATAAGTGTTGCAAGCGGAATTGGTAAAGGTATTACTTATACTTTTTCGGTTTCTGCTGAAATCTCTACCCCTATTGAAGGACAACTTGCAAATCTGCCAAAACCTGTCGGATCAAAAAATAAAGTTTTAGTTGTTGAAGATGATTATGCTACATCAAAATTACTTAGCAACTATTTAACAAAATGGGGATACGAACCTACTATTGTTAACTCGGCGCAGCAGGCTATAAAAATAGTTGAAACTCAACAATATCTTGCAGTAATTATGGATATAATTCTGCCTGATGCAAATGGGTTTGAACTGTTAAAACAGTTTAGAGAAGGACCTCATACCAAACATATGCCAATTATTGTTTGCTCTGTTGAAGCAGAACAGCAAAAAGCTTTTATGATGGGCGCAGTTGAGTATTTTGTTAAGCCAATTAACTACAAATATCTTGTAGAAGTTTTAACAAGTTACAAACTAAAAAAAGATTCAAACATTCTTATCGTTGATGATGATATTCCTACATTAAATCTAATTAAAGAAGCTGTTGAGCAAGCAGGATTTAATGCAATCGCAGAACATCAATCTTCAAAAGTTATTGGAATGATTGAAAATTTAAATCTTGATCTTGCAATAATTGATCTTGATATGCCGGTTGTAAATGGTTTTGATTTAATCAAGATGATTAAATCAAACAAAAGTTTTTCAAAACTTCCAATAATAATTTACACAGGTAAAGAATCTTACCAGGATGATCTTAAAAAGATTGATGGCTTGTTTGCCGATTTATTGCACAAAAGCAGTACTAATATAGAAGATCTTGCAGAAACAGTTAATGCGATGATAAATCGTTTTGATGAACCTGCAACACCTGATGAAGTTAAAGAAATTAAAGATGCAGTCAAGATTTTATTGGTTGAAGATTATAAACATTCACAAATAATTGTAACAAGATTATTAAAGAAAAATAATTTTGAATCAATTGTTGTTGTAGAAAATGGTTTGCAAGCCTTTGAGCAGGTTCAAACCCAGCATTATGATTTGATATTAATGGATATGCAAATGCCTGTTATGAATGGTTTTGAAGCAACACAAAAAATTCGTGAACTTGATGACTATAAAGAAACTCCAATTATTGCTCTTACAGCTTTTGCTATGAAAGGTGATCGGGAAAAATGTTTGGAAGCCGGTGCAACTGATTACATTCCTAAGCCAATTGATAGCCAGGAATTTATTGAAAAAGTTAAGTATTATACAGAAAAAAAGCACTCAAGATTTTAGTAAACGCTGCATTTCATTTTAACAAATTTTATGAGTAAAAGTACATTTTGTATTTTTACTCAATCAATTATAGGAATTCCACAAAATGATTAATAAAACTCCAAGAGTAAGATTTGCACCCAGCCCAACTGGTTATTTACACGTTGGCGGATTAAGAACTGCTTTATATAATTATCTCTTTGCAAAAAAAAATAATGGAACTTTTGTTTTAAGAATTGAAGATACTGATCGCAACAGATATGTTGAAGGAGCAGTTGAAAATTTAATCAATGCACTAAAATGGGCAGGATTAGATTTTAATGAAGGACCAGATGCTGGTGGAAATTACGGTCCTTATATGCAATCACAGCGATTAGATATTTATAAAAAATATTCGGAAGAATTAGTTTCAAAAGGTAAAGCTTACTATTGCTTTTGCACTCCAGAAAGATTACAAACTTTACGAGAAGAACAGGAAAAACAAAAACTACCGCAAGCAAAATATGATAAACATTGCTTGCATCTATCTAAAGAAGAAGTTGGAAAAAATCTTGCTGCTGGCATTCCAAAAGTTGTAAGATTAAACGTTGAACCAAATCAAACAATAAAATTTGATGATATAATCCGCGAACATGTTGAGTTTGAAAGTAATAATGTTGATGATCAAGTTTTAATCAAAAGTGATGGTTATCCAACTTATCATCTTGCAAATGTTGTAGATGATCATTTGATGAAAATTACTCACGTTATTCGCGGCGAAGAATGGTTATCATCAACACCAAAACATGTTTTACTTTATGATGCATTTGGCTGGGAACGACCAATTTTTGCGCACCTTCCTCTTCTGCTTAATCCAGATCGTTCAAAACTTTCTAAAAGGCAAGGCGATGTTGCAGTTGAAGATTATCGTGATAAAGGATTTTTAAAGGAAGCGTTAATAAACTTTGTTGCTTTACTTGGCTGGAATGCTGGAGACGACAAAGAGTTTTATAATATCAATGAATTAATCGAAAGTTTTTCTTTAGAACGAGTAAATAAAGCTGGTGCCGTTTTTGATTTTCAAAAATTAAACTGGCTTAATGCAGAACACTTAAGAAAAAAATCGAAGCAAGAATTATTGCATCTTCTAAAAGATGAAATACAAAAATCTAATTATAAAGATAACAGTTATTCTGATGATTATTTAATTTTAGTTATTGAAGCAATGAAGGAAAGAGTTTCATTCATAAAAGAGTTTATTGATACTTGCACGTACTTTTACATTGCACCATCTGTATTTGAACAAAAGTCAATTGAAAAAAATTGGAAATCTGAAACTCCTGAGCATTTAAATAAATTATTAATAGAATTTAATTCTTTAACTAATCCAACAAAAGAAGATTTTGAACATACTTTAGCAAAAGTTTCCGAAGAACTAAATGTTGGTAAAGGAAAACTAATTCATCCATTACGTTTAGCAGTTTCCGGGCAAAGCACTGGACCCGGAATGTTTGATTTACTTTTTATTCTTGGTAAAGATGAAGTGGTTAAACGAATTGAAACTGCAATAAATAAGATTTCTGTGTAACAAGTTTAAGACAATAACTTTATAGTTGCTGTTGTTAAGTATGCAATTGTAACTCCGATTGTAAAACTTAGCAAAGTACCTATTAATACATACTCTACCATAACTTTATCGTTATTGTTCTTTATCTCGCCGTAACGCAATATTGATTTTGCCGTAATTAAAAAACCAACTATTGCTGGCAGCTCTGCAATAAATAAAACAAGAATAATTGTCCGTTCTAAGTAACCAATAATTCTTCCAGTTTTTATCTCATCGTTATTGTTATTCTCTGTCTTAAATATTTTTAACTGGAATGGTTTTATTATAAAGCTAATTAATATACTGCTAAATTTTGTTGTTAGAATTATTGCAATCAAAACAGTTAATAATTTTAAATAAGATATTCCAAATAAATCGCTCCAGAATAATTTAAGATTTGAATTCTCAGTATTATTCGCGACAAAAAATGCAAGCACAATTATTACCAGGTAATGCGCTAATTGATCTAATGCAAATATCGTTAAAGAATCATTTTTAATAGATTTTTTAATTAAATCAATAATCAAATGAGTGATTAAAATGCCAGAAGGAATTAATAAACTATTCC
>Ga0172369_10006768_pt1 | contig 13546 bp, 8 predicted proteins | sample LakKiv25m_FD_114539 | JGI IMG/M metagenome (GOLD analysis project Ga0172369, IMG submission 114539) | Freshwater microbial communities from Kabuno Bay, South-Kivu, Congo - kab_022012_11.25m | ecosystem: Environmental > Aquatic > Freshwater > Lake | place: Democratic Republic of the Congo... | reverse complement strand
TTATATACGGCTGTTCCATTTCAGGATAATCAATTAGATCTAACGGCTCCCCTAACAATACAACTTTACCGTGAGGATTAATTTGAAAAATCACCCCAAGTAAATTTTTCAGATTCATCTGATAGTTATCCCACACAGTATCCGACGCCAGTAACGCATTGCCAAAACCCTCCCAGTTAAAATCTCTGCTATACTGCCGGACACCGTGTGTGAGGATATTATCAATGGTACAAATCAGCAGTGAATGGTTCTCAAGAATGATCTTGAATTTTCTTGTCCATCGAAGGAACTTATTTCTCTCTTGTCCGGCAATTTCAAAAAAAGAATAGAAATTAAACTCGGAAGTCTGCAGATTATTGATAATGCTCATCAAGATAATAATATCAGGCTGTAAATATCCAATCTCATGCCTTGAAAGTTCTGTGATTTGAGATAGAACCATCGCCGGCATCCCGGCATTAATGACTTCAAAATTTAGCCCGCGGGATAGTTCGTTCAGCCTATTCTCAAGCAGTTTGGGGTAGGTATCATTATAATCTAGTCCCAGCCCGAATGTTGTTGAACCTCCCAGGCAGACCACCCGTATGGTATTGGCATCCTTGCCCCTTAATTCAGGACCACGAAAACCAAGACTATTTGCCGGATTGCGCGGATCATTTGAAGGGATGAGTTTGTAATAGATCTCCTTGCCATCTGCCCCCTTGACTCGCTGATATTTCGGCTGCTGCTCATTGTTTTGTTTTGCAATCCCATATAGCAGAAAATAACTCGTTTTTGTTCCAATGGATGCTGCTATGCGGGCTATAATTTCCGCACATAAAAAGAAAAGCATTGTTGCGATAAGGCTGAAACATAATAATCTTTTTTTTGAATGTGTACCGGAATTTGACATGACTGTTTTTGTCCTAATACGTCCCATCCAGGGTAGGCTTACGAATGCAACCTACAAGCCCTGGCGTGAAAACAAACAGCAAAGGAGAAATTGTTCTTCTGGAATCAATTGGTATTAATTATTATGATTTATTGTTATAGATTAATACCATAAACCATCAGCTTCACTTTGTTCGGGATGATGCTTGTTCAACTTACCCCTGCCCCCTCTTTCCCAATGGGCAACAGTGCTCTTTGCGAGAAAGAATGTATATATTTGCAGTTACAGTTTGTTTGAAAAAAACTTTCTGAACAGTATGCTGTCCAAGGGCAGCGCGTGAAAATGCTTTTGAAAGCGGAATTTCGCTATCGGATGATAAAGGTTGAAAAGCAGTCTGGTGAGCGGTTTGTTGATCTTGTATTTAATATTTTTGTTTGAAAATAAAGAAGTGAATTCTATGCTCTTGAGCTGATTTGCCTGTTTGGTATTGAGCCATGATTTAAAATTGAAATACCAGTCTGTCGTGCCGAAATAGCCCCATTCCTCAAGTTTTTTGGGCGGAACAAATCCATTCTGGATGGCAAAATCATACATTGGTGTTCCGGGGTAAGGGGTATATACAAACACAGGGGTATAGGCATTTTTATTTTCCCGTACCAGTTGTAAGCAGGTTTTGATTGTGGAAAACATTTCTTCCTTTGTTTCGGTTGGGAACCCCACGATAAAAGTATATTTTACGATAAAGGGATATTGGGCTATTCTTTTGTTTACCGTCAGCAGATCTTCGACTGTGATTTGTTTGTCCACCATTTCCAAGATACGCCGGCAGCCCGACTCGGCGCCGATGTCGACATTGATACAGCCTGACTTTATCATGAGCTCAAACAGCTCATCATCTATTCTGATGGCTGTATCCACACGCAGGCCGAGAGTTCCCCAGTTGATGTTCAGCTTTTCATCAATGATGCCCCGTAAAATTTCCTTAATCCGGCTGAGGTCGGTAAAAAAATTATCATCCTGAAAATAAATCGTCTTGACCTGAAATTTTTCAACAAAATGTTTTAGACGTTTTACTGTTTCTTTACCTGAGAAAGCCCGCCAAGTGCGTCTGTTGAAATAAGTATTGTAACAAAAGGAACATTTAAATGGACACCCCCTACTGCTGACAAAGTCAAGCGATTTGCCCTCAATATTGAGCGAGGCATAGGCGTTAACGTCAACCAGTTCATAGGGCAATTCCGGAAGGTCGTCAAGATCTTTAATGAAATCACGATCCTGATTTTTAATGATTTTCCCGTCTTCCTTGTAGTAGATGCCTTTTATGCTATGGAGCGGCTCTTTTTTGTCCAGCGCATCCACGAGCTCCATAAAGGTTAGATCGCCTTCACGAAGGACAATAATATCAACGTAGTGATTCTCCAGGCTTTGATCCGGCATGATTGTGGTATGGACTCCGCCCCAAACCAGCGGGGCGCTGCTGTGTTTACGGACTATAGCGGCGGCTTCAAGTGCATGATGTATCTGCTTTCCCGTCATGCAGGTTATGCCGACACAAAGAGGGTTTTTTTGAAGTGCCGTTTCAAGCCGCTGTTGCCAATTGCCGTCTACCCGCTGATCAATGATGGTTACCGGATAGCCTCTTTGATATGGCAGGGCTGCAATAGATAACAGGCCCAGCGGAAGCCGGGCACCCAGCATGTCAAATGTGCCGGTCTTCGGCTGGATGAGAATTATTTCCCGCATAATAAACCTTATGAATTTTAATGGGATACTGTTAAATTATGTGCGCTTTTCCATTAATGATCGGCACCAGGCGAGTTTCTCTGGAGACGATATAATCATTCATAAATATATTGAACAACAGCATATTCAAGGGACATGGGCGGCAAAAAGAGCAACCCTTAGTCTCCGCTATTCCCGAACCGTATCTGAATAGTTTGTAAAAGCGATTTTGCTGCTGCCTTAAGTAATTTCCATTTTTTAATGGAGACCTCCCCGGTCTGGCGATTGGTATGGAGAATAGACTGGTTCAGCAATCTAACTTTTCCGAGAGCAAAATAACCCGAGATTGCAACATTTGGGGCAAAGGTATTTGAAGGTATATTTTGCAGAATCTGTTTTAATATGTCTGCCCGCATGAGTCGAAATGGGCAATTAACATCAGTGACCCCCCGTCCATAGAATACGCGAACGACCAGACAGGAAACCATGCTGATGATTTTACGCGAGAAGGGTTGCTGTCTGCCGTCCCGAACACCAATCACGACAGCATACTTCTCTCTTTCCGTCCACAGCTTTTTGAACTGCTCGGCTTGTATTTCATTATCGCTGTCCACCTGAAAAACCCACTGCGCATCCTGAACAGCAATCCCGTACCCCTGAAGGATGGTAGGGCCATGACCGGAATTTTTTTTATTGATAATCATGACCGCAGGATTACCTGCATAACGTTCAAGCACATCGGCAGTAGTATCCTTTGAGCCGTCATTCAAAACTATCAGATGATACGTAATCTTCAGACTGGTCAATTCCTTTATCCAGTCGTCCAGGACATCACAAATACACTCCGCTTCATTATATACCGGCATCACTACGGCTACATCATACATCTGCAGATCACCTGACTCTGTGTGCGTTAATAAAGGAAGGATAGTTGAGGGTAAGCTCAGGAGTGCCAAAGAGCATATTGTCAACCGCCTCAATTCCCTGCATTAATACATGATCCATATTGCTGCATTCATATTTCCAGGCGCCAAATCTGCCGCGGGAATAGATCTGCTTTTTCTGCAACACTGCAAGATGCCGGTTAATCAATTCATCCCGGCCAAGAAATGGTGTTGGATACGCATATTCAGCACGATGGGTCCACATCGATACAATAGAATCATTTTTTTCAATGAGCTGAGTATTATAAAAGCCCTGCAGCGCATCATCAATCAATCGTTCATGGTTTACCGGCTTATAGGTCGATTCAGACACTTCTCCCATGAGCGACCAGTAGCCGCCCTGCGGCACATTATTCGGCGAATAATTTGAAAAAACCGTCACACGATAAAAAGGGTTATCCGCCTCGGGAAAATACATCCAGCATTTGGTCCGCAACTTCTCCGGAGGCGCTCCCTTTAATCCAACCCCAACGGTGTTAGTCGAAGAATAGACAAACCTATCACTTGGATTGCTTACTGTTCCCTTAATACGGTGCAGAAGCTGATCTATCGGCATTGTTGAAATCAGGCAGTCATACGTCTCTTCACGCCCGTTGTTAAATTTCAGGAGTTTCTTTTCACTATCTACTGCCATCAGCTCTGAACAAAGATGTATTTTTTCTTTTGGCAGACGATTTGCAAGGGCCTCCCAGATAGCGCCGGTGCCTCCGGTAAGGGGAAACTTGAACGTATTGTTTGGCCCCCAGGAGCAATCTTCTCGTTCATGAATACTATTTTCGATTACCCGCTTGACGTCCGGCACTGCAACGCGCTCACCGGTCCACTGGGCTGAAAGCTCTTCCGGCGGATAAGCCCAGACTTTTTTATTATAGGGTATGAGGAAATGTTTAGCAATCCCCTCGCCGAACGTATGAAAAATCCAGTCCAGGAAATTTGCATCCGGCCGGGTCTCATTCCTGCTGTTCAGCAACCCGGCGAGGCATTCGAGCATCTCTTTGTGCGGCAGCTTTCCGATATTATATTGCAGGGGATAGGGAATAAAGCGGTTCCTCATCCATATCCAGCTTTCGCGTTCATGTGATACCCAGCCATTCTCCGGGATTACAGCCGCCATCAGCCGGTCAAAATAATCATAGTGCGAAAACTGTATATGTCCGCCGATATCCCAGGTAAAACCCTTCTCATCGCTAAAGCTCGCGGAAAGCCCACCTACATAATCATTCTTTTCAAATACCGCATAATTTTCAATTCCCAATTCATGCAGCCGCCATGCAGCCCCCAACCCGCACGGTCCCGTTCCGATAATGACAATTTTCTGGTTATTTAGCACCATAGTAACTTTTCGGGACAAGAAGAAATTCCGAGCAAGTACCGTTAATGTTCCGACATAGAAACTCTACCGTCTATATAGCGTTTAATGCCCGGCGGCACATATCGTGTCTTCAAGTCCTTTAAAAATCCCCTTTCTATTACCGGGAAAAAGTTTGCTGAAAGCTGTGTCATCAATATTTGGCAGCGATTCCATTCTATGGCGAGCAGTTTTTCATACAATGGGGTATCCGTATTTTCAGGCAGCAGCAGCATGCGCCAGAATCTGCACAGTGTCTCGGCAAAACCACTCCCCACACCCTCATAAAAAGCCTCCTTCAGCGGGGAGGGAAATTGCTCGCCGAACCTGCTGTCCAATGGATAATCGGGGGTTTCCAGGGTATCAAAAAGCATTTCTGCCCCTACCAGCTTCCCTACCCCCTTAACTACCGCAGGTTGATACTGTGGCGGGATGTTCCCGATTTCAGCTAAAAGATCCGCCTTCTTGCCAGCAGCAGGGTTATCGGCAATTTCGCGTTTAAACTTTTCAAGGAAATTCTTATAAAACCATTGTTCTGTTGCAGGGATGTTCGCAAACAAAACTTCCTGATTCACCAGCATCCCGTAATATTTATACCCGAGGTATCGAAAACCCCAGTTTTCGTAAAAAAGGTCGGGGTAATTTTGTGCGAGAAAAGATTTTAATGGCTGGAGCTTTTGCTCAGGAAGATTTTGCGCTCCAAGGACAATTCCATATATACCGTCTCGCATATATGGAGCCGGTATTCCTTTTAAAGCTTCTTCAAACGCTGCGAGGCCGGCGACTGAGGAAGCCGCCTTTTCCGCAAGCAACATGCCATAGGATTTGTACGCCTCGCCCCGGTTGACCTCCGGATAATTGTGCGTTGTGCGTAGCGCAGCCCCTATATCATGCGGAACAAAATCACCGGCAATAAATCGGGGGGCAAATTGATCATAGTTATATCCCTTATAATAAAATATTTTTCCGTAATCCCTCATTGAATAAAGCTGAGCGGTTTTCCAGATGCCGCACAGGATAAAAAAGAGCGCCGCAGAACTGATGATCAGCCGGGGGAGCCTGTTGTTCTTATTGTTAGTGAAACTAATTGCCATACCGATTGCTATCGTTGCAAAATAAAAAGGGAAAAGTATATACAGCCAGCGGTAACGAATTGCATCCGCTGCATTGAAGGTTGCAAAGAGACCAACCGAAGGCCAGTATTCAAACGGCATGATGCGCATAGGGGAAAGAGAGAGGCATATTAAGAAAAACACCGGAAATAATGAACAAAATAATCCTTGCATATGCGGTAGGGATATATTTCCAAATCTCTGCTTTAATGCGGTCTCTTTTTGGAAAATAGCACTGAGACTTTTCTTTAAAATTATACAAGCAGAAAAAATAATAAACAGATACAACAGCGGTGAAAGATAGCCAATTGCCCGAGAGGGGTAGTTATAGCCAAAAGAATGAGGGACGGCAAAGCATAAATTCTGGACAAAAGGCCGCCAATCTATTGACAAGTTTTTTATCATGGATGACAAAAACTGCTTGCCGGCATGTGACGAGAGCGAGCGCACAAGCCAGGGGGAAAAACCAACAACAAATGCCCCCGTAAAAAAAAGAAGGCCGCGCACCCTGTTTTTCGGCTGCGGAAAGAGCAGTAAAAAAAGGGCGCAGAAGAAAATAAATATAATGTATGTATAAAAGGTATAGACGCCTAATCCTGCAACAAATCCGGATCCAATCCATAACCATATGGGCACTTTTTTTTCTTTTCCCTGTTCAATGATCCGGAATAACAGTAAGCTTTGCAGTGCTATCAGTGGATTGAGCAGATGGTGAGAACTGGTGGTGCCGATGAGATTGAGCCTCGAAAAAAGGGGGGGAGAGAAGACAAACAGCATGCCAAAAACAAACGCAGCCCAGACACCCTGATACCTCTTGATGAACACCATCCAGCATAATAACGAAATAAGTGCAGAGGAAAGAGCAAAAACTTTTATGGAAAAAATTGACCGGCCAAGAACTTTAAAATAGGGAACCAGCAGCAGCCCTTCTAACAGGTAATCTCCGGACCTGTTCAAATATTCATAGGCGAACAGTGGCGCTCTTATGTGCCCATCAAGTATGTCACAGGGCAAAACACCACTTACCGGCTCATCGATGCCCGGATGGGAAACATGAGAATATCCATACAAAATCAATCCGCCACGTTGCAATAAAAAGAAACAGACAATTGCTGCGAGCAGAAGGGTTGCGTGCTTTGGCTTCATGCAATAATACCTTTTCGATAATATATATGATGGGTTTGCCAGTAACTCTTTTAACCCTTTTTGCTTTTTATATCAACCCTCGCTACACTTTTTAGCCACCAGACACCCCAGATCACCCAGAAGCAGAACAGCGGTACTATGCTAACCAGCCGGTGTGGGAATACCATTTCTCCCAGATTGAAGGAATTAAAATTTTGCAGGGTATCCCAAAACTCTATCTTAGCAAGTTTATAAATATCTGGATAATTACTGAAATGGGAAAACGGCACGGGATTGATGGAAACCCTGCCTGCCAGGATATTTTTTAGCACCACATCAATCAGCGGATTTTGAATCTCCCGGGGAATTTCAATGGTGGTGACGGTGATGGCGAGATTAATGACTATAGAAGCAATGCCTGCTGTGGCAAAAAGACAGGGCATTCTGCTCAGGGAAAAACCCGCGAGAAGAAATATATATGGATAGGCAGGAAGCAGGTAGCGCGGGCCTGGGGCAGAACCGCCATTCCATGCATAGAAACTTGCAGTAAACATCACAAAAAACAGGGAAACGATCATACAGACGGTAGCCTCAGCCCGCCACGTTTTTTCCCTAAACAGAAATAGTGCACCGGGAAAGCTCAGCAGCAGAATCGGAGACGAAACAAACAGTCCGCGATACGGGAAAAAAAGAAGTTCAAGCAGGGTATGTACTGTGGGGATGCCAAACAGTTTGCCATTAACTTTCCACATGACCAGGTCGTTTGAGTAATTATAGCTTGAGGCCAGAGGACTTCCAAAGCAGGAAAAATTATAATACCCCTGGACAAGCGCTGAGGGAATGCAGCCCAGAATGAACAGTGGTATGTGCTGCCGGCACTCTTTAAAATATCCCAGATACAGCAGCACCGCCCCGAGCAGATATACGGCTGAAGGCTCAATGAGGACTCCCATCCCGGCAAAAAATCCTGCCAGGAATGCACAACCAGTTTTTTTCTGAGAACGGCCATGGCGCAGGTACATGGCAAGCACGAACGATGAGAATGAACAGAAGGCTGCCGGCTGGTGGCAATAAAACGCCGTACTGTAAGGAAAAGCCAGAGTCCCGAAACCAAAGCAGAGGGCGGATAGCAGCGCTGTCCCTACTCCGATCCTGAAAAAATAATGAAAAACGTGAAACATCAGCACCCCGAGCAGGGCTGACATGGGCACCACGGTAAGCAGGTTACTGAAATAAGCGCTTAAAAGCACTTGCCTTTCAGGATCGCCGGGTATCAGATACTGCAAACAAAACTCAGCTATGGCAAACGGCGGCACCGCAAGCAGCGAAAGCCCCGGTGATTTGTTACAGTAATAGTGGCCGTTAAAATACGCCCAGTCCCCTGAATTGACGAAGGCCATTTCCGTGGTATCCTCTTTATACCTGTCAACAATAAAGCTATGCTCGTGGATAATGGCGCGCGTCAGGCAGATCCGTATATTCTGGTTCCATCCCCCGCCCTGAAAAAAATAGGCATAGGTGAAAAAAAAGAGGGCAAACAGCAAAATATAGTATTTCCGTGCAACCACCTGCTGCAGGGGAATGTGGACAGCCGGCTCATTGTTCATAGCTATAGATCTCTACCGGGTAACGTGATGGAAACAGTTTTTCGAGTTTAAAATGGGCCTTCACATAGTCGTATATTCCCATCTGCCCAGGCCTTTCGGCATACAGAGCCCGGTCTTCATGGTCAGGCCGGATTGCAGGAAGCCAGGCAGTCATGAGACACCAGATACGCTTCCTGCCGGCGGCCAGTTTTTTTAAATCCTCAAGCGATTCGGGAAAGAAAACCTTCCTGGTGCGCGCATAATACTGGAACTGCTCGCCTGCATAGCCTATGGAGAAAACGATATCGGTATCCGTGCCAGTGCTCTTGTGCTCCACGAATTGAACCGCTTCACGGTAGCTTTGCCGGTCCTGAGTGAGGATTGTCCGCAGTGAAGGCCACTGCAGATACAAAAGAATGGTTAGGCACAGCGAAACCGCACCGATTCGATATACTCCGCTAAGGTGCTCAGCAAGTGCAGCCATCGCTGCTCCGAGGATAAGCAGAATAAAAGGAAGCGCAAAAATAAAATATCTTTCAAAAACAAACATGGGATTGAGCCGCAGGTACAGGACAAGCGGCATAACCGTCAGCACGACGCTGTAGACAGCCATGCGCGGATCCCTCTTCCAGCTGACCGCGATGCCTGTGCACAGCAGCGTCCCGTAAAACAGAGCGCCCCCGGTGCTGTTGATGCCGGGGCACCAGGATGACAGCAGGCTCGCCAGAAAAGGCCAGCGTGTCACCTCGACGATACGCACCTTCTCCATGTTGTGCAAAAATCGGGGAAGGACCGGCGCATAGAGTATCAGGGTAATTAATGCTGCAGACAGCAGGGAGACCGCCATATTCCGCAATGCCGCAAACGTGATGCCGATCCGCTGCAGGCCTGCTGCACCTGCGGCGAAGTACACTATGGCGCAGAAACACTGGGTAAGGCTGACAGCAAGCATAAACGGATGGGTATAAAATCCAAGGACCGTAAACAGGGAAAACTGCAACCATGCGTTAATCCGGTTAGTGCGCAGCCCGTCAAAAAAATAATATGAGGAGAGCAGACAGAACAGCGCAAGCCCGGCATAGCCGCGTGCTTCAGTTGAGTGATCAATATGAAAGGCGGAAACAGCACATAACAGTGCCCCGAGAATTCCTGCACCGGTGCCAAGCGACTTCCTGCCGACAACGAAAACCGCCGCGATACCCGTAAGTCCCATGAGCAGCGCCGGCAGGCGTGCGGATAGTTCGCTCTCTCCCAGCAGCAGTATTGAACAACGGGCCAGCAGTGAATACAGCAGGTGATTGTTAAAATAGTATCCGATATTACTGACTGCATACCAGAGGGATGCAGACGTTGCATAGGGCAGGGTGCTCCAGATTTCATCCCACCAAAAGCTCTGGTTCAGATTCCAGCAGCGCAGAACACCGGCCAGGAAAATAATGCCGGCCAGGATCACCAACGCCTTCAGCAGCCTGATGGTTTTTTGCTTCACGTCAACTAAACGGATCGTTTTGCACCTTTATTAAGCGATAGACAAATCCTTAAAGTACCGCATATATCTATATGTATATATCATATACGTGTACCATCCGCGGCAGATAAGCTTTCGGGCTGATGCTTTTTATGCTGCAGAGGCGAGCCCCCCGGTACCGTATCGGCCTGTATTGTTTGCCGGGAAAGGCCGTTTTACCGCCCGGATTCTTGCCGCAGGGGACAGAGCGTACAGCGCCTTGCGTTACTACGTATCCGCCAGCGCACCCGTCAGGGGAATACTGCCTTTTTAATTTGATTGCCTTCTAATTTGATTTGACAGGCAGCTGTAAAAAGTTTAAATTTATACGAATTTTTCGCTAGGTAGACAACTGTATTTGACGTATCTTAATAAAAAAGATGCAAAAGGACAATACATAAGTTTTTCCGCTGATGAGTGCAAAGCCTCCTTCTCTAAGTATTGTAATCCCTGTTTATAACGAAGAACGAAGGATAACGGTATTCCTGCAAAGCGTCATTGATTATCTCCTGCGCAAGAAATTTTCGTGTGAAATTGTCGTTGTCGATGATGGCAGCCGTGATCGCACTATTGCAGTTACCGAATCCCTGCTGAATGAAAAATTGCCCGGCACCTATCGCATTCTTAAACTGCCGACCAACAGGGGAAAAGGCGCTGCGGTAAGGGAAGGCATGCTACAGGCAAAAGGCGATTATATATTTTTCCTGGATGCAGACGGCTCAACTTCCATCCAGGAAATCGACAGCTTCATGTCCAAAATCTCTCCGGGAATTGACATCTATATTGCTACCAGGACCATCAAGCATAAGGCTCCGCAAAAAAGGAAAATTTTCGGCTACGGGTATATTTTTCTGGCCAACCTGCTGCTGGGACTGCGTGTCGTTGATATCACCTGCGGATTTAAATGCTACTCCCGTGAGAGCGCGCGCAAAATATTTCCTCTCCAGGCGCTGAATAACTGGAGCTTTGATGCGGAGGATATCTTCATCGCCAGAAAACACGGCTATGAAATCATGGGGATCCCCGTGCACTGGCAGCATGTGGGGGAGTCGAAGGTGAAAGTTTTCAAAAACATTATAGTCTGTGCCGTGGATCTTTTCAAAATCAGATACAATAACGCAAAAGGCTTATATTCATAAACCGCTTTGAAGTATGCCGTCTCTATTACGCAATGCATTGCGTGACAGAATATTTAAACACGCACTGTCTTTTCCCTTTCCTTTATAAAAAAGTATCGAACGGGCATGAAATCATTACAGCCGTTTATCCGCGCCGTACGCCCTAGCTCCTGACCCCGCTGCTGACAGTAATCACTGTTTGAGCAGTTTCCGTGATATCATTAATTCAAATATACCTGCTGAAATGAAGATTACTTTGAAAAAATATTTTTATTTACTGCCCGTTGCCGGTATAATGCTCCATGCATTTATAATGAACGGCTATCATTACCAGAGCCGCCAGCTCACCGTCGGCACCTATCTTGCGCAAATTTTCGCCATGGTTGATCCGTCGCTGTATGTAAAATCCATCTATGTTCAGGCGGTCAACCGCACCAATCTCAGGCTTTCGCTGTTCTACGATCTGTGTCCCTATATCATTAAGAACTGTGACTTTGAAACCTTTGCTCTGGTGCAATCAATTGTCAGCCTGTTTTTTATCCTCGCCGGCATCGTTATGCTAACCCGGGTGCTTTTCAATAGTATGCCGGCCGGATATCTGGCCGCGCTGCTCTACACCACGAAACTCAATGAATGGACACTCGGGTCCCCCGCGCCATACCTCAACTTTTTCCATCACGGCCTTCCGTATTGCTATCCATTAATCATCTGGTCACTGGTGTGCTTTTTCAGGAAATACTATGTGCCGGCGTTCTTTCTTGCCGGATTGTCATGGAATTTTCATCCTATGACGACAGTGTTTCTGCTCTTCGCTTATTTCTTTTACGGCCTGCTCACCAGAAAGGAATTCAAACCGCGAACGATAGTGCTTTGTCTGGCAGTTTTTACAGTAACCGCGTCACCGGTACTCATAAGAACAATTTTCTACAGTTCAAGCAGTGATTATGCAAGCCCCCTGTGGCTGACCGGGGTAAAATGGTGCCTGTTTTTCACCAACTTCCCTTCTACGTGGTTCATTACGTGGATTGGCAAAGCGGCGTTGTTTTTTATCCTGTTTGCACTGACGTTATGGATAGTACCCCGCGGGCGCTTGCGTGAAATTGGCCTTGTCACCATATCCGTCATGATACTGTGCTTTATCGGCACTGTTTTTGCGGATATCTATCCGGTTCGTTTCATAGTCAAAATGAGTCTCTGGCGCAGTACGGTTATTTATCTGTTCATCGCCCTTCCCTGCATCGGCTATGCCCTTGCAGAGCTGTTAAAACGCTCTCTGGGAGAAAAATTGTTAGCGCTTTGTGTAATAGCTATCGTCACGGGATACATAAGAATCACCCCCTATTATCTGCTGCCGTTGTCCTTGTTATTGTTTATTGCTCTCTACCGCGGCCGTTTCGAAAGCATGCTGCGCGCGCTCCGTAAAAATTTTTCGGTCCTGTTTTTCTGTGTTATCGCGATCTCCATTGCCTTCTGCCAGGCATGGGCTCCTCAGACCCAGTTTGTGATATTTCTCAGCCTTACCCTTGTCTTTCTCACGGCAGTGCTCGTGGGAGAAAATTTCACCGCGCTCAAAGCCAGAAAGTGGGCTCTCCCTCTTTGTTATCTTCTGGTTTTTGATTGTTTGGTTCTCTTTGATCAGGGGGGGCCGGCCATATACTATCACGGCAAACTGCGCGGAAAATTTGATCCGTGGGCTGACATGCAATTCTATGCAGAAAAACACTCCGCTAAAGACGATCTTTTCATCGTGCCGCCCTATCTGAATGATTTCACGACCTATTCGAAGCGGGCTGTCCTGGGTGACTGGGCAGAGGGGTCAACGCTGATCTACCTTGACCGGCAGTTTACCGAAGAGTGGTTTGCCCGCATGGCTGACCTGAATTGCACGCCCTATGAGTCGTTCTATCGTTTTAACATGATAACCACGGAAGCCCTAGAGAAGGCAGCACACAAATACGGAGCACGTTTCGTGATCAGCGAAAAGCCGAAAACTTTCAACTTTGATAAACTATATGAAAACGAGGGGTTTATATTATACCGGCTGCCGTTTTCAGGAAGTGCCCCAATCCGGCGCACCGGAGGACAACCCCCGCAATGCCCCTAACGATGAAGGTCGGGATTTTAGCGGGTGGGCAGGGAACACGGCTAATGAGCGGCGGGGAAGCTCCCCCTAAAGTGCTGTACGAAATCGGCGGCATGCCGATCGTCTGGCA
>Ga0172369_10006759_pt1 | contig 13560 bp, 14 predicted proteins | sample LakKiv25m_FD_114539 | JGI IMG/M metagenome (GOLD analysis project Ga0172369, IMG submission 114539) | Freshwater microbial communities from Kabuno Bay, South-Kivu, Congo - kab_022012_11.25m | ecosystem: Environmental > Aquatic > Freshwater > Lake | place: Democratic Republic of the Congo... | reverse complement strand
GTCCCACGACGCGGCGCGGGAACAGTCCCAGAGTGATCGCCGTGGTGAAGCAGTGGTGATCACTGGTTCATCGTCGGAAGCACAAGACGCATGCGCAAGCCTTCGATTCCGTAGGCTTGCGCAGTTCGGCCTGCAAACCGGATTCTGCGCTGCGCGCCGGCCGACGCCGCGATCAGGCGCCCGGGGTCGGCTGCTCTGGGCTGCCGACGGCTTGCGCAGTGCCCACGCCGCTTACACGAGCCTCCGCTTCCTGCGCGTGAAGCAGGGGCAGCGCGTCGTTCTGCACCACCCCTGAGAAGAAGGCGAACAGCATGAGGGGGGCGCCGGCAGGCAGATCGGTCTTGCGCTTGGCTTCGCCGAGGTAGCTGCGCGGGACGTCGGGCTTCACGCCCATCGACTGAGCCATCTGACGGTCGCTGTAGCCCAGGTACTTGAGGCCGACCGCTTGACGCTCACGAGGCTCAAGCCGGGCGGCGACGTGAGCCTCCACCTCGGTCGCGGGAAACGGCCGATCGGTCGTCCATCCTGCCGGGACGCCCAGCGCAGTCCTCACGGCTCGGTATTCGTCGCGCGCCAGCAGTTGCACACGCTGGTCGCTCACGCGCGCGAGTCTTGCCCAGGCCAGTCCGGTGCGTTCGACCCCGTCCATATAGTTGAGCACGGCGCCGGCCTGGCCTGGGGAGAGCTTGGCCACATCGATCGACTCCGGCGAACCCGCGAGCCGCGAGCCCTGAAGCAGTGCGGTGCGCGCCTGCCTCGTCTCCCGATCGAAGAAGGGCCGGTCGCAGATCATGCGGATCCGGGTGTGGAAGACGAAGACGGTGAGAGGGATCCACCCGATCGCGGCGAGCACCGCCACCGAGGCCCCGGCTCCGACTGCAAGACCCGTCGGCACCGCGATCAGCAGGAGCGCTCCGAGCAGGGATGACTTGAGGTCGGCACGCAGGAGCTGGCCTTCGACGAGGCCCGGGTACTTCGGTACGGCGACTGCGATCATGATGCATCCTGCGAGGAGGAAAGGCTGCAGGTAGCCCTCGGGCACGGGCCAGCCGGCGTAGGCATTGACCAGCAGGGCCAGCGAGCCGCCCAGAAACGCCGCTGTGCCGGCGAACAGCCAGCCGAGCGGTCCGACGAGTGCACTTGAGCTACGCACAAGCGCCTGTCTGGCGCGCAGGAGCACGAGGAGAGCCAGTGCGAGTGTCGCGGCCAGGTACGCCGCGAACAGGAAGTACAGCCGGCCCATGCCGTACGCGGCAGCGTCGCTGCCCACACCGACCGGGGCGCTCCAGTAGTCGAAGAGGAGTGTGTCGGTCCAGCCCAGGACGGCCAGCGCGACGGCCCACGCGTACAGGAACGTGAGGACGAGACGCCGGCGGGGCATACGGCTGCCGGTGAGGGCGAACATCGTGTTGAGCCACAGCACCGGGGCGAAGAAGCTCCACTGAGTGAGCAGGCGGCTCCACAGGACGGCTTCGGCCCTTGTCGTCGACATCCAGAGCAGGGAGGTACCCAGCATGTAGACGGACACACACAGCAGCGCAGCCGCTGCGAGCTTGCTGGCCGTCGATCGCGGCCGGCGGCTCAGAAGATAGAAGCCGAGCCACAGGAACAGCCAGTGGCCGATGAGCGATATCGCGATGCTCAGGCTGGTGCCCGTCAGCATGTCGGCCATGGGGGCTGTCCTCCGGCGGCGCTCCGGATCCGCACGAGACCGGACCCGGATGGCCCCACCGCTGCTCAAGGTTGCCGTCTGTCTATTCTATGTGCGTATGCGGACAGGAGCATCACGACGGCCGGGTTCTTCGATGCGCTCGTGCGACGCTGTGGTGACGCCGGGGCCGGCAGCGGCGGCTATGATGGAGTCATCATGCACGGCTGGAGGGAGGACCGCGTGGACCCAGTGAGGCCGGTCGACGTCGCCGAGGTGACGGCGGCGGTCAAGGACCTCTGCATCACCGCCAACTACGACCTGCCGGTCGATGTGTACGAAGCGCTCGAGGCCGCAGCCGAGACGGAGGAGTCGCCGGTCGGTCGCGAGGTGCTGGCGCAGCTCATCGAGAACGCCGACATCGCCGCCGCCGACCGGGTGCCGATCTGCCAGGACACCGGGCTCGCGGTGGTCTTCGCCGACGTGGGCCAGGACGTGCACCTCGTCGGCGGCGACTTCGAGGAGGCCGTGCACGAGGGCGTGCGCCGGGGCTACATCGACGGCTACCTCCGCAAGTCGGCGGCCGAGGAGCCGGCGCACGCGCGCCGCAACACGACCGACAACACGCCGGCCATCATCCACACGTCGATCGTGCCGGGCGACAGGGTCCGGCTCACGGTGATGCCAAAGGGCGGCGGCGCCGAGAACATGAGCTCGCTCAACATGCTCAAGCCGTCGCAGGGCTGGGCCGGCATGGCCGACGCGGTCGTGGAGACCGTGAGCCGTGCCGGCTCCAACCCGTGCCCGCCGGTGATCATCGGTGTCGGCATCGGCGGCACCATCGACATGGTGACCGTGCTCGCCAAGAAGGCGCTGCTGCGCGACGTCGGCAGCACGCACTCGGACCCGCGTCTCGCGGGGCTGGAGGATGAGCTGCTCGAACGGATCAACGCGCTGGGGATCGGGCCACAGGGCCTGGGCGGCACGGTCACTGCACTGGACGTCTTCATCGAGGAGATGCCCTGTCACATCGCCAGCATGCCCATGGCCGTCAACGTGCAGTGTCACGCGCAACGGCACAAGACCGTGGAACTCTGAGGGAGGGGAGGAACGATGGCTGCGAAGAAGATCACGACCCCCCTCACGGATGAGGTCGTCAGGGATCTGCGCGCCGGCGACGCGGTGGAGATCACCGGCGTCGTCTACCAGGCGCGCGACGCGGCCCACAAGCGGCTCGTCGCGCTCATCGAGGCCGGCGAGGACCTGCCGTTCGAGCTCGCCGGCGCCGTCGTCTACTACATGGGGCCGAGCCCGGCCAAACCGGGCAACGTCATCGGCTCCGCCGGCCCCACGACCAGCGGCCGCATGGACGCCTACGCGCCGCTGCTCATGCGGCACGGCCTGAAGGGCATGATCGGCAAGGGACTGCGCACGGCCGAGGTCAAGCAGGCCATGCAGGACGAGGGCGCCGTGTACCTCGCCGCCACCGGCGGGGCCGGCGCCCTGCTCGCCAAGCGCATCGTCGGCAACGAGGTCATCGCCTACCCCGAGCTCGGCGCCGAGGCCATCGCGCGGCTCGAGGTCGTCGACTTCCCCGCCATCGTCGTGAACGACTGTCACGGCGGCGACCTCTACGAGGAGGGCCGCGCGGAGTACGCGCGCGAGGTCTGAGCGGGGGTCGCCGCGGCGGTTCCGTGTGTTCCCGGCCGCGGCGGGGTGACGAGGGATCATCGTCACCCCGCCGCGGCCTTCGTCATCCTTTCGTCGTCCGTCAGTGGGGGCGAGACTCCTGCGGCAAGCATCGGTCCAGGACCGAGGAGTCGTTCAAGCCGTGACGTCGCACGTGAGAGCGAGGGATGTTGCAATGTGCAACCACACGGGGTACTTTCCTTGTGAGGAAAGGACCGGACAGATGGCTATTCTGCACGTCCGCAACGTACCGCCCGAACTCTACGAACGCCTCAAGCAGTTGGCAGCCGAGCAGCACCGCTCGCTGTCGGCGGAAGTCATCGGGATCTTGGAAGAGGGAGTTGCGGCGCGCGACCGTGCGGCGTTGATGGAGGACGTCCTGGAGAGCCTCGCGGCCATCCGCAAGCGGGTAGGCCCCGTACCTCGGGGGTACGCCGCGGACCTGATCAGGGAGTCCCGCGGTGACATCGTCGATCCTTGACGGACCGCTCGTACTCGACGCGAGCGCAGTGCTCGCGCTCGCTCTGGAAGAGCCGGCGGGGCAGCGGGCAGCGGATGTCCTCCTCGACGTGGCGAACGCCCCCGTGCGGCTGTTGGCGCCCGACCTCTTCGACGTGGAGTGCGCGAGCGGGCTGGTCAAGGCGGTCCGCCGCGGCAGGATGGAGGTTGATGCGGCCAGGACCGCGTTGGCCGATCTGCTGCGGCTTCCCGCGGAGCGGGTGTCCCTTCCGGGGATGCATCTGGAGGCGCTTGACCTCGCGCTGGCGTTCGGGATCTCCGCCCACGATGCGGAATACGTCGCCCTCGCCGCCCTGGTGCCCGCGACGCTCTTGACGGCTGATGCGCGGCTTGCGCGAGCGCTCGCGGGGTCCGACCACAAGGTCCTGCTGCTCGAGGAGACGATCGAGGGGTGAGTCGGCGCCCGCCAGGCGTGACCCGCTGACCACCGGGAGCGTGGCCCGGCACGCCGGTCAAAGCTGCTTGCCGGTCTCCTGCTGCAGCCAATCCCGGACCATCTCGGCGAGGACGGCGAAGGTCGCGTCGAGGTCGACGGAGTCCGGGTCGGTCGCGACCTGCAGAGAGAGGCCGTCGATGGTCGCGACGATCAGGCTGGCCAGGGAGTGCAGGCGCGCAGGGTCCGCCCGGACGGACGACGCGCCGGCCGGCGGGCCGTGCGGCGCAGCGGATGAAGCGTGGGCGGACGAGGCGTCGTCGAGCGCCGCGAGTTCCAGCCAGCCGCGGCGGGCAAGGTCGTAGTCGAAGGCGAACTTGGCGCGCAGGACCGGGTCGCGGACGCCGTGGGCCAGGGCCTCGGTGAGGCCCACGCCGGCGTCGGCGGTCGCGATCAGGCGGCCGAGGCCGCGCACGCACGCCTCCAGGCGCGCGGCCGGCGGCTCGATGTCCTTGACCTCAGCCACGAGCTTCTCCCACTCCTCCGCCTCGAGGCGGCTGAAGATGGCGTGCAGCAGGCCGGCCTTGCTCACGAACAGCCGTCTCACGGTGGGCGGGCTGACGTTGGCTTCGTGGGCAACGCGCTCGATGGTCACTGCCTCGTACCCATCGTCGACGAGCACGCGACGGCCGGCCTCGACGACGTGGATGGCCGTCGGCGACAGCCCTTCGATCCACTCGTCGAGCGGGCCCTGCGGGTCGGCTCCGGCGCGGGGACGACCGCGGCGCCGCGGGTTGTCGCCGGGCGCGCTCACAGCTCTGCGTCCGATTCGCCGGCCGGGCGCGAATTCATGTTCTTGACAGATGCGGTAGCCGCCATAGCGTGCTGATTGTACTGCCCGGCGGCGCGCTCTTGGGGTGTGGCCGCGCCGCCCGAACAGGGGGAGAACATGAATCGCACAGCATTCCGTCCGAGGCCGCGACTCGCGCTCGTGGCGCTGACCGCGCTGCTGGCTTGCGGTCTGGCCTTCGGTGCGGTGGCCGCCGTCGCCGACGACCCGGCGTCCCCGGCCGCCTCACCTGCCGCCGCGACCGTGCTGCACGTCGGCTGGACCGCCGAGCCGGACAACCTCAATCCGATGATCGGGTACGAGACCTCGGCGCTCGAGATCTTCCACCTCAACTACGACTACCTCGTGGGGTTCAAGGCGAGCGACCTGCAGCCCAGTCCGGAGCTCGCGGTCAGCTGGACGACATCACCGGACGGCAAGGTCTGGACCTTCAAGCTCCGCGATGGCGTCAAGTGGCAGGACGGTGAGCCGTTCACCGCCGACGACGTGGTGTTCACCTTCCGCACCATCATCGAGGACGAGGTGAGCAACTACGTCGGCTACACCGAGTTCATCGAGACGGTCGAGGCGATCGACCCGTCCACGGTGGAGTTCACCTGCAGCAAGCCCAAGACGAACATGCTCGGGATGCCGATCCCGATCGTGCCCGAGCACATCTGGAGCAAGCTGAGCGCCGCGCAGATCACCAACACGTTCGCCAACGATCCGCCGATGATCGGCACCGGCCCCTATCAGGTCGTCGAGTGGAAGCGCGGCGAGTACGTGCGCGCCGTGGCCAACAAGAGCTACTGGCGCGGCGCGCCCAAGGCCGACGAGGTCATCTGGAGCCTGTACAAGAACCAGGACACCATGGCCGCCGACCTCAAGTCCGGCGCCATCCAGGTGGCGTGGGACATTCCGCAGGCGCAGTTCGGGCCGCTCGACGACGACACGAACCTCGCGGCCATCGGCGGCGTCCTCAACGGGTTCAACCACATGGGCTTCAACTGCTACGACGACAAGGCGTCGCTGGGGAACCCGGTGCTGCGCGACGCCGCCTTCCGCCGGGCGCTCAACTGGGCGATCGACAAGCGGAAGATCGTGGAGATCGGGTACTTCGGCCACGCCCAGCCGGCCACCACGATCATCCGCTCCGGCTACTACAAGCCGCCGCTCGACTACCATTGGGCACCGGCCGAGGGTGAACTGTACGCCTTCGACCCGGCGAAGTGCGAGGCGGAGCTCGACGCGGCGGGCTACGTCGACGGCGACGGCGACGGCGTGCGCGAGGACGAGTCCGGCAAGCCCATCGAGCTCCGCCTCTTCGCTCGCAGCCAGTCGGCGACCGACCAGCGTGTGGGTAAGCTCCTCGCCGGCTGGCTTGAGGACGTCGGTCTGGAGATCGACCTGCAAGTGATCGACGAAGGCGCCCTCACCGACAAGTTCTACAACTTCCAGGGCGACACCTTCGCGCCCGACTACGACCTCTTCCTCTGGTACTGGTACAGCGACCCGGATCCCAACTTCATCCTCTCCGTGCTGACGACGGGCCAGATCGGCTGGTGGAGCGACACGCAGTGGAGCGACGAGGAGTACGACGGGCTCTATGCGGAGCAGCAGACGACCATGGACCCCGAGGTGCGCAAGGACCTCATCTGGAAGATGCAGCAGATCGCCTACGAGCAGAGCCCGTACATCACGCTGACGTATCCGGAGTGGCTCGAGGCCTATGACGATGGGCGGTGGGCGGGGTGGGTCAAGACGCCCGCGGGTGACGGCCCCGTCATCTACACCCAGTACAACATCGACAGCTACCTGTTCGCGGAGCCGAAGCCTGCGGTGCAGGATGCGGCGAGCGGGGGCGGCTCCACCGGGCTGATCGTCGCCGTGATCGTCGCCGCGGTGGTCGTGGCGGTCGTCGCCGTGATCGTCGTCCGCCGGCGCGGTCGCGCCGTCGAGGAATGAGGTGATGAGGTGCGCACGCTGAGCTGGCAGGAGGTGGACGACGTCCTGGTCGGCGCGACCGTGCTGGGATGCGGCGGCGGCGGCGACTGCGAGGAGGGCCGCGAGCTGATGCGGCGCGCGCATGACGCCGGGCGCGCCGTGACGCTCGCGTCGCCGGACGAGGTGGACGCCGACGCCGTGATCTGCTGCCCTTACGGCGTCGGCGGCCTGACGGCCGGCGACGCCGCGGCGTACGAGGGGCTTGAGTTCGTCGAGGAGTACCCCGGCGTGCTCGCCGTCCGCGCGTTGGGCGAGCACTTGGGCACGTCGTTCGGGGCGCTCATCTCGGGTGAACTGGGCGGCTGGAGCATCGCCGACGCGTTCTTCCCCGCAGCCATGCTGGGCGTCCCGGTGGTCGACGCCGACCCCGTCGGACGGGCCGTCCCGGAGATCGAGAACTCCCTGTTCAACGTGCGCGGTCTCCCCATCGCGCCTCAGGCCGTCACCAACGAGGTCGGCGACACCATCATCATCGCCAAGGTCGCCGACGACGCTCGCGCCGAGGCGCTCGTGCGTGCGCTGGCGGTGGCCAGCCGCAATGTGGTGTGGGTGGCGGACCACGCGCTGCCGTGGCGGGAGGTGCGGCCGGCGGTGATCGAGGGCGCGGTGAGCCTCGCCGGGCGTGTGGGCGAGGCGCTGCGCTGCGCGCGCGAGGGGGGCGAGGATGCGGCCGCGGCGGTCGCGGCCGCCGCCGGCGGCCGCGTGGTCTTCCGCGGCCGCGTCCGCGTCTACGAATGGGAGGAGCGGGACGGCTTCACCTGGGGCGAGCTCGAGCTCGGCGGCGTGGGCGATGACGCAGGCGCATCCTGCCGTGTCTGGTCCAAGAACGAGAACCTGCTCGCGTGGCGCGACGGCGAACCTCTCGTCACGACACCCGACCTCTGCTGCTGCATCTCCGCACAGACCGGGGAGCCGGTCACCAATCCACACCTCGAGCTGGGTGACCTGGTGGACCTGATCGGAGTGCCGGCCGTGGCGCAGTGGAGGACCCCGGCCGGTCTGGCGACGCTCGGGCCGCGGCACTTCGGGTTCGATCTGGACTACCTGCCGCTCGAGAGCCGGCCGTCGGCGAAGCCCCGGACGGACTGATTCCGGCGCCGTCCGTCCTGCGCCACGGCCGCGACCGCTGTGGCGCCGGGCGGGCTCCGTCCGGCAGACGCCCGCGAAGCGATGGCGTGCGGGCGCGATGCCGTCCCCTGACGGGTACAATCCCCCGATGGAGGGAACGTCATGACCGCTTGGGTCATCGCCGTCGGATACATGCTGGGGCTTGGGTCCATAGCGGGCATCCGGCCATCTCTCACGCTCGCCGTCATCGGCGTCGTCACGTACTTCGAATGGGGAGTCTCCACCAACTCGGCCTTCTCGTTCCTGAGCTACTGGCTGGTGATCGGTGTCTTCGTGGTGCTGGCGATCCTCGAGTCGACCTTCGACAAGATCGCCAAGCTCGACCGGCTGCAGGACCGGCTGATCATGCCGTACCGTCTGATCATCGGCGGCGTCGCCGGAGCAGCCACGATCTCGCTCGGCTGGAAGGGCATCGTGATCGGGGCCGTGCTGGGCGCGTTCGCGGCGTGGTTCGCGCAGTACACGAAGCATCTGACGCGGCCGAAGAGCGTGCCGAGCGACGCGGTGGTCGCGCTGATCAGCGCCGGCGAGGACCTCGGCGCCTTTCTCGGCAGCGTGCTGGTGCTGGCGGTCCCGTACTTCGGGTACGCCTGCGTGGGCGTGGCCGGTGTCGTGTACTGGCGTGTGCGCGGCCGGCGGCGCTCGAAGTACCGCAAGATGCGCCGGACCGCGCGGCGCGCCGGGCTGGGGCCGCCTCCGGCGGGTCACGACGACGCGGCCGCAGGGCCCGGGGAGGATCGTCCGGGCCGGGAGGCGTAGCCGGGTCGGACCATTCGGACGGGTCGGCAGAGACGCCAAAGCTTGGCCGGGAGAGAGATCATGAGCGGCGATGCTTCGGATTTCGGGGTGCGGCGCCTTCGCATGGTGGAGGAGCAGCTGGTGCGGCGTGGTCTTCGCGACGAGGAGGTGCTCGCGGCGATGCGGTCGGTGCCGCGCCATCTCTTCGTTCCCGACGACCTTGCCGGTGACGCGTACTTGGACACCCCGCTGCCGATCGGACTCGGCCAGACGATCTCGCAGCCCTACATGGTCGCCCTCATGACGTCGCTTCTCGGCATCGACGTGCGCAGCCGGGTCCTCGAGGTCGGCTCGGGGAGCGGCTACCAGACGGCGGTGCTCGCGGAGGTGGCGGGCGAGGTCTGTGCGCTCGAACGGCTCGCCCCGCTCGCCGAGCGCGCTCGCGCTGTGCTCGGCCGTCTCGCCTACGAGAACGTGCGCCTCGCCATCGGTGACGGCGCCCGCGGCTGGCACGAGCTGGCGCCGTTCGGCGGTATCCTCGTGGCGGCCGCCGCCGACGAGGCGCCGCCGGAACTGCTCGGGCAGCTGGCCGACGGCGGCCGGCTGGTGATCCCCCTGGGCAGGTCCCGTGGAGACCAGGTGCTGACCGTCATCGAGCGCGACGGCGCTGAGTTCCTCAAGCGTCGAGACACGCTCTGTCGGTTCGTGCCCCTGGTGCGGGATCCGGTGTCCGGCGAGCGCCACGGCGCTGATGCGCTCGCCCGCGAGCGACCCGGCGACCGGGAGGAGGCGAGGGTGAAAGCGGTGGACGTGCGGGTGAGCGGGACCGTGCAGGGCGTGTACTATCGGGCCAGCGCGCGCCGTGAAGGCGCGCTCCTCGGGCTGCGTGGCTGGGTCCGAAACGTCAGCGACGGCTCCGTCGCTCTGCATCTGGAGGGCGACCCGGCGGTCGTCGAGGCGATGCTGGAGTGGTGCCGCAGTGGGCCGCCGGCGGCGCGCGTCTCTCGTCTCGAGGTGAGCGATGCGCCGTCCGACGAGTCACTCGAAGGGTTCGAGGTGAGGTAGATGCAGGGTCGCGACGAGAGCACGGGTCCCGGACTGGTGACGCTCGACGACGTGCGCCGCGACCACGAGGTCCAGGTCTTCATCCGGAAGGCCAACGAGAACCTCGGGGTGCTCGGATACACGGAGCACGGACCGCGGCACTGCGGCATCGTCGCAGGGATCGCCCAGGATGTCCTGCTGCGGCTCGGCTACCCGCCGCGCACCGCGGAGCTCGCCGCGATCGCCGGCTATCTCCACGACGTCGGCAACGGCATCAACCGGCTGGACCACGGCATCGCGGCCGCGCTGCTGAGTCAGCACGTGCTCGAGCGTCTCGGCATGAGCGCGGACGAGTACTCCGAGGTCATGTGCGCGATCGGCAACCACGAAGAGGAGTACGGTGAGGCGGTGAGCGCTCTCGCGGCGGCCGTGATCCTGGGCGACAAGAGCGATGTCCATCGCAGCCGGGTGCGGGAGATCGACCCCGACACGGACGACATCCACGACCGCGTCAACATGGCGACCACGCGGTCGTTCCTCGCCATCGACGGCGAGAAGCGCACGATAACACTCGAGCTCGACATCGACACGGAGATCATCCAGGTCATGCAGTACTTCGAGATCTTCCTCGACCGGATGGTGATGTGCAGGCGGGCGGCCGAGTTCCTGGGTTGCCGGTTCGGGATCGTGATCAACGGGACGCGCCTGCTGTAGAGGCGCGGCAGGACAGCGTGCGCCCCTTGAGGGCCCTGCGAGAGAGCGGAGGTTCCACGTGGGCAGAGTCGAGAGGAACGCGGCAAGAGCCGCATCAAGGACCGCGGGCACGAGGTGGCGCGGCGGGTTCCTGTTCGGGGCCGCGGCCGGCATCGTCGCCGGCGTGCTGCTGGCGCCGAAGAGCGGCAGGGAGACCAGGGAGCAGCTCTTCGGCGCGGACGGCATCGGCGGCCAGGTGGACCGCATCCGGGGAGCGATCGGCGCCGGCAAGGACTCCGCTGCGGACCAGAACGAGGCGCTGAGGCGCAAGATCGAGGAGACGCGGGAGCGCCTCCGCAGGCAGATGGACGAGGGCGGCGAGGACGTGCCGGGCGGCGCGCCGGCCGAGTGATCTGAGCGGTCGCACCGGCACCGCGCTGGGAGCCGGCGCCGCGGCCGGCGCCGCTCTCGGCCTCGTGTATCTGCTGCACGAGGCCCAGTGGGTGCGCCGCGTCGACCGGCGCCTGACGGCGCCGGACGCCGATCCGGCGCTCGACGGTCTCGTCGTCGTGCACCTCTCGGACTTCCACGCGGGCTTCGCTCCCAGTCTCAATTTGCGCGCCATGCGCAAGGCCGTCGACCTGACGCTGGCAGCGGCCCCGGATCTGGTGCTCATCACCGGCGACTTCGTCGGCGGCCCGTTCGGCGCCGCCGGGTCCTGTCGGCAGTTGCGGCGCCTCTCGGCGCCGCTCGGGGTGTTCGCCGTGCTGGGCAATCACGACCACGGCGACAGCAAGGCCCCGTTCGTGAGGCCTGCGGACCCCAGGGTTCTGACGGACTGCGGCGTGCGGCTGCTCACCAACGAGACGGCGAGCGTCGAGTACCGGGGCGCGACCGTCCAGATCGGCGGCGTCGACGACACCGACGGCGGCCACGACGACCTGCCGGCGGTGCTCGCGACGCTCGACCGCCGGCCGGGAGTCCTGCGTCTGCTGCTGAGTCATCACGCCGAGGTCGTGCGGCAGACGGCTCCCGGGGACTTCCATCTGACGCTTGCCGGCGACACGCACGGCGGCCAGATCTGCCTGCCGCTGCCCGGTCGCCGCATCCTCCTGAGCGACCTCGGGGCGGAGTTCGCCGAGGGCGCCTACGACGTCGGCGGCCGCGCTCTCTACGTGACGCGCGGCGTCGGCACCAGCATGCTTCCGTTCCGGGCGTTCTGCCGGCCTGAGGTCGTGGTCTTCCGCGTGGACGCCGGCGGATGAAGCCGTACGGGCGGTCGCCGGTCCGCGGCGCCTCGCTGGTCGTGGTCGTTCTGGTCGTGCTGCTCGCCGCCGGACTCGTGGCCGGCTGCGGCGGCGATGCGGACCCCTTCAGCGGCCTCTACTGGGAGCCGTCGACCGGCCGCCGCATCGAGATCCGCAGAGAAGGCGACGCCTACCGGTTCTACTACGGCGCCGGCAAGCGGCCGTACCAGGCCGTCCGGGCCGACGACGAGCTGCGTGTCGTCGCGCCGATGGGCGGCGAGATCGTGATCCGGCCGGCCGAAGAGGACGGGGTCCTCGAGCTGGTGACCGGCGGGACGACGTCATTGCTCAAGCCGTTGCCGCAGCATCAGTGAGGGGGCGGCGGCCGCCCGGCGGCGCGGCACGGCGACCGGGGTGGCGTCTCCGGCTCAGCCGCCGCGGCGAAGGAGCCTGACGAGCGGCGGCGAGACGTTGTCGATCGCCGCCGTGGGGCAGACCTCGGTACAGGCGAAGCAGCGCACGCAGAGGCGGTCGTCGTAGAGGGGCAGCGGATCCATGGCGATCGCCGACGCTCCGCAGATCTCGGCGCAGTCTCCGCAGCGGATGCAGGCGTCCGGGTCGACCAGCCTCGGGCGTGCCGTGATCAGGTTGCGCGCCGCACGGTGGAGTGATGGAGGGAGCAGCCCCTGGATGTCGCGACGCACCGGCGTGAAGCCGTGGTCGGGCTCGATGGGGTCGCCGGCGGTCCGGTATGGGTGGTCGAGGTCGAGCAGCCCGCGTCGCGCGGAGGCGGCCACCGTGTACACGGAACGGCGCTCGTGAGCGGTGCGGTCGGCGAGCGCCGCGTCCAGAGCGACCGCGTCCCGGGCGGCGAACAGCGATCCGAGCTCGCGCGGCGTCCCGCTCCCCGGGCCCTGGCCCTCCATGGCGACGATCCCGTCGATGATCGTGAACCGCGGCCGCAGCGCGAGGTGCAGGTCGAGAAGCATGTCGGCGAAGTCCTCGCGGCGCGGCGCCCGGACGTGCAGGTGGGCCTTGGCGAGCCCGGGGACACAGCCGAACGTGAGCTTCACGCCGCCGGTGAGGCGCATGAGCTGATGGGTCTTGAGGACGCCGACCTGGACGATGGCGTCGGCGTCGATGAACGCGCGGCCGACGGGGAAGCGCCGGTAGAGCCGGCCGTCCGGTGCGTCGAGGCTGACGACGTCGTCCTCGACGTCGACGATCGGCACGGATTCCGCGGCGCAGGCGTCGGCGAGGCCGCTGAGCTTGTAGGCGCGCGCCACCTTGGCCGGGCCGTTGCGGCCGCCGGGGCTGTCGGCGACGAAGGGCTCCGCCCCCGCCGCCTTGAGCGCCCGCAGGACGCCGGTGAGGGTCTCCGGGTGAGTCGTGACGGCCTTCTCGGGTGTGGCGGTGCGCAGCAGGTTGATCTTGACGGCGACGCGCTCACCGGGGCGGACGATCCCGGCCCAGCCGCCGAAAGGCTCGACGAGGCGTTCGAGTGTGGCGGCCAGGCCGGGACCGTGCTCCGCCCGGATGTGCGAGACGAGGGAGGGGCCGGCGGTCTTCGGAGCGCCGGCCGCCACAGCGTCGCCGGGCGCGCCGCTCACGGCTGCGGCTTCTGCGCCACGATCACGTGATGGTAGAG
>Ga0172369_10006757_pt1 | contig 13564 bp, 11 predicted proteins | sample LakKiv25m_FD_114539 | JGI IMG/M metagenome (GOLD analysis project Ga0172369, IMG submission 114539) | Freshwater microbial communities from Kabuno Bay, South-Kivu, Congo - kab_022012_11.25m | ecosystem: Environmental > Aquatic > Freshwater > Lake | place: Democratic Republic of the Congo... | reverse complement strand
CGGAGAGGCTGGGATTCGAACCCAGGGACCCAGTTGCCCAGGTCAACTCATTAGCAGTGAGTTGCTTTCGACCACTCAGCCACCTCTCCAATAGTTATGGATTTTTTCTTTTTTTTCTGAAGAAATCCTTCAACAAAGAACTACACTCAGTTTCGAAAATTCCCCTGGTTACTTTCATGTGGTGATTTAATTTCTTATGGTTTGCGATATCAATAACCGAACCGCAGGCTCCGGTTTTAGGATCATTTGCGCCGAAACATAAATTCTTTATGCGCGCCAGAACCATCGCTCCTGCGCACATACTGCATGGTTCAATTGTAACATATAGGCTGGCCTCGTTCAACCACTTTGCCCCCAGATAATTTGCCGCGCTGGTAATTGCAATTATTTCAGCATGAGCCGTAGGATCCTTAAGGCGCTCAACCTGATTATGTCCGCGAGCGATAATTCTACCCTCATGGACAATTACCGCGCCTACAGGCACTTCATCTTCCTCTAATGCCTTTTGCGCTTCCCTTAGGGCCTCCAACATATAAAACTTTTCTACTTTTTCCATATTAATTGCGCCCAGCTGGGGTCGAACCAGCAACAACCAGCTCCGTAGGCTGGTGCTCTATCCAGTTGAGCTATGGGCGCAAAGGTTGTAACTATCTATATTATCAACAGTTATATCAACACTCACTTACTGCTCCCTTGTAGCATACAAATCAACAACAGAGATGCTATCTAAGAAGCGGAAGTTAATAATACCAGATTTCCTGTAAGCTGTAAAGAAAGAAGTTGGCCAAAATGCAAAGTTCATAGACATGGGTAACGCTTTTAAACTCTTATTTTGTTATAATAAGAGGCGCCAAACCTAATAAAGGAGGTTACCCATGCCCAAATATTATTTAGAACGGCTAATCCGGATGCGCTTAGCCTGAATGTTTATGCATGAACAAATAGGCAATACCTGGCTTACCTGCAGACACTTCGGTATATCAACTAAAACATTCTATAAGTGGCGTAAGTACTATCTGGATTCAAGTAAAAAACCCCAAAGCCTAAGCGATAGATAGCGCAGGCCGATGCATTCACCTAATATAACCAAAAAATAAATAATACTGTTGATAAGACAATTATGAAAAAAGGCTAAATTCGGGCCTGGCAGAGTAAAATTCTACTTAGTTAAAGACTGCTCTATTAATATCCCCCGCTCATTATCTATGCTATCTTTAAAAAGGAAAAACTGATTAAGAAAGGCCACCGGTTTAAGAAAAACCTGTTAATGTATACCAGCCTAACCCGGGAGATAACATACAGGTTGATACCAGGATTATCGGAAGCCATTCTCTAAGAAAAGCGATGCAATATTCGGTTATTAATGATACAACCCGGATTAAGCTTGCCAGGATATATTCTGAACGGTTAAATCATTATTCCGTAGAATTCCTTGATTATATCAGGAATAAGTCCCCATTCAGGATAAAGAGGATATCTACCGATGATGAGATGTTCAATAACCACAGGCCGCATATGGGCTTGAAAGGGTTAACGTCGTTGCAAAAACTACAGAGTTATGCTAAATACAGGAGCATTACCTACGTCTATGGTTAATACATTTAGAAATAAACCCACGCAGTTTTAATCGATTTTCCAAATAAGATGTTTATACTGATCAAGCATTCGGTACGTATTAAATTGCGAGGCGGCGCAAATACATTCAATCATCATATCTATCCATGCGGAAGAAATATCTGCTTTATTGCGCTGATTAGTTTTATAATACAGGCGTACCAGCCCGCTTAACGTACTATACAGCTCTTCGGAATCTTCATTCATATGCAAATCAAATTCATTGCCTACGCTGCCTTCGCTATTCTTATATCCAAAAAACGCTCCGATCGGCCGGTCTGTCGCCTCCGCCACCCAGCCATCAACCGTACTCATCTGCAAAACCCCGTTTAAAATCGCTTTCATCCCGCTTGTCCCGGAAGCCTCAAAAGGCGGCAAGGGATTATTCAGCCAGACATCAACGCTGGAGGTAAGCAGCTTACCCAGGGATATATCATAATTTTCCAGGACAATAATCTTCAGCTTGTTATAATCTTCATTTAATCTATCTACTTTATCCAGCATTTCATTGATATAAGTGAAACCTAAGTTGTCATTAGGATGCGCCTTACCGGCCAAAATAATCTGCAAGGGCCCGATTTCTTCCGCGATACGCACTAATCTGGAAATGTCATGCAAGATAAGGCTCGGCCTTTTATACGCGGCTACCCTTCTTGCCCAGCAAATCGTAAAGATATCTTTATCCAGTTTCCATTTATCCAGAATTTTACATAAATCAGCTTTATTAGATTGATGCGCCTGCCATAACCTGCCGCGGAAATCAGAATCTCCTTTGAGCCCTGCTGCTTTTAATAAAATCATGGGGTTACTTTTGAAATCAGGAAAGGTTGCGGGAAACTGTTCAAAAAGCTCTTTAAATTTCTGCGATATCCAGGTATAAGGATGCACGCCATTGGTTACATACTGTATCTGATCCTTGTATTTGGGAAACTGGATATGCATTACTTTCTGGTGATTATGCGAAACTGCGTTAGTCGCCGAGGAGATATTCATGGAAAGTAATGTGAGATTAACTACGCCCGGGCGCTCCTTGCCAAATCTTTCAATAATATCAGTGTCTTCTTTTTTGAGTACCCTGCTTAAATCATCCAGAGAGAACCTGTCGTGCCCGGCTTCCACGGGAGTATGGCAGGTATAAACAAATTTACCCTTAAGCTTATCCACTTCATCATTTGCCAATCCTCTGGCTTTGGCAACAAAAGCAAACACCGCATGGCCTTCGTTAAGATGATACGTATTAATATTATACCCTAACTCATTTAAAGCGCTTATTCCGCCAAAACCAAGTATTACCCTCTGCAATAACTTTAATAATACATTATCACTACGATAAAGTTGATCGGTTAAATTCTTGGCTTGCGCGCTGTTAGGCTCGATATTTGAATCTAATAATATCAACGGCACAACGGCATTGTGCTTATAGCTATAGACATAATATTTCCAAAGCCTGAGATAGACATCTTCCTGCTTTAGCGAAATCTTAATTCTGTTTTTTAAGGGGATTAAACCGGGATAAGTATACGGATCCCAGCGCATCTTCTCCGGGGCCTGGCCATACTTAAACCAAAACTTCTGCCTGAAATAACCGGAGTTCCAAAGTATACCTATGCCCGTAGCCGGAAGTTTATAGTCAGCCATGGTCTTTACCGTATCCCCGGCTAAAACACCCAGGCCGCCGCTGTAGATAGGCAAATCTATGATATTATCGGAGTGGAGAACAAAGAAATAATCCGCTACCCGGAAATTGGAAAAAACTGCATTCTCCGGGAGCCTGTTACTGGCGTTTAATGGAAGCTGGCTGGAGAATTTATTATAACAACTGGTAGCCAGGCCATATTCCATGGAGAAATAGGCTATGCCTTTCTCCCTGCTTGAACGCATACGCTTTTCCGCCTCGACAATGCTCTCCAGGGGCATGCCAAAGTAACCGTCATCTTTTATATCTTTAGCATAATGGCCGTCATAATCATCTATCTGTACAAGAGAATAAAATTCATCAATAAGATTTTTCTTTGTCATAAGCTTTCCTACTTCCACCTGAAGTGTAAATAAATCCTTCCCCAGCCCTTATCGGTCTTTTCTAACCTTGAATAAAGCTGGCGGATTTCTTTTTTATTTAAAAAATTAAGGATTCGTTTTTTAACGCTATCCGCGGCCGTTCCATAAGCAATCTCAACTATGCTGGCCTTACCATCCACTGCCCTCTGGATGATAGCGGCCATTTTTTCTTCCATATCCGGAACCACCGGAAAAAGATTAAGTTTTAACTTCATTTCTTATGCCTGGCCACGCCTTCCCTTCTTGAGCGAGGCTGCTGCGAACTGCTGCTGCTTTTTCGCCAGGGTTTGGCCCCGCTTTCAGCTTTCTTCCATGGCTTTGATTCACCCCGATGCTTTTCCCAAGGCTTAAATCCACCCTCAGCTTTCTTCCATGGCGTTGACTGGCTACCCTCGGTTTTCTCCCAAGGTTTAAGTTCACCTTGAGGCTTCCGGGAAGCACCGGCCCATCTCGGTTTCTTGCGCCAACGCATAGGGTTAGGTTTATATTTACGCTCAGGAACAGGATCAGTAATCCCAACGGCTATACGTTTTTTAACATAGCTGATTGAACGCCTGCCCTCCCTGTATTTTCCGGTTCTCTTGAAAGAAGGACCCTGCCGGATATCAGCCGCAGCTTCAGGCTGCAGGCTGTCTTTTTTCTCGGCACGCTCGCTTCCTGGTTTCTTAGGCAAAGCAACCACAACATTGACCGGCCTGCCCAATATTTCTTTACCATCTAAAGCGGCTATCGCCGATAACGCCTCCTGCTCATCCGGCATCTCAACGAACCCGAATCCCCGGGATTTTTTTCCTTTTTTCTCCATCACAATTGCTACGTTAGCAACCGCGCCAAAATCAGCAAAGGCCTTATAGACATCATCCTCTTTGGCGGCAAATGATAAATTACCCACGAATATATTCATTTAAGCTCCTGTTTTATTTTAATCACGGAAAATTTAATCTGGCATTACCATATCATAAGTCCTTATTCATCTCAAGCTTTTTAAACCCTTTCCACTTTGGATATTTAATTTTATCAAATAGATAAACGAAAGCAGGTATTGCTTTATTCCTGCCTTACTGCCTCCTTTTTTACGCTCAGCAAATATATAAGGCGCTTCTGCCACTTTTCTATAAGCCCCTTTTGCCAATACCTCAAGGAGGATTTTATACCCCATAGGAGTCAAGACTTTATTTTTTATAACCTCTTTACGTAAAATAAAGAAACCCGACATGGGATCGCTTACCCGCGCAAGTAATTTCGGAAGGAGGAGGGTACTGATAAGAGTGCCCGACCATGAAACAAACCTTCTCCAGGCGCTCCGCCGGCAGGCCATAGCGCCTTTTATATTACGGCTGGCAATCACAATATCAATTGAATCGTCTTCGTTTAGTTTATTTAATAAAAGGGGTATTGTTTCGGGAGGCTGCTGTAAATCACCGTCCATCACGCCTAAGATATCCCCTTCGGCGTTTTTCCATCCCGCGATGACCGCTGTTGCCAAACCTTTTTCACCGCAGCGGCGGATTACTCTTATCCTTTGATCTTTTTCAGAGATTCCCTGAACAATCTTCCAGGTCTGATCAGGGCTATTATCATCAACTATAATAATTTCAAAATCGATGTTGTTTTTAGATAATACATCCACCACCAGGCTGCATAAATCTTCTATATTAGCTGCTTCGTTATAGGTAGGAACAACCAAAGAAAATCCCTGATTGCGTTTATTCATACCTTAATGCCTCGATAGGATCGAGCTGAGAAGCCTTCCTAGCTGGCCAGAGCCCGAATACTACCCCTACTATCAGGGAAAAAGCTGTGGCGAGAATTACCGAAGATAAGGAAACTTTTACCGACCATTTTGCCACCATAGTTATTACTGCAGCTGAACCGCTGCCAAGCGCGACTCCGGCCAATCCTCCGATGAGCGACATCAATACAGCTTCAATAAGGAACTGTGTCATAATATCTTTATTATTCGCTCCGATAGCCTTACGCAGGCCGATTTCGCGCGTTCGCTCGGTTACGGAAACAAGCATAATATTCATAATGCCTATGCCGCCGACTAAAAGCGAAATAGCCGCAATCGCCCCAAGTAATAATGACATTGTCTTGGTGGTAGATGTGAGCGTATTCTTGATATCCGACATATTGAAGATCTGAAATGAATCTTTTTGATCGCTGGTAATCAAACGATGCTGTTTTATAATAAGGTCGGTCACTGCTTCCTGCGCTGCCTCGGTTAACTCAGCGCTTTTAGCTTCCACATAAATATAATCAATATACTCTTTTCCTAAAACCCTGTACATCGCGGTAGTTACCGGAATCACGATAGTATCATCCTGGTCACGAAAACCACCAGCGCCCTTAGCAGGCAAAATCCCGATGACCTTAAAATTTACCAAGTTTATCTTGATGGTTTCGCCTATAGGATTATCCTCTCCAAAAGCCTCCTTCACAACAGTAGTGCCAAGCAAAACCACCTTATTTCTCATTCTTACTTCTTCTTCAGTAAAAAACCTGCCGATTGTCGGAACAGCTGAACGCAATTCCGCATAATCTACATCAACACCCTCAACCTGGGTATTCCAGTTCTTATTACCATAAACTATTTGCACCCTATCTGATACCGAGGGGCTCACCCTATCTACATATTCATTCAGTTTCTTAATAGCCGCGACATCCTGAAAAGTAAAACGCGTGGTTACTCCCGTCTGTAAGGATACACCCCCGATCTGTGGGCTCCGGGCCTGACAATAAGAAGATTGGAACCAAGTGACGCTAACTGTTTTTCAATTGATTCTTTTGCTCCCTGGCCGATTGCAAGCATAGCAATAACCGCAGCAACACCAATAAGTATTCCTAAAATAGATAAAAACGCGCGCATTTTATGCGATAGCATAGCAGAAACTGCCTGACGCAAATAATCCAGGAATTCTATCCCGCCCTTTTTAACCTTACCGGTTTCTGATAAAATATTCTTTATTAAATTTTCAGGAATACTGACGGCAGCAGTTTTTGGCTCTGCGCTAGTCACCTTATCAGAAATTACCTGGCCGTCGCGCATCTGGATGACCCTTCTGGCCTGAGAAGCGATTTCACTCTCATGGGTAACAACAATTACTGTTTTCCCGTCCCGATTGAGTTTTTTTAATATGGCCATTATTTCTTCTTTGCTCTTTGAATCAAGGTTTCCAGTCGGTTCATCCGCAAAGATGATTGGCGGATCATTAACTAAAGACCTGGCTATGGCAACCCTCTGCTGCTGGCCGCCGGACATTTCATTTGGCCGATGAGACATCCTGTCTTTTAAACCCACCTCTGCAATTTTCTCAACCGCCTTCTCTCTCATATGCCGTTTTCCGGCATAAATTAAAGGAAGTTCGGCATTTTCTAAAGCTGTCATCCTAGGCAGTAAATGAAATTGCTGGAAAACAAAACCAACCAGCTGATTCCTGACCAAGGCTAATTCTTTATCTGAAAGCTTAGTTATTTCTTCGCCTCCCAGGAGATATTCTCCTGAGTCCGGCCGATCAAGCAGGCCCAGCACGTGCATAAGGGTGGATTTTCCTGATCCGGAAGCGCCGATGATAGCGACAAACTCTCCCGAGGCAATCTTTAAAGATACTCCACGTAAGGCCTCAACCTTAACCGTGCCCATTTGATAAGTTTTAGATAAATTCTTAATTTCGATCATTATCTTATTTTTTATTTGATCCGCTTCTCTTCATATTAGGCAAGAATGGATTACTGCCTGAACTCTCAGCGCTGGGGAATACATATTTTTTTGTCGTAATAAGTATTGTATCCGCTGGAGTTACCCCGGAAAGAATTTCATAATTCTTGTCGTCAGTAATGCCTATCGCAACAATGCGCTTGGCGGGATTATTGCTGCCTTCCTGTTTCAATAAAACATAACTATCTTCCTTTTCCTTACGCACTGCCTCTACCGGCAAAAGCAAGGCCTTTTCCCGGGCCTCAGCTTTAAAATCAACTGTTGCGTTCATTCCTGAGCGGAAAAACTCAGGCGTATTTTCCGGAATAAGATCAACCTTATATATAGTCACATTATTAACAGTTTCCGATTCGTAATATATATGATCAACAACCGCCCCGATCTTTGTATCAATATAGGCATCTAACGTGATAAAAGCACCCTGTTTGAGCTTAATCCTTCCGATATCAGTTTCATCAACCTGCGCCCGGATAATCAGGCGATCTGATAAGACAACAACCGCATCGCTGGTAGTAATAGTCTGTCCCGGCTGCGTAGTAGCCACAATAACCTCTCCATCAATTGGCGCCAGTAAAGCAATCGGCTTATAGGCCTCCTGCCAGTATTTTAATTTTTCTGGCCCCTGGCCCTGGGCAGCATCCAAAAGAGCAGCTCTTTCAGTAGAACTCATCCAGGCTAAGGTATCTCCCGCCTTTACCTTCTGTCCCTCCTTCACCAAAACACTTTCCACCCGGCCATTGACCGGCGGTTTTATTTCCAGACGGTTTTTAGGAAGGATTATCCCGGTTGTCGATATGATTGTTTGGATCGAACCGAAAACAGGGTTTATTTCTTTCGAAACTTCCCCGGAATCAGCTTTCGGCCAATTCTTAATAATCAAGAAAGTTACAATTATTAAGATTACCGGTACAATAAAGTAAAATTTAGTTTTCTTATTCATATTCTAAGGTTTCTCCTTTCGCCTGGATCCAGTCTGCCTCAGCGTATAATTTATTTGCCTGAGCTTCCAGAAATGCCTTTTTTGCTTTTACCAGATTATCTTCAATAATTATCCAGTTATCAAAAGTAATAAATCCTGTTGAATATTGGGCTTGGGCTATTTTAGAACGCTCTTCAGTTGCTTTTAACGATTTATTTTGCACTCCCACATTTTCAACCGCATCCTGCAATATTGCCCAGGTTTGCTCTAAAGTAAGCACCGCTGAATCCCTGGTGCTGCGCTCATTTTCCTTGAGCTGGTTTAAGTAAGCTTTTGCCTGGGAAACTTGCGCAAACCTTAATCCCCCTTCAAATATCGGCATGGATAAAGCAAGCCCGAGGTTCCACTGGTTGCCCCGCGGCGCCCAATGCGAGCCATTTTTATTTGCACCGGCTGATCCGGTAAGAGATGGAGAAAAATTCGCATATGCGGATCTAAGGCTAAACTCTGCCGCGTTTTTCTGAGCTATCAGCTGTTGAACCGAAGGATTATTCTTAACTATTGCCTCAAAATCAGGCTTAATTTCCGCGGAATCATTTATTTCAAAATCCCCTTTTGCTGTTATCGGCGTAAGCTTATCCCTGCCCATCTCTTTTATTAATGATCTCTGGGCAACCTCAACATCTCTTTTCGCCTGGGAAATATCGTAAATCGCCGAAGCTAAATCCGCCTCCGAAGTCATCAATGCGCCTTTATGCTCCAGTCCTGACTCATAGCGCAAAGTAATCAACTCCATATTCTCTCTTCTAATATTGTAAATCTCCTGAGTGATTCGGAGCATTTCCTGAACCCGCAACAAATCAATAAAAGCCGTACGCAACCTGTATCTTACCGTAGCCGAAGTAAACCTGAAATTTTGTTTGGAGGCATTTATAGTTTCAGAGGCGCTTTTTACATCATTGATCGTCTTGGTGCCGTCAAAAATCAGCTGAGTTGCACTGACTCCGTAGTTATATGTATCCCCCTTAGAGCTATTACCTGCACTGCTTGATGTCTTTGCGGTTGATGCATTCACATTAGCATCTATTTGCGGAAAAAGCGTACTGGCAGTTACCTGCTTACTGGCTTCGGATTGTTTTATTTCTTCGCCTGCCGCAATTAAATCCGGATGGTTCTTTGCCGCCTCCCTGATACAACCCTGCCAGTTAAGGATCTCTTCGGCAAACGCACTGCCGGAACAAACTAACATGAATAAAATTAATACTAATAATGTTTTTAAGTATTTAAACATAATAATATATGTCTACTTTTGTCTTATTTAGAGACTGCTTTCTTTAAATTAGTTACGTGCTCTTCAAAAAATTTTAAGAATTTACCGAATTCTTCCTCTGGAATTATACTAACCATCTTCTTTTCGTGCGGCGGACCGGACATAATAATCAAATTGCCCCCCGGCCTGATGTTCATCATCCTCCTTACCTCAACAGGAATAACAATCTGCCCCTTTGTCCCCACTGAAACTTTGCCGTAAAACTTTGGAAAATCGCTCATTTTTATGCCCTTTCTTAAATTAACCTGCCTCAAAATACCCTCAAGTATTACTTGTATGATAAGTATTACTTTGTATACAAAGCATACCATAAGATATTTTATTGTCAAGCTAAACCTGGGGCTCTTTATTGGGTTTATATGCGACGGGTTGGATTAAATTAATATGGCCACTTCCAGTTGCGGATTTCCGGCATATCCTCGCCATGAACAGTGATATATTGCTTATGTTCAATCAATTTATTATACAGCCAATCTTTAACATGCGCGGCCTGATTCTGCAATCTATACACCCGATCAATAACATCGTCTACCAGATTAAAACGGTCAAGCTCATTCAAAACTGTCATATCAAATGGCGTGGTAGTGGTCCCCTCTTCTTTGTAACCTCGTACATGCACATTCTTATGATTAGTCCTGCGGTAGAGAAGCCGGTGAATGAGCCAGGGGTAACCATGGAAAGCGAAAATTACAGGCTTGTGTGTGGTAAAGAGACTATCAAAATCTTTATCAGAAAGTCCATGAGGATGCTCACTCTGCGGTTGTAGAGTCATTAGGTCAACAACATTTATAACCCTTACTTTCAAATCAGGAAATTTCTGCCTTAAGATATCCACCGCTGCCAAAGTCTCCAGCGTAGGCACATCTCCGGCACAAGCCATTACCACATCCGGTTCGCCGTCATAATCGTTGCTTGCCCAATCCCAGATACCAATACCCTTGGTACAATGCTGAATAGCCGTATCCATATCCAGATACTGCAGGCCGGGATGTTTACCGGCGATAATAACATTAACATAGTGACGGCTGCGTAAACAGTGATCGGTCACGGAAAGTAAAGTATTGGTATCGGGAGGAAGATAAACCCGGATAATCTCCGCCTTTTTATTCACCACATGGTCTATGAAACCCGGATCCTGATGCGAGGACCCGTTATGGTCCTGCCTCCAGACATGAGAAGTTAAAAGATAGTTAAGCGAGGCGATGGGCCGGCGCCAGGAGATGTGCCGCGAAGTCTTTAACCATTTCGCATGCTGGTTAAACATGGAATCCACAATATGGATAAATGCTTCATAGCAGGAAAAGAACCCATGCCGTCCGGTAAGAAGGTAACCCTCCAGCCAACCCTGACAGGTATGTTCACTCAAAATCTCCATTACCCTGCCATCTACAGCCAGATGATCATCCTCGGGCAAGATCTTTGCCATCCAGGTACGGTTAGTGGCATCTAATACCGCGCCGAGACGGTTTGAAGTTGTCTCATCCGGGCCAAATACCCGGAAGTTCTTAGTTTTTTGATTTAACTTCATAACATCACGCAGGAAATACCCCATAACCCGCGTTGGTTCCGATTCAATAATACCGGGCCTATCAACAATTACTGCGTATTTACGGAAATCGGGCAGCCTTAAATCGCGCAATAACAGTCCTCCGTTAGCATGAGGATTATCGCTCATGCGAAGTTTTCCTTTTGGCGCAAGCTCCGCAAGCGCAGGGATCAAACGGCCGTATTTATCAAAAAGCTCCCCGGGCTTATAGCTTTTCATCCAATGATCAAGAGCGCGGATATGCTCGGGTTTTTCTGCCATCTCCGCAAACGGTACCTGGTGCGAGCGCCAATAACCTTCTGTCTTCAAACCGTCAATGCTTTTCGGTCCGGTCCAGCCCTTAGGGGTATTCAAAACAATCATCGGCCATCTCGGACGACTAACTGATTTTCTGTTTTTACGCGCCTTAGCCTGGATAGACTTGATCTCCTTTACGGCTGTCTCCAGGGTCTTTGCCATAAGCTGATGCATTGTTTTAGGGTCAGAGCCCTCAACAAAATACGGCTTATACCCGGAACCTATAAAGAATTGCTTAAGCTCATTTTTACTAATTCGCGCCAGTATAGTAGGATTTGATATCTTGTAGCCATTTAGATGCAAAATCGGCAGTACCGCGCCGTCATTTTCAGGGTTCAAAAATTTATTAGAATGCCAGGCAGTGGCTAAAGGCCCGGTCTCCGCTTCCCCGTCGCCAACCACGCAGGCCACGATTAAATCAGGATTATCGAATGCTGCCCCGTACGCGTGTGAAAGCGCATATCCTAATTCACCACCTTCATGCATAGAACCAGGGGTTTCCGCGCCGACATGGCTGGGGATGCCGCCGGGAAAAGAAAACTGTTTGAAAAGTTTTTTCATCCCTTCTTCATCCTGCGAGATATCCGGATAATATTCACTATATGCGCCTTCCAAATAAGCATTAGCAACCAACCCCGGACCACCATGGCCTGGACCAGTTATGTATATAATATTTACACCATATTTTTTTATCAGCCGATTAAGATGCACATAGATAAAATTCAAACCGGGTGTTGTACCCCAGTGCCCCAGAAGACGGGGTTTAATGTGCTTAAGGGTCAGGGAAACTTTTAACAGCGGATTATCCAGGAGGTAAATTTGGCCTACTGAAAGATAATTAGCAGCGCGCCAATAAGCGTCAATCTTTTGCAGTTCATCTGCAGGTATTCTTTTTGAACTAACGCGTTTCATATGCTTCTTCTTTTCACGCATAGTCCGTTTGCTTACCAATTTTCGTTGCCAGCGGATTCCCGATCAGCCACTATGGCTGCTTTCTGCTCAACTATTTTTTCCGCACGCTCCTGCTGCAACTGAACCTTCTTTAATAAAGCAGCTTGCTTCCTGCCTTCCTCGACCGCTTTTTGATCGGCGATTTTCTTCTCTGCCTCCTGGCGTTCTTTAAGAAGTTTCTCTTCGCGTTTTTTTTGTAATTGAGCTTCTCTTTCTAAAGTAACCTGGTTTTTAATCTCGGCAAGCGCTTCCTGGTCGGAAATATCCTGCTTGCGCTCTTGCTGAAGCCGAGTTTCTATATCCAGGGCAGCCTGCTTTTTCTGCTGCGCTATCGCCTTTTGATCAGCCGCCTCTAACTGGCGTTCCTCTTTTAGCTGGAAATCCTTCTTTAAAGCTACCCTTCTTTTTGATTCCGCGGCTTCTTCCTGCTTTAACTCTCTTTGTTCGCGCTCTTGCTGTTGTTTAGAAAGTTTTTCTGCGCGCTCTTGCTGAAGCCGGGCTTTTTTATCCAGGGCGATCTGCCTTCTGGTATCCTTAAGCGCTTCCTGGTCGGCAATATCCTGCTTGCGCTCTTGCTGAAGCCGGGCTTTTTTATCCAGGGCAGCCTGCTTCTTCTGCTGCGCTATTGCTTCCTGATCAGCTATTTTTAACTCAAGTTCCTCTTTTAGCTGGGAATCCCCATCTAAACCAGCCTGTCTTTTAGACTCTAAGGCTTTTCTTCCCTTGATTTCCTGTTGTTTTTTGACAATATTCTGTTCATGCTCTTTTTGAAGCCGGGCCTTTTTGTCTAAGGCGGCCTGCTTCTTTGATTCCTCGGCTTCTTTCTTTGCAGCTATCCTTTGCTCACGTTCCTGCTGCTGTCTGGCAAGTTTTTCCTCGCGCAATTCCTTGAGCCTGGATTTTTTATCTAAGGCAGCCTGTTTTTTAAGTTCGATGGCAGCTTTTTTATCAGCTAATCTACTCTCACGCTCTTGTTGAAGCTGGGCTTTCTTATCCAAGGCGGCCTGCTTCTTAGCCTCTTCCAGAGATTGTTTTTCGGCTCGCTTCAACTCACGTTCTTGCTGAAGTTGAAGTTTTTTAATAGCCGCCTCTTCTTGCTTTGCCTTATCACCTTTACCATCAACGGGCTTT
>Ga0172369_10006756_pt1 | contig 13565 bp, 9 predicted proteins | sample LakKiv25m_FD_114539 | JGI IMG/M metagenome (GOLD analysis project Ga0172369, IMG submission 114539) | Freshwater microbial communities from Kabuno Bay, South-Kivu, Congo - kab_022012_11.25m | ecosystem: Environmental > Aquatic > Freshwater > Lake | place: Democratic Republic of the Congo... | reverse complement strand
TGTTCGTGATCTAATCACCAAAGGCAATTTAGTCTTCATTGGTCCTCAAACCAGTATCGGAAATATGTATCTTGGTCCTCTTTATTACTATATGATGGCTCCGGCACTTTTTCTATCAAACCTTAATCCTGTAGGTCCGGCAATAATGAATGCTTTTTTGGGTGTTCTTACGGTAATCTTTACGTGGTATGTTGGAAGGACATGGTTTGGAAAAGTAGCGGGATTAATCGGCTCTATACTTTACGCAATATCTCCGGTTGCCATAATTTACTCACGTTCGTCTTGGAACCCAAACCCCATGCCTTTTTTTGCCCTCCTTTGTATTTGGGGAATATATCAGGTCTGGCAAAATAAAAAATATTTTTGGCTTCCGATTGTTGGTGTTTCTTTCGCTTTTTCGCTTCAAATGCATTATCTTGGATTGCTTTTATTTCCGGTTTTGTTTTTATTTTGGTTTATTTCTTTGCGAAAAATAAAAGAAGAGAAAATCATAAAAGCCTTTTTTATCAGAAAAACAATTTATGCAGTTTTACTTTTTCTTGTGCTTATGTCACCACTGGTCCTTTTTGACCTAAAACATCAAGGTATGAATTACAACGCTTTTAAGATATTTTTTACCGATCGTCAAACAACAGTTAACCTAAATCCGGCAAGATCGGATCGTTTTCTTCCTGTGATTTTTACCTCAATTACTGATCTCGTTCTTGCCCGGCAAGCCTTTTTGATTCCTGTAATCACTACTGTTATTTTTTTGCTTTCAATCATAATTTTTGTTAAATCAAAATGGAGAATACCATTAAAACTACTCTATGTCTGGTTAGGCTTTGCTTTTCTCGGTCTTGGTGTTTACAAACAACATGTTTACATTCATTATTTAGGATTTATTTATCCCGCATTTTTTCTTTTGCAGGGTGCTATCTTGGGTTTTGTTATTACCCAAAAAGGTATTCTTTTAAAAATATTTGCCACGATTTCGTTATTGGCTCTCTTTATAATTAATATTAAATTTAGCCCAACCTTTGGTAATCCCAATGGTCAGCTTCAGCGCACCGAATCCGCTGTAGATCTCATCATAAAAGAATCGCAAGGAAAGCCATTTAATTTCGGTCTAATTGCCAAACAAAATTACGACGAATCCTATCGTTATTTTTTGGAAAACAAAAAAGCCAATCTCGTTAGAGGTGAAGATAAAATTGTTGATCAGTTGTTCGTTATTTGTGAAGACGGAGACAAATGTCAGCCGGAAGGCAATCCACAATGGCAAATTGCCGTATTTGGACCTTCTCACGTTGTTTCAACCTGGTCTATTGACTATTTAAAAATATATAAACTGGAGCATTCTAAATGAGTACAAAAGACGGAAAATTAATCTGGGTAGATTTAGAAATGACCGGTCTAAATCCTGATATGGATAAGATAGTTGAAATTGCCACAATAATCACCGACGCCAATTTAAATGTTTTAGCCGAAGGACCTGATTTTGTTATCTATCAGCCGCCGGAAATAATAAACAACATGATTGCGTGGAACAAGGAACATTTTGCCTCATCGGGGCTCCTAAATGAAATTCATGACTCAAAAATTTCTCTTGCCAAAGCAGAAGAACAAACTCTAGATTTTCTCAAAAAACACTGTCATCCAAAAACTGCTCTATTGGCGGGAAACTCAGTTCACATTGACCGTGAATTTATTAGAATTCATATGCCTAAAATACTTGATTTTGTTCATTATCGTATTGTTGATGTTACAACGGTCAAAGAACTATCTCTTCGTTGGTATCCCGAAATTCCACCTTTTCAAAAAGAAAAAGCTCATAGAGCCCACGATGACATTCTGGAATCAATTGATGAGTTAAAATATTATCAGGCAAGAATATTTGCGTAACTATGTCTGAAATAAAACTCTCTGTTGTAATTCCGAATTTCAACGAAAAACAAAATCTGGAAAGAGGAGTTCTTGAACAAGTTTATTCATATTTAAAAAAAGTTAATTTCGGCTATGAAGTTATTATTAGTGATGATGGTTCAACCGATGGTAGTCGTGAAATAGCCGAAAAATTTTCTAGAAGTCATTCCGGGTTTAAAGTGCTTCCAAATCCACACGGAGGGAAGGCCAAAGCGGTTTGGGCTGGAATAAAAGCTGCCAAAGGAGAAATTGTTCTGTTTACCGATATGGATCAATCTACTCCCCTAAAAGAAGTAGAAAAACTTCTTCCCTGGTTTGACGAAGGTTATTCGGTTGTTTTTGGCTCACGTGGAAAAGCTAGAGCCAACTTTCCTTGGTATAGACAATTAACCTCTTGGGGTTTCCGAGTCGTAAGAGGCATTTTTTTACTTCGGGATGTTGTTGATACCCAGTGTGGTTTCAAAGCCTTTAATACCACAGTAGCCAAAAATCTCTTTCCAAAATTATCGGTTCTGACAAAACCAAAAGAATCAAAAGGTTGGACCGTTTCGGCATTTGATGTAGAGCTTCTCTTTTTGGCAGAAAAATACAACTATAAATTAAAAGAAATAGATGTTGTTTGGAAAGATGAAGATGTCGCAACCAATAAAGATAAAAGATTTATCAAAGAATCAATTGATATGTTGAAGCAAATTCTTCAGGTTAAACTAAATGATCTAAAAGGAGAATATGATCAAAAATAAAATTGTTTGGATAATTGTTATTTCTCTTCTTGCTTTTATTCTCTTTTTCTTTTTACGTTTATCAAAACAAAACAATATACCGGTTTTTGTTGATGAAGCAATCTATGTTCGCTGGTCTCAAGTTATGAAAAATGAACCAAATCTTCGTTTTCTTCCCCAGACAGACGGTAAACAACCACTTTTTATGTGGGCAACAATTCCATTTTTCAAAATTTCTGACGATCCATTAATTTCCGGTCGTCTTGTTTCGGTTGTTTCTGGTTTTGGCACTTTAATTGGAATCGGAATGTTATCCTTCTTACTTTTCGGTGATATTTTGGTTGCTTCATTGGCGATGTTAATATTAGCGATTCTTCCTTACTCGGTATTTTTTGACAGAATGGCACTTGCAGACTCAATGTTGGCCATGTTTGGTATTTGGTCTTTGGTGTTTTCTGTACTCTTTGCCAAAACGAAAAGATTGGACATCGCAATGTTATTAGGTTTTTCAATCGGTGGAGGACTTCTTACCAAATCTCCTGCAATTATTTATTATTTATGGCTTGTCATTTCGCTCATCTTCTTTTTTAGGCCAAAAGAAAACAAAATAAAAGATTTAGGAAAACTATTATTAGCATTATTTGCTATCGTTCTAATTTCTCAAATGATGTATGGTGTTCTTCGTCTTGGTCCGGCATTTGAAATGATAGGTGCCAGAAATCAAGATTATCTATATTCATGGAAAGAAGTTTTAGGACACCCATTGAATCCTTTAATAGGCAATCTTAAGACGACGATTAATTGGCTTTGGTTATTGTTTTCTCCTTCATTACTTCTGGCTCTCTTTTTCGGCTTTATTCCCAAAAAACTTCGCCCTTCTTCAATATTTCTTTTTCTTATAGCTCTAGCTCCAATTCTTGGTCAAGCGGCAATTGCCAAAGTTTATACCAGCAGATACGCACTTTTTGCGGTTCTCCCTCTTGTTCCGATAATCGGTTTTGGTCTTTTCTGGCTTGTTACACGAAAAGGCATTTTAATAAAATTATCGTCAATAATCTTCATTGCTGTACCATTAATTATTGCCTTGTTATGTGTTTTTTCCCCAACAAAAGCGCCTCTTTCCTACGATATGCACACGGGTTATCTTGAAGACTGGACTGCAGGTTGGGGGCAAAAAGAAATTGCCAATTATTTAATTGATTTAGAAACAAAAGGAGAAAAAGTGGTTGTCTTTACCGAAGGTTTTTTTGGTACACTTCCGGACGGATTACAAATATATACCAATGGCCACAAAGATATTACGATTGTTGGTTCAAATCCGTATGTTGGTTCAATTCCGGAAGGACTTATAAATAGTTCTCCAAAAAATTCTCGCTATTTGGTATTAAACAAATCCAGAAATCATTTAAATGCAGGTTCGTTAAACAATTTAATCTTAATAAAAGAATTTCCCAAACCCTTACGACTTGATGGCACTCAAGAAATTCTCCAATTTTATCGTTACCAGCTCGGCTCACAATGATAAAAGTAATCTTGTCGTCTATCATTTTCTTCCTTTCTTGGTTATGGAAAATACTCAAACGATTTCGTATTGAAATACTGCTTATTCTTCTTCTTGTTCCTGCGATATGGAGTCTGCTTCAACCGGGGTATTTTTCCATGCATGATGATCTTCAAGTATTTAGACTTTTTGAACTAAACAAATGTTTCAAAGATGGTCAGATTCCTTGTCGTTGGGTTCCTGATGGCGGTTTTGGTTATGGCTATCCCTTAATGCAGTTTTATCCTCCAATGCCATATTATCCAATGGAGCTTTTGGTTATGCTCGGATTTGGTTTATTTTGGTCGGTAAAAATAATGTTTATTCTTGCCTTTCTTCTTTCGGGAATAGGCATGTATTACCTTGCCAAAGAGTTTTTTGGTAAATGGGGAGGTATTCTTTCGGCACTTTTCTATGTTTATGCTCCTTATCATTCGGTTGATGTCTATGTTCGCGGTGCTCAAAACGAAGCTTGGGGAATGGTTTGGTTTCCTTTTGTCCTGTTGTTTATTTACAAATTAATCACAAAAAAGTTTTCATGGACCAACTTCATACTTTTTGCTGTTTCTCTAGCAGGTCAACTAACCTCACACAATGTTATGACAATGGTTTTTGCACCTTCAGCAATACTATGGACTTTATTTTGGATATGGAAAAGTAAAAACATCAAGGCACTTTGGAACCTTACTCTATCGGGAATATTGGGAATCGGACTGTCGGCTTTCTTTTTGATTCCGGTTCTTTTGGAACAAAAATTTGTCCATGTTGATTCAATGACTTCAGGTTACTTTAATTACATGGCTCACTATGCCGATATTAATCAAATGTTTTTTTCTCGTTATTGGGGTTACGGTGGTTCAACTTGGGGGCCGGACGATAGAATGTCTTTTTCGATAGGTCAATTTCAATGGATAGCGGCTTTAGTAGCCTCTTTTGTTGCTTTAATTAATTTCAAAAAAAATAAAGCAATTTCATTAATGATATTTATTTCGGTGTTTTTCGGATTCGTATATGCATTTTTGGCACACAGTAAATCACTTCCGATTTGGGAGCATCTTCCGCTACTTCAATATGCTCAATTTCCATGGCGTTTGGTTGCTCTTATTGTTTTTTATTTTTCTTTTGTTGTCGGTTATCTCTCAACAATTTCCTTAGGAAAATTTTGGAAGAAATCCATTTTTATTGCATTATCAATCGGTGTTGTAATTTGGAATATCCAATTTTTTCATATTGAAAGGCCGGTTAGAGTCACTTTTGAAGAAAAAATGCAAGGAAAACAATGGGTTCTTCAGGTAACGGGAGGTATATTTGATTATTTGCCGAGATCAGCCATTCTTCCTCCTGGAGATCCGGCCTTTACCATTCCTCAATACACTTTTGGCCAAGGAGGTATCCAATACTTTTCTTCAGGAACAAACTGGATGAAATTTACTGCTGTTGTCTCTTCTCCAAACGCAAAAATTATGCTTCCCCTTTTTAATTTTCCTGGAATAATTACCAAAGTTGATGGTCAAAAAATCGCCAATACTTACGATCCCGATCTGGGAAGGGTTACAATTAATCTTGAAAAAGGAATACACTCTATATCCACCCAAATTGGTAATACTCCCGTAAGAACCATATCGGATATTTTAACTTTGATTTCTTTATTGGTATTAATAAAAATAGTTCAACATGCAATACGTCATGCCCGACAAAGAGGAAATTCTTGAATATCAAGAAGTCAAACGTCGTTCCGTGACAGGGGTTTTGGCACTTATTTCTCGTACGTTTATTGTTCAAATAATTTCTTTTGTCGCCACTCTAGCTCTCACAATATTCTTAGATCCAAGCATTTATGGTATTTTTTATCTTGTTTCTTCGGTAGTTAATTTTCTTGCATATTTTTCAGATATCGGTCTTGCTGCAGCTTTAATTCAAAAAAAAGAAACAGTAACCAACAGAGATTTGGCAACTACATTTTCGGTTCAACAAATTCTTGTCATAACATTACTGACAATTCTATTTATTACGAGCCCCTATATTCGCACTCAATATGGCATAGATCAATCGGGAATGTATCTTCTCTATGCCATGGGTATCTCTCTTTTCTTAAGTTCTCTAAAAACGATTCCTTCAATTATGCTGGAGAGAGAAATCAAATTCAACAAGCTGATTCTTCCTCAAATTTTGGAAACACTTGCATTTAATTTTGTGGCAGTTTTCCTTGCCTGGAAAGGTTTCGGCGTCATGGCATTTACATATGCAGTCTTAGTTAGAGGTGTGGTTGGTCTAATAACCATGTATCTTGTTTATCCTTGGAAACCCATGTTTGGCATATATAGAGAATCCTTGCGTTCACTTTTGCGTTTTGGTTTACCTTATCAGGCGAATACATTTTTAGCTGTGCTAAAAGATGATGGAATGACAATTATATTAACCAAAATTATTGGAACGACTGGTCTAGGATATATTGGATGGGCAAGTAGATGGGCAGGATTTCCACTTCGTATTGTCATGGACAATCTTACAAAAGTTTCGTTTCCCACTTTTGCAAGACTCCAAAATGACAACGAAAAACTTGCTCAAGCAGTTGAAATAAGTCTCAAATATATGTGTCTAGCTGCATTTCCTGTTCTCGTTGGAATGGGATTTTTTGCCTTTCCTCTAATAAATATTATTCCTAAATATACAAAATGGCTTCCTGCATTAATTCCTCTCTATATTTATCTTTACAACTCGGCTTGGGCGAGTATCTCTACCAGTCTAACCAATCTATTAAATGCTACTGGTCATATAAAACAAACATTTAAATTGATGTTAATGTGGACGGGACTAACTTGGACAGCAATGCCCTTATTGGCACTAAAATTTGGCTACATTGGTGTCACTTATGCCGTAATAATCATTGCCACATCTTCTTTTGTTACCATTATTTTGGCCAAAAAATATGTTAACTTTAGTTTGATAAAAATTCTAAAAACACCATTAATTTCAACATTGACAATGTCTCTATTTTTACTTTCTTCAATTCATTTTGCGACTTCAACGATCTCTCTTGTTCTTATTGGAATTTTTGCAACAGCAATCTATCTGGGTTCTACTCTTTTTATTGAAGGTGTTTCTTTTGTAAAACGAACAGTTAATTATTTTCAAATGAAACATGTTTAAAAAAATAATATACTTTTTGCCTATTTTTCTTTTTTTATTTTTTCCAAATACGGTTAAAGCGGAATTATCAAGAGATACAATCGTTACTTTTACCAACCCGGTAAGGGGGAATGAGGGCTGGCTTCTTGTGGGTCAAAAACCACTTGATCTTCCGAAATATCAGTTGGAAGAATCAAGCCGCTCCGGTTTCCCGGTTACTTGGCAACTACGATTTGATGCCGTAACCGACGCAACCATTTCTGCATTTTTCGAAAAAAATACCAAAACAAATAGCCTTGAATCTCTTGGGGCTTTTATGGAAATAACTCCTTCATTGGCCGATAGAGCCGGAGTAACTTATCCAAACGGTCTCAACATTTTCAGCTCCAACAGAGTCTTTCTTTCCGGATACTCTCAATCGGACAGAATAAAACTGATTGATACTTATATGGACAACTTTTTTAATCGTTTTGGATATTATCCCAAAACAGTTGGAGCTTGGGATATAGATAGTTTTTCTCTTGAATATCTTCAATCAAAATATTCTATTTTGGCGGCAATGAACTGCGACGATCAATACTCAACCGATCGTTATCGTTTATGGGGAGGTTATCTCGGTAGCCCATATTTTCCGGATAAAAATAACTCTTTAATTCCTGCCTCAAGCAAAAACAATAGAGTTAATTTAGCCATGGTTCGTTGGGCTCAAAGAGATCTGTTTAATTTTTACGGACCGGGAGGAGAATCATCTTTCTCTGTTCAGGTTAATGATTTTATTGGACGTGGTCAAAATCTAAAATATTTTACCAATCTATTAAGTCTTTACAGTCAACACAGCTTTAATGAGTTTACTTATATAAATATCGGCTTGGAAAATGATTTTCCGATTGAATGGTATCGTCAAGAAATAAAAGATGTTTATAAAACGATCATTGAAAATGAAGACAAATACGAATTCCGTTATCTTTCACTTGCGGAATTTGGTGACTGGTTTAAAGGGCGCTATCCGGAAAGTAGTCCGGCATACTTTTATCGCACCAAAGATCCAACGGGTGTACAAAATGGAGAGGTGTATTGGTATCAGAGCCCTTATTATAGAATTGGGCTAAAATCATCAGACGGAAAAACAAAAATTGTTGATTTCAGAATCTACAATAGAAACGTTTATGAAGATTATCATGTTACCCCAAATCACCAAATCAATCTTTACCTAGACATTCCTGCGGCCATTGATTCGGTCAAATTCCCCGGATCCGAGTTGGTTCTTGATTTTGACCTCACGGGATTTAAAACAATTTACGATCAACAATGGGATTTATGGCAAATATCTCTTGAAAAAGACGATCAATCAATCACCTTTTATCCAAAATCAATTACATTCAAAAATCTATCACTACCAAGTGTTAATTATCAAGATATAAAAGTAACCAATAAAAACAAAAGTACTACTTGGAACACAGCTCCCTACACTCCTTTTACGGACAAACTCCATTATTCATGGATATTTTGGATAGTATTATCAATCGTCGTCATCAAAATTATTAATAAGATTCGCGACCATAGACTTCCAAAACTTCAATTACCTACGATAATTGGTATTATCTGTGTTGTCCTTCTTACTCTTACTGTCATAAAAAGCGGTTTGGTTTATCCATTTGGCTTAGGATTTTGGGGACCAAACGGTCATGATGCCGTCTTTCACATATCCCTAATAGAGAAATTCGCCAAAAACCCCTTTAATCTTGATCATCCTCAATATTCCGGAGTAAAACTAACCAACTATCATTTTGTTTTTGATTATTTATCGGGACTGGCTGTTCGTATCTTAAATATTCCATCGGTCACCTTCTATTTTCGCCTTGTACCGATAATTCTTGGACTGGTTCTAGTGTCGTTATTAAACAAACTGATGTCAAGATGGAAATATTCCAATTGGGAAAAAATTATTTCCTTTGTCTTTGTGTTCTTAGGTGGTTCATTGGGATTTCTTCCAAAACTAATCACTGGTCAGGATATTTTTTCGGGTGAGTCGGCCTTTTGGGTAAACCAATCTGCTTCTTTATTTCTTAATCCACCCTTTGCTCTTTCTCTTGTCTTTTTATTACTATTCTTACTGAATATTGGAAACGAAAATAAGATAAAACCGGGAAAATATATTTTGTTGATATTTTTAGGTGCCATTCTTTGTCAAACAAAAATCTATGCCTTTGTTCTTCTCGTTGCTGGTCTCTTCATTTGTCGGAAATTTAAATTATTTACCGGAGTTATCATACTTGGAACATTGTTCACTATTCCGTTTTCGTCATTTTCCGGATCTCCATTTATCTTTGATCCTCTTTGGTTCTCAAAAAGTCTATTTGCATCATATGATCGTTTTTACTGGCCAAAATTTGTTGAAGCCTGGCAAGCATATGAAGCCACCGGAAACATAATAAAACTACTAGCGGTTAATCTTTTAGCCACAGCAATCTTTATTATCGGCAATCTTGGTGTCAGAATTTTTGGTTTAAATATCGTTTTGGAGAAAAATCAAAAAGATATTTCGGCAAAATTGATATCCACGATTGTCATAATCGGGTTATTGATTCCTCTTTTTATAGTCCAAAAAGTCAATCCTTGGAACACGATTCAATTTACTTATTACTCCATATTTTTTCTCGGATTAATCTCGGGAAGGGCCATCATTAGACTATTATCTTCAATATCTTCTAAAACTGTTAAGGTTATTGTCACAATATGTATTTTGTTTTTTGGAACTGCGACCAGTATTGGGACTTTTAAGGACTATTTTGGTCGTCAATCGGCATCAACGGTTAGTTTTAGCGAGATAGCTGGACTGGAAACTTTAAGAAAACAACCAAAAGGTATTGTTCTTACACCCGCATTTCTTATTTCTGGTTGGAATGTTACCCCAAAACCTTTATATGATTATGTTTCCACAGCTTACGTATCAGCTTTTTCTGGACAACCAGAATTTCTGTCCGATACAATTAATTTAGACATTACCGGTTTTGATTACAAAGAACGTTCTCGGCAAGTACAACGTTTTTACAATACTCTTGATAGAGTATGGTCAAGAAGATTTTTGCAGGAGAATGACATAAGATATATATACGAAACACCTTTTCAATCAATAAAGATTAACCCTATTGATTTATCATTAACAATGATATTTGATTCGGGAGGAATAAAGATTTACAAAACAAAATAACATGTCAAATCTCAATATTTCGGCAGTTGTCAATACAAGAAATGAGGAAAATAATATTGAAGAATGTTTAAAATCACTTCAATTTGCTGATGAAATTATTGTTGTGGATATGGAGTCCTCCGATAAGACAAAGCAGATAGCACAAAATTATACCGATAAAATATTTGATACGGAAATGGTCGGTTTTGTGGAACCAGCGAGAAACTTTGCCATTAGCGAAGCCACTGGGAAATGGGTATTAATCGTTGATGCAGACGAAAGAATTCCAAAAACTCTTGCCAAAAGACTTATTGAAATCACCGAAAAAGGAAATACTGATTTTGTGAGAATCGCAAGAAAAAATCTTATATTTGGCCAATGGATACAACACTCTAGATGGTGGCCGGATTACAATATTCGCTTCTTTAAAAAAGGATCGGTTGAGTGGCAAAATGAAATTCATTCAATCCCGATAACAACCGGAAATGGATTAAATATTGATGCGGAAGAATCACTTGCCATTGAACATCATCATTACAACTCAATTGATGAATATTTTGAAAGATCACTTCGTTATTCCACACAACAGTCAAAAGAATTGATTAATTCCGGATACACTTTTGATGCCAAAGATTTAATCGTAAAACCCTTGAGTGAATTTATCAGTCGTTTTTTTGCCGGAGAAGGCTATAAAGATGGTCTTCACGGTTTGGTCCTTGCCTTTTTACAAATGTTTTCTGTGATGCTTGTTTATTTAAAAGTCTGGCAACACGAAGGACACCAGTCAAAAAAAGCAGTAACTTTTACACCGGTTTGGCTTTCACTTTTTCTTGATAAATTTAAAGAATTCCGCTACTGGTATCTCACTATTTTAATTCAATTGGAACCACAAAAGGCAAAAAGATTTTTTCTGAAAATCAAACGCAAACTTTCAAAATGAAAATAGGCTTTATTACCGTCAGTTTCCATAGCATAGAAGACACTCTCCAGGTCGTTGCACAGCTGGAAAAAAACAATCTTCCTCTTGGAGTTTCCTCAACGATATATGTGGTGGATAACGATAATTCAAAAGATCTAAAAGAAAAAATAAGTAAATATCACCAAGCAATTTATGTTGATAGTCCGGGCAATATCGGTTTCGCAGCAGGTAACAACCTCGGTTTCAAAAAAGCTCTCGCAGATGAAATGGATATTATTGTATTAATTAACAACGACACGGTAATTTCAGAGGATCTTGTTTTAAAAATATTAGCCTCATCTATTGTTGACAAAAACACAGGAGCAGTCGGAGGATTGATATATTTTGCCAAAGGATATGAGTATGAAAATAAATATAAAAAAGACCAGCTCGGAAAGGTCATTTGGTATGCCGGAGGAGAGTATGACTGGAACAATGTTTATGCCAAACATGTTGGGGTCAACGAAGTTGATAATGGTCAATTTGATGGTACAAGAGAAACAGACTTTATTACCGGATGTTTGTTTATTACCAAGTCGGAAGTCTTAAAAAAAATTGGCCTATTTGATGAACGATATTGCTTATATTTTGAAGACTCCGATTTGGGTATGAGAATCAAAAATGCCGGTTTCAAATTAATATTTGATTCCAATATAAAACTTTGGCACAAAGTTGCACAAAGTTCAGGCATTGGTTCACCTCTAAACGACTATTTTATAACCAGAAACAGATTATTATTTGGTATGGATTACGCCAAAACAAGAACAAAAATAGCTCTTTTGCGAGAAGCGATAAAAAAAACTTTTACCGGTACAAAAGCACAAAAACAAGCCGTTCGCGACTTTTTTATGAGAAAATTAGGCGGAGGTTCCTGGATTAAAATATAATGAAAAAAATTTCTGTTATTATTCTTGCAAAAAACGTAGCCGAGGAAATAGTTCCCGCTATAATAACATCAAAATTTGCTTCCGAAATAATCATTGTGGATACCGGTTCAACCGACAACACGATTGATGTTTGTAGAAAATATAACGTTAAAATAATTCGTACTTCCGGTGATAGTTTTGCTAAATGGCGCAATGAAGGTGCTAAAGAAGCAAAAGGAGAGTGGTTACTTTATCTTGACTCGGATGAACGTATTCCGGTCAAACTTGCCTCTGAAATAATCTCAACAATCGAAAATCCCAAACATCAAGCTTACACTATTAGTCGTTATGAAATTTTTCTTGGCAAACACTTAAATCACTGGGGAGATCCTAGAGTGCTTCGTTTAATCAAAAAAACAAGCCTTAAGCGTTGGGAAGGAAAACTTCATGAACAACCCAAACTTGAAGGTAGTGTAGGTGATTTGCGGCACCAAATGGTTCATCTATCCCACAAAAACATTGATGAGAAAGTTACCAACACAATTAAGTGGTCCAAGATGGAAGCGGCAATGTTACTTTCTGCCGGTCATCCACAAATGAAAGGATGGCGATTCATTAGAATTATGTTTACCGAGTTTTGGTTAAGAGCAATAAAGCAAGGACTCGGCAGAGATGGAACCGAAGGTTGGATTGAGATTATTTATCAAATGTTTAGTAAATTTATGACTTATGAAAGGTTGTGGGAAGCTCAGAGAAAACCGTCTTTATCTGAAACTTATAAAAAAGTTGATGAAGAAATATTAAAAGAGTGGCAAAAAGAGTCAAAATGAAAAAAGCTTTAATTTTTGATCCATATCTAGATACTCTTGGAGGAGGAGAACGTTATACACTCACTTTTGCTCAAGGGTTATTATCGCAAGGTTACTCGGTAGAAATTGCTTGGTCCGATCCTCAGACTTTGAGGAACGCCGAGGATCGTTTTGGTCTTGATCTTTCAAAAATAAAAATAAATAGAAAAGCCTTTGATTTCTTTTCTCAAAAAGTGTCTGTTATTTCAAAATTTTTCTTTACGATAAAATACCATCTTATTTTTTGGGTTAGTGATGGCAGCCTTCCTTTTCTATTTGCTAAGAAAAACTATATCCATTTTCAAGTACCTTTCAAAACAATCGGAGGAAATTCTTTTATCAATAAACTTAAAACAATCTTTGTAAAAAAGTTTATCTATAATTCTCTTTTTACTGCTGTTATTCAC
>Ga0172369_10006755_pt1 | contig 13566 bp, 9 predicted proteins | sample LakKiv25m_FD_114539 | JGI IMG/M metagenome (GOLD analysis project Ga0172369, IMG submission 114539) | Freshwater microbial communities from Kabuno Bay, South-Kivu, Congo - kab_022012_11.25m | ecosystem: Environmental > Aquatic > Freshwater > Lake | place: Democratic Republic of the Congo... | reverse complement strand
TAAAAGCATCTGTCACTCCGACCGAGATATTAAAATTCTCTATCTCTCCTGTTCCACTCTTGCAGTTAATAAACTCCAGAATGTCCGGATGGTCGACATTGAGGATCCCCATATTCGCCCCTCTCTTCTTCCCTCCCTGCATGACCTGGCGAGTTGCAATATCAAACACTTTCATAAACGAAATTGGCCCGGTCGCAAATCCACCCGAGCTCTTGGTCACCACATCTCCCTTTGGTCGCAACTTACTAAAATTAAAGCCCGTATTGTGCACTGCCGTCAAACCACCCGAACCAGCCAAGTAATTATGCAATTTTTCGGTCGAAAAGTCGTAAAACTCGCCACCCCTATCTGGTCTCTCAACAGCAATCACTGGTCTAAATGATTGGTGAGCTAATAACCATAGCTTTAATGTAGTTAGTTCGCTTGAGTTCCATTTTTCAAATCTCAGTAGAGCAGTTAAAAGTTTGATGACATTAGCAACAGACAAAGTACCACCCCACTTTAATCTATGCAACCAAAATTTCTCACCGACAACATCAATCGCTGATTTGTGTATTGATCTAGATTTGACGGGCACTCCAACTTTAACTAAATATTTCTCCAAATGGTTCCAAAGTAGTGGGGATGCGGCATTCGCAATGTGACTAGTCGACCCAACGTGCTTTACGAGTCGAGACAGCTTTAACATATGTGTCATGTAGGGAGACAGGTGTTTGTGCAACAAACGCAAATTCGCTGGATTATCCAACTTTACTTCATACATCAATTTCCAATGATTTTTTCTAGGTCTTCTTTCTCGCACGGCACTATGTATCCCCAGCAAAGATAATAGTCCGGCAATTTGATCAGCCAGTAATGGACTTTCTGTGGCAAAATCCACTCTTTTTCTTGAAAGTGCCACATAACCATCGGAGTCCAGTAATCCAGCAAGTACCGAGCTCACGACAGAAACAGGAGATTTGATTAGCAAAGCGGGTATGTGCAGACGATTATCCTTTGGTCCTCTAATTTCAGTTAGATTCTGTAACCAAGACACCACTTTCTGATTTGTGGTAGCAAGATAAAGTGTTTTACTCCTACTATCTTTCTGAATATTTGTTTCCTCACCAGACAATCCTTGTAATATCTTCCTTGCCTTCTCCAGATTATCTTCTACTCCATCAAACAATCTGAGTCGAGAGTAGCTTCCCCCAGCCTTTTTACTAGATGTTTTTGCATTTCCAAAAGATCCATCTCCCAAAATATACCCAACTAGCCAACCAATTTTTTCGTCAATTTTTCTACCTTCAAATTCCTGATACTGCTTAAATATCCATGAGTCTTGTGTAATACTTTGATTTGTACTAATTAGCAAATCTCCTTTGACAATTGTATCAGCTCTCTTCTCTACAATTACTCCATTCTCAAATACAAAAAATGGGTGCCAATCACTGGTGGTAACTTTTAAACTACCTTGAGCTTTAATCGTATAAATACGCTCTTTTGGCAATTCATATCGCCATATATCAGTTACATTCTCTTTCACATATTTACCTGTATTAGGATCAAGAGCCAAAGATGTAATATTCTTCCCCCGAAGAGATATTTTCCATCCACTTTCCTGCTGTTGTTCAGCTCTTTTGCCACCCAAACGCTCATATAAAATCTCGAAATTTTCTAACCCACAATAAGATGTAAATACTTTAGAACCCGCGGCAATACAACCCCCTCCTCGCTGGTGCACCAATGCCATATATTTGACGGAGTCAAAAATCTCTTCCATCGAATCCTCAATTGGTAGTACAAAGCAATTGGCGAGCTGTGATTGTGGTGTTCCGGCATTATTAAGTGTTCGCCCTGCCGGCAAAAACTCTAGTCGCGACATCACCTCATAAAACTGCTCTTCGACTTGCTTCCGCTTTTCTTTCTTCTCAATCACCGCTAGATTTTTAGCAACTCTGCGGAACAACTCACTCGGCGTCTCAATAACCTTGCCATTCTCATCTTTTAGCAAGTAACGACTCTGCAGAACTTTTAGTTGGTTAGGAGTAAAGTCTAAATCATCCTTCACTCCAATTAGTCGCTCCACCCGTCGCTCCTCGCTCCTTGCCTGACGATACAAAATATAAGCTTTAGCCGTTTGGTAATGCCCCGCCGCCATAAGAACTTGCTCAACTACGTCCTGCACTTTCTCAACCGCTGCTGCCTCCCCCTCTTTCAGTGTCTTCTCCACCAAAGTAACGACAATTTCTGCTAGTCGCTTCGCTTCTGTTCTCGCAAATTCCTTGGTCTGTACCCCTGCTTTCTCAATTGCCACAACCAATTTTGGTATCTCAAAAACCACTTCTCTCCCGTCTCGCTTAATAATCTTTTTTATCCGCATACGCTGTATCCACAATCAACACATTTAGAACATCCATCTTGTTTGTGTAAGCTCCCCCCACATTCGGGACAAATCTCCGTTGTGTCACTGTGCCACCGTGTCACTGTGTCACTGTCGTGACGAGTCTTACTCGTCACGAGTACCTGATCTTGTTTCGACCCATCCCGGTATATCGTCACTCCCTTACATCCCGCTTTCCAGGCTTGCATATAAACCGTCTTCACATCCTCGATGGTTGCCTCATGTGGGAAGTTTACAGTTTTACTAATACTGTTATCAAAGTATTTTTGCCAGGCAGCTTGGATCTTCACATGCCACTCCGGTGCGATTTGGTGTGTCGTAGTAAATATCTTCTTCTCTTCCACCGTCAAATCACTCATATCTCCCTCTGCGACCCGCTTTAAAATCTGTGTACTGTGTACTGCGTACTGTGTACTTGATTTTAAATACTCCTCAAAAACTGGATCAACCATTAACAACTCTTTGGTTGAATGATTAGATTTATCATCCTCATAAAAAGTTCTTCGTTTTGTTACCAACGAAAACACCGGCTCAATTCCTGAGCTGGTGTCAGCCAAAATTGAGATTGTCCCCGTTGGCGCTACCATTGTCACCGCACAGTTACGCATCGGCTGTCCCTTAGCAGGATAAATCGAGAGATCCCAGTTGGGGAAATTGCCTCGCACTTCGGCAAGTTCGGCACTCATTTCGGCTGCAGTCTCATAAATAAACTTCGCATACTCTTTCGCTAGCCTGACTGCCTCATTGCTGGCGTACGAAATTCCCATTTTGTACAAAACATGCGCAAATCCCATCACACCTAGCCCAATTCTTCGATTCCCATTCTTAACCGTCGCCTCAATTTCTGGCACCGGATAAGCGTTGACCTCAATCATGTTGTCGAGGAATCTCACCCCCAACCGCACTGTCTCTCGCAATTCTTTGTAGTCCACTTCCCACCCCTTCTTCCCCTTCTTAAGATGTCTCGCCAGGTCAATGCTCGTCAAGTTACATGATTCGTATGGAAAAAGAGCTATTTCGCCGCATGGATTGGTCGCGTCCAACTTCCCGAATCCTGGCACTGTATTAGTAGACTCAGTATTATCCAAAAACATCAGTCCTGGATCCCCGCTCTTCCACGCTGCTTCCGCAATTTTATTAAAGAGTGCTCTTGCCTTCACCTTTTTTACTACTTCTCTGTTTCTGGGGTTAACAAGATTCCAGTCTTTATTATTCTCAACTGCCTCCATAAAGCTATCCGTTACCCCCACACTCACATTGAAGTTCTTAATCGTTCCATCAGTATCTTTTAACTCAATAAACTCTTCGATATCTGGGTGGTCTGCATTCAGGATTGCAATATTCGCTCCCTGCCTTTTCGCTCCCTGCAAAATCTGTGCCAGCGCCGCCGAGTAAGCTTTAATAAAATCTACCGGCCCGCTGGACGCTCCCGGCACATTCTTTACCTTGTCTCCGTGCGGTCTGATCTTACTAAAGTTAAAGCCCGTTCCCCCGTTATTTTTGTGCACTACCGCCGCATCTCCCAAAGTCATAAATATCGTCCCAATCGAATCCTCTATGGGGAGTACAAAGCAGGATGATAACTGTCCCGTCCCTCCTGGATTCCCAGCCTCAAACATCGCCTTTCCGGCACACACCATTTTGAGACTTATCATCCTCTCATAAAACTTATTTGCCATCTCCATCACAATCCCGTTTGACGCCCAGTTAACTTCTGGCTTGGCCATATGGTATGCCACTCTCCACAGCATCTCCCCCACCGTCTCAACCGTCTTCCCCTTCATATCCGTCCGCAAATAACGCTTCTTCGCGACCTCGAGCGCGTTCTTCGTTAGCTTTGGTTCAATTATTTTTGGTTTCGTCATATTTTGTGATTCTCAGGGTGTTCTCTTCGTCAGGGTCTTTCCTTGTAAGATACCGATATTTGTATCTTACGAAGAGAGACCCTGTAAAGTATTACTTATCACATTTGCTATAAGCACACGACGGACACGTCGAGCACCCCTCTTCTTTCCGCATTGGAGTCCCACATTCTGGGCACAACTCCTCGCTCGTCACTTGCTTCTCAGCCTTAGTCTCAAATGGCGCCGACTTCTCCAGCACCACTTGCTCTCTAGAGCCCTCGACATATACCGTCATACCCTTAAGCCCCAGCTCCCAGCCAAGCTGGTAGGCCCGAGCGACCTCGTCTGCCGTCGCCGTACTCGGGAAGTTAATCGTCTTACTAATCGAGTTATCAATCCACCGTTGCATCACCGCCTGCATTCGTACATGCTCCGTGACCGTTAAATCAGCTGACACCACATACACCTCCCGCATCTCTTTGGGCACTTCCATGATTTTTTGACAACTCCCCCCCCGCTCTCTTACCAGTTCAAAAATTTTCCTGCGCTGACTGATTCCTAATCCTCGCTTCCTTAGTTCCTGCTCAAATAATTCGCTTGTGTAATACATCTCTCTCCACTCTTTCCCCTCCTTCTCTGCACCCTCTCTCGTATGGCGAACATATGACAAAGCAAATACTGGCTCACACCCATATCCCTCAAGTCCTGAGATTGTCGCAATCGATCCAGTCGGTGCAACTGTTGTCTGCGCTCCATTTCTGATCCCATGTTGTTTCAAATTCTTAATTAATCCCTTCCAATCTAGCTCACCTCTCCCAAAGTTAGTTGCATGCTTAACCAATGGCTTTGGCACACTCCACTTGAGATTAGTGGGATCATAGATACTCCCCGCAATTCCTGGGAAAGCACCCCTAACTCGCGATAGCTCGACCGACGCTGTCATACTCTGATATCTAATAAACTCCATGATTTGCGAGGCCAGCTCTTGCCCCTTGGCACTCCCGTATCTCACATTCACCATGTACATGAGGTCCGACATTCCCATCACCGATAGACCAATCCGTCTTACTTTGCGTGCCACCTCCTCTAGTTCTGGCACAGCCGACACATATTTATTCACATCCACTACATTATCCAAAAATCTTGTTGCCAACCTCACCGTCTCCGCTAGCTTATTCCAATCTATTACGTATTGCACGTTTCCACGTTTCCACGTTTCCACGTTTTTTTCGTGCTGACGTGCTGACGTGTCCACGAGCTTACGTACATGCTCTCGCAAGTTAATGCTTCCCAAACAACAGTTCTCGTACGGCCCTAGCCACTGCTCTGCACAGGGGTTTGTCGCTTCCAGTTTGTACAAATGCGGGACAGGGTTGCTTCGATTAGCTTCGTCCAAAAATAGCACCCCCGGCTCGCCATTTTTGTATGCATACTTCACAATCTCGCCAAATAGTTCTCTGGCCGGAACCATTCGGTAGAGGTCGCCGTTCTCCGGATGACGAAGCGCGAAATCATCATCTTTGGACACCGCTTTCATAAACTCGTCTGTTAATCCTACCGAGATGTTAAAGTTAGTAATCTGCCCCTCTGTTGCCTTACATCTCACGAACTCATAAATATCAGGATGCCAAACCGGGAGCACTGCCATGGCAGCCGACCGCCTCCCCCCACCTTGCCCAATCACCCAAAAAGCTGTGTCATATACTTTGATAAACGAGACCGCTCCCGTTGCCTTACCCTTAGTCGTACTAATTGTTGCATCCTTAGGTCTAATCCGCCCGAATGAAAATCCGACCCCTCCTCCAGTTTGCAAGGTCAAAATTGCTTTGCGTAGCACCGAGAAGATCGAATCCGCCCCCTTCCCTAGGTCATCCTCAACCGGCAAGACGAAACAGTTGGCGAGCTGCCCATACTTGGTCCCTGCATTAGCCATTGTGCGCCCATTCGGAACAAACCTCATCTCATAAAGCATTTCAAAAAACTTCTCTCTTACTTCCATAGCTGTCTCACCACTACTCCTGTAGTTGTTCTCAGCCTCAGCCACAATCCGCGCCGTTCGCATTAATATTTCGGCCGGCGACTCGACTGGATGCCCTGACTCGTCCCTCAAACTATAGCGATTGATCATGATTGCTGCCGCATTTTTGTTCAGCTTCGTAATTTTCATTAGTTATTTTCCTTTAACTTCTTAATTTCCTCTTCAAAGTCGCTTAAAGCCTCGAACTCCCGATAGACCGAAGCAAACAATAAATATGCCAGTGGATCAATCTTTTTTAATCTATTGATCACCAAATTTCCTATCTCCCAGGACCTCACTTCTGTAGTTGTCTTTCTCCTGAGTATCCCCTCGATCTCATCCACCATCGCCTCGATCTGCTCCATCGTTACTGGCCTCTTCCAGGTTGCTTTCATCACTCCTCTCTTCAGCTTCTCTCGATCAAAGTCCTCGATCTTGCCCGTCTTTTTAACAACCTTGATATCTACCCCCTCTGGTCTTTCATAGGTGGTAAAACGCTTACTACACTTAACACACTCTCTACGCCTCCTCATCGCCCCACCTTCGTCAGTTATTCGTGATTCCAATACAGAAGTATCTTCGTAGTGACAATATGGGCATTGCATATCTTTTACTCCTCTCGAACCAAAACCCTACATATAGTAGGGCTCATCTACCGTAACCCCTACGACTAGTGAGTGTCAACTAGTCCCGACTGCATCAAAAAGTAGCAATATTTCTACTCCACCTGGGCGCGGATTTTATGATCACATTCTTCACAAATCCCACATGGCCCCAACATTCTCGGATCTTGCTTACACACCACACACTTCCCCTCGTGATCAAATGAGTAACTATCTTCTCGCTCATTAACTCCCACCAAATCAGACATCACATTGTTGCTTCGCAATGGGTCTGTTTTTATGTCCAAATCTGGTCTCCCACACGATCCACCCCCACTCATCATCTCTCTTCCTCCCCGCTCCAAAAATTGTCTCTGCACCATTAGCCACATGCCCTCGTCATGCGACATTCTTACGGGGTCAATCCAACTTAAATCTTGATCTCCCATCTTTTCTTTCTCATATTCATATCTTGTCTTTACACTCATTTGAAATGCATCAAATATCTCCTTCATTTTTTCTACCCTTCCCATCCCCAACTCAAACAACATTGCTCGCACCACGCTCGCCGACATCTCCTCAACCCAACTAGGTAGTACATCCTTCCTACTTACTCCGATTTCCACAACTAACTTTTCAAAGCTTAATCTTGTTATGAATGGCTTCGCCACAAAATCCATATGATCTGCAACATTCCACCGATTCACCCCAGACAAGTAATTAGCCAGTACTCTTAAATCGTCAATCTTGAACTCATCATTTCTAATTGCAGTTGCCCTAATTTGATCGTTCTCCTGTTTTTCATATACATAAACCATGCTATATCCACCCATATCTGGATCATTGGGGTCAGTAGGGCTCATCAATACCACAGTCTCACCCACTTTAATTCGCCCAAACATCTCCTGCAATTTTTCAATTCCTCTTTTTTCGCTTTGTGTTCGATCTAGGTTTGCGCCCGCCTTCTCACGAATCAAAATTGCATCATCTGCCATCTGTAACAATGTTTTCCCGCCAAAATCAGGAGAGTATAGAACTCCATTTCTTAAATTCAAACGATACTCGCGATAATTAACCTTAAAAATATGCTCAGCAGCCCAATTTACGTTATTCGACCCAATAACTTTTCCCATTATTTCTTCATCAATACCCAGATGTTCTTTCATCCACAGGTAATACCAAACTGAATATTGTTTGCGATACTCGGAAGCCCTATCACCAAAATCTATTCTTTCCGCACCCACACCCACTCCTTCATCCTCTCGCTCGGAGGATATAGAAAAGGCAACATGTTGGGAAGTTCCTGGCTTCGCCCGCCATAGCTTTAGCGACGGTGGGGCTTACAGTTGCGGCACAGCTCCAGAATTAAACTGGATTCCTTACACCAACATATTGATTTGTTAACAATCTCTAGTTAAAACCGATCCTGCGGAGTCGTCAACTGCGTCCCACAGCTCTCTTCTAATCGACTCCGTATCTGACTAATCTCTTCGTATTCTTTGTAGATCACACTTCTTACATTACCCCTACTCGACTCTATAAATATCTCAATATCCCCATAATCTCTTGGGTTGTACTCAATACACTTTGCCTTATCACGCAAAACTCCTCTCTCAAGTTCGAGCAAGTTTAATCGTTCATACCTCACTCCCTTAAGCATTGTGTAAACACCTCGCTCAACATTCCCATTCAAAACATACTTAATTGCACAATTCCTCCGCTTTTTCCCTACCGCAAGTCCCAGTCCTATTCTTCGATCCTTAGGCGTAAAAATATACTGCGGAATCGTCTTCGTTGTCTCCCACCAATCACAAGTTGGTATCCCTCCTACCTCTACTAACCCTCGGTACAACTCATTAGTGTCTAACTCTTGTCGCAAGTCACCCCCAACCAGTCCCAACCTACTCATTAATCCTGATAATGACGCAACATATAACGAAAATAGAAATACTCCCACCCCAATCAACAGCAAAACCGCAGTTAATGCGTAGTTAATTGGAGAATTGGAGAATTTGTGATTGGTGTACATTGCCCTATCTTACCCCAAATACTCGGCAATCAGGTGTGCATATATCTCTGTTGTCTTTTGCAATGATTCGAGGTTCACCCACTCTTTCCTTCCATGCTCTCCTCCTCCATCTGGCCCAAATCCCATGATTGTAGGGATATCACGCTTCACCATCATCCAAGCGTCAGTTGCAGGCCCCGATACTGCAACTGGCGGATTTACCCCAGTTACATCTTTTGCTACTTTCTGAAGCGCAAGAACGAGTGGATCGTGTGGATCCATCTCCACCGCAGGCGAATAAACCAAATCTACAATTTCATAATCAATCCCCAGTTTGACCAATTTCTCAATTAATAAGAGCTTTACTTGTGCGTCAGAGTTTCCAGGTAACAATCTCACGTCTCCATACGCAACACATGATTCTGGAACGACATTAAGTCCTACCCCACCTTCGATCTTGGTTGGGAAAGTGAAAACCGGCTTTCTACCTTCAAACATTTTCGAAGTCTTGTACGGTATTGCCAAATCTTGGAGAGTCTCAATCACTCTCCCCATATCCACAATTGCGTTATGTCCATCCTCTTTTCGCTCCCAGGCAGAAACTCCCGTATGTACCGCCTTACCCCTAACAATAATTTTGAATCGATATATTCCTCTTTGACCGATCCTTACATACTTGCTCCCATGCTCCCCTATCAAACATGCTTTGGGCAAAACCCCATTTTCCAACAAGTATTGTGTCCCATATTTACTACATGCCCCCGACTCTTCATCAACCACAAAAGCAAGCATCAACTTCCCCGCCAACTTAGTCTTTGCTGTCATTAGTGCTTTGACCGCAAAAATATAAGCCGCAAGCGTTGCCTTCATGTCGAGCGCTCCAATTCCATAAAGATTGCCCGCCCGAACAACTCCCGAGAACAACCCCGTCTCATTTTTGGGATCAACTGGCGCTGTATCCATGTGACCATTAAGCATTAGGCAGTTTCTACCCCTCTTCTCCCCCCATTCGGCAATTACATTCATCCTCTCTCGACTCGGTCCCACATATTTAGGTGATAATCCAATTTCTTTTAATTTGTTGAAAATCAATGTCGGAACTTCACCTTCTACAGTCTCATGGAGAGGTGAGTCTCCAGGAATATATGGGTTGGTACTCTTTGCTTTAACCAGACTTGAAACAAACGCTACTTCTTCAGGAAAAGTCGCTGCTACTGCTCGGGCAATTGTGTTTTTACTAGTTATCCCTGGCACGTTATGAAAAATTGTACACCCGAGGTCAACATTCAGCAAATATTCAGACCACCTTCATCCGCGTCGCTTCAACAATATTACTCACCTCCTCTACCGCCAAATCAAGTTTGTCCTCTTCATTCTCAACAACATAATCAAAATGGTGCCACTGTCTCTGCTCCCACATCGCCATATCAATACTCCAATCCAAGTCTGCCTGTGTCTCGCTCGCTCGCTCCTCCATTCTTTTCTGTAAGATGTCTAGGTCAGACACTGCCAGCATCACAAACACTGAGTGTGGGAACATTTCTTTAACTTTGGCCTTAATATTCATCACCCCTCTGACATCAATTCGCCAAATAACGTCGCGTCCCGAATCAAGCGCCTCTTGAACATGCTTCTTTTGTCCACCACGATAATGCCCTCGATACTCCACCCACTCGAAAAATGCCTCTTCGGCGATTAATTTTTCAAATTCTTCTCGGCTCACGAAATGGTAATCAAATCCATCTTTCTCATCTTCCCGCTTAGGTCGACTATTTGTCGTCACCAACTTTTCCATCTTTGGATTTTTCTCCAAAAGCTTAAGCATCACGCTATCCTTCCCAACTCCCGATGGTCCCGACAAAACAAGCAAAACGCCCCTCTTTTTTTGTCTCCCCAACTCTACACCTACTTCGTCTGGTATCAGATCAGTCATAGCAAAAACGAGTATAGCATATAATGTTCTTATGAACCTCCCTAATTACTGGCCATTCCGACGTGCCACCCCAACGCTCACTCTTAACAAAAAGCAGCTCATCTTTATTTCCTTCTTTTTGGCCACCATTCTCGCTGGACTATTCCTCTTCCTGCGTGACCTCCCCTCTCCCGCCAAGCTTAGTAAACCCGCGAGTTACCCAATTAGCACCAAAATCTTAGATAGGAATAGCAACCTTCTCTACGAAATCTACTCAGACCAAAACCGCACCCCAATAAAAATTGATTATCTTCCCCCCTATGTCAAATACGCGACCATAGCCATCGAAGATAAAAATTTTTACCGCCACCATGGTTTCGACACTGGAGGTATCATCCGCGCGCTCTACAAAACCGCAACCGGACAAAGATTAGAGGGTGGTAGCACTATCACCCAACAGCTCGTAAAAGTAGCTCTTCTTACTCCTGAGCGGACAATTTCCCGCAAAATCAAAGAGGCCATCCTAACCATCGCTACCGAAATTCTCTATAGCAAAAATCAAATTCTCGAAATGTATCTCAATCATATCCCATATGGTGGCACTACCTATGGTATTGAGGCTGCCGCTCATCGCTTTTTCGACAAAGATGCCAAAGATTTAACCCTTGGCGAGGCCGCTCTTCTTGCAGGGTTACCTCAAGCCCCTTCTCGCTACTCCCCCTTCACTAGTCCCGACTCAGCAAAAACAAGACAGGGTCAAGTAATTAGCTCGATGCTAGATAACCGACTAATTTCCGAAGCCGAGGCCAAAACTGCCAAAGAAACTGAGCTTACCTATACCAGTGCAGGAGTCGATATTCGCGCACCCCACTTTGTAATGTATGTTCGCGACATAATCGAGAACCAATATGGCAAGCAAATGGTCAACTCCGGTGGTCTGCGCGTCACTACTACCCTCGATTTAGAACTGCAAGACGTAGCTTCGGCCTCCCTCTCCGCTGAGCTAAAAAGTTTAGGACGTCTCAAAATTAGCAATGGTGCGGCCTTAGCCACCAATCCAAGTAATGGCGATGTTTTGGTCATGATTGGTAGCAAAGATTACTGGAGCGAAGATATTGATGGCAAATTTAACGTCACAACTAGCCTCAGACAGCCTGGTAGTAGCATTAAGCCTCTCAACTATGCCCTTGGCATCGAGAACAAAATCATTACCCCCTCTACCATGCTTCTTGATACCCCCATCTGCTTCTCAGTTCTTGGCCAAGCTGATTACTGTCCCAAAAATTATGACAACACCTTCCGAGGTTTAACACAAATTCGTTTTGCTCTTGGCAACTCTCTTAATATCGCCGCCGTGAAAGTTTTAGCTCTCAATGGTGTCGAAAACTTTATCGATTTCGCGCAAAAAATGGGGATTTCAACCTGGAAGGATCCCAAAAACTATGGTCTTTCTCTAACTCTTGGTGGTGGGGAAGTGACAATGATTGACTTAAGTACTGCCTTTGGAGTCTTCGCTAATGGCGGTGAAAAAGTCGCTCTCAATCCAATTCTCAAAGTCGAAGACCCTACCGGCCAAATATTATATGAGAAAAAGGAAGATCAACTTAAAAAAGAACGCGTCCTCTCTCCTAGCACTGCTTTTCTAATCTCTCATATTTTGTCTGACAACAACGCTCGCTCAAGTGCTTTTGGCACAAACTCTGTTTTGAATGTACCGGGGAAAACTGTCTCCGTCAAAACCGGAACCACCAACAACCTTCGCGACAACTGGACTATTGGCTATACTCCCAACCTTCTCGTTGCAACCTGGGTAGGCAACAACGACAACTCTCCAATGAGTTATGTCGCTAGTGGTGTAACTGGTGCTAGCCCCATTTGGCAAAAAATCATGAAATACGCTCTACGCGATGTCAAAACTCCAGGACTAGTCAAACCAGAAGATATTGAAGGCGCGAGTGTCTGTAGCAATTCTGGAACACTCCCCTCCGCCGAAACCCCGTGCGAAACACGCTATGAATATTTTCTCAAAGACACTGTTCCCACTGTAAGTACAGTGTTCCAAAAAGAACTCTTTGTTAACAAAACCACCCATCATCCACCCAACAACGAAGGTGAATTTGGCGATGTCGAGGCTAAGCTCCAAACTGTTGCCTCCGATCCCTTTATCAAAGACTATTGTGTTGACTGTGGCCCCTACCCCGAAGGCTATAAAGAGCCTCCCATTGATGTCCCCTACTCCGGTACTTCCTTCACAACCGATAATGAAAACTAAAATATTTCTAATCCCATTATTGATAATTCTTACTTCGTTATTCACATATCTGGCCCTCCCCCCTCAAATCCCCCTGTCCCCAATTAGCTCCACTGCTCCCTCACTGGAAAACTGGGATACTGGAAAACCGGAATACTTAATCCTCGGTTTCGCTCCCTACTGGAATCTCAAAAAACTTTCCCCCGAATCTTCGAGTGGTATCACCCACTTCGCTTACTTTGCCCTTCATCTTAATCAGGATGGGAATATCTATACCCATGTTAATAAACGAGAACAAGACCCAGGATTTACCAATTATCAACGCCTCCTCGCACACTCAGTTTCCATTCCCAATAAACCTCTCATTCTCACCTTCATGCCCATTAATCAGGATGCACTAAACAATATTCTCTCTTCCACGGCAGCACGCCGCAACGCCATCACCTCTATTCTTACTTCTCTTAATGAAAGTGGTGCAACTGGAGTAAATATCGACTTCGAACCAGTTGGTGATATTTCCCCCACCCTCCGCGACAACTTCACCCTCTT
>Ga0172369_10006754_pt1 | contig 13569 bp, 14 predicted proteins | sample LakKiv25m_FD_114539 | JGI IMG/M metagenome (GOLD analysis project Ga0172369, IMG submission 114539) | Freshwater microbial communities from Kabuno Bay, South-Kivu, Congo - kab_022012_11.25m | ecosystem: Environmental > Aquatic > Freshwater > Lake | place: Democratic Republic of the Congo... | reverse complement strand
TTTTCTGCAGAATATCTTTGACAATAAACAAAAGATAACCTTTTTAAAAACAAAACTCCTTATAATTATAGTTTATCTAAATAAAAACAAACTAAAATATTGATGTTTAATGCCAACTCAACAGGAATCTGGAGTCTTCCAAGACATAAGGGCGCTTCAGTCAAGCATCCTTGTATTGTCGCAGAAGATCAAATATTTAGTGCATAATGAGAAAATACTTGGAAGAAACATACTTATACTTAACAAGAAGGTGGCTGGTGCAAGTTTAGGCAATGGCAATGCCTCTTCTATTGATGATGCACAGCTTAGAAAGATAATTGACAAGCAAACAGAGATAGAGGGCAGGCTTAAGGCAATTGAATCTACTTTAGAACTATTTTCCAAAAGATTTGCAAAGGCAGATGAATTAAAGGAAATGAAATATATAATTGACAACATCAATCCTTTGGAATATACGACAGTTGATCAGGTAAAGAAGCTTATCAAGGAAAATGCAAAATAAGATATATCAATAATTCAAAAAATCAAGGCCTTCTCTTAGATATACTGAAAAGTCAGTTGGATTTTTTTTAATTTCTTTTTTTAAATCCATTCTCGAAATCCATTTGTGCTTATTTATAAAATGTCCTATTTTGTCAATATCAGGCGCAATAATTAAAAAATAAGTTACAAATACTTTCTTTGTATCAGTTGCTTTAATTTTTCGTTTGCCAAGCTCTTTAAATTCACAATCCATACTCAATATACCAAATTTATTTTCTAAATCACATAAAATACGACCAATATAGGTATCATTCTGAAAATTAACACTACAAATTGTTGGCCCCCAAATATCATTAGATTCATTTTCAAGATTGAACTTCCCGTTTAATAACAATATTTCATTTTTAGAGTTCACAACTATCAAGACAGATACTCTAAATATATCATCTTTTGATAAAATATATTTTTCCTTACTACCAATAATTCTGTCTAAATTATCAACTATAACCAATTTATCTAAAACATTGTTAGATGGTTCTGCCAAAGCGTCATATATTTGCTTTCTATGTCCAATACGAATTATGCATAAATCATCATTATCAAGATAATATAAAACACGATAACTTCCAATTCTCAAACTTCTTTTATTCTTAAGATTATTAGATAATGGTTTACCAATCTGTGGATTATCTTTAAGAAAGTCAATCTTTTTGATAATTTGTTGCTGAATAGATTTATCTAACGATTCTAAATCTTTTTTGGCCTTTGGATGAAATATTATGTTATAGATCATCATCAAAACCTAATTCAGCTTTAACTTGTGAAAAAGGAATTCCTTTCCCTGCCTTAATATCCTTTTCTGCAGATTCAAATTCTTTTAAGACATCAATTTTATCTAAACTATTCACACTATTGACAAGCGTCTTTCTTATAATATTACTCCATTTAATATAAGAATGTCGCTTAAGATCAGCATATAACTTATCAGGAATACTAAATGTAATATTTGCCATAATTATCACAATATAATGTTGTAAAGAAATAATTATAAACTATTCTGTGTAATCACAGCATTCTGTGATTTCTGCAATTAACTTGCTTTCTTATACCACAGCCAGTATGTTCCTATGACAATTACCACTAAAAACAATCTGAACAGGAAGCCATGAAAGAACTCTGCGCTTTCTATGTCTGCAAGCTTGATTATAATTGCTGTTGTAACTATCCTGAAGATGTTAAACACCGCAACAACAGCTCCTGCCAACAAGACACCTGTGATTCTTCTTTTCCAGGCAATACCTTTTGATGCTAAAATGGCTGCTGAAAGTATTGCAAACTCAAGAATCCCTGTGCATAATCTTCCCAAGGTTATTGGCAGATCAATTCCTGAAACCGTTATTATTGACATCTTTAAAAAAGCATCAAAATAGAAGCTTGACTGAAAGAACAGTCCTAAGATCAAAGATGAAAAATATCCAAAGAAATAGTTTACTGCAGAATAAATGAAACTAAAAGAAAATATAAAATAAATCAAAACAAAGAACAGAAGAAACAATCCTAAAAAGATGAATGCATCTTTTCTTTTCTTCTTATTTCCAAGATCTTTATTCAGGGATTTAAAGAATCCTGATTTTCTTTTAACCATAAAGAAAAAGAGGGACTGAAGATATTAAAAACCAATATCTCCAAATCACTTTCTGTAAACAACTCCAGAAACCTGGCCTGACTGACCTGGCCTTGAAGTTATCTTCACAAGCGTTTCCTTGCCATTAACATCTGCCTTGACAACAGAGCCTTTTGTAATTATCTTCTGTCTGACAAACTGCTTGTTTGCTGAATTTTCTACAACATCAAGCAATTTCCCCTTAACTACCTTCCCAGCATCAGATATCAAAACACTCTTGGCATGAGATATTTTTACTTTGGAGTTGCCTCCCTTGGTTCTTACCTTGTATCTCTTGTCGTCTGCTGAGATAGATGTTTTTGAAAATAATCCGCCTTTAGCGCTAAGCATCTTTGTTTTTGCATTAACTGAATTGTTTATTCCGCCACTTGGCTTTCTTTTTGATTTCTTTCTCCATTCAACCATTCTTGTCACTCCATTATTAGATTTAAAAAATGTAATACTCATTAATTATCTATGGACTTTGATGTTGATGATCATAGATATTATATAAATATATTACATGGCTATATAAATATAAATAGTGTGGAAAGTTATTTAAAAAAGATTGAAGGGGTTGAAGGCAAGCTGTCTTTGAGCATCTTGACAATACCTAATTACAGAGTGTATTCTTTTGAGCATCTTTATTGGATGCTGTTTATTGCAAAGAACAGGTTTATTGATGGAATTAATGTTTCTAATTCTCTTTTGACAGAATGCCTGCTTGTCTTGTCAATGACTGATCAGATAAACAAGATTGATTGGCTTCTGAAAGACAATACTAAGCAAGATATTTTTGTTGTAATTCTTTCTGAAAAAGAGATTGTTGATGAAAAGTGTCTTTCCAAGATAAAGACAGAAATTGATCTTTCTGAAGAGAAGCCTGTTTTTAAGATTAAAGAAGCATTAAAGTATTATAATATTGATAAGAAGATTACTTCTGAAGATGATTATCTGAAAATGATTATTGAAAATATGGCTACTGGAAACAATCAATGATAAAGCCCTCTTTTGATTTCCTTGACAATCATTTTTCTTGGGATGAATAATTTTTTCAGGACTTCCAAAGCATTGCTTGGCTTTGTGTGGTCCCCACAAGTAAACACATCTACTGCAATATACTTGTGCTCTGGGTAGGTGTGGATGCTTATATGACTTTCCTCAAGAAGCATTACTCCTGTCTTTCCTAATGGCTTGAACTTATGCTCTACATATTCCAAGGGCTTGCTTTTTGAAGCAATTGCTGCGTCTTCAAGATTATTTTTTGAGAAATCAAATACCTTGCAGTCAATGAACTCTGCAAGAAGATGCGTGCCTGTAGGCAGATGTAGTAAATTATCTTTCTTCTTCATGTTTTTTCTTATGTCTTTGTAGATTTCTGTGTTATTTTGTGCTGTCGCTTTTTTTAAAAAAATTAAACAAGCAGTATTATTTTTAAGTGGCCTAATGTTTTTAAATGAATTGTTTTTTTTAAAGCTTAATTGTCTTCTTCGTCATTTGTCTTGTCAAATTTTGCTTCAAATAAGTGTTTTATCTTCTTTGCCTTCTTTGGGCCTAGCTTGTCTACCTCTTGAAGATCATCAATGCTTGCATTTGCGATCTTCTTTATTGTCTTGAATTTATTTAGGAGGGATTCTGCTAATGCAGGGCCTACATCAGGAAATGATTCTAAGATGAATAGCTGTCTTGACTGAAGAGACATCTTTGTCTTGGAATATCTGTGCCTTAGATGGTTGTTGCCATTTGCTATTTGCTCTCTCTTTGCAATTAAATAAAGATAAAGGGCTGTTTCCTTGATGTTCTTTGTGAAGAAGATTGGGATCTTGTAATTGAGGCCAATGGAAGTTAATAGACCGATGATTGCCTTGTTATGAATTCGGCCATTATTGCAGAGAAGCGAGTCTAAGTTTCCTTCAACAATAATGCAGGGCTTCTTTACCTTTTGGAGGTTTTCAAGCTGGCTGAATATCCTTCCATCAATGATGGATGCCTCCAGGTCAGCAACGCTTTTTCTTTCAGCGATGACGCCATCTCCAAGAATGTAGTCGCCAACCTCGAGCTTCTGGAAGTCAATAGAGACGCATATCTCAGGCGTCATAAGGGTTAAGAGCTCACAATTGATTTGGCAAGGCCTTTCCCTCAGGTCGCAGATAATCTTAATTTCTTGTGGTAGTTTGTCAGGCATAGGTGATCATTGGTAATATTTTAAAAATCTGCAAAGAGACATGTCTTTGCGCAGCATAATTTTATTTAATCTAAAATAACTATATGCAAAATAATTAAAAGAATTGAGGTTTGATAAAACAGTTATATCTACAACAGTAGAAATTTTTATAGTCTATTAGACAAAGGAGTGAAAAAATGAAAGATATAAAATCTACAACAGTAGAAATTTTGATATTCTATTAGACAAAATAAAAAAAATGAGGTGGAAAAAATATCTACAACAGTAGAAATTTTGATATTCTATTAGACCGATTGCTCTGGCTTTGGCTCTGGCGAGTATCTACAACAGTAGAAATTTTGATATTCTATTAGACATTTTAGTGAAAAAAATGATTATGCCGAATCTACAACAGTAGAAATTTTGATATTCTATTAGACCATTTGCAAGTGAATTTGAATACACAATATCTACAACAGTAGAAATTTTGATATTCTATTAGACCAATATTATTATTTTGTAATCAGTTTAATCTACAACAGTAGAAATTTTGATATTCTATTAGACATGATCCACAAGCAAACAACACAGGCCAATCTACAACAGTAGAAATTTTGATATTCTATTAGACTTTATGATTTCAGTTTTGTCTGAATTATCTACAACAGTAGAAATTTTTATAGTCTATTAGACTCTTCATATTCAATTAAATAATCATAATCTACAACAGTAGAAATTTTTATAGTCTATTAGACATTCTTTCCACCATTCATAACCATTTATCTACAACAGTAGAAATTTTTATAGTCTATTAGACTGGTTAATGCTCATTGGATTGATCTATCTACAACAGTAGAAATTTTTATAGTCTATTAGACTTTTTTATTCATTCTTCCACCTCATTTCATCTACAACAGTAGAAATTTTTATAGTCTATTAGACATTCTCTCCATTCTTCATACCCATCTATCTACAACAGTAGAAATTTTTATAGTCTATTAGACTTGATAAGGTGATGAATTGTCACTATCATCTACAACAGTAGAAATTTTTATAGTCTATTAGACATTGTATTACCACTAAAGGTTGCAGTTGATCTACAACAGTAGAAATTTTTATAGTCTATTAGACAAACAACATAGGACAAAAGCAGTATAAATCTACAACAGTAGAAATTTTTATAGTCTATTAGACTTCTAAGTTGATACAAGATTGTCTTGAATCTACAACAGTAGAAATTTTTATAGTCTATTAGACAAACATACATATATATAGACAATTCCAGATCTACAACAGTAGAAATTTTTATAGTCTATTAGACGTTGCAGAATTATTATCTATCTCAGATTTAATCTACAACAGTAGAAATTTTTATAGTCTATTAGACAGGTAAATTTTTTGAGCTATTTCTCAAAGCTACTCTAATGTTCTGAAAACACAACAACTTCATTCTAGAAATAACTCTAAAACTCACTATATTTTTTCCTGTCCAATAGATAAAAGATATACAAATCTAATTATAAACATATCTCTTAAATTCACTAAAATTAAGGCATTTTTGACAAAATCCATAAAAAATTACCAAAAAATAAAGACTGGGGTTTGCATTTCAGTATACCACAAGGTCTTTTTCTTCATTTTTAGCGAATCCAAATCGTAATATTTGATCATTAGATCCTACCAAAAATATCAAAACACTATCTCCTTGCCCAAACCTTTTTTCAAATTTGTCTTTAATTTCCACTTTTACTAATTCTAGTATTCTTTTACTATTATTTATTTCATAAACTGAATACTGAAGTCGCCTACCATAACTCAAAATAAATTTAGAAAACTCAGTTCTTAAAGAATCATCTTGAATATCATATGTTAAAATTATCATTAATCCACCCCCAAACTAAAGTTAGGATAATTATCAATATTTTTACCCTTAATAAATGCTCTATAATATGATTGAATATATAAAAAGATTTGCTCTTTGTGCGTTAATATTTCCTTTAAAAAGATTTCAGAGTATTTTTTATTAAATTCTCTTTTAACGAAATATTGTCCATTCTTAAACATAAAGTCACTTTCAGCAATCTGTTTTAGGTTAAAGCTTTTTTTGATTTTTCTATCTATTATACACCTAAATGGTTCAATAAGATCACAAACTAAAGACTTTCGCTGAAAGAAAAACTTATGATAAAAACCACAATAGGTGTCAAAACCATATAATTCTAAATTTGCATCTATAAAGTTAAACAAATAAGTATACCCTATATCTAAAAGAAGATTAAAAATATCGGTCTTACATCTTGGTTTTCTGCCTTTAAAGTCTAAATTTTTAAAATAAGTTTCAAAATAAATCTTGGAAACAGTTCCTTCAATACCCAACAATTCTTGCGAGTCTTTAACAGAATATATTTTAGCACTGACTTGTCTAATAGATTCTAAATTATTCTTTTCGTCTTGTGTTTTGTATCTTAATGATTCTATTAAGTATATTTGATTTTGGATTTTATTCTGAATAATATGTTTAGCCAGATCTAATTCCTGCAGATTATTATATTGTTTTTTTCTTAATAGAAAATTACCTTTATTATCAGGAATTATTGAAAAATAAGGTTTTAGACTATAGTTTAGAAAGACAAAAGGAATTGCAAACTTTTTTACATTTTTTATTAATACAGAGGTTATTGAGAATTCTCCATATACAAAAACAACAAATATTTTGTATAAAGAATGTTGTAACAATATTTTTTCATTTTCATCCACCAAGGTTAAATTATAATTCTTGAACTTTAATCTATTTGAATTATTGCTTTCTATAAGCAATATTTGTTTTGATAGAAAATCAGGTTTACTCATCATTGTAATAATCACACATTTCTTTATAGATACACATGTTACATTTATTTGGATTTTGCTTAAAATCACTATATAAATTAAAGTTTTTCATTTTAGAGATAATATTTTGTAAATGTTCTTTTTCTTTATTGGTTGGAATTGGCACATCATAACTTTTATTGTTTGACTGTGAATATAATTTAATTTTCTGAATATCATAACCCATTTCTATAAGACAGAAATATTGTGCATAAATCTGAAGATAATATCCATCATAGATTTTCTTGATTTTATATTTCCGTTCAATTAATGTTTTAGTGTCAGTATCTAAAAGATCAATTTTTCCAATAAGTCCAAGCTCTTCGCTGTATATGTCAATTCCTTCCAAAACTGATTTTTTTGAAGAATAATTTTTAGTGTCAATTGCCTTGTGTGAGTTTATACCTTTTGCTTGAAAAGTATCATGATACAAATGATCATCGTATGAATAATATAAATTATGAAAATAAATGCTTCTTGGGCAAAAGATAAAATCATTAAGATTTGAGATGATTATGTTTTCTTCCATTAATTTTTCAGCTTTTATTATTATTCTTCAAGTTTAGATTTTCTAGAAGCAAATATTGGTAATTTCTTTTTCCAAATATCTTTATCACACAACCATAAATCCCATTCGTTATCTGAAATAAATAAATCTAAATCAGAATATTTCTTATCTTTTTGGTTATCTTCTTTTATCCATTGTTTGATGTGTTCATACATAATGATCCCTTTTCTAGCTATATTATATGCACCATTAGCATCCGCATCTTTAGGCATAATTGGCTGATAAGTTATACGAGAATCAAAGTGCTCACCTTGTTCATTCCTTATAGGAGACAATAAAAAGTTATCATCTTGTTTCTTTTTGAGGTTTCCATTATTTCTTATTTGTTGAATAATATCAATAACAAAACAAAGTGATTTCCATGCACTTTTATCGTTATCAATTTTTGATAAAACAACACCATTTTTTAGTTGGTCTAATAAACTTTTTTTTAAATCAAATTCTGCAAACAATTTATCCAACATTTCTTTAGGATTATAGGGTAAAATTATAATTTCATTTTTATCTTTGTTATGTTTCGTTCTATAACGCTCCAAACCACACCCATCCTTACTAGACCATAATTTCCATTTTTTAGTATTTTTATCTATATACTCAAAGAAATAATCTCCATTTTCATCCATCATAATATTTGAAAAATTTTCAAAAATTTGTTTTTTGATATCCTCATCATTTCCGGTTATATAGATTGTTTTTCTCCAACCAGTTACAGGGTCAGTTATAGAAGTGTATTGCGCACGAGTGTATAACATTACACCAACTTGTTTTTTATTTTCAATATCTTGATAATTAGCTACTGGTGGTGTAAGTTGCAAGGCATTTGATATAGAACCAATCTCTGGGATTATAACGGTCTTATCAACTAAATAATTTAATTTTTTAGCTAATGCTAATTCAAATTTCTGATATACTTGTTGTTCAAATTTCTGTCGACTGCGCTTAAAACCTTTGTTTAGATTTTCAAGCACTATATATGTTGGGGTAAATATACCATTGTTTTGATCTTTTATTTTTTGAATAATTTCATGAATAACTAAAGACATATATCCATCTTTTAAATTTTTAATATTACCTTTTTGTTGCCAATTTTCTTGCTTTTCACGTCCTATTTTGATAGCTTCATTTATTGCACACAAATAGTTTTTATTATTAATCTCATCAAAATCATCTTGAGCAAGAATATTTCCATTGATATCAACTAAACTGTAATAAATTAAATGTTTTTCACCACGATCTATCCCCAAAAATTTAACATTATTTGTTTGTGTGAAGACATTATTTATTGTGTTATTCATTTCGGAATATAATCCAAGATTCACTTTACTATTAATAAAACTCGACACGGTTGTTTGATAATTTAACATTATAGGGATATGTAAAAAAAACTTTTCCATTGTAAATCGTTTATCTTTAATAATTGAATGAGAAAAACGACTTTCTGTTTTTCTACCAATTCTACGCTGAATAGGTTGATTAGCAGAATGAATTATTATTTTACCATCTTCTATCGCTTTATTTCTAAAAAATAATTCTCCTCCTCCACAAAGTTGTATGTTACTGTTTTTTTGAAAAATATGCTCCCAATATATAGTTTGTAGATTTACTTTACTATTTCTACTTTTTTCACCTTTTATTTCAGAAAAATCTTTACTATATATTTCAAACAAATACAAATTTTTAAACATAATATTTTGAAGTACATTATTCCAATTTATTGGTTTAAAATAGCATTGATAACTTTCGATTAATATTTCTTTAATCCTTTTATCAAATTCCTTTTTAGTGGTGTATTTTTTATTAACTACCTCTTTTAGCAAAGGATAATCTACAATATATGTAGCGTGTTCTCGTAGGAATATTTGTAATTTTTCAACGGCCTCCATTGGATTTCTTTTCCCAATTTCGCCATAAGATTCCCCAAATTTACTTTTAAACCCCTTACCGGCTAATGTTTTGAAACCCAAATTTTTTATTATTACCCGCCCAGTATTTTCAGAAGTATTATTGTACATATGATTATTTTCCAGAGATGTATCAAAAATAGAACTTTTTATTAGTAATCCTAGATAATATTTTTTATTATTTCTTATTATGACCGCGCCTTTATTTTTTTCTTCCCCATCACTTAGCCCACCTAATAAATGAGCATTTTTAAAATTCAATTTAAGCTTATTCTTTTTTGCATCATCTTGCGGTTTTTTAGTTAAATAATTTCTAACAACATCATACCAATCAAACCATTTTATATCATCTGTATGTAATAATATTGTAATCATATTAGAAAACTCAGAATTAATAGGATTCCCTTTCACTTTATTTTCTTTAACTTCAAAATCTTTAATATGCCAAACTACTTGTTTTGCTAATTCTAACCAATCTTTTATTTTTAATTTATTTTCATCTTTCTTATAATCAGTTATTTCAAGTATATTTTTTGATAACTCATAAAATTTTTCAGCACTAATTTTCATATCTTCACAGATTAAATTAATCAAATTTTTACTTGGAGGTAAATTTTCGTTAATTAATTTTAGATAAACATCATTATCTAAAATTGATTTTTTAAAAAAATAATCTTTCCAATCTTTATCTTTATTTGTATCTAAAATTTCAAATAAGACTGATAACTCTACAGCATCATTTATTTTTAGCTGGTCTTTTATTTTATCAAATGTTGCAATTGTATGACACTTTTCTTTCAATGCCTTGTCTTTTCCTTGTAAATATTCTTTAATCTGATTTTGAATTTCATTCCAATTTGTCAAATATTGATTAGAAATCTTATCTACAGCTCCTTTTGACCAATATACCCCATCCCAATTTTCATTTTCTTTTAACCAATTAATAAAATGAATAATTGTTACCGAATCAGTTCCATCAGAATCTTGTTTGAAATATTTTTTTCCGACATCACTAATTATTACTAAAATTTCTTTAAGATTTAAAATTTTATCAAGTTCTTCATTCGCTTTTTTTTGTTCTTCTGGGGTGTCGTATTTTAAAGAATCAAATAATACTTTTTTCTTTCCACACCCAATTTGTTTATAAAGCGTTTTAAATTGATTTAATTTTTTAAAATCTTTTTCTCCTTTTCGTGCCTGATTATATAAATTTAACAATAAATTATAATGCCCGATTATCTTGTTGTATTTTTCAATTCCTGACTGTGACATACATTCAGAAAATGTAGATATATCAAATAATTTTTTATCAATAGGCTCTGCTTCTATCATCTGATTTGTTTCTGCATCTTTTATTTTAGTTGTTTTATGACTATCTTTTAAGAACTGATAAACGTTCAAATATTCATCTTTACGACTAGAAACTTCATTTGTTTTGTCTTTATCTTTCTTTTTAATAATTTTATAAAAAGAAAATTGAATACAATTATCACAGAATTTTGGAAGATTATCACGCACTATTCTTGTCGCCACAGCCGTTGCTTTCTCTTCGGTTACATAATAATTTTTTCTATTTTGGTTATAACCCAAAAAATAACCAAAAAATTTGTTAAATACCTCTAAATGATCCTTTAATTCTTTTTCTGTTAATTTATCGGAGATGAAATCTTTTATATTTCTTTCAATATATTTAAGTATGCCTGCTTCTGTTAAACATTTTATTCCTTCTTCTTTTAAAATTTGCTTACCCTTATTATCTTTACCTGCTTTCTCTTTAATTGATTTGACTCCAACATTAAACGTTTTTACAATTTCTCTTCTTAAGGTATCTTCTGCAGATTTTAATTCCCTTTTATCACTATATCTCTCATAATATCTTAAAAAATCAATTTTTTTAGCGTCTTCAGAATTTAGACTTAAATTAATTACTTGCTCATGTATTCTATCTAAAATTGGTTTAAGAACAATATATGCCTCTTTAATTTTTTTATCTTGCTCAATAATCTGTGTAAATACTTTAGTTGCGTCTTCTTGAGATAATTGTTTCCCATCTATCCCAATAGGTTTTAACTCAAACCTTAATGTCTTTGATAAACTATATTTATTTGTAAAATCATCCCAAATACATTTATTTGTTTCCATTCAATAATCACCTATTTCTTACTTTTTAATAATTTTTGATCTTTTAATTCTCTCTTGTGATCTATTATCTTTATCTCATCATATAACTTGCTAGAATCTATTAACTTTCCTTTTTTGTCCATCTCTGGATTTAATGTATATGATCTCTCTATTTCTGCTGATTGGTCTTTGGTATTACTATCCAAGTCATTACATCCATCTAAAATATCTAAAAAGTTTTGATTCATCCAGTTGTCTATCTGTATCTTTCTTTTTGTGGAATGAGCAAATCTTCCTATAATCTCAGCTATTTTATCTCTCTGCTCTGGACTTAGTTGATCTGTAAATTTGTAATTTAATATTTCTTCTAGTGATTCTATTATAGGCTCTAATGAATCTATACTTACAATATATACCTTATAATTAGATATCTGCATAAAGTATTCGTTTATAACCTCTATTGTGTTATGTGGAACTACCAAATAGATTGATTTTCTAACGTCTTTTTCTTTTATATATTTATCCAGGATTTTTGTTTGATCTTTAATATATTTAGGAAAATTTTCAAGATTATCGTTTGCAGGGGATTTCGCATCAAAAATTACATATTGATCTCCAATCTTAATTGTATTGTCTGGCTTTCCTTTGAACTCTACCTTGTCTTTTGGAATATATTCAAGATGATGCTTTTCACAAATTAATACTAATCTATCAGCTACATTTTGTTCATGATCTTTCCAAGTTTTTTTCATATCCTCATAATGCTTTTGCATTTCCTGTTCCCTTTCTTCCTGCAACTTACTTCTTTGGTTTTCTAGTTGCTCCTGTGATTTGTTTAGTTGTTCTATGTTTTTTATATAATCTTTCTGTTCTTTGTCTTTTATGCTTTTGAACTCTGCTATACATTTAATATTTTCTTTATCTTTATTGTTTAGTTGTTTTATTTCTTCAGATAGTTTAGCATTTTCTATTTCTAACTTCTCTTTTGCTTCTGTTATTTTTAATTCAGTTATTTTATCTATTGACTTTAGTTCTTCATAAGCATCATAACTTAGAGACCTTATAGACCCCCAAGAAAATATTCTTTCTATCCAAGTTATTGTTTTGATTCTTTCTAGAAGTTCTTCTAAATTACTATATTCTGTTTTCTTTGACATAATTATTCCTTTTTAATATCATAATTATTTCTTTCTTTTTCATATTGTTCTAATATACTTCTTACTAAAGGGTTTTGCTTTTTAATACTCCTGAAAGGCTTGCAACACCTTGCTCTGTAAAGACACAAGGCAAAACTCTCTTTTTAGACCAATCTAAGGTTGTGGTCACAAATTGTGACCGCAAAACATTAAACTCACTATCAGTTAATTGAAACATAAAATCTTCTGGAAATCAGGACTTATACCATCTTTCATATTGTTTGTGATTTCCTACAAAATAAACTTCTTTTGTTCTTTCTTCTTTTTTATTATAAAACAAATTCTGTATTGTCCAACTTCTTCTACACAATACACAGATTTATGCAATCTGCGATGTGACAGGTCTTGCTGTAATTGACATAGTTTTTTCATAATGCTTTCTTTGGCAAGTTTGTCAAATTTATTGAAATATAGGTCCCAACCTTCTATAAGGGTTACATTCCAAGTATTGTTTTCAGTAATAGATTATCACCTATAATGTTATTTATACTTTGCCAAGGCTTTGTCTAAAGGAATAAATTTTGTTTTGTTATTCTTTGCTTTTTCTTGCTCTTTTTCTAACTTTCTTGCAACCATTTCCATCTCTATATCTTTTACCAATCCAT
>Ga0172369_10006748_pt1 | contig 13573 bp, 11 predicted proteins | sample LakKiv25m_FD_114539 | JGI IMG/M metagenome (GOLD analysis project Ga0172369, IMG submission 114539) | Freshwater microbial communities from Kabuno Bay, South-Kivu, Congo - kab_022012_11.25m | ecosystem: Environmental > Aquatic > Freshwater > Lake | place: Democratic Republic of the Congo... | reverse complement strand
GTTGGCAGTCATGGCGAAATCGGGCGCGACCAAAGGCGGTTTCGGTCCTATCGCCCAACTGGCGGGTATGCGCGGTTTAATGGCTGATCCTTCGGGACGCATTATCCCGTTGCCGATCCGTTCAAACTTCCGTGAAGGTCTGCGCGCACTTGAATACTTCATCTCGACTCACGGCGCGCGCAAAGGTTTAGCCGACACCGCGCTACGCACCGCCGACGCCGGGTACCTCACTCGCCGCTTGGTAGACGCCGCGCAAGATGTGATCGTCAACGAACACGATTGCGGCACCGAAGGCGGACGATGGATCCGGCGCAAGGATGACGTGGCGGGTCAAAATATGTACGAGCGCACGCTGGGGCGTGTCGCGGCGGCAAAAGTAGTGGATCCAAAGACGGGCGAGCTGATCGCGAATCGCAATGAAGAGATCACCGAAGCGATTGCGACTCGCCTCAACATCACTCCGGCAATTGAAGAAGTGTTTGTACGTTCACCGTTGAACTGCCAACAGCGGCGCGGCATCTGCACCTTGTGCTATGGTCGCGATCTGGGTCGCGGCAAGTTGGTGGATGTGGGTTCAGCCGTCGGCATCGTGGCGGCGCAATCCATTGGCGAGCCAGGGACACAGCTCACTCTTCGCACGTTCCATACCGGGGGTATCGCCTCTGGCGGCGACATCACATCCGGTCTGCCGCGCGTGGAAGAATTGTTTGAAGCGCGCAAGAAGCCGAAAGGCGAAGCGGTGGTTAGCGAGATTGACGGCAATTGCGAAATCATCCGCTCGGATAAGGGCGGCTTGAAGTTTGTCAAAGTGACGAACAGCGCGACGATCAAAGATGAATACGAAGTGCCGGGCAATTGGGCGATTAAGGTTGACGACGGCGCGGCAGTGTCCGATGGCACTTTGTTAGCGCAGCGCGGCGATAGTAAAGTGATCGCCGAACATGGCGGCAAGATCAAGATCAAAGACACCAAGATTGTCATCACTCGTGAGTTCCACGATGAACGCGAGTATGAGATTCCAACCAACTCGCGCATTTTAGTCACCGACGGGCAAGAAGTGCGCGCAGGCGAGTCGCTCACCGACGGGTCACAGAACCCGCACCGCATCTTACGCATCTTGGGGCGCGAAGCATGCGAGTTGTATCTGCTGACTGAAATGCAGAAGGTGTATCGCTCGCAAGGTCAGAACATCAACGACAAGCACTTTGAGGTGATCATCCACAAGATGCTCTCGCGGGTGCAGATCGTCAAGGCGGGCGACACTGCGTTGTTGCCGGGCGAGTTAATTGATCGCGGCGAGTTTAAAGAACTCAACGAGACGCTGATGGCGGAAGGCAAGCAGCCTGGGACATCGGTGCCAGCATTACTCGGCGTCACCCGCGCTTCGCTTGCCACCGATTCATTCCTCTCGGCGTCGTCGTTCCAACACACGATCAAGGTGTTGGCAGGCGCGGCAATCGAGGGCAAGTCCGACGGACTGTTCGGTTTGAAGGAGAACGTGATCATCGGCAAGTTGATCCCGGCTGGCACGGGTTATCTTGCTTATCAAAAGATCGCCCTTGACGGTGAAGAAGTGAACGGCAGTGATCCTGCGGTTCTGCCTGAAGCGCCGTAAGCAAAAACAAGAAACCCGCTTTCTAAAAGAAAGCGGGTTTCTCTTTTAATCATCCACTGTTTGTTCATGCCCTTCGGGGCAAGTCCCCATCGTGTAATCGTAAAAGCCTTCGTCAAATTCCGGCGGACCAATCGTCCAGCAATCTTTGCAATAGATTTTATTGCACGGCGCGCAATAGAAGCCGACAAAATCACAATCAATGCGATCCGCCGCCGCGTAATCGCCGCGCGCCAGCGAATCAAAAAGTGACACCGTCTCCGCCGAATGACCGAACTTGATGATGTCGCCCGTGAACCCCGCCCGCTCCAAACGCTTCTCCTTTTGCCACATCCCTTCGCCCTCACCCGCTTCATACAAAGTGATGCGAGCAACGATGGCGCGACAACGATCACAATGAAGATCGACAGAACGCGGCATAAAGGTTAACGATCAAAGATTGCTTTGACGATCATGACAATGGCGACGATCACGATCAGCGCGATCAACACGCCGCCCAAAGCACCTAAAGGCAATGCGGGGAATCCGCCGCCACCTAAAGAGATCACGTTGTGATGTCATTCTGAGGCGCGAAGCGCCGAAGAATCTCCTGACTTGTAACGAATCGAGATTCTTCGCTCACTACGCTCGCTCAGAATGACAACTTGAGTACTGCCATTACGCTTCAGGCTCCTGTGCTTCCTCTTCATTCGCGTGAATCGGCAAACGCCCACTGAGCCACACCGTCATCAGACTCACATCATCCGTAGTTGCGGTGTAGTCGGGATACATTTCGCTAAAGGCTTTGTTGATCACTTCAAAGTCTTCGCCTTTCTTCCACGTCGTCAAAAATCCGGGCAACTTGGATCGATCCGCCTCAGGCGGCAGCAATTCCCATTCGCGCGCCTTGAGCAAATCATAAACTTTTTGTCGCAACTCTTTTTGCGTCTCTGCCCAAGCGTTTAAGATCGCCGCCACAAGTTCGGGGCTCTTTTCGAAGGCGGCTGCTATCGGCGCGACCTTCATTTGGGTTGGCGCTTGCACGCCGTTGCGGAAACCCGGGACGCGCACCACCAACTTTGTCATCTTATCAATCGGCGCGCGAAAAGATGAAGGGAGAGTCGGCAACGCCGTAAGGGCTGTCCGCACCACCGTGAGACGATAGTCGGGGCGCATAAATTCGTTGAGAGCATGGAAGGGAATAAATTCGGCTTGTTCGTTAGTCATATAACCATTATAAAGGAAAGAAGGGAAATCAAGGAACTAAAGGAAAGAGGCAAGCGTCTATAATCACGTAAAGAGCAGACTGTGAAGAAACTTGGCGAACTTTGCGCCTTCGCGGTTTTCTCTAATTTCAGATAAGGAGATTATGCATGCGAACAAAATTATTAATCCCCATCGTGATCGCCCTCTTCGCCCTCACGGCCTGCTCGAACACCGTCAGCGCCAATCCACCGCAGCCTAACACGATCAGCGTGAGCGGCACAGGGACAGCAAAAGGCTCGCCGGACATTGCAACGGTGAACATCGGCGTGATGAATCGCAACGACGATCCTGCGAAAGCCGTGAGCGAAAACAATAGCAAGATGAACGCGATCATGGGCGCGGTGAAAGAGTTGGGCGTTGACGCGAAAGATATTCAAACGACAAATTTTTCGATCCATGCCGAGCAGCACTATGATCAGAAAGGCAGGATCACCAACGTCACTTATGTTGCCAACAACTCGGTAAGCATCACGGTACGCGATCTGAATAAAGTGGGTGATGTGTTAGGCAAGTCGGTATCGAATGGCGCGAACAGCATCAACGGAGTCAACTTCGGCGTGAGTGACCCGGAAAAACTGCAAACGCAAGCGCGCGACAAAGCGATGGCAAATGCCAAAGCCAAAGCCGAGCAGATGGCGAAAGCGGCTGGCACGACGATTGATAAAGTGATGACGATCAGCGAGAACATTTACGAAGTTGCGCCGCAACCGTTGGCGCGCGGGCTCGCCGTTTCTGCCGCCGACGTATCCCCTGTGCCGGTCTCGGCAGGGCAGTTTGAGGTAACGATACAGGTAAGCGTGGTGTATGTGATTAAGTGAACGGTGCATAGTAGGCAGTGAAGTGTCTTTAAAAACTGATCTCCCCACCCTGCAAGAGCAGGAACTGGTGATCGCCACTTTCGATCTCTCGGGTTATTTTCGCTACAGCCTTACCCGCTCGGATCGCGAAATAGCCACCCTCACCGGCGATTACTACGAATTTGTCGGCGACCTCATCGCCGATGGCGGCGGCACCGTGATCAAATTCATGGGTGACGCGGCATTGTTGGTGTATCCCGTCTCTGAAGCAGATCGCGCTGTCAACAACTTACTCCAACTTAAACACGATGGCGATGCTTGGCTCGCCAAACGCAAAGTGCTATGTGAGAACATCATCAAAGCGCATGTGGGCAAAGTGCTTTGTGGTCCCTTTGGCACGCGCGCCGAAAAACGTTTTGATATTTTCGGCATGGCAGTGATGGAAACGTTTAAGATGACCTCACACGGGTTGGCGATCTCACCAGAGTTGTTCCGCAAGCTCAAACCCAACACGCGCAGGGCGTTTAAGAAACACACGCCGCCGATCACCTATATTCCGGTGAAGGAGAGACATCGGTAAAGCTCGGCGCGTAATAAAGACCTTCGGGGCTTGCGAAACCCCGAAGGTCTACACAAAATCATGCCCACCGAAAAACGTCATCGCATCTATCCGCCTATTCTTCAGCGCTCGCGTGATATGCGTCATCCACTCACGCCTGCCGAAAGTAAAGTGTGGGCGCGAGTCCGTAATAATCAACTCGGCTACAAAATTCGGCGGCAACATCCTATTGGTCACTTCATCACCGATTTCTATTGCGCCACAGCGAAGCTTGTTATCGAAATAGATGGCAACACACATGCCGAGTCCGATCAAGTTGAATATGATGCAGCGCGCACCGTTTGGCTTGAAGCGCTTGGTTACACTGTGATTCGATTCAACAATATTGACGTTTACAGAAATTTGGATAGTGTGTTGAGAGCGATAATGGATACAGTTGAGTCTTTGAAAACCAAGAAGGCGAAACGATAGGATTCTTCCCTCACCCCAACCCTCTCCCCTGCGGGGAGAGGGAGATCATGCAGGCGACTCCCTTCTCCCTTGAGGGAGAAGGGCCGGGGATGAGGGTGAACTCCCCGTCCTTCGCGCCTTCGCGGTTTTCTTTTTTGAATCTTTGAATTTGGGATTTTATATTCCCATTCCTCTGCTACAATCTCGCCACTTTCATATTATTAAGGTCGCCTCTATGTCCACCGAAACGATTCGCAAAATTGACATCGAACACGAAATGCAAACGGCGTACCTCTCGTACGCCATGAGCGTCATCGTCTCGCGCGCCATCCCCGATGCCCGCGACGGACTCAAACCCGTGCAGCGCCGCATCCTCTACGCCATGCACGACATGGGCTTGCGCCCCGACACCGCTTATAAAAAATCGGCGCGCATCGTCGGCGAAGTGTTAGGCAAATATCATCCGCACGGCGACGCCGCCGTGTACGACGCGATGGCGCGCATGGCGCAAGATTTTTCTATGCGCGGTCTGCTCGTGGACGGTCAAGGAAATTTCGGTTCGATTGACGGCGACGCGCCCGCCGCCATGCGTTACACCGAAGCGCGATTAAACAAACTCGCCACCGAACTTTTATCTGATATTGAAAAAGACACCGTTGATTTTTCTGCCAACTTCGATGACACCCTCACCGAACCTACGGTGCTGCCGTCAGCCTTGCCCAACCTTTTAGTCAACGGGGCAACGGGCATCGCCGTTGGCATGGCAACTTCCATTCCACCGCACAACTTAAACGAAGTCGTAGATGCGTTGTTGCTCATGCTCAACCAGTGGACGAATCTCGACGACCTGACCATTGATGATCTGATGAAGTACGTGCAAGGTCCCGACTTCCCCACCGGCGGCATCATCTTGAAATCAAAAGATGAGGAAGAAGGACTCGCCGCCGCGTACGGCACGGGACGCGGCAAAGTGATCGTGCAAGCGAAAGTTCATGTTGAAGAGATGGAACGGGGGCGCAGCCGACTCATCGTCACCGAACTGCCGTATCAAACCAACAAGTCATCGCTCATCGAACGAATCGCCGAACTCGCCCGCGATGGCAAACTCGAAGGGCTCGCCGATCTGCGCGACGAATCAGATCGGCAAGGAATGCGGATCGTCATTGAGCTTTTCAAGACCGCCGACCCCAACGCGCTTATCACTTCGCTCTTTAGACTCACGCCGATGCAATCTACCTACGGCATTAACTTGTTAGCGTTAGTCAACGGCGAACCGCGCACCCTCACCCTCAAACAAGCTCTGCACGTCTTCCTCGATCACCGTCTCGAAATTGTTGAGCGCCGCAGTGAATTCGATCTCGCCCGCGCCAAAGAACGCGCTCACATCCTTGAAGGCTTGCTCATCGCGCTTAAATTTTTAGATGAGGTGATTCGCCTCATCCGCAGTTCGCACCAAACCGAAGACGCGCGAAGCAAATTGATGAAGCGCTTCAAACTCTCGCGCTTGCAAACTGACGCCATTCTTGAGATGCCGCTTCGCAAGATCGCCAAACTTGAGCAGAAAAAGATTGACGATGAGTACAAGGAGAAGAAAACCCTCATCAAGTCTCTCGAAGAGTTGCTCGCTTCACCTAAGAAGATGCGCGATGTGATTGCCGGGGAGCTGAAAGAACTAAAAGGGAAATACGGAGATAAACGCCGCACACAGATTATGGATGCGGGTAAACGCGCCATCACGTCCGACTCGTTCCAGGCATCCGACTTGATCCCGGATGAAACAACATGGGTGACGATCACTCAAAGCGGTTTACTCTCGCGCACACCTAAACAACCTAAATTATCCAAAGAGGATGCGCCTCTTGCCATCGTTCAAGCCAACACCAAAGATTTAATTTATATCGTGACTCAAAAAGGACGATCAGCGGCGATCTCGGCATATTCAATTCCTGAAACTGAAGACGCCACGAACGGAACGCCGTTCTCGTCGTTATGCCCGCTCGATTCGGCGGCGCGTGTGGTGACGGTTGTTGCTATTCCGCATCAAGCGCGTGTCTCTGTCATTCTGAGCCCCGAAGGGGCGAAGAATCTCTCGGACAGCCCCAGAGATTCCTCGTCGCGCAAAGCGCTCCTCGGAATGACAACTGACGATGAGAAGACAACCTCACCATGTTTGGTGATCGCCACCGCGTTGGGCATGATCAAAAAGGTCGCCGCCAGCGATCTGCCCGCACCCTCATCAAAGGTCGGGGAAGTGATGAAGGTGAATGAGGATGACCGCATCATCGGCGCGAAGATGGCGAGCGGGCACGACGATCTATTTTTAATTACGACGCTGGGGCAAAGCATCCGCTTCAAGGAAGATGAAGTGCGGGCGATGGGCACTGGCGCGGCGGGCGTGCAGGCGATCAAATTGGCGAATGTGGGTGACGGGGTCGTGGCATTGAACGTTGTAGGGGCGAGACATGCCTCGCCCTTACAAGAGGTGTTCATCATCACCGACAACGGCATGGGCAAGCGTGTGGCGATAAAAGAATTTCCTACGCAAGGTCGTTACGGCATCGGCACAACGGCGATGGATTTAACGGGCAAGGCAAAAATTGCCAGCGCAATAATGGGCGAGGCGAGCGATAAGTTGATCATCATCACATCCAAAGGCGCGCGCGTGATGAAGTTCGACGACGCGCCCAAACGCAAACGCGCCATGCGCGGAGCGAGCATCATTGAGTTGAAGAACGACGACGCGGTAATGACGCTTGTGCCATTTACAAAACGTTTGCACGTTGAAGAACCTAAGCCGCCAAAACAAAAGAAACCCGTGAGCAAACAATTGGCGCTCGATGTGAAAGTAAAGATAAATGCAAAACGCTAACGGCACGCGACACTTTGTCTGGGCGATGAAAGACAATACAATTATGTATAGCGCATTACCGTAATTTTTGACTCGCGGTGTTTGCTAAAGTAGAATGAACGGCAACAGAAGGAGATACAACATGGTCGTAACTCTCAACCTAACTAACGATCAAGTGATCGAACTGCTCAAACAATTACCAGTGGAACGTCAACGAGCCATCGTGTCGGTGATTATCAAAGATTGGCTTGATTGGGGTGAGTTGTCGCGTTACGGTGAAGAACGAGCGCGAGCCACTGCTGCCAAGCGCGGGCGCAACTGGGATGCCATGACCGCCGATGAACGAGAAATATTTATTGACGATCTTGTGCATGAGGATCGCAAATGACGATTCCGCGTGTTGTATTTGACACAAATGTTTTAATTTCAGCGGCAGTGTTTCCAGGCGGTGTGCCATCTAAGAGCCTGCAAAAGGTTGAAGTAAAAAAAGCGACTTCGGTGACATGCCGCGAAATTCTTAATGAGTTCCGCGAAAAACTAATCGTGAAATTTGATTACACCGAAGAACACGCCGAGAAAGTGATCGAGAAGATCATGATCCTTTCCGAGATCGTCCCAATTACGGGCGAGCTCAAAGTTATTGCAGCCGACCCAAAAGACGATATGGTCATTGAATGCGCGGTAGCAGGCAAAGCGAACTATCTCGTCACAGGTGATCGCAAACACCTACTGCCTTTGGGTCATTATGGGGAGGTACAGATCGTTAGTCCATCTGATTTTCTTGCATTGAAAGATTTTAGCGAAGAGTAAACGTTTATGCCCACACCTTACGATCACAAAGTCGGACTCATCTTCTGGTCAGGTCAATCGGTTGGCGAGAACTCCATCGAGCAGCTCGCCCAAACGATCAAAACTCAAACGCCCAACGCCACTGCCGTCTTCGTCAAAACCGCCGACGGCGCGGACTGGCAGGGCAAGTACGATAAAAAGACTCAAATGGCGATCAACAGTTTCAACGACATCACCAAGTGGGTCAACGTCCTCAACAACTTCGGGCTTGAATTTCATGCCTGGGTCGTCCTCAAAGGACAGAACGTCAACGGCGAAGCCAACCGTGTGCGCGAGACGTGCAACACAAACGGAGTGCGTTCGATGCTGCTCGACGTTGAAAGCGGACCCAACTACTTCTCAGGTGGCGCCGACTCGGCGCGCGACTTGATTCAAAAAATTCGCGCTGGCATCGCCCCCGACTTTCATCTCGGTCTCAACTTCGACGCGCGCGGCGCGCACCCTAAACACATTTACATTGACGAGTGGCTGCCGCACGTTCAAAGTTTGCATCCGATGGTGTATCACAAAGATTTTGGCATTGACGTTGGCTCCGCGCTCGACAACATGTATGCCGCCATCGGCAACCTCGGCAAACCAATCATCCCAATGCTGCAAGCATATGGCGGCGCAAACCCCGACGACATCTTCAATGGCGCGAACAAAGCCATCAACGAACTCGGCTGTGTGGGCGTGACGATCTACAGACTCGGCACGATGGGATCGCGCGAGTATGAGGCGACACGCAGGATCACGTTCCCCACAACGGTGACGCCGCCACCCCCGTCCGATCCTGATCCCGATCCAACGTTGGGCGGTCGCGCCATCATCATTCGATCCAGCGATCAAGGTTACAGCGACGGCGCGTACATCCCCAATCCAAATTGGGGGACGTTCACCGACGTGCATGGCTGGAATGTGAAATACAAACTCACCTCGAAGAGTCAGGATGTGTATGCCGGTTACACGCCGCAGTTGCCGAGCGCCGGGCGATACAAGATCGAAGTGTTCATACCCAACGACAACTCGGATGCTTCATCAGTGTTGTATTTTGTTGTGTTCTATCGTGACGGTCAGCGCATCGAGCAAAAAGTTTCGATTGATCAATCCATTTACTACAACGAATGGGTCTCGCTCGGCGTGTACGATCTCGATCCGGCGCAATTTGAATCGGGGCGAGTCAATCAAGTAGATTATTCCGATCAGCCGCCTGCGGCTGTGGTCTTTAGCGCGGTGCGTTGGTCTCCGAGTGAGGAAGCGCCCGTTGCCATCATCAATCCCGCCGATTACGGATTCGATTCGCCCGTTGGCACAACAGAAGAAAGACGGACAATGCAAATTTGGCCCGGCGGTTGGAAGGACGCCAACGGTTACGCCCGATGGTACGGCGATAGCGCTGGCAACGGCGCGTATCACACCGGCGCAGATTTGAATCTAAATGAGCCGCGTTGGAATATGGACGCGGGCGCACCCGTGTATGCGATTGGATCGGGGGTGGTGACGTGGGCAGCGCGACGCGGCGACATCTGGCGCAACATTATCATCATCGAACACGACCCGCTGCCCGATGGCACCAAAGTGTGCGCCCGTTACGCGCACATCGAAGACATGCTGGTCGCCGTCGGTGATCGCGTGGCGCGTGGGCAACAAATTGCCTCGGTGGGTCAAAGCGGCGGACCCGGCGCGAACTATCATCTGCACTTCGACATCTCAACGACAAACATCCTCAAAGAAAACCCCGGCCACTGGCCCGGCAAAGAAGTGAACTTGGTGTATCAGCATTACGTTGACCCGAAGGCGTTTTTGGAAACGCATAGACCGCCGAATAGATAACAAAGGATGAATCATGAAGGATGAATTATGAATGTCCGCGCTAATTCGTAATTCGTTACTCATAGTTCAAGATTTAGATGAAACGCAAAGCAGGAAGAAGAGTTAATAAAGTCGAGATCAAATCATCTTTACGAAAGCGACTCATTAAACAAAAGAGGACTGTTGCTAAGGGTGAGCGTGGCGAGTTATTTGAAGAAGTAGTGAAACGATTAGGCTTGGTTTAGCGTTTTGGAGCAGTCAATGACTCGAGTATTTAAGAAAGATGGGCACAAAATTTTCTGGGGCGATTCGTTGCAAATTCTCGCAGAAGAAATCCCGAACGGCTCAACAGATCTTATTTTTGCTGATCCTCCATACAATATCGGCAAGGATTTCAACGGCAGAAAAGATAAATGGGATTCGGACGAGGAATATCGCGAGTGGTGTTATCGCTGGCTTGATCTATGTATCGGCAAACTTAAGCCCACAGGAAGTTTCTATCTCATGGCATCCACCCAAAACATGCCCTACTTAGACATCTACTTGAGAGAAAAACTTCATATTCTTTCAAGGATTATATGGTTCTACGACAGTTCAGGTGTGCAGGCAAAAAAGTATTTCGGCTCTTTATATGAACCCATATTATTTTGCGTCAAAGATAGAAAAAACTACACCTTTAACTTTGAAGATGTTTTAGTAGAAGCTAAAACTGGAGCAACACGCAAGCTGATCGACTATCGTAAACCAATACCTTCTCTTTACAACACAAAAAAAATACCGGGAAATGTGTGGGAAATACCACGAGTCCGTTATCGTATGGATGAATATGAAAATCACCCGACACAAAAACCGATCGCTCTACTCGAACGCATCATTCTCGCAAGTTCAAATGAAGGGGATGTGGTTCTCGATCCTTTCTCAGGCACTTTCACAACATCGTTCGTGGCGAAAAAGTGGGGACGACGTTCAATTGGTATAGAAATAGAGGAAGATTATGTAAAAATTGGGCTTCGACGTTTACAGATACTCAGCAATTACAAAGGCGAAGAACTCAAGCGCGAACCAAGAACCTACGAGGCACCTGCGCCTAACCAGCAACGCCTAATGGAACGGCGATAAATGGAACACGAATTTACAAAACAGATCAGGATGATTCTCGTGTCAGCTTTTGGCGATGCGTCAGAGGACATTTACGAAAAAAGCCCTCTTCTGCAATATTTGAATATCAAAACAAAATCTGCGACCAGAGGCGCAAAAGCCCGAGGAAGTTTTGCTAATATCTATGCAATATATGTTTTAGCGGAAGATTATTTACAAAACAAGTTTGACAAACAAGGAGACTACTCCGAATATGCGGGCGCGCGTTTTACGGATTTGTTTCAACGCCAAAGAGAATTGCCTTTTGGAAGCAAGTTGCAAAACCACGCCCTCAATAGCAGAATGAACGAGGAGTTCAAAAAATATTTCCCCCGGGTCGAGTATCTCCCTATTCTTCGAGAACCGCAAACAAACCGCTATTGGATAAATGAAAACCTCCTGAAAATAAGGGCGGGCAAAAAAAACTACAACATCGCGCGGGTTATTGTCAAGATCGTAAAAAAATATATCCAAACGAAGCGCGACGCCTTTGAACGATTCGTCGAGAAATGCGAAGACCTCAAAAGTGTTTCTTCCGAAAACGATGCGGTAGTCAAAGTCTTCATCTCCGGATTACTTGCCCCCAATATTGACGCGCGCTTATTTGAAATAGCCAGCTACGCCATTTTAAAGCTTTACTATCACGATCAAACTGTTTACTTCGGTTACGATCCGGAGAATGTGCAAGAAGAAAGTCTAAAGCTCTATAAAACGGGTCGCACAAATGCTAACGACGGCGGCATTGATTTCGTCATGCGCCCTCTCGGTAGATTTTTCCAGGTTACAGAAACACTTGACACACGGAAGTATTTCCTCGACATAGACAAGATCGAGCGTTTTCCTATTTCTTTCGTCATCAAATCAGAAGAAACTATTGACGAACTAAAACAGAAACTCCGTGAAGGAGCAGAAAAACAATATTCCATCAAAGCGATTGTGGAAAGGTATATGGAATGTATTGAGGAGATTATTAATCTTACTGTGCTACAGCAACGACTTGAAGAAGCAATAGCACAAGGTTACTTAAGAGATATTCTTGATGAGATCATTCGTCAAAGTAAAGTTGAGTTCAATTATGATGACGAGAACGAATAATGACGACCAGAATTATTCACTGAAAAGGATCATCTCATGACCAAACCCAACAAACCCGCACCCACCCTGTTGCCCGTTGGCGCAGTCGGACGATGGCCGTTAGAATCAACCGGCTACGGCGAGAACGTTTACGAAGTTTCACCGCAACGTCCGTGGATTGATTTCGCCGACGCCTACGGCAAACCGGTTCGCGCAAAACTTTCGTGCGCCACACAAGATGTCGCCGTCTCCTACTTCCCCGCCCTGCCCGGTCCCGGACGCTTCAGCGTTGAAGTTTTTATCCCGTCGCAAAACGCCGACAACCCGCAAGCCGATTATCACCTCAACTATTACGAGCGCAGCAAACTCAGCGATCTGCAAGTGACGATTGATCAAACGAAGTATTCCAACGAATGGGTCTCACTCGGAATCTTTGATCTCGATCCGCGCCGCTCACAAGATGGGCAAGTGAACATCACCGATTACAACCCAAATGGATCGTTCATGATGGCGTTCAGTGGCGTGCGTTGGGTGCCGCCGCTCGCGGTTGTGGTCAAACCGCCGCACGAAGGCAAAACGAATCAAGATGTGATCAACGCCTTCATCGTCGTCGGCGCGAAGTTCAACGAGAAATTCACCGACCTGATCGCCGCCGCCGGGCTCAACGCTATTTACAATGATCGCAAAGCGGCATACAGTGGTCCCGCCATGACCGCCCTGCCCAACGTGAGCCCAGATCGCAAGAACGCGCTCAACGAAACGATGAAGATGTCTTCCGAGACGTTGGCGAAAGCCGCCGTTGAAGCGAGCAAGCCCAAAGCCGTTAAAGGAAAAGTGGACGGGCGCATTTGGGGGGTGCATGGTTCGGCGGGCGCGGGCGTGCCGCCGCGCGGGATGTGGGATTTTTGGATCGGCGAACTTAAGCAGATGGGGATGAAGTGGTACAAGCAGTGCGACAACGGTGGCGCCGACTACGGCGATGGAACGATCTTTAGATGGGTGCTGGCACTGCGCGACGCCGGCATCACGCCCGTCATCCGTTATCAAAACCCGCGCATGTTCCCCAAACGACTCGAACCAAGTTTTTGGGACAAGATGAATGGTTATGTTAAAGAAGGAATCACTTGGGCAGAGATCGGCAACGAGCCCAACTTGGCGTGGGAGTGGCAAGACGAAAGTTTTGTGAACTGGCACAACGCCGATTGCGTTCG
>Ga0172369_10006743_pt1 | contig 13579 bp, 16 predicted proteins | sample LakKiv25m_FD_114539 | JGI IMG/M metagenome (GOLD analysis project Ga0172369, IMG submission 114539) | Freshwater microbial communities from Kabuno Bay, South-Kivu, Congo - kab_022012_11.25m | ecosystem: Environmental > Aquatic > Freshwater > Lake | place: Democratic Republic of the Congo... | reverse complement strand
GGCGTTCGGCATCGAGAAGGGGATGATGACGACGGTCCACTCCTACACGAACGACCAGCGCATCCTGGATCTCCCCCACAGGGATCTTCGGCGCGCCAGGGCCGCCGCGATGAATATCATCCCTACGACGACCGGTGCGGCAAAGGCCCTTGCCCTGGTCATTCCGGACCTCGCCGGTCGGTTCGACGGCTATTCGCTCCGGGTGCCGACACCGACGGTTTCCATCGTCGATTTCGTGGCCGAGCTCAAGACCAAAACAACGACGGACAGGCTCAGGGAGGTCCTCTGTGAGGCCGCCCGTAAAGGGCTCAAGGGGATCATGGCCTGCGAGGAAGATCCCCTTGTGTCGATGGACTTCAAGGGGGATTTCCATTCTTCCGTCGTGGATCTGGAGTTCACACAGGTGCTTCAGGGCAACATGGCCAAGGTGGTTGCCTGGTATGACAACGAATGGGGCTACTCCTGCCGGGTGGCGGATCTGGCCCATTACATGGCGGAGAAGGGGCTTGGGTAGACAAGGGGATAAGGTCAAGATTCTGGTGATCGACGACGACGCGGTGGCTTGCGAGTTTCTCCAGGAGGCCCTGCTGCGGACCGGCTACGAGGTGGATTCCTTCACCTCCGCCCGGGAGGTCCTGGAAGGGGATCTGACGTGTTATGATCTGCTCCTGTCCGATATCCGGATGCCGGATATCGACGGTCTGCAGTTCCTCAGGCAGGTGCATGAAAAATGGCCGCAACTCCCGGTCATCCTGATGACCGCCTTCGGGTCCCTGGAAACGACGATGGAGGCCCTGGGGCTGGGCGCCTGGGATTATATCAGCAAACCGTTTTCGCCGGAGGCGATCCGCGCGATGGTCCAGAAGGTGCTCGAGGTCCGCGATCTGCAGCAGCATTGGATCAAAGGTCAGCCGGAGGACCGGCAGGAGGCGCATTTCATCGGCTCTTCCGCGGTGATGGTCGATTTCTACAAGCAGATCGCCCGGGTCGCCGAAGCCTCAGCGAGCGTCCTGATCACCGGCGAGAGCGGGACCGGCAAGGAGTTGACGGCCCGTTCCCTGCATCACTTGAGTTCCAGGCGGGATAAGCCTTTCCTCACGGTCAACTGCAGCGCCATCCCGGAGACCCTCCTCGAGTCGGAGCTGTTCGGTTATGAAAAGGGGGCCTTCACCGGGGCCGATCATGTGCATACGGGGCTTTTGGAAGCGGCGCAGCACGGCACCATCTTTCTGGATGAGATCACCGAGATGTCGCAGGGGCTCCAGGGGAAACTCCTGCGCTTCATGCAAAACGGAGAGATCAGGCGGCTGGGCGGTCACGAGGCGAGGCATGTGGGGGTCCGGGTGGTGGCGGCGGCGAACCGGGACATCGACGAGGAGGCCAGGGCCTCCCGGTTCAGGTCGGATCTCCTGTACCGCTTCGTTGTCCGCCTGCAGGTGCCGCCGCTGCGGGCGCACAAGGAAGACCTCCCACAGCTCATAGAATCCTTCCTGAAGAAATGGGGGTATCCCACGGTCCGCATCTCGGACGAGGCGATGGAGCTGCTGATGACCTACGACTGGCCGGGGAACGTCCGCGAGCTGGAAAACATCCTGCGGCAAACCCTGCTCCTTTCCCCCTTCACCGTCATCCTTCCCGAGAATCTCCCTGCGAAGTTTCATCCCTCCCGCGGCGAGGAGAACACCCTCCTGTCGCCTCTCGAAATGGCGGAACGGCAGCAGATCCTCCAGACCCTGGAGAGCACGGCCTGGAATCAGAGCCGGACCGCTCAGCGGCTGGGGATCGACCGCAAAACCCTGCGGAACAAGATCCAGCGTTACGGTCTGAAAAAATAGGGACAGCGCCCATTTTTCATTTTTATATAGTCACTGCTGTACACAATAAATGGGCGCTGTCCCTATTTTTTCGGGAATGTCAGGGTGATTTTTGTCCCCTCTTGCGGCCGGCTTTCGATGGCGATGCGGCCTCCGTGGATCTTGATGATGTCCTGAACGATGGCCAGCCCCAGTCCGCGCAGTCTCTCCTCTTGGTGCGTGCTGAAGAAGGGCTCGTAGATCCTCTCCATCAGCTCCGGCGGGATCCCGATACCCGTGTCCTGGACCGTGAGCGATACTTCTTTTTTTTCCAGATCGGTTTTTGCGAAAACCGTGATCCGCCCCCCCTCCGGCATCGCCTCCATGGCGTTCTGGATCAGGTTGAACAGGGCGGTCTGAACGCGGGAGCGGTCTGCGTTGATCTGCGGGATGTGTTCATCGATATGGATCTGGAGTTCGATGCCTGCCTTCCGCACGAGCGGCTCGACGAGAGACAGGGTTTCGTTGAGGAGTTCCGGGACACCGACCGCCTCAAAGTGGGGCTCGGGCGGGCGGGTGGCGCGCCGGACATTCTGGATAACGGCGTTGAGGCGCTGGGTCTGCTGGACGATCAGCTCCAGTTTGCGGGTCTCGTCCGGCGGCCTGTCCCCCTTCTCCTTGAGGAGACTGGCCAGACCGGCGATGGAATGGAGCGGCGTTCCCAGGTCATGCGCCAGCGTGGCGGTGAGATAGCCCAGGGCGGTGAGCTGCTGGAGCTGGTTGACCTGCCTCTGGAGCTCGACGACCCTGCGGGTTGCCTCCTGGACCCGGTCCTCCAGGCTTCGGGTCAGCTCCTGATTCCTGGCCAGAACCCGCTCGATCTCCTGGGCCATCGAATTGAAGTGTTCCGCCAGATGCCCCCATTCGTCCCGGCGGGTGATGGGGATCCGCTTGACATACTGCCCGGTCTGAAATTCGTCTATCGTTCGGATGATGATGCTGAGCGGCCGGCCGATGAGCCAGCGGTAGCTGGCGACAAGGACCAGCAGGATGAAGACCAGAAGCCCGATCGTGCTGATGACCAGCAGGCGCTGGGCGCGGGAGAGGATTTCGACGTTCACCCGGCTGAAGTTGATCACCCCGACGACGAACTGGGTCGTCCGGGACTTCTCGGAGATGACAGGATACAGGAGCCCCACGGCCGGACCGTCGTCGATCTGCAGCCGGATATACTGGGGTTTGCGCGACGCCGCCACGGAGCTCACCAGACTCTCCGGCCATTCGTATCTGACGCGGCTGGCGCCGGCGATGTATTCGATGTAATCGATATCGTAGCTCACAACGGTAAAGATATCGATGCGGGCCAGGCGCACGTCGGTCTGGACCTGCTCCTTAAGTGTGGTGTCGAGGGTGGAGAGCCCCTGACGGGTCGGGAAACGCTGATAGTAGGTGCTGACCGTCTCTGCAACGCTGGAGAGTCGCTTCCCCTGCTGTTCCACCAGTATCTGGTCCAGCATCCGGATCTGGACCCACCCCCAGATCGCCATCGTGACGGTCAGCCCCAGAACGATCAGGATCATCAAGCGTGTGCGTACTGTCATGGATCGCCCTCTGACGGGTGATTTCCGGAATTCCCGGTTTTCCCTGCTCCTTATAGACCGGACCGGTAGAAAAATGCACGTTCGGATGTGTGGCAAGGAATACTACAGTATCGGCCCGATTTTGAAAAGCTCGGAAGATCCAGGGGCATGTCTTTTCGCCGTTCCCCGTCGGATCGAAAAAAAAGGTGCGGGGAATCCTCCCCGCACCCTGAACGCCTTTTGACGAATAAGAGAAAAATTATTTCGCCGGAGCTGCTTCCTTCTTCTCTTCCTTCACTTCCTTCTTTTCGGCCTTCTTGGCGTCCTTCTTGTCAGCCTTCTTGGCGTCCTTCTTGGCGTCCTTCTTTTCGGCCTTCTTGGCGTCCTTCTTGGCAGCCTTCTTTTCGGCCTTCTTCTCGTCCTTCTTGGTGTCCTTTGCAGGCTCAGTCGCTGCAGCGGGTGCTGCGGGCGCTGCGTCCTTCTTTGCATCGGCTGCAATGGCGGATGTGGTGAACAGGAAAGCCAACCCAATAACCAATACCATCAAACGTTTCATCTTAAATCCTCCTCTTTTAATTTGGTTTATGCAATTTCCACCGCCCGGCCGGCAACCGGCGTACGGCGGGGAAGCACCCCTTACCTCCCTGACCGGCAAAGGTCAAGGGAAAAACGCATCTTTTGCCTTGCTGCTATTTTGTGGCCGGCGCCCCCTGGGGCATTGCCGGAGATGACGGCTTTGCCTCCTTTTTCGGTTTCTGCACAGCCGTTTTCTTGGCCGGAGCCACACGGATCAGGATGTTGCGGCCCTCTTTTTCACGGTAGCTCACCTTGATCTGATCGCCCACCTTGAGATCAGGGAAAGATTTCTCCAAGGAAAATTCCATGGTTTCCACCTTTTCCTTCAGTGTCCGCTCGATTTTGAGGACCTTATCGGACACCTCCAGGACCTTGCCGGCGGTGCTCATCTCCGGCACCCGGGGAGGGAGGAGCGGAGCAGGCGGTGTCTTGTCGGCGGCGAATGCCAGTGTGAAACATATCCATATCAAACCTGCTGCCATGGCCCCAAAACGCTTCATCTTACATACCGTCCTTCCATCTCTTCTTGGCTGTCCGGTTCTAAGGCAAGGGGTGTGCCATCTTGATGGAGAGAGGCGTAAATCAAGTCAATGTTATGAAATTAAAAATGTTTTCTCTTTGAATCGAATTCGTCCGGTAAGGCCGTGCAGACAGGTGGATTGGTGAACTATTCCCCAGACACTGAGGAGTTTTTCACCATCTTGGAAATGGGCAATTGTCATCAGGCAGGTTTTTTCACGATCATCTTCAGGCAGCCGGGGATGATCGTAAGCTCTGCAGGCAGGGTCCCGGGCTGCTCCCCGTCGATATCCAGCAGGACCCGCTGCTCCGAGGAGGCCGTCACCCTTTTCCCGGTCAGCCGGGAGACCTGGCGTATCCGCTCGATCCCCCCGAGGTAGAGTTTGGGGAGGTGCCAGAAGACCAGAGGAAGGCTCATCGCACCGATGACGGTCACGTGGAAGAGCCCGTCGTCGGTGACGGCATCGGGCGCGACGAGCATCCCGCCGCCGTGGTAGCGGCCGTTGGCGATGGCGATATTGAGCACCTCCACGGTCTGCTCCTCTGCGTCATCCACGCGGATGCGGACCTGCTTTTTCCCGTACGCGAACAGGGAGACCAGGGTCCCCCAGATAAAGGTGAGAAACGGGCCGAAGGATTTGCTTGTCCGGTTCACCCGGTCCACGACCTCCCCGCCGAGGCCGAAGCTTGCGATATTGTGGAAGTATCTGCTGCAGGGGCGCCCCTGATGGTCCAGGTAGCGGATCTGTCCCAGATCAATGGTGTGGATATGGTCCTCGCAGATGGTCTCAAGGGAGGCCTCCATCCCGGAAGGGATGGGCATGGTCCGGCTGAAATCGCACCCGGTTCCATTGGGAAGGAATCCGAGGACCGTGTCCTTTCGAGGGAGGGCGTTTTCATCCAAGAATCCGTTGACCACCTCGTTGAGCGTTCCGTCCCCGCCGACGCAGATGACCCGGTCGGCGCCCCGAAGGAGATGGTCCCTGGTGATGCGGGTGGCGTCTCCCGGTCCCCGGGTGAGGCAGGCCTCGAAAGAACCCAGGAGCTCCCCTGCCCTTTTGCTGATCAGAGGCCATTCCCTGCCTGTCGCCCCGTTTCCCGCATGAGGATTCACCACAAAGATCGTCTTTCTGTAGTTCAAGTCCGCCTCCACCGCCCCAAGATGGCCCTTTGGAAAAGAGAAAATGCGTGGCAAAACCCACGGAACCATACCATAGATATTTCCTTACGGATAGGTAAAAAAGGCAAAGGGATTGCTTTCCGCCCCCCTTTCTGGTATCGATCTGAGCCATACAGGTGGCGTATATTTCCTTATGCGAATTCGGACACATAGCGGAAAGCTTCGATGACCCGGGACTGCAGCAGACTCAAGTTCATATCCGCCTTTTTCTTCTTTCCCTGGCGTTCTTTCCTGGGACGGCTGGGGATACGCTACGACATCTCCCACATCGCCAATGCCTATTACCGGGAAGAATTCGATCGGATCCCGGCGTCTGAAAAGGCGGTAGTCCTTCCCCATTGCCTGATCGGCGAGGAGTGCAAGGCCCGTTTCTCCAAGGAGGAAGGGGTCCTCTGCCTGAAGTGCAAGGATTGCCGCTGCGGCGAGATCCGCACCCTGTGCGAGGAGCAGGGGTGGCAGTTCTACATCTCGCCCAGCACGAACTTCACCAAACGGCTCATCCAGAGAAAAAAGATCCGGGCTGCGGTCGGGGGGGCGTGCGATTTCGAGATCGAAAAGGGCATCCGTTCGACGCCGATCACGCTCAAAGGGGTCCGGCTGAAGAAGAGGAAGGTCATCCCCCAGGTGATCGTGACGAGCAGATATGACTGTCTGCACAACGACATCGACTGGGAGCTCCTCAGGCGGATCATCCTCAAGGGCGCGTGCGGCGCCGCGGAGGAAGGCGATGGTCGGCATACCGATCCATAGCGAACAGGCCGGCCGCGTGATCGTCGTCGGCGCGGGCGCAGGGGGGCTGATGGCCGCCGGCAGGGCCGCGGAGGCGGGCGCAAAGGTCCTCCTCCTGGAGAAGACCGACGGGCCGGGAAAGAAGATCCTGATCAGCGGCAAGAGCCGCTGCAACCTGACGAACGCCCGGGATATCGACGGCTTCATCCCCATGTACGGCCCGAACGGCCGCTTCCTCCACGGCGCCTTTCGCCGTTTCTTCAGGGAGGAGCTCCTCGCCTTTCTCGGACGTTATGGGGTCGAGACCAAGGTCGAGCGGGGCGGGCGGATCTTTCCCGTTTCCGACGACGCAGGGGATGTCGTGAAGGCCTTCCAGCGCTATCTGAAGGATCATGGCGTGGAGCTGCGGACAAATCTAGCCGTGACAGGGCTCGATCTTCGTGACGGCCTCATCGCGGCTGTGCGGACGGAAAAGGGGGCGATCCCGGCTGCTGCCGTCATCCTCGCCGCGGGCGGGGCCACTTGGCCCGCGACCGGCTCTGCCGGCGACGGGTACCGGATCGCCGCCGCCCTCGGCCACAGCGTGACCCAGCTCCGCCCGGCCCTTGTGTCGCTTGTCGTCGCGGAGGTCGAGCGGGCCAAGGCGATGCAGGGGGTGAGCCTCCGGAACGTCCGGCTGACCGCGTTTCGCGGCGAGGCCACAGCCATCGATCCCGGCCTCACGCCCATGAAAGACATCGGCCGGGGCCTGGAGACGAAAAGGCGGCGCTCTGTAGTGATCGAAAGCCGCATGGGGGAGATGCTCTTCACCCATTTCGGGATCGGCGGGCCGATCACGCTCCTGATGAGCCTCGCTGTCGTGGACGCCCTTGCGGAAGGGCCGGTCAGCGTCTCGATCGATCTCAAACCCGCCCTTACCGCGGAGGTCCTCCGCGCCAGGCTTCAGCGCGACTTCGACCAATACGGGAAGCGGGGCTTCCGCCATCTCCTGGCAGGGCTCCTCCCCCACAAGATGGTCGAGGTCTTCGTGGAGCTCTCGGGCATCCCCCCGGACAGGCCCGGCGGCCAGATCAGCGCCCCGGAGCGGGAGCGGCTCCTTGCCCTTCTGAAGTCCCTGCGCTTCAACATCAAGGGCCCCCTTCCCCTCACCTCGGCGATCGTCACGGCCGGCGGGGTTTCCCTCAAGGAGATCGATCCCCGGACCATGGCCTCGCGCCTGATCCCCGGCCTTTTCTTCTGCGGCGAGGTGATGGACATCGACGCCGATACAGGGGGCTACAACCTCCAGGCGGCCTTCTCCACAGGCTATGTCGCGGGCGAGGCGGCCGCGGACTTTGTGCTATGAATCCTGACCTTTCGACCGCCCTTGTTTTTGTGAGGCAGGCGGATGGGAAGCAGAAGGGTTTCTTCCGAAAGTGTCGAAGCGATAAATCGCAGTGATTATAGTAGACCTGAAACACAAATGGTGATAGAAAAGCCCGAAATATAAACGGCCATTGACGATGTTCCATCCTGTATCACGATACTGGAGGGATATATGGACTGTCCGACAAAACCCTGTCTTCATCAAAGACGGGGTTTTTTGCTTATAGGGACCCTGCCCGAAAACTGGACGAATCTGCCGGATTTTACCAAGTTCGCTTTTAGTCCTTATTACTAGATGATCCGTACCGGCATGCAGAAATATGATCCTGGAATAACAAATTATTCTCCGATAGTGGGGAACTAACCAATATTGTTATACAAAAAGGGAACATGAGAATTCGCTATGAGGGCATTCATTCTCTTTCTGATGGGTTTCTTTTTTGCTTATTACATCTTCAAGCATAGATACGCGGCAGTGAATGATGTCTCAGAGCTGATCTTGTGCCTTGAGAAGATAGACGCCAAAAAAATATTCAGCTATGATCCAACCATTGATATTACAAAGAAAATTCTATCCCTAGATTTAAGAGCCCCGAAATTCGACGTTGACCTCACTGGCGTTATTTTTAATAGCCCTACTATTGTAGCTGGAGACTTATATGTCCGAAGCTTGGGCATTCAACGATTCCTCGATCAAGGATATTTCCCTCATGATGAGTATTTTCGCATCAACAGGGAACTCCTTTACGAATTTCTTAGAAACTGCGATCAAATAGATACACAAGCCAAGTTTGTTACTGATTACATTTTGCGGAATGCAAGAATTGCTGAAATGGCAGAAAGCTTAGAATATACTGGTAAATGGAATGAAAGCCAAGCGGATCAACAGGACAAGAGAACTGAACTTGAGAGCTTTTTGAAAACGCTGGGGAAGCGCCAACTGCAAGAGATTGCGTTAGCCTTTGTCTCTGAATCGAAGAAAGGATTAATATCTCTTATTCAGTCGATAAAATCTAAATATATCGAGTCCAGGTCATGGTATGCTGTGATACGGGCCTGTTTAGCATTAGCATTCATCTTGTCGCTTCAGGCTATTTTTTACTTTGTTTGGAATATTGACCTAACTGACAAAGCGGCCGGTCTTTTGGGAAGCTTCTTTGAAACCGGCGATTATTGAACAATCTTTAGCACTGGAAATAAAGTGTCCTCGTATAACAACGGGCTGAAGAAGGATGCTCGTTTCACTCGCACATCTCAGCTACGCGTTCGCCAATATAGAACCTCAGATACAGCCGGACTCGGGGCGAGCCTTGACAATTACACATATAGGTGTATATTCGAACAACGAATATACAGCCAAGGCAATCCTCAAGGAAGCCGGAGGAGATTAGCTATGAGATTCATTGGAAGAGTATTCAAGTCAGGCCGGTATTGGGCTATTGAAGTTCCCATTCTGGGCGTGGTTTCTCAGGGGCGAACGAAGAAGGAAGCCTTTGATATGATCGGTGATGCGATTGAAACACTCGTCAGTAAACCTCATTTCAAGGTTCATCTCTTTCCTGGGAAAGGCGGCTATTTTGAGATCGGTGCGTCGGATGAATCTACGCTCACGGCCTTCCTTCTCCGACGCGAGAGGATGAAGTCAGGCCTGTCTCTGGCCGAGGTTGCGCGGAAACTGGGTTCGAAATCCCTCAATACCTATGCTCGCTACGAACAAGGCAGAACTGTGCCGACAGTTTTAAAACTGAGTCAGCTGCTTTCTGCTGTCGCCTCAAGGAAGGACTTCGTTCTCACTGAAAGCCAGGTCTGAAATATTAAAAAAGAGCGGCTGAAGGCTGAAAAGCATACAAGAAAGGGAAGGAGAGTTAATCCCATGAAATACGATAAAGAAGAAAAGGACATTCTCGATGCCTATGAACAAGGCAAGATGAAGCTCGCCGCTCCATCAAGGAAAGAGATTGGAGTCATTAAGGCTACGGCAAAAAAGACATTGGTTAAGAACAAGCGGGTAACGATACGTCTTTACGACCATGACTACCGGGGCATTCAGAAGAAAGCGATGGAGATGGGTGTCCCTTACCAGACCCTCATTTCCGGGGTGATTCATCAATACATAGAGGGAGAATGGCCATCAAAGCAGGATAACCGGGTGCAGCCGAACGGCAGGAAAAAACGCACCTCCTCTGGCTGACCCGGGCGTTCGCCCAGATAGATGAAATGAAAACCAAGGCAGAGAGCATCAAAACCATATGTGAGGTTCTGTTGTCTCGGGGTGCTTTTGAAGCCTCGGGGATCGCTCGTCAGGAATATCCATTCGTTCCGCCGCCGCCAGCTGTAGTGCGAAGGCACACTGAGGCACAGGCACTTCGCGTATTCGTGCGCGACGGCTTCGTTGACCGATATTCCGGCGACCTTCTCGTATTCCCGCCGGTCCTTCGTGTTCTCACAGCTCTGCTACCGGACGATTTTCCCTTCCATCGAAATTGGAAAATGGAGGAAACCCATCAGGCATATTGGGAACTCTACCCCACCTTGGACCACATCGTGCCGGTTGCACGCGGCGGCGAAGACCATGAGGACAATATCGTCTCGACATCCATGCTCCGAAACAGCACGAAGGCGAATTCAACTCTCGAAGAACTCGGCTGGTCTCTCCATGCACCCGGCGACGTGAAGCTATGGGATGGACTGCTTGGCTGGTGCACAGAATTCGTAGAAAATGATGAAAGGCTATTGAAAGACAAATATATAGGGCGGTGGCATCGGGCGGCTCTGGCGTACCGGTAAACGATGAAGGTCGGGGGCGAACCAGAGGGCATGGTTCGGAAGGCCTCTAGTCTTCGGCTTCCGGCCACCGCACATGTCCGCCTTTTACCATGGAGAGAAGATGATGCTTAAAAAATCCACGCATGAGTCCGGCATGGCAGGCGAGTTCTTTGTGATGGAGACATTGTATAGGCTCGGCTACGAGCCGGCTCTTACACTCGGAAACGCTAAATCCGTTGATATTCTTGCCGAAAAGAAGAAGGGAGACCCCATTCGAATTTCTGTGAAGACAATTCGTGGAGGCGGCAAATGGGGTGTGGGTACAGAAGATCTATCCTTAAAGAAAAACCTGTTCTTTGTCCTTCTCTTCTATCGAGATTTTTCTAACGTAACTACGCGACCCGAAGTGTTTGTTATTCCAGCTCCAGACGTTGAAAAGATGAAGATGGATTGGTTGAAGTCTTGTGCTGTGTACTGTTCAAATGAGGAACAACGGCAGAAGCTAAGTCCTTACAAAGAAGCATGGGGCTTGTTTGAGAAATAACTTGGCAAACAGTTCATCTCAATCGACCGGTGACAATGGCGATCAATCTCTGAGAACGCTTCATCGTATCGATATGTTCTACTGACCAGCGGCTGATTTGTTGTTCGCCGAGAAGATGGATTTGACATGGCCTGTAATGTGGATTATTATAGCTATAAAAAGCCACATTATAGGGGTGCGATATGAGAACCATTCAGATGACACTTGATGATGATCTTGTAACAGCGGTGGATCGCGTGTCAAAGGAGCTCCGAACGAGTCGTTCTGCTTTCACAAGAAAGGCGCTCCGCGACGCCCTTGCGCGCTGTACCCTTGAACAACTGGAACACAAGCATCGCCGGGGGTACGAGCGATACCCCGTTGCTGCCGATGAGTTCTCCGGTTGGGAGGCTGAGCAGGCTTGGGGTGATGAATGAAACACGGCGAAATACGCTGGTACAAGTTCATGCCGCCGGATAAAAAGCGGCCGGTTTTAATCCTGACCCGCGATTCTGTGTTGGAATACCTCGGAGAAGTAACAATCGCTCCCATCACAACGACAATCCGGAATATACCTTCCGAGGTATTTCTCTCGAAGGCCGACGGCATGCCCCAGGATTGTGCTGTCAATTGCGATCACTTGCAGACTGTTTCCAAAAGGATGCTTGGAGCATTGATCACATTCTTGCCTCTGCAAAAAATGGTTCAAGTCGGGCGTGCAATACGTTTTGCCCTCGATATTTAAGACAGATTCGGCCAACGAGCCGTTTCACCGGTTCGCCGCATACACTCCCGGTGAACTCTGTATTCGCCTAAAAATGTGAAAGAACTCCTTGACAAATAATCTATTGAAAGTACAATTGATACTACAATGGAAACTGTTATAGGAGGTACAACCAATGCCAAGCGCACCGAAAATTATACCCATTTCCGATCTCAGACAAAACGCCAGCGATGTGGTGAAGAGTGTTTCGTCTTCGAGGGAACCCGTTTTCATTACTCAGCGTGGAAGGGCAGCCGCCGTCATGGTCAGCATGGAAGTCTATAAGAACGCACAGGATGAAATGGATATTTTGCGGCTACTGGCCAAAGGCGAGAAAGAAATAGCGGCAGGAAAGGGCCATGAGCTCGACGATGTGCTAAAGGAAGCTGACCGTTATCTTGAGGCCGCCAAACTTTGAGAATCCTCTTTACCCCCACAGCCCGCCGCCAGTTTCTTGAAGCCATTGCCTATATTCACCACGACAAACCATCTGCGGCAGTCACTTTTCGGCAGAAGGCGGAGACGTCTTTACGCCGTCTCAAGAAATTTCCGGACTCGGGAAGAAAACTGCCGGAGTTTCCGGAACTTCCTTTTCGTGAAGTTATCGTAACTCCTTATCGTTTCTTCTATAAGATTAAGGAGGATACCCTATGGATCGTAGCTGTATGGCATGGCGCTCAGTTGCCTGACGAACCTGAAAAATAGGGGGAGTCGAGCCAGCCGAACACCAGGGCATAAAGTCTTGGATGACGAATTTTCTTGCTGAAAGGGGCATCGCTGCGGAAGAATCCGTGAAACCCATATGATCGGCTCGTAAGTGTAATCGGTGATGGTGCATGGATCAGGGTGCAGGAAACCCCAGATACTCGCGGAAAAGGAGAAGAACGATGCGATGGCTCAAAGGGATTGCGGCTGTGGTCGTCTTTATCGCCGCTGTGGCTCTGGCTGTGGTTCTGGCGCTGCCCTACCTCAATGATTTCGATCGCGGAGGGCGGCTGATCGTCCCGGGTCTGAAGGCGGAGGTGAAGGTCCTCCGCGACGAGAAGGGGATGGCTTTCATCTATGCGGCCAATGAGGACGATCTCATCCGGGCCCAGGGATTCGTCACCGCCCAGGACCGGCTCTTTCCGATGCAGCTCACGCGGCTCTTCGCCTCAGGCAGGATCGCCGAGCTGGTCGGCGAGAAGGGGAAAAAGAGCGACACCCTGATGCGGACGATCGGCTTTGTGCGGCAGGCGAAGAGGCACGAGAAGCTTCTCAATGAGCGGACAAGGAGGATCTTCCAGAATTACATCGACGGCATCAATGCCTTTATCGCCGAGGGCAAGGATCTCCCCATCGAGTTTCGGCTCTCCGGGATCAAGCCGGAGCCCTGGAGCGTCGCCGACTCCCTGGTGATCCTCTATTACATGGGATGGAATTCCGCCGCCAATCTGAAGACCGAAGTGATCGCCCAGATGCTGGCGGAGACACTGGGCGAGGCGAAGGTCCGGGAGATCTTCCCAGTCAACGTCAATCCCGACGACCTCCTTCCGGAAAAGAGATCGCAAAGAGGACCGGAATCCGGCCGGCCCCGCCTGAACCTCGCCGCTGATTCCCGGATGAAGGACCTGCTCAGCGAGGCGGACTTTTCTCTCCACATAGGGAGCAACAACTGGGTGACCGGCGGCGCCCTTTCGGCAAGCGGCAAGCCTATTCTGGCCAACGACCCGCACCTCGACGCCCGGATCCTTCCCGGACCGTGGTATCCGACCGGGTTGATCACACCCCGGATCCGGGCGGTCG
>Ga0172369_10006742_pt1 | contig 13579 bp, 10 predicted proteins | sample LakKiv25m_FD_114539 | JGI IMG/M metagenome (GOLD analysis project Ga0172369, IMG submission 114539) | Freshwater microbial communities from Kabuno Bay, South-Kivu, Congo - kab_022012_11.25m | ecosystem: Environmental > Aquatic > Freshwater > Lake | place: Democratic Republic of the Congo... | reverse complement strand
GGTGTTACACCAATAAAATCCCCTAAGGGGAGCGAGAATGTCGACGAAGACGCCATTATCGTTGCGGTAGATCTTTGTGATAAGGTCTGGGCCTGACCTGCCTGCTATCAGAATATCCGGGTCGTTGTCATTATCCAAATCGCCCCATGATGCGGCTGCATATTCCACTCCCGTTAGGGATGCACCAATATCACGAAAAGCGCCGGCATCGTTGCGGTAGATTCTTGCTATGCCCGCGCCGACCAGCAGAATGTCCAAATCGCCATCCCGGTCAAAATCCGCCCATTCGCCGGCTCCATATCGAAGACCTGGTGGAAACATCGAGGGAGCTTCCGTAAACAGGTCGAGAGAGAATTCAGCGACAATCAAGCTGTCTTTCGTGATGGTCGCTTCCCCGGCAGGATTGGAAACCGTTGACGTAACGGAAAAAGTACCGGCGCTTGCATAAGTGTGGATGGGGTGTTGCTCTTGGGACAAGGGTGAGCCGTCGCCGAAATCCCAACTCCAAGAGCTAACTGTGCCGTAAGAAAGATCGTTAAAACGAACTTGCAGTGGAATGTAACCGCTGGTGGGAGAGGCCGCGAATTGCGCTACGGGTGGAAATGGACGCGGAGAAATATTTGCGATTGCACCTTTGACGACCGTAAAATTGCCCGGCGTAGGAGGATCGATATTATTGTACGGCACAAGATTCCACCAAAAGGCAAAATCTCCTCCTCTGCCGCCGCCATAGTTCAAGTGATACAGGTCATCATCGGAGCCCGGCCTTACCTCATCGAATCCATCGGCGACCATTGCATGCGCAAAATAACCCGCCTGAGTGAAGACCACAATAGCGGGCAAGGCATTTTTCATATTATGTTTGAGATTGTCAAACAACTCCGGCGTGGCAAGCTTCCAATCTGCCGAGAGAAAACCAAATCGTTGTTTCAGACCCTCCACAACATTTCCCTCGTTAGCGCCGGACCCTTTGGCGCTGTACCCGGTTTTGATTGCTACGCTGGTCGCGTAGCACAATTCATCTACAAGACCGGAATCGGAGTCGGAGGCGAGAGGATAGCTAAGACTGTCCAGAGAAGCGTTTAGCTCTTCCCAGGTGAGTGAGCCATCCTCACCGCACTGATCATCGATCCTGAAAGTAAATCCGTTCTCCACCGAGGTGTAATCGTCTTGATCGGAAAAGTCCGTCACGTTCGCGGGAACGCCATGATAGTTGATCACCTGCGCCATGGCGATTCCGAGACATCCGACTAAGCTTCTGCCGCTGTTAATGCTGTCATAAGGGCAGCGTGCGTTGAAAGGATGAAGTTGATGCCACAGGGTTTCTACCCAGCCGCCGGTTTTTGTGGTACCCGGCTCAGGCCAGATTGTTTGTAATGCGCTGGTACTCGCCATGGCTTCAGGAGCTTCGGGACGTTGGCTGGACTGGGATGGTTTATTGTTGACTGACGGTCCGGTATCTGTGGCCTGCAAGACGTGGCTTTTAAGCAAACCCCAAAGTGGATTGTCGGGGTCCTGTATAGAGAAGTTGTGCGTCGTGGAATAGCCCAGAAGCGGCGCCGTCTCATCGTCAGTGGAAAGAAGCAGAAATCCCTGTGGCTGCAATTGCTGCAGATAAGCCAATCTCTCCCAAGCCTGATTCGTTATGACGAGCGGTTCAGCGGAAAGGTGGAATTGAGCCTGTGGCGATGAGTTAATTCTTTCAAGGATAGTCTGAACGACCTGTCTTACTTGCTGCGGATTGACCTCTCTGGCAAGTGCATTTACCGTCATGCTTAGCCATAAAGACAAAAGTGAAACCCGAATCAGCCTGCACATTTTTTCCCACCGTTTCCCGTCTGTTTAGGTAGAATGATTCACAACCGGCACATGCGCCGAAGCCGTGGGCAAAAGGTATCCCAACGCCCCCGGGTTAAGTCGTTTTTTCGTAAGCTCCCATGCTTCGGCAAGATTCTTTGCAGGAATCATACCGATTTTTTCTACCATTTGCGGATCGAGATTCGATACAAAAACGATGTTGGCTTTCTCCACTTTTGTTTTGAGTGCCAAGGCCGTATGACCATTGATCTGATATTCCTCCAACAATCGCTGCCCGATATTCTGGCTTGAGCCATAGTCAAAGTAGGGAAGAAAAGTCTTGGATCCGATTCCCTCCGCGCATTCCGCCATCACGATTAACCAGCCGTTTTCCTTCACCGCCTGATATGCATGGTGAATCGACTTGTGGGATTGAATAAGGTTGACATCCGCGGGAAAGCCGCCGGCACTGGCGACTACGACGTCCACCTTTTCTGCGAGGGGAATGCTATAAATCTCCTCGACCTTTTTGCACACTAGTTTGTGAGTGGGCAAAACCTCTCCCACCGCCGCAAAGACGATTTTTCCTTGTGGGCTGAGTGCCAGTTGTAAGGACAAAACATTCGACACAAAGGGCATGACTTCTAACAAGTCAAGGTAGACAGGGTTAGTGGTGATATTGCCTTCATAGCAGAATGGGTGGAATTGTCCGCTAGTGGCATCGATGGTGCGGCGATGGTTTGCCCGGATGGATTCGTAGCCGGCGATCCCGGGGAATAGCATTTTGGCACCGCCGCCGAATCCGGCAAAATAATGGTAGAGTATACCACCGATGGTAATGACAAAATCGACCTCTTTGATCTTGCGGTTCAGGCGAAAGGGAGTGCCGTTGGAAGAGTCGCCCAGATGGATCAGGGAATCTCGATCCAGTGCATCGTGCTGAGCGACAGAATATTTTTTGAAAATCGCATCGCCAACCAAATTGCGTATGGTTTCTTCCGGTTGCAGCACGTGGCTGCCGTTGGCGATGAGAATTTGCAGGCTCGCAGCAAACCGCTCTTTAAGACTTTTTGTCAACAACGGCAATATGAGTTCCAACCGGCAACGGCGGGTATGATCCGGAACTACTAACAGTAACTTTGCATTTCTTCGCACGCCTGCCGCTTCAAACTGTTGGGTGAGGTCGAGAACAGCCTGTTCGATGATTTGCGTTTCCGGGGGTGGCGAAAACGGCAAGTCCTTTTGCAGAATGTGCCAGTCAATGTAAGCCGGTGGTTCAAAATCCACGGTTGTCTTGCCATACTTGAGGCGCATTTACTAACTCCCTACGACGTTATTTGCGTGGGCTTTCGAGCGAAGTCACGTTTTGTTCTTCATCAACACAGTTAAGTGGCAAAAAGCAGCCGGTGAGGAGCCTTATGATTGTAGGAGATTGAGAATCGCTTCCCCATGCCCTTCCGCTTGCACTTTGTGAAAAGCATGCTCTATCTTGCCGTCCTTGCCGATTACAAAAGTTTTCCGAATCATTCCAAAGTACTTTTTCCCGTATAGACTTTTTTCTCCCCAAGCACCATAAGCATCCGCGACCTTGTGGCCCTCATCGGCCAGCAAGGGAAAGTTCAGTGCAAACTTTTTGATGAATTTCTCATGTGATTTGAGGCTATCGGCGCTGACGCCAAACACGACTGCGTCCAGAGCTTGAATTTGCGCCAAGTTGTCGCGAAACGAGCAAGCCTCTTTAGTGCAGCCGGGAGTATCGTCTTTCGGGTAGAAATACAGGACCACGCGCTGCTTACCGATAAAATCCTTTAAGGAAACAGTCTCGCCGGTGCTGGCCGGCAAAGAAAAATCCGGCGCCGGATCGCCTACTTTCAATTCGAGTGAATCGGCCATGACGATTCCTTTCTTTTGATCATTTGCTTTGCTGTCATTAACAAGGCGGCAAAAAGTGAAATTCCGGCATGGAACCAAACGCACCTTCGAACGCTCGGAATGCTTCATAGCACGGCCATAGCAGCAACCAAAGTTAAACCTGTTAAAGGTCAAAATGTGAGTAAGGCATGTCATTCAGGAGGAATCTTTTCATGACAACAAACAATCTGTAAATTGCAGACTTGTGCGTGGCCTTGAAAAGATTCTTCCAGAATGACATCCTCTTTTTGTATTGCATACTGACCTATGCAAATAGACTAACCGCGAATCGAAGCTCATAAACGCGAATGTAAAATCAGCGAATATTCGCGCGAATTAGCGGTCGAAGAAAATCTTCGCGGTCATGATAGTCTTTCCGGAGTAATACTATACGAGCTTTGCAAGAAGTTGGCCCTCTGAAACTAAACCTGTCATTGGGCTAAGGCGCATCCGCCGATGGCGCGATCCGACCGCAGGGAGGAATCTGGCACTTCCGAACCTGCGAATTTGTTTGAGTTCACGGCTGACAGATTTTTCGTTCGCCAAGGTGAGCCCGAAATGACTCGAACGGTGGTTTCTTCCAACAACTAAAACAGTCCAATCACCCGCTCGCCACGCGGATAGCTGACGACAAACTGCATGGTGATCTCAGTTTTCTTCTTCGGCTCCAAATTCATTTCCCATTTGAGCTCGCCGCTGTCCTTGTTCCATTCCTTTGGCTCTGGGAGGATCTGGACATCCTCGACGGCGATGGCTTCATTTAAAGAGCGCGGTACCTGATCTTTTATTTGCATGCCAATCGGTTTGGACTTGTAGCTCTCTAAAGTGATCTTGAACTGATATTCGATTTCTTCTCTCTTGCTCAGCAATCCTTTGGTGCGCTCGAACTTTTTCACCAGCTCCTGTTTGACCTTGATTCCCTCGTCTATGCCCAAAGACAAATCGACTTCTTCACCCGGGGCGATACTCTTCAGGTTGACCTTGCCCACGTAATCGCCGTCCACAAAAACTTCGGATTCACCAAAGAGCAAGGGATAATCGGTGCTATTGACAAAAATTCCTCTGAGATAGGCAAACAGACTGAGCTTGGGAATGCTCATGTACGACAACTTGACCGGCAGGGTTCGGTTCATAATGTCCACTTGCACCGGGTCCTGTCCGCTAGGGATGTTCCATTTGCCCGCTATGTTAAAGGCAACGGAAACTCCTTTGACTTCGGCTTGAGAAGGCGCCGGCGCCGCCGCGGCAAACGCCACCTGATCTAAGGATTCTTCTGCTGCGACTTTGGCAGCAGTAGGAGCTTCCATTTCTCTTTTATGCAACACGATTTTAAGTAACGACAAATCCCAAGGGTGAAGCTCGGGAGCCTGTGCTCCTCGCGCCGGCGACGCCGTCGAGAGAATGAGGTTGACATCGTCCCAGTCTTCGCCGGTCAACTGCGTTACTCTTGCGCGGTAATGCAGCTCCACTTTTTCCGCCATCGGCAATGCGCGTATTTCATAGTTAGGCTTCCACGAAACCTGGTCGAGGAGATACTCGACAGTCAGATGCTCAGCCTGGGATTTATTCGCCTGTAGGACGAACGATACCGATTTCGCTTGCTTGGGCGTGGAATGCTGAGCTTGCTCAAGCTGTTTTTGCAGTGCTTCCTTTTTGTTTTTCAGCTCCTGAGTTCTAACCTCCAATTCCGCGATGCCGGCATAAACGCCGGTGAGGTTCTTGCCGAGAAACTCCAAGGTCGCTGCCCAACTTGCAGCGTCCATCTTGCCGGCGGCAAGTGCTTGGGAGGATTGCTGACCACTGGCGACTTGAATGGAAGCGAGAAACTTTTCTTTGGTGCGCAGGACTTGAATTTCGTTTTGGCTTTGGACAATTTGCTGGCTGACTTCTTCGATCTGTTGCTGTAGTTGTTTGATCTTTTGCTCTTCCGGCTTTTCCAAGAACCACTTGTCCGTCCGCACATTTTGGATTTGGACGTCCGCGTCATCGCTGAGACTCAATCGAACAGACTCATCGACCAGAATTGCCGGCAGGTTGGGGATGGTGATTTCGTTTTCGCCCGCACTGAGTTGGACAGTGCCCTCTCTCGTAACCATTGCCATAGAAGGGTACAAAGTCACCGCGGTAATCTTAGTTTCCACTTCGGCTGCCGAGGCAAGCCCGGTAATCAGCAGCAGGACGCAAAGACTTGTCGAGATGTTAGGTCGACCTTTTGCCATCGCATACCTCGATTTCTAAAAGGATGAGTTCCGTTATTTTGACAGCAAGTTGACAAAGATTGCTTTTGCATTGAGGAGCTGCAAACCCGTTATCAGAACCAGAATTTGGATGATTCTGGTAAAGACTTTCTGTGAAATGCGCTTATTGAGCCAAAGCCCCAGAAATATGCCAAGAGGAACGAGTGGGACAAAAATCAAATCCCACTTGAGCGATTCCATATTGATCAGGTGAAGCGAAAAATAGGGTACGAGTTTTATCAAGTTGACTCCGGCCATAAATAAGGCCATGGTGGCTACGAACGTGAGCTTGCTCAGATTCTGCGGAATCAGGTAGAGCGAAATGACCGCGCCAGCCGAATGGGAGATGGTGGAGACAAAACCGGCGGCTGTTCCGACCAAGCTGCCGTGCCACCATCGCGGGGCAAAGTGGGCATCCTCGTCCGTCAGCTTGCTGCGCACAAATTGAAATAGCGAAAAGGCGATGACGACGCTGCCGATCGTTCTCTTAAGCTGCACGTCGGATACAACGTCAATGAACAAAGAGCCCAAAATAATACCGGCGATTCCGCCCGGCAACAACACTCGCAGGTTTCGCCAATCCCAGTGGCCACGGTAGAGAAAGATAGTAATCCAATCGGCTATAATCATGAGCGGCAGAGCAAAGCCAATCGCCATTTTCGCCGGCAAAATTAGGCTCAGCAGCGGCGTGGTTAGCAATCCTACGCCTCCGCCGAATCCCGCCTTGGAAAAGCCGATGAAGACGACCGCCGCGACTACGACACTCAAACAAACGATTAGCGAATGCTCACAGGGAAACACAATCCCTCATCGAATTCCATACCCTTCTACCAAGCCAAAAACCGCATGACGAGCCTGATCAGCGGCCAAGCAAAAATGATGAGCAAGACCAGGGCTACATATTTGATGTACGACTTTTGTCGCGGAAATTCGTAGCCGCAAATCGGGCAGCGCGTGGCTACCCGGTCGATGCTCATGGCGCAGGATGGACATTCTTTCTTAGCCATTTCTTGACTACGAACCTATCGACACGAAAACCTTGAAGTGTGGAGAATACCTGCTGCGCACAGCCGCCTTGCCGATTTGTTGCCTGAGATCCTTCAACACCGTGCAGCCCTTATATTAAGCCGCGCTGAATATTAGCTAAAATGGCGTAAAATAGCAAGGCAAATGTGGGCACGGTTGGCTCTCTGCCCCGTTGCATGTCCGAACAAATGTTGACAAAGCGGAAACAATTTTTTATATTGTGCCCGGTCAATAACAAAGCAACGGATAGGGAAAATGAAGGATCCTCGATTCGAGAAACTGGCCCAAGTGATTCTTGGGCATTCTACCAAGCTGCAAAAGGGCGAGAAGATACTCATCGAAGCCATCGACGTGCCGGCGGAAATGGTGATCGCACTTTTACGTGGCGCGGACAAGATTGGCGCCACGCCGTTTGCGACCATCAAGCAAAACCTCATTTTGCGCGAGCTGTATTCTCTGGCCAGCGACGAGTCCATGCAATCCATTGGCCGCTGGGAGGCAAGCCGCATGAGTGAGATGAATGCTTATGTGGGATTGCGCGGCAATTTCAACGCGACCGAGCTTTCGGACGTTCCCGATGAGCGGATGAAGCTCTACCAAAAGCATTGGTGGAAACCGGTACACATTGACATCCGCGTGGCGAAAACCAAATGGGTGGTTTTGCGTTGGCCGCATCCTTCCATGGCGCAGCAAGCTTCTATGAGCACCGAAGGTTTCGAGAATTTTTACTTTGATGTCTGCGGCATGGACTACGGCAAGATGTCCCGCGCCATGGATGCTTTGAAACAGAGGATGGAGAGCGCCGATGCCGTGCATATCACCGGTCCGGGAACGGATTTGCATTTTTCTATCAAAGGTATCCCAGTTCTCAAAGGCGATGGTGGCCATAACCTTCCTGATGGCGAGATATTCACCGCGCCGGTCAGAACCTCGGTTAACGGCGAGATTACTTTCACTGCCAAAACGATCTACCGCGGCATTATCCACGAGGGAATTCATCTGGTCTTCAAGGACGGCAAAATTGTGCAAGCCACCTCGGACAAGACAACGGAATTGAACAAGGTTTTGGACACGGACGAGGGCGCTCGCTACGTTGGTGAGTTCGCCATCGGGTTGAATCCCTATATCACCAAACCGATGCTGGACATTCTTTTTGACGAGAAAATCGGCGGCTCATTCCATTTTACTCCCGGTGGCAGTTATGAAGACGCAGATAACGGCAATCGTTCCGAGATACATTGGGACATGGTTTGCATCCAGACTGCCGAGTTTGGCGGCGGCGAGATGTATTTCGACGGCCAATTGATCCGCAAGGACGGCTTGTTTGTTGTAAGTGATTTAAAGGCTTTGAATCCGGAAAACTTGAAGTAGTGTTAATATCTAAGCGGAAGCCGCGACATGAAGACGATCTTAACTTTAAACCTGCCACTTGAAGTTGAATCAGCCCTTCGGGTCTCGGGCTATACTCCCGAACGACTTGAGGCTGAATCTCGACACTCGTTAGCAGCCACCTTGTTTGCTGGCAAAGTTCTAAGCCTGGGACAAGCAGCATTACTGGACTGGCGGAAATGAGCTTATGGGAGTTTATCCCATTTCTTGGAGAGCACGGCATAGTTGTCGCCGAATATGATGAAGAAGATGCAGAAAAAGAAGTAGAGGCTGCAAAATGGCTCTCGACGAATCTTATAGGAGGTGATGTATGAAAATTTCCATCGAATACTGCGCAGTCTGAAACTATGGTCCGACTGCGGCTAGGTTAGCTGAGGCAATAAAAAAGAAATATGGAGTAGAAGTGGAGATGATTTCCTCCAGTGGCGGTGTGTTTGAAGTGGTCATAGATGGCAAATTGATTTTTTCCAAGAAAGCGACCGGACGATTCCCTCAGCCGGAAGAGATTTTCGCCAAAATTGGGTGAGATGGATTCGTTGTAATTCAAGCGTGCCATCAATAACTCCGAGCCCTGTTCTAAGGCTTCGAGTTTAGTAGTTTGTTTCGCATGAAAGGTCAGTCTTAATCGGCAGTCATTAAAATAGCTTTGGGACGTGATGGAAAGAGAGAAATTTTCGATACGGATTGCTTCTGCAGTTTGTAAGGCACTTATTGTTGCATGTTTCTTGGATACTGCGCAATCTTTTGCTGTCAGCCCTTATTTGGCAGCGACAAATTTAGAATCCCTGCAAGAACAAATTGATAAAAAGCTCGCCTGTGAGCGCGGGACCTATGCGGTTGCCTTCAAGGACCTGCAAACCGGCGATACGCTGTTTATTAACGAGCGCAAGCTCATTCCCGCCGCCAGCACTATCAAAATTCCGGTGATGATCGAGGCTTTTAGACAGGTACAGGAAGGTTCGCTGAGTTTTGAGGATTCCATGACGGTGACGAACCAGTTTACCAGTTTGGTGGACGGCTCGAATTACACCCTCTATTTCCGCAGGCGCCCGTATCTTTATGCGGAGCGACGCTTCAAGAAGAAGGTCAGCGTTCATGACCTCGTTTACTACATGATCACGGTGAGCAGCAACATCGCCACCAATCTATTGATCGACAAAGTGGGGCCGGAAAGAATTAACGAGACCATACGGGAGATGGGCGCAATGGACACGCAGGTGGTCAATGGCGTACTGGACTCGGTTGCGCGCGCCCGCGGCCAAGATAATATGACCAGCGCCCACGACCTCATGATCATTCTCGATGCGATTGTCGATAAGAAAGTAGTCTCCACCGAAGCCTGTGATCAGATGATCGATATCCTATTGCAGCAAAGACACCGCGACCGAATTCCGGCCAAGCTTCCGGCTGAAGCCAAAGTCGCGCACAAGACGGGCACGATGAACCGTTTGTACCATGATGCTGGAGTTATTTTTCTTCCCGACGGCCGGGCTTACATTTTAGCCATTCTTTCTCAAGGGGTGTCGAGTCACCACCGCTGCCTGGCGGTGATGTCCGACATCTCGCGCATGATTTATGATTGGATGACGACCTCCGACAGTCAAGGCATCGGCTTACAAGCTCAATAGTTATGCATCACTTGTGGATGAGCACGCGTCTTATGCGGGTAATATTCATTTTCGTCACTTGCTTTTGTTTGCTTGTGCAATCCATTGCTAAAATCCAGCCTCGAACTTCCCCTACGATGCAGCCGCTGAAAGAGAAAGTCCTGCAAAGATTGGCCAAAGAAGAAGGCCATTATGCGGTGGCTTTTAAAGATCTGCAAACCAGTGCGACTCTTTTCCTGAATGAACAACAAATGATGCACGCCGCCAGCACCATGAAAGTCCCCGTGATGATCGAGGTGTTCAAGCAGGCGAATGCAGGGCGCTTTTCACTGCTGGATTCCGTTGTTGTAACCAACGAATTTAAAAGCATCGTTGACGGCAGTCACTATTCACTGGACTTGAGCAAAAAGTCCAGTGAGTTCATTGATGAAAAAAACCTGGGCGCCAAGGTGACCATTCGAGATCTGGTTCACCACATGATCACCATTAGCAGTAATTTGGCAGCGAATCTTCTGATTCAAAAAGTGGGTGCCGATCGGATTACCGCCAGCATGCGCGCTCTGGGCGCCGAACATATTCAGGTCCTACGCGGCGTTGAGGACCAGAAAGCCTACGACCGCGGCTTGCATAACAAAACCGACGCTTTGGATTTGTTGATTATTCTTGAGGCCATTGCGGAGAATAAGGTTGTTTCCCCAGAGGCTTGCGAGCAAATGATCGGCATCATGCTGGAGCAAAAGTATCGCGATAGGATTCCGGCCAAGCTGCCTGCTGATGTCAAGGTGGCGCACAAGACCGGCTCTATCACCAAGATCAATCACGACGCGGGAATCATTTTTTTGCCGGACGGGCGAAGGTACATCCTCGTCCTCATGTCCGAGGGCGTGGCGGAACAAGCAAAAAGCTCTGCTGTCATGGCCGAGCTTTCCCGGATGTTTTATGATTGGATGCTGGTAAGCAAATAGCGTTGTGGTTGAGCCTGCACGTCGACTGGGTAAAGAGACTAAGATCAATGGTAGCCCAGAATGTCATTTTGGAGCGTCATTCTTCGCGCCGGGCCAGACGGGCCTATAGGCTTAATTTGAAGGAACCATCGTGATTGTAGAGATTTTATGTCAAAATGATTACGGACAAAATCATTCTGACTCAAATCATTCTGACTTTTGCTTGCGGCACAGCCGCGCCTTTGATAAAAGGAAGAGATTTCTTGGCCGGTGATAAGAAACAAGCTGCAAGCCCCAATCTGTTGCTTGTCGAAGCCAGAGCGCTCTTGCAGCAGCAAAAGTTCGTCGAAGCGGTTGCGGTGCTCAAGAACGCCATCAAACGTGAGCCGAATCATTCCGAGCCATTGATCTTGCTGGCGCGTTGCTATCTCGGACTCGGCCGGCGCGAGGAGGCAATGGCCATCTATCGCTCGCTTCTTGCTCCTTCTTTTAAAGCGACTCTGTCGGCACGCGGGGAAGCTGAATTGCTACTGGGGAATTTCTACCAAGCCCTTCAGCACTTTGACTCTGCACAAAAACACAATTCCATAGACGAGGAAACTTACTTTTTAGCGGCCGTTGCCGCCTATCTGGCAGGCCACATGGGGCGCGCCTTTGGTTATTTGCGGCAAGTAGCGAGGCGCGGCTTTGAGTGGGAGGACGATAATCCTCTGGACCTCGTCATTCAACACCTGCTACGGACGTTTGACTATCAGGATTTCGAGCAGATTTATTTGGATGCCATGGAAGCGGTGGAGCAGAATCGGGCCAATCCACAGAATCGTTGGTTTTCCCTTAGCATGCCCGTATATGAGACACTTATTGCATCTTCCAACGAAAAGCAAAAGGAGAGTGCGCTCTTTCTGGCGGAACGATTAGATAGCGAAGGGCATGAAGGCGCGTTGGAGCAGGGTGATAGGGAATTGCAAAACATCCTAAAGGATTTTGCTCGCAACGAAAGCGATGCACGTTTTGGCTTGGAAGCGCTAAAACTGGCAGAAGAAAAAAAGTACGGTCAAGTAGCCGGACTCATATTGGGCTTGCAGTTGGAACATCTCAAGCAGTTCGCTCCTTATTTTGATCTCGGCGCTGAAACCATCGTCGGCTCAAGCTTGCAGAATCTGGTTCCGCTGCTGCCGCAACGAATGGCCTTGGCCTTGATGCTGCTTTATTCAGCCAGTGAGCCGCAGGATAAAATTGCGCAGATCGTCAGTCAGAAAATGGATCCGAATCTAATGGCCGGTTTAATAGCGTTGAGCTTCAAAGCCTTTTATCTGGAAGTGAAGCGGTATAGTGCTGGCCACAGCCTGAGATCAATAGAATCCAAGGCTAATAGTGGAATCAGCTAATGGCGTCTTCCAAGCGTGGTCCAGTCCAGAACCGAATAGTAAGAAATATTGAGTTGCACTTTTAGAGGAGGCTTTTTATGCTGCCAGACTTTCGTAACGAACCTTATACGGATTTCAGCAAAACGGAGAATCGCAAGGCACAGCAAGAGGCATTAGAGGTAGTCGAAAAGCAATTTGACCGAGTGTACGATTTGTTCATAGACGGAAAAGATGTCAAGAGTGATCGCTTTTTGAAGAGCTATAATCCATCCTCCGAAGGTCAGGTAGTGGGTGTATTTCACAAAGCCGGTAAGCACGAAGTGAATCTGGCCATGGACGCAGCGTTGCGCGCTTTTGAAAAATGGCGCTGGGTCGAGCCTAAGGAAAGAGCAATTGTCCTTTTGAAAGCCGCGCAGATCATGCGGCGGCGCAAGCTCGAAATCAATGCTTGGATGATTTATGAAGTGGGAAAAAGCTGGGCGGAGGCCGAAGCGGACACGTCCGAAGCTATCGACTTTTTGGAATTCTATGCCCGGGAAGCCATTCGCTGGAGCGAGATCAAGGGCGCCACGGCTTTCCCGAATGAGTTCACAGAACAGCAGTATATCCCCCTTGGCGTGGGAGCGGTCATTCCCCCTTGGAATTTTCCTATGGCAATACTCACCGGAATGACCAGCGCGGCCATTGTTACGGGAAACACGGTTTTGCTCAAGCCGGCCAGTGACTCACCGGCCATCGGCTACCGGCTGGTGGAAATCACGCGCGAAGCCGGCTTGCCGGACGGCGTGCTCAATTATATCCCCGGAAGCGGCAGCGAGATCGGCGATTACTTGGTACAGCATCCGAAAACCCGATTCCTATCCTTCACCGGCTCCAAGGAAGTGGGCTTGCGGATTCTTGATCTGGCGTCCAAGCTGACTCCGGGGCAAATTTGGGTGAAGCGGGTCGTTGCCGAGATGGGCGGCAAAGACACCATTATCGTGGACAGCGAAGCGGATTTGAATGATGCAGCCGCCAATGTCATCGCCTCGGCTTATGGCTTTCAAGGACAAAAATGCTCGGCCTGTTCCCGCGTCATCATTTTAGCAGATGTTTATGATAAGATGATAGAGATGTTGGTGGAAAGAGCCGAAAAGCTGACGGTCGGTCCTACGGTCGATCCCGGCAACTACATGGGGCCTGTGGTCAACCAGGCCTCGGAAGAGAAAATTCTTTCTTATATCGAAATCGGCAAGAAGGAGGGCAGATTGGTTGTCGGCGGGCAGAAAGCTTCGGGCAAAGGCTATTTCATCCGCCCGACC
>Ga0172369_10006741_pt1 | contig 13580 bp, 17 predicted proteins | sample LakKiv25m_FD_114539 | JGI IMG/M metagenome (GOLD analysis project Ga0172369, IMG submission 114539) | Freshwater microbial communities from Kabuno Bay, South-Kivu, Congo - kab_022012_11.25m | ecosystem: Environmental > Aquatic > Freshwater > Lake | place: Democratic Republic of the Congo... | reverse complement strand
CGAGATTGCCTCCTATTCGAATATAGTGTTTTAAAACTTCGACGTGTTTTTTTCGGTAAACGTAAAAAGGAACAGCCGCAAAGGTCGACGGGGGCAGAACAGGTTTTTCAATAAAATTCACAATTTGATTATTACTGTTTAAAACGGCGCAACCAAAACGTTCTTTGATAATTTGCGCCTCCTTTACATCCCGAACAATCGTAACAAAATCGTTTTGATGGGCGTCAACAAAATTAATAAAGTCCGTCAAGGAAAATGATTGCCAATAAGTCGTGTCGCTCGGCAAAACCAAATATGATTCCGCAGAAGATTCATCATGATCAAGCGCGAAACTAAGATCGCCTAAAGCACCAAGTTTTTCTTCAATCTTGCTCTTTCCGTTATTCAATATGGATATTTTTGCATCGGGATAATGCCGGTTTACATGATCTTTAATCAACTGCCAATAGCAATCGTTGGTGATAATAATTGTTTCTGTCTGATGATTATTAATCAGGTCAATTAACAGATGATCCAGAATTGTTTTTCCGTCGCGGGTAACGATCAGTGTTTTTGGCAGGTGATTTAAAACTCCCTGGGTTCTTTTTCCAAAACCGGCGGCGAGAATGATTGCTTTTGTTTTCATTATTTAATTAGCATTTTGCAGACTAACAACCATTTCATCTAAGATTTTTAGCGCTTCTGCTGACGTGGTTTCCGGATTTTCCGAATATGGAACTTCATAGGTAATGAACCCGTATGCAGTCGGCTGAAACCATTCATTATTATTTTTCTGACAGAGCGCAAAAAAACTTTTTCCGGCAGAAGGATTGGCGGTAATATTTACCCGGCGGAAAAGCTTATTTTCTACGCCCAAAAATTCTGTGTAGGAATCGTAAGTATATCCGGAAACATCGGGAAACATCTCTGATGGAGTCAACGGTGCGTCCTTAAAACCGCAAGGAACTCCTTCGGTTGCCGTATTAGTGTGGATTATCAATGACGACTTTCCATCGGAAACCGTGCTGACATTATCAATGTTATCGCCTTCCGTACTCAATTTCCAATCGGATAATGCTTCCAACGTATAATTTTGTCCTTCTGATTTGATAATAATCGTTTCTTTTTTGAGGCTCGCGCTTTCGGTTGATTTATTGACTTTTTCTGTTGGAATAATTACGGTTGGACTGGGGATGTCTTTTCCGGTCAACTTCATAAATAAAGGAGGGTTGTTTAATATTTCCGAATACCGGCCCAAGTAAAAACCCGCTCCTACCAAAATAAAAATTATTATAATTGTGAAAAATATCTTTCCTAAAATGCTGAAAAAACTGTTGCTGTAAATGATCTTGCTTTCCCCAATTTGATTTTTTTCCATATTATTATAATAATAAACTATTTACTCCCTGCAACAGTTGAGAACTTTCCCGATCACCTGACTTAATTTCCCGAATAGATTATTTGTTGCAATCGGTTTTTCTTTTTCATCCATGTCAATCGACCTTAAGTCTTCTTTTTTGAAAACACCGAAGTTGAGTGCCCAAAAAAGATTGTAAAGATCATAGGCTTTTTTGAAAAAATCATAAGCTTCTTTTTTTTCTCCTTTCGTCTGGGCTTTTGTTCCCACTTCCATCAAACGCATCGAAGCGGCCAAAAGATGTTTACTAATACACCAATTCTCCCCTTCATAATCCTTGATTAGTTTTTTTAATAATTGTTTACGTACTTCCCGGACATTATTTAACAGGTCATAGTATTTTGTCTTACCGGTCTTTCCTGCGGAAAAAAATAAATGCTCTTCGATCGAGATCAGATTCATGACCGCGATCGATAAATCCTCATCTGAGGACAGATCCAGCTTTTCACCTTTCTCCATTTTTTTAATTTTTTCGAATAATTGTTTGGCTTTAACATCAACATCCATATAATTTATATAAATTTATAATAACAGTTTAAAAATTACTGTCACAACCGATAATAATAATAAAGGAATAATCACTTTTTGGTAATAAAACAGTACTTTCCCTTTGTTTTTCTTTCTGATTAATTTATCGATCAATAACGCAGCAATTGAAGTCAATAAACCGATTGTTGTTCCCAATAGGACTTTGTCAAAACCAAAGAAAGTGTTACGGGGATGAAATAACTGCTTTGTCTGCCAAAAATAAACAACGGCGGTGATATAAAATAAGAAGCTCCAAAGATAAGGATTGTTAATAATTTTCTTTTTAATCATCGAGGCAAACCAAAAAGCAATTGCCGTATTTAGACCGGAGATCCAGATTGAAACAAGCAGATCATCGATGCCGAGTTTTTTGGCGATGATTAATCCACCACCGATCGTCACGATACACACTGGGCATTGAGCATAGGCAGTTTTTACAAAAAACATTATTTTATTTTTTTAAAATAATCAATAATTGGTTTGTCGCCGACGAGACACTCCCCCTTGTTGTAAAAAAACGGCACCGGAATTCCAGCCGGATTATAATATTGACATATCTCTGCCTTTATCCCCATATCGTTAGCATTATCGCGGTTTTTATATACTTCTTTTTTGACTAAACTCAGTTTTTTTTCTACTGAGTGGTTCTTGGATAGATAATCTTCAACGTTTTTGCAGTGCGGACAGGTGTCTCCGTAATACAAAATTACTTCGTTGGTTTTTTCCGGTGGCCTACTAACCAGATTATAGACAAAACCCATTGAGGCAACGAAGATAACAATCCCGCCAACGACTAAAAAAATCTTTTTGAATGACATATTGGTTCTTAATTATATAATTTTATAGTAATAATATAACTATTACAAGTTTTATATAAGAAATCACTTTTGAACTCTTTTGTGATAAATTACTTTTCCAAAACCCATCTTCAGATTTTTTCCTTTTAATGATTTATGAATAATTTTTTCCAGTTTTTCGCGGTAGTTTTCCGTATCGGCATTATCAAACTCTTGAACCAATTTGGGCGATTCTTTTTTCAAATAATCATAGAGCCTTGCTTTTATTTTGGGACTTAAATTAATGTGTTCAAACCAAACCTCTTTTATTCCGACGGCCTGCAGTTCATCCAATAACCGGTTAATCTTTTCTTCGTTATTAATAAAATGTGGGAGTATCGGACCAATAAAAGCATAAGTTTTTATATCGGCGTCATGCAGCTCTTTAAGAGCTTTTAATCTCGCGCTGGCAGGCGGTGCCACGACTTCCAAAAACCGTGAGACTTTATCGTCAAGCGTGGTTACGGTAAAACCCACCTGGACGTTCTTTAACTTTTTTAAAATATCAATGTCTTTTGTGACTAATGGAGATTTCGTCTGAATAGAAATATTTCCCGCATAACCAAAATCCGCCAAAACCTCCAGACATTTTCTGGTGAGCTGATATTTTGCTTCCATACCGACATAGGGATCAGTCACCGAACTGAAAAAGATAGAGCCAAAATCTTTTGTTTTTAATCTTTTTTCCAAATTTGTCAGTTCTTTTTTTAATAATCCCGCTGCGTTGGTTTTTACATCAAGATATGTTCCCCAAACTTCATTTGGATGTTTCCATCTGGCAATTTGAGAAGCGTAACAGTACATACAACCGAAAAGGCAGCCGTTATACGGATTGATCACCCAATCGGATGCCGGCAACCCCGATTTAATAAAAATCGATTTCGCCTCGATAAGATTTATTTTAGGTGTCATATATGTATTATACTTTGTACTATATTCTATATTGGTTTATCTTGCTATTTACGACCGAATTACACCCCCGGGGTGTATTATGGCAGGTCAAACCGCAACGGATGGATTTATTTTCCGATTCGTTCACTGATAACTTTGACTAAATGGGCGTTTTTCCATTGGCTGAAGTTGTAAATAATCCCGGGTTTGTCGTTAAGAATGTGGTCAAAATAATATTTTGACGGCGGAAATACTTTTTTCATCGCCAGCATTTTTTTAATTTCTATCCACTGGGACCTGCCTTCTTTGGACGACTTAACTTTTTGAGATCTGGGAATTACCGCGCGAAATAAATATTCCATCCAAACTTCTCCTCTGTCTAGATGATGATGAAAAGCCAATACTTTTTGTTTTATATTTTTTTCACTGATACTGACTCCTGTTTCTTCTTTGACTTCTCTTATTGCCGTGGATAAAACGTCTTCTCCCTCATCGACGTGGCCCCCGGGCCCAATCCAAAATCCGGGAAACTTTTCCTTATCTTCCGCCCGTTTATGCATTAAGACTTTTCCCTCGTGAACAATGTAAGTCTCACACGCGACAATCAACTGTCCCAATTCATGCAGTCTTTTAGTTTTCATAAAACTTTGCCTCCGTCAACCTGTCAGGTTGCCGATAGCTTTTTGGTCAATGGTTGAATGTATCTGTTCTTTTGAATAATTTGGTTTTTCGGGGTGATAACCCAAAATATTTCTTGCTTTTGAAACGTCGATATGGGAAATTTCGTCAACAATACTGAAGGGCTCGTACCAGAATTCTCCGGTATAATCGAGAGCTAGTTTAATCGCCTGGGTCGCGTTATTAATACTGACACTCGTTCCCAAAAATACCTTATTGATCGGTCCAAAACGCAGTGCCACGGTCTGAATCTCTTTATTCAAACCATACCAGGCCATTATCTGCTCCGCCATCACCTTACTCATGTGATATGAAAGATCAATATCGCGACAAGATAATTTATTGGCCAGAATATATTGGGAAACAAACAGATTGTCTTCTTTTATCGGAATCTTAAACGGGATTCCTTTTTCAATCCCGTAGATGGTAGTCGAACTAGCATAAACCATTCTTTTTAAACCATTTTCTACCGCCGCTTTTACGACATTTAAGCTGCCAATCACATTATTATTAAAATAATCGTCGAAGGTTTTACCAACCGCCGGTTTGGGAATGGCGGCCAGATGCACAACTTGTTTACAACCCTTCATTTTTCCCTTCAGCTTTTTATAATCAAGTAGTTCCTCTCCGTCTTTATGATCATATCCGACAATCTGATAATTTTTTTCATATCTTTTGACAAACTCGCTGCCTAAAAAACCTTTATGTCCTGTGACAAATATTTTCATAATTCGCTTTTAATTTTATTAATAACGATTTCATCAATATCTATATATCCTTTTTCTAAGTTATCCTGTCTTATTTTTTGTGATTTTTCGCCCGGATAATAAATCTCAACTATTCCTTCTCTTTTTTTGGAATTTTTAAGTTCTAAAATTGCCGTATTTATATCTTTTTTAAATTCTTTAATCGGCCTAAAAATCCTTGGATCAAAAAGAATAAAGAATGTTCCCCACCCACCCGGGACAGAATAACCAACTCTTGAACCCGTCAAAGCTCCCGCTAACATTTCTCCGATAAAAGTGAGCCCGGAGCCTTTGTATCCACCAAAAGGAATCAACGCTCCTTCAACCCAGGCGATTTCCGCATCGGTTGTAAAGTTGCCTTTCGCATCAATCGCTGACTCAGGAGGAAGTGGTTTTTTCTCTCTTTGATAATTCATCAGTTGACCAACTGTAATTTTTGACGTTGCCATATCTAAAATAATTGGAAAATTATTGGTCGGAATACCGATTGTTATAGGATCAGTTCCATATAGTTTTTGAACTGAGCCGTAGGGCGCATCACGACCGTTTGAGTTATTCCAACACAAAAAGATAAGATTTTTTTCGGTTGCTTTTCTTGCCCAAAATCCAACATAGCCAGTGGAAGGAGCAGTATTAAATAATCCAACCAAAACAACTTTAGATTTATTAATTTTTTCAAAAGCAAGCTCTAATGCTTTTCGCATTACCAGATGACCTGTTTTATGTTTACCATCAACATGGAGTGAAATCGGTGTTTCTTTAATTACATTAATTGGTTCTGATTTAATTGCAACTTCATAGCCGCTTGAGCCTTTGACAGTAACCGCTCTTTTAAACCAGAATAAATTTCCTAGGCCGTGAGATTTTTTGCCTGTTATTTCCGCTTCAAAAAAGTTCTCTGCGATTATTTTTGATTCCTCGTCAGAAAAACCGAGTTTATTGATATATTTAAAAATCAGGTTGCGGATTTCTGAAAGTTTGATTTTCATAATCTTATTTTATCCAAATTTCCGTTAAGAATGATCGGTTGTAGAGCAAATATTTCCGAGCTGTAAGATAAATTTGCTGACGGCGGATAAAGACAAAAAAGTTTTTTGTTTAAGACGTGGGCAAAAGCCATTTCTATTAAAGTATTACCTCCAACATATCCCTTTATCCCCTTTTTCTCCGGATTAACAATTAGAACTGCGTCATGATCTTTTATTTTTTTATAATATCCGCGGATTAAATCATATTTAATTTTTGTTTCGGCTTTTTCAGAAACCGGCGTCGCGTCGGTTGACTGCAGCTTCGGTCTTTTCACTCCTTCGGGAATTTCGACCTCATAACCTATTTCCAATAATCTTTCTTTGACGTTTAATATTTCTTTTGCTGCCGATATCGAACCGCAGATAATTATTTTCATAAAAATATTATATCTTAAAGCGGTTGGTTTGTATTGAGATATGGACTTTTTAAGCTGTTGTACAATAGCCCCATGGCAAGACGAAAAGGAATGCACAAACCTAGGCTTTTTTACGCCTTTAATAAAAACCTCATGGAAACACAGAAAGCCCTTCCCTATGAAAATCATAGTCTTACGCCTAGGCAAAGTGTTATTTCCGCTCGCCAAACACTGGATTCAATAAATTCCATCGTGCATTCTTTTCATGGACTGTTTGGTAATGAACCACAGATTGAAAGAATTCCAAGATCCTGGCGAGAAGGAAGATATTAAAAAATAATATTCATTCGCACTGAAAGAATTCTGAGACAAAGTTATCCTGCGTTTGACTATAATCCTGAGTATTGGTCCAGACCACTGTCCCTTTGCCGGTTTTTTTAGAAAGCATAATATACTGATATTCATATCCAAAGAAGTCATCTATTTTGGTTTTTCTTATACCGCTCGCCACCCGCTCGTCATTTTGAATTATCGCGTAAGGATCTTTTGTAGTTTCTCCCGGATCAAAAGAGCTGACAATCTCATTATTTTTAATATTAAATTTCAGCGTAAAGTTTCGGTAATCGGTTTTAATAAAAGTAACTGCGTTGTAAACAGAAGCGGAACGTAACTCAAATTTATCATTGACACTATCCAACTGGTGATTGGTCAACAATGAACAATTTAATGAATCGGAAAATTTAAAGTTTTTCTGTTTGACGTTCATGGGAGAATAACAGTCGGTCTGGAATGTCCCCCAAAACGCGTTATGTTCATAGCAGGTTAGTTTGCTCGGCTTTATTTTTTCGGCAATCATCCCATGCCAATGCAGACCTAAGAAAAAAGAGACTGTAGATAAACAAATAATCCCTATTAATAAAATCGAGGCTTTAATATATTTAAATGACTTTTTATTAATTTTCACTGCGTTTTTATTTAGGAATCGCTAAAATTGAAAACACTGTAATAAAAACTGCAGCAGACAATAATATTGCCATAACCATTGCCAAAACAAGTCCCTTATTACGAATCTTCGTATAATCAAATTCTTTGTCTGAAGCGTAACTAAAAATACGGTTACACTTGGTGCACCTGTATGCGGTTACGTTCCTCATGCTACTTACTTGAGAACCTCTCCCTAAGGGATTCATTGCAGATCCTGGTAAAATATCTCCCGGAGCAAATTTTTGTAATCCTATCTGACCATAGGCAAAATCTGGGAAATAACCTTTTTCCAAAACCCCCTTACAATCGGGACAATTTTTTATATCCATAAATTTATTATACAAGAAAAATTCTTCTAATCCCAAATCTCCGACATAAATCGTAGCCCTGTTTGGCCGGATTTTAGCCAGAATTCATTTTCCGGCAGTTTATTTCCAAGAGCTTTTTCTTTTGTCGCCGGAAGAATGTCGATCTCTTTTTTTTCCACTTGTCTTTCTTTTTCCTAATAACATTGCTCCGATAACAGACCAATTCGCAATACCTATATAAATCGGGTAACTTAGAAGTATCCAATTGAATGAACCAACCGCAAATGCGGCAACAAATCCTGAAAGACCTGATAGAAACCAAGTACTCATTGTTTCACTGCTGGGGTCAGCATAGGCTTTCAAAATTGTAAGAACGGCACCCGCTCCGTCAACTAAGATTACAATTATTAAGGCAAACGCTGGTTCTTTGGTAAAATACCATAGGACAAGCCCAATTAAGGCTACAAGTAACGCTTTAATATCCCTTGAGGTTAAACCACCTATTCCATAACGAAGTGCAAGGATAAAGGTTATCGCTACTCCTAAGGTATCTGCTCCTGTCATCCATAGAGAATTTGAAGCTCCTTTTGCTAATTGAGATAGGAATGATATGCCCCCAAGAACTGTCCAAATGAGCCAAGAGGCACGCTCTGGTTTAGTTTTCTTGAGTAAAATATCTCGAATATAAGGAATACAACAAACGAAGCCAAGTACGCCTGCAATTAAACCTAAAGTTTCTAGCATAAATTTTTATTTATGAAATCCCTCCTCAACTTTGCCTTTTTTAATAACGAAGACCTTACCTGTTAAATCCTTCTGGACCAATTCAACAAATAATTTAGCTACTTCTTCTGGTGTTTGAGCATCTTTAGCGTCATCTGGGAAAAATCTTTTATATTCTTCTGTGGCAGTATCGGATGGAGATACACAATTAACCTTAATGCCTTTACTAACTAACTCCTGTGAAAGACCAATGGTTAAATCCTCAATCGCTCGTTTTGATACATAATAAGGAAGCCAGCCTTTTCCACCATTCTCAAAAGTTCCCGAAAGATTGATTATTGTGCTCCCCTTAGACATTAAGGGAATAAAGGCGTGCGATAAAAGAGTTGGAGCGGTTAATCCAACGGAATATGTGTCTAATATGACGCTTTCGGGAAAACTTTCAAAGTCTTTACCTGCATAAACTTCATCCTTACCATGCCAAATACCGGCCACATTAATTAGAATATCAACTTTATCTGTTCTCTGTTTTATTAGCGTAATGAGAGCTTCTAGCGAATCAGATTTAGTAAAATCTCCCACAAATATATCTGCTTTACCACCGTTCTCGATAATTAAACTTTTTGTTTTTAGTAACTTATCTTGAGTCCGACCAACCAAAGCAATAAAAACACCTTTTTTAGATAATTCGAGAGCAATCGCTCGACCAATACCCGTAGAAGAACCTGTAACAACAGCAAATTTATTTTTCATTTTCATACTAGATTCTTCAATTTTACTATTTTCTTGATCTGATTAGTTTAAATCCCTCAAACCAGATTAAGCTAATGGCAGCGACGGCAAAAGTGGTTAGTAATTGCTTGGCGCTCACGGTTGAGAAATAGAAAATGTTGCGCAAAAAAGGAATATTTAAAATCAGCAATAGAAAACCAAAAGCACCGAATAAAACTAAAAACAACGACCGGTTTTTACTCTTTAAAATATCGATAAAATTATCCGTGTGGGAAAGATTGATCACGATAAGCATGAGATTTCCGAAAACAATAGTCATAAACGCCATTGTCCGTGCCTCTTTTTCACCTAGTCCATAATGCAGACTGATTAAAAAAACAATAAATACCGTTGTCAGAATGCTCAACCCCTGCAATAAACTTAAAGCAAACATTTGCTTGTTAAACATCGGTTGTTTTAAATCCCGCGGCGGCCGGTTCATCACGTTATACTCTTCTTTCTCTGATTCAAACACGACCGAACAGGCCGGATCAATAATCAGTTCCAAAAAGGCAATATGTGCTGGAAACAATATAATCGGAAGATTAAATAATACCGGCAAGAGTGACATACCGGCAATCGGGATGTGCACCGAAAGGATAAACGCAATCGCTTTTCTTAGATTGTCAAAAATCCGCCGGCCCAAACGGATAGCAGAAACAATTGATGAAAAGTCGTCGTTTAACAAAACCAGGTCGGCCGCTTCCCGGGCGACATCAGTTCCCCGTTCACCCATGGCAATCCCGATATGAGCTGATTTTAAGGCCGGTGCATCATTGACTCCGTCACCGGTCATAGCGACGATTTCCCCATTGGCTTTTAGGGCGTTAACTATTGCCAATTTTTGTTCCGGCACAACCCGCGCGAAAATATTAACGTTCTTTATTTTTTCGCGCAGCTGCAGGTGGTCTAACGATAGCAAATCTGCACCGGTAATAAATTTATCGGGATTCTTTAACCCGATCTGTCGGGCGATATATTGAGCGGTTCCCGGATAATCGCCGGTAATCATGATTATCCTGACTCCGGCCGCGTCACATTCTTTTACCGACTGAGCGATCGTTGATCGCACCGGATCGGTAAAACCAATCAATCCGACGAACTCAAAATTATAATCATGTTGAGTTTTAGGCAAATCAGATTGATAAAACAATGCTTTGGCCACTCCCAACACCCGCAGTCCTTTTTCAGACATCAGCTTAATATTGTGAGACAACTCTTGAGTTTGTTTTTGATCGAAGTGGCAAAGGTCGGCAATCGCTTCCGGAGCTCCTTTGGCGGCGATCACATAATCTTGGTAGTCGGGCGAACGCCAAACATGAGATAATGCAAATAATTCTTTGGATAACGGATATTCCTGGACCAAACTCCAGTTGGGATGAATATGTTCAGTTCTCAACAGGTATTTTTCTCCTTTAAGCCTTATCTCTTTTTCAATCGGATCAAAAGGATTTCTTTGGCTGGCGAGCAAAGCATACTCATAAAGCGGATGAAACTGTTCCGGTAATTTTTGATCTCCGTTGTTTTGCGTATCATAATAGTTATTGTCGACTATGATTCCGTCCAACCTCATTTTATTTAAAGTCAAAGTCCCGGTTTTATCGACGCATAAAGCGGTCGTCGCTCCTAAAGTTTCGATGGCAGCGGTTTTTCTTGTCAATACTTTTCTTTTTGAAATCCGCCAGGCCCCGAGTGTCAAAAAAATCAAAAGTACTACGGGAAATTCTTCCGGTAACATCGACATCCCCAGTGTTATTCCAGCTAATAATCCTTTGACCACGTTCCCTTTGGTTAAGATATAAATTACGACCACCAACACACTTAAGCTCATGCCGATGATCGTATAATTTTTGACGATTTTTCCGGTTTCTTTTTTAAGCAGTGTGTCTTCGTCTTTAATCGTCTGCAGTGATTTGCCGATTTTTCCGATTTCGGTGTTAATCCCGATCGCCGTCACTTTGGCAACTGCCCGGCCTTGGGTAACCATTGTTCCCGAATAAATCAGGTCATCTTCTTTGCTTTTTAGAACAGGTAATGATTCTCCTGTCAGCAGCGACTCATCAATAAATAAGTTTGTTGAGGAAATAATTTGAGCATCGGCCGGCACTCGATCGCCCTCATGCAATATAATAATGTCGTCTTTCACTAACTCCCGACCAAAGACGTGTTTCTGTTCTCCATCGCGGATAACCAACGCTCGCGGACTGGAAAGGTTTTTCAAAGCATCGAGCGCCCGCTCGGTTTTACGCTCCTGATAAAATGTAATTCCAACCACGACAAAAACGAACGTCAATAACATCAATGCATCTTTGGGCTCGCCAAGCAGCATGTAAATCGCACCGCTTCCGAGAAGCATTAACAACATCGGCTCGCGGAGAACGTTAAAAAAAGTTACTAAAACGCTCTGTTTTTTTTGCAAGGGAAGTTCGTTAAAACCGTCTTTATGCAAACGAATATCAACTTCTTTTTGGGTTAATCCGGATAATTTTAATTTATTTATTTCTTCCATATATTCATAATAGTACTCCAAACTCATAAGCCAAAGAATATGAAGAAAATCAGGCAGATTATTTTTTTGTCGCGCGCTTAGATTTTCCGTTACGACTCAAGCTCGCCTGTCTTTTTTGCCTGACAAAATTTTGTTTTGCCCTTTGTTTTTCGTTATTTTGATTGACTATTTTTTGACACTTAATATCGGGACAGGTTGTTTCGGTGGTGACGACAACAGAATATCCGACTTTTTCTTTCCATTTTTTTAGAAAAACTCTTTCTTTGCCGCAACGGGGACAGACATTACTGAAGACTTTGTTCATATTTTTTTAGCTATATTATTATACCACTTATATAAGCCAATTACTATTTCCAATGTAGGATAATTTACTATAATATACTCATTAATAGTTAACTGTAAAAATATGAAAAATAATCAGTTAATTATCGGAATCATCCTCGCGGTCGTTTTATTTATTGCCGGATTTTTTTTTGTTAGTAAAAAACCGTCTACCACCGGTAATGAAAGCATAACTAATAATATTTTTTCGTCAGGAAAAACCGCTAAGGCTGCATATCAAACCGCTCTTATTGAAGCAAAAAAAAGAAAAAACGACAGTTACCTGGTCGATATTAATGCCCATGTTGATAGCAAAGGAGAGTCGGAAAATTGGTATGCGGAATTTTATTCACCATCTTCCAAGGAACAATTTAGAATCATTATGAAAAACGGCCGGGTAACACAGGTGCAAACAAAAAAAACTCTAAAAACTAATCCTGTCGGAGATAATTGGATTGACAACGGACAGATAATGGGTGCCGCTTTAAAAGAATGCGGTCAGGTAACCGAAAACAAATATTTTATCAGTCTTAATAAGATTAATAAACTAAGATGGGGCGTTAACTGCAAAGTGGGAGAAAACAAAACGCTTTATGTCGACATTGATGCGACTACTGGTAAGTTCATCAAAACCCGCAAAGCCGGAATTGGTTGGTAATAAATTACAATAATATATTATGATTTCAGATGTTAATAAAATTCTTAAAATTCATCTGCCTCGGTCGAAATATAAAGTAATCAGTGAAATCGCCAAGCGCTGGAGTCCCCGGCATTATTCCGATAAAAAAATTTCAGAAAAACATTTGGATATTATTTTTGAAGCTGCCCGTTGGACACCGTCGGCGCATAACGATCAACCCTGGTATTTTTATTACGCCCATAAAGGAACAACTGCTTACAATAAACTTTTTTCCACTCTTGATGAATACAATCAGGAGTGGGCGAAAACCGTGCCGCTTTTAATTGTTGCATGCGCGATGACGACAAACGCTCGCGGAAAAAATATCTATGCTTTTTATGATCTTGGAGCTTCTGTAATTTCCCTGATTCTCCAAGCCCAGTCATTGGGTTATTATTCAAGACAGATGGCACTTTTTGACAAAGAAAAAGTAAAAGAATTTTTTAAGTTAGGAAAAAGTTACGAACCTTATGTTGTCATTGCCATGGGGCATCTCGGTGATTATGACAAAGCAGATAAAAAAATTATTGATTATGAACTTGATCCGCGTCCCCGTAAATCCAACATCTCCAAACGGTTATAAATGGTGTATAAATAAAGTGTGGGCATTAACTCCAAAATCGCCAAAATTCCTTTTTATGTCCTCTATTTGATACTAGCTGTTTTTACCTCGTTCAATTGGATCAGGGTCATTTTGTTTCAAAGGAATTTTGAGATCTTCCGTACCGAACAACCTTGGGACTATTATTTATCAAGTTTTTTCGCTAATACTTTTGGGATTACCCAACAACAGTATTATATTTTTGCTTTTCCCGTAATGCTCTTG
>Ga0172369_10006740_pt1 | contig 13581 bp, 14 predicted proteins | sample LakKiv25m_FD_114539 | JGI IMG/M metagenome (GOLD analysis project Ga0172369, IMG submission 114539) | Freshwater microbial communities from Kabuno Bay, South-Kivu, Congo - kab_022012_11.25m | ecosystem: Environmental > Aquatic > Freshwater > Lake | place: Democratic Republic of the Congo... | reverse complement strand
CGCGTCAATTCCTTTAATCGTTTTAAATTTTTTTTCGATTTCGAATAAAAACTCTTTGTTTACAAAACTATCTGCATCTAAGAAAACAAAAATATCTCCCTTAGCTATCTTTGCCCCAAGATTTCTAGCAAATGCAGCAGAATGGCCCTTATTTTTATCTAATATTTTTATTCTCTTGTCATTTTTAATCATTCTCTTAACAACCTCATGAGTATTATCCTTAGAACCATCATTAGAGATAATTATTTCAAAATATTGGTAAGTTTGATTTAGGATACTTCGTATTGCCCTTTCTATAACTTTTTCTTCATTATGTGCTGGAATTATTATTGAAAATCTTGGTTTTTTCATATCTTAATTAATTTAATTGCATTTAAAATAATTACCAAAAGCGAAAACTAAAGATTCCTTTTTGAATTAAATAAATTGAGATAATTATTTTTAAAATTTCACCCATTGCAAAAAATACAGATAAAATTATTAATATTCCAGATAGGATATCTAAAATACTTGCAACATCTAAATATTTTATAAATAAAAATCCTTTTATAAAAATAATCGTCCCAAAAATAATTAAAAAGTAATTAGATAAATTAAAGAACAAAGAACCTAGGAGATACCCCCCAGTAATTAAATCTAAAACCCCAAATAAAATTTGAATCATTTTTTAATTAATTTAATAAGATATCTAAATGTTTTTTGAATTCCACCACGAATACCATATATTTTAAAATATTCTATCAATCGATGTTTTTTAACTCTGAAAGATTTGTTAACTTTATTTATTCCATGTTTCCAAATTTTATGAAATTCTTCTTCAGGAATATTTGTTAAATTAATTCTATAATCGTGAACATCATTTAATTTAAGGATATACTCTTCAATGTCCTTTTCAGTATTTTTTATCTTTTTATTTTTTATAGCCCATTCCCACAGAGGAGTTTCAGGATAAGGGGTGGTATACCCCCACCATAAAGGTAAACCATTTTCGTAACAAAAATTAATTGTTTTTAACGCAGATTCTTTAGTTTCTCCAGGATATCCAAACATCCAACTTCCATCACCTCTTATTCCAAATTTTCTAACTAATTTTATTGCATTAATCATTTGTGTTGGGTTAACTCCTTTATTCATATTTTTTAATATTTCTGTAGACGCACTTTCTAATCCAAAACCAATAGATTTACATCCTGATCTTTTCATTAATTTTAATGTCTCTTCATTTAAAATTGGAGAATCAACTCGAGTCATACAACCCCATTCCATTTTATACGATTTTATCTTTTTACAAAATTCATTTAACCAATCTTTTTTTATTCCAAAATTATCATCGCAAAATACAATCGCCCGAACACCATATTTTTTCTTTAATAAACTTATTTCACCTAGAACATTATTAACACTTCTAATTCGATAAACTCTTCCAAAATTTTTATAACAATAATGGCAATTATATGGGCAACCTCGTGAAACAACCATATTCATATCTGGATTTTTTGTAGCATCATCTATCACTGCCTTCAAATAAACTTTCATTGGAAATAAATCATAAGCAGGATAAGGAACATTATCAATATCTTTCATTGGTGGACGATCTTCATGCCTTTTTCCATTATAACTTATCCCTTTTATTTTTGTTAATGATTTTTTATTTACGAAAGCATTTAAAACTTCTGTAATTGTTTCTTCTCCTTCTCCATGAACAACAACATCAACACCTTGTTTCATAAGCAATTTATCTACAACTGCCAGAGAATTTCCAACTATAATTTTAGTTTTTTCAGTTTTTTCTTTAATAATTTTGATTAATTCTTTAACATATTTATATGTACTAACCAAGGAACCAATACAAATAACATCAAATCTTTCAAATTCAAATTCTTTAATCCATTTTTCATCTTTCCTAATTGCATTTAAATCCAATACTTTTACTTCATGTCCAAGGTTTCTTATTACTGCAGCAATTATAGCTAAACCAGTAGGAAAATTATGGGGGACTTCCTCGTCTGTCCTGATTGGCGGATTAATCATTAATATTTTCATTTATTTATGTTAAAAAGATTCTTTATTAAGTTTATTATAATAAGATTTATATAATATTTTTAATTAATTCTTTAATGAACACCCCAACGAAAATAGATTTAGGATGTGGTAAGTTTAAGAAAGAAGGTTTTTATGGAATTGACAAATTTCCAGGGAAAAATGTAGATCGGGTGGTAGATTTAGATAAAAAGTTGCCCTTCAAAAATAATTCTATTGAAGAAATTTATACCTCTCACGTTCTCGAGCATGTAGAAAGTTTAGAATTTGTTATGGAAGAAATACATCGGATATGTAAACCGAATGCAAAAATTGTAATAAAAGTCCCACATTTTTCAGGTAAATCTGGTTTTTTCGAATTTCATAAAAGATTTTTTAGATATGATAGTTTCTCTGAATTTGAGCAAAAAGAAAATGACATGGATATTTCGAACAAACAGATTAAATTTCAAGTTATTAATAGAAAATTGTGTTTTTTGAAAAAATTTTCACATCCATTAGCCAAACCATTGGAATGGTTTTTCAATTTAAGTTCAAGATTATGTAATTATTATGAAGAAACTTTTTTAAGAAATCTTTTTCCAGCACATGAAGTTAGGTTTGAGTTAAAAGTTATAAAATCATTTAAATAAAGTGTCTTTGTCTCTCAACTTTTCTTTTATTTTTATCTCACCTGGACTAATTATTTTTTCTTGCTTTCCAATCCAAATTGGAAGATTTTTCAATCCCCTAGATAAAACCCTAATTCCCTCGTAATCTAAGGAAGCCGCTTGATCTGTCCCCCATAGTGCACGATCTAAAGTAATGTGCCTTTCAATAACTCTTGCTCCCATGGCTCCGGCAATTAAACTTGCACTGATTCCAACCTCATGTCCACTATAACCGATTATATACTCTGGAAACATTTTTTTTAGCCTTAAAATATAATTTAAATTCAAATTTTCATCTTTAGCAGGATATTCCGAATTGCAATGCATAATAACTAACTGAGACCATTTTAAAATCTCAACTGCTTTTACGATTTCACTTTCAGTGCTCATACCCGTAGATAAAAAAATAGGTTTTTTGGTTTTTTTTAATCTTAATAAAAATTCCTTATCTGTTAATTTTGCGGAAGGAACCTTGTGAAACGGAACATTATATTTCTCTAAAAACTCTATACTTGGAATATCCCATGCTGAAGCAGTCCAGATAATTTCCTTATCCTTACAATATTTATCTATTTCGTCATATTCTTTTTTCCAAAATTCCATTCTCTTTTTGTATTCAAAATAAGTCATTTCTCCCCAAGGGGTATCTTTTATTTTATTCCTCTCGCTTTCAGGAACACAAATCTCAGGAGTTCTTTTTTGGAATTTAACACAATCAACCTGATGCATATTTGCAAGATCTATTATTTTCTTTGCTAAATTCAATTCACCATTGTGATTTATTCCAATTTCTCCGATAAAGAAAATTGGATCTTTAGGATCATTTGAAATTATTCTTTTTCCCAATTCTATTTTCATAGATTAATTTAGAATATCCTCTATTTAAATATTTATGTGATATAAAAGATATTTTTCTTAGAGTTATAATTTAGAATTAATAATCAAATCACAAATTTCCCTTACTGCCCCATTTCCACCTTTTTTTGAAGTAATATAATCTGCTATTTTTAATATTTCAAGATAAGAATCTGCAACAGCAACACCTATTCCTGCATTTTGAATACATTCGATATCATTAATATCATTACCTATAAAACAAACCTCCTCATTTTTTAAATTTCTTTTTTGGATCTCTTTATTAAAATCAATAATTTTATCTTCACTTCCTTGTGTTACAGGTATTTGTAATTTTTTTGCCCTAGCATTCACAACTGGATTTTTTTCTTTTGATACAATAACAACTTTAACATCTGTTTTTTTTCTAAGCATTTCTAATCCGAGCCCATCTCCCCTATCACATCTTACCATTTCTTTTCCTTCTTGAGAAGTATAAACTTTATTGTCAGTCAGTGTTCCATCAAAATCTAATAATAATAATTTTATTTTTGAAAACCTCTTCTTTAATTCGTAGTATTTATCTTTCATTTTCTCTCTCTCAGATATTTAAATAGTATTTCTAAGATTTCCCAATCTTCTGGTTCATCAATTTCAAAACTTCTTATTGAGGGCATAATGTAATATCCGATTTTTCCATGTAGTCTATTTTCATATTTCTTTAATCCTTCTCTAGAAAAGATATAAAATGCCCCATTTTCTAAATAAGTTATGGGGAGTTCTTGTCTTCTTTTTCTCTTTTTATAATCATAATTTAAAGAATTTCCTTTATCATCCCATAAAAATCCCCCACATTTAAATCCTCCTGCACTCTTTGTAACACTTAAAAGGGAATCACAGCTCTCCTCTTTATATTTTTCGTAAGATTTATCCAAATCTTTTGAAGTCGTGAATGGAGAGGTGCATTGTATAAATATTATATCTCCAATTTCATATCCTTTTTCTTCAATTTCTTTAACTGCATATTGAATGTATGATTCTTTTGTTAAATCAAATTGGTCTTTATTTTTTTCTTTTTCATAGATTACTTCAACACCATTTTTTATTGCAATTTTCCCAATGTTTAAATCATCTGTTAATACAAATACTTTATTGATAAATTTAGAATTCTTCGCTGATTCAATAACATATTGAATTAAAGGTTTTCCTATTAATTCCCCAATATTTTTATTTGGAATTGCTTTTGAACCCCCTCTTGCAGGAATTATTGCAATATTTATCTCTTGGTTCATTTTAATATCTTATTTATTTCATTTATAATTCTTTCTAGAGCCCTTCCATCTAATTTATAATTATAATCTTTGATGAATTTTTCTCTAGAAATTTTGAATTTTTTCAGAAATTCTTTATTTTCAAGGCAATTGTTTAATGCCCGTAAAAAATCTTCCTCTTTAGTTATCTTAAATCCTACCCCTAATTTTGTGTAATTAATATATTCATTTTCTTTTGAATCAATATTTATAGAAATAACTGGTTTTTCAAGCAAAATAGCTTCTATAGCAACTGTTGAAAATGCTGTTGAAAATACATCAACAGCCCTTAGTAAATTATGAATCTCCCCTCCTCTTATTATTTTAAACTTTAGATTTCCAGTTGATTTTGGTAACATCTTAAGAGGAATATCTTCTCTTGCTGAAATTATAAATTCATAATCCTCTTTATTTTTTATTTTCTTTAATTCACTGATAAAACATTTAATTGCGGATTGAGTAACATTTTCTCCAGCAACTTTTTTTTGAAATGTGAATAAAACAACTTTCTTCTTTGGATTAATTCCCAACTTAATACATGCCTTTTCACGAGTTATTTTCAATTCTTTATGGATATTATCAAACCTAATTTGTCCTGTTACAATAATTTTATTTTTTTTAACCCCTTGAGATATTAAATATCTTTTATCCTGAAATCCATTAACAATTAATTTATCTGCACCATCGCTCACTACAATATTTCCTTGTAATTGTCCATGTTGAATACATAATGTAAATATTTTATTCTTTTTTGCTACTTCAATTGCGGTTCTTCCATAAGCATTTGAATCATCTGAAACAATAATCTCTTTGGGTTTTTCTATTTCATAAGTTCTAGTATATAATTCAATTAATCTTATTATCTCAAGATAAGATTTTCTAGTATAACAAAAGTATTTTAATGCCTTTATAATCAAATCATAATCTTTTCCAAGTTTCTTTTTTATTTCAGTATCCTTTCTAATCCTTTTCCACTCCAAACTTAACCATCTTTCTGCTTCTTTTAATTCTTTCTTAATTGAATCATCAATATAATTATCAATGTTTGAATAATTTATTTTATTTTTTTCTAAAAATATTTTTGTAGTATTTTCAGAGGGGGGATCGTATCTTATTACCTTTATCTTATTACCTAATTTATTAATAATTGGTTTAAAAGTATTTATTGGAGATATGCCGTAAAGGATCATAAGAATATCTTTTTTTAATCCTATCTTTTCAGTATATTCTTTTTCCTTTTTATTATTATTCAATTCGATAAATTTTCTTAATAGTAAATCTTTTTTTTCATCAATAAGTCCCCTTTTTTTTCGAAATTTTATAAAATTTTCATACATTCCAACTTCTGATAATTTCCAAAGATGAATTCCATTATAATTTAAATAATCTTTAAAAATATCTTCTAATTTAATAAATTCTTTAAATTTCATTTTTCCATGCATATAGCATCCCCTCCCCCACATTCGTTATTTCAACTTCAAAACCTTTTTTTTCAAGAAAATTTTTTAATCTCTTAACATCTCCATTTTTATGAAATTCCATAGTAATAGATTTAATTTTATTAAGATATTCATCTGGAGTGTTAAATAGGATTTCATATTCTGCACCCTCGCAATCCATTTTTAAAAAAGAACATTCTTTAATCTTGTTTTTATCAAAAACTTCTTTTAAATTGATTACTTTTATTGAAATTTTTTTTGAACCATCTTTACAAAAAAAACCGTGCCCCCCAGTATTATTATCACAAATAACAAAATTTCTCTCACCCCCTTTTTTAGCCAAACCCAATTGAAACGGAAAAACATTCTTGTTTAATTTGTTTAATTCTATATTCTTTTTTAATAATTCGTAATTTGGTGTGAAGGGTTCATAGCTATAGACCTTAACATTTTGTTTAATCTTTCCAGCAAATATAGAAAATATTCCTATTTGTGCACCAATATCAATTATAATAGAATCTTCTTTAATGAATTTTAGTAGTTTATGATATTCTTTAACAATGTAAACTTCATTAATTATTTCAAAGTCTGTAGTATTTGTTCTAGCACAATATTTTATTCCATTTCTTAATTTGTAAATTATCAGTTCTCTTTTCATTAATTTAAAATAATCTAAAAAAACATTAACCCAGTTTTTGTATGTTTTAATTATTTTAAATGAAAAGATTATTTTTGAAGTCATTTTAATTAGTGTATTCAATTTTTTTTAATAGTTCTTTAAAGTTTAATTTAAAATTATTTAAAATACTTTTCCTATTTAGTTTTTTTGCTTCTTTTTTGTATGTTTTAGACAAGTTTATCTTGTTTTTTTTGGATAATTTTAGAATATCAATAACTCTTTTAGAAATTTTTTTTGCATTTAATTCTAAAACATTTTTTTTATCCACATTATAAACAATTTCTTTTGTTCCAGTTTCATTTGATACTAAAGTTATTACTCCAGCCATCATAGCTTCAATAGTAGTTGTAGGAAAAGTGTCGCCTCTCCCTAAATGGAGCATTAAACAAGAATCTTTTAAATAATCTTCAATATTTTCTCTAATACCTTCAAAAAAAATTCCATCTTCTAGTTTATCATAAGAATCGTCCCATTTTCCAATAATTCTCAACTTACAATCTGGAATATTTTTCTTTATAGTTCTAAATGATTCCAACAAAATATCAAGTCCTTTATAATTAGAGTCTGGTCCACTCCCGATAAAAATTATATTTTTTTTATCTAAAGAAGGATTTACCTTTTTTAAGATTTCTTCTCTCTTTTCGGAAATAACCACAGGAGTAATTAAGAAAGGTTTTCTTTTTAGATATTTTTGAAATAATTCAGAGACCATTTTACCCACACATATTCCTCCATCTATTTCTTTCAAAAGATTAAGATAAATCCTTCTTTTAAATAAAGGATACTTCTTTATTTTTTTAGATTTTTTATCAAAAAAATAGTTTTTATCCAAATAATATAATCTTGGATCCGCGAATAGGTTTATCAATTTAGCATTTTTCTTGAAGAAACCAAACCTTTTTAATATTGCGGGTTGAATATAGCTCGCTTCACTTATATAAACATCGTAATTTTTAGGTATTCTCCAAGACATTTCTTTTATATCTGCATTAATAGCTTTAGCAAAATCTAAATGAACTGGGTGGCCCCCTGTTTTTAAAAAGAGAATTTTTTTATCTTTCATTTTCTTATCTGTTGAATATAAACTTTCTCAATCTTTCTAATTATGCTTTCCCAAGAATAATTTTTAGAAAAATTTATTCCATTTTTTATAAATTTATTTCTCAATTTATTATTACTTAATAATTTTTCAATATCTTCTTTTAATTTTTCAATATCCTTAAATTTAACTATTAATCCATTTACATTATTTTCAATTAGTTGTGGGAGCGCCCCCCTATCACTTACAACAACCGGAATTCCCGCCGCAAGTGCTTCTATAACTACTATTCCAAAACCTTCCCATTCAGAAAATAATGTAAATATTTTTGAAGATTTAAAAGCGGTTACTAATTCTTTCTCGTTTAAGTTTTCTGCAAAAATAACTTTTTCTTCTAATTTTAATTTTTTTATTCTTCTTTTTAAATTCCGTTTATATCCCGCATCTTTTCCAACAATAAGGAATTTAATTTCCAAATTTTTTATAGCTTCAAGAACATATTGTAATCCTTTGCTTTTATGAATCCTTCCAACATATAATAAAACATCTTTATTTAGGTTATATTTTTTCTTAAATTTTTTAATCTCATTAAAATTAATTTTAGAGAATTTGTTTAAATGAACCCCATTAGATAAATCTATTATTTTATTTTTTTCAACCCCCAATTTTTTATATTCATTATAATCTAATTTAGTTAAAGCCGTGCAAATATCTGCTTCTTTAATTATTCTTCCAATAGTCCAATCATGAATTTTTTTAAATAAATAATTTCTTTTAGTATGTATAAATCCATGTGGGCTAAAGATAATTGGTTTTTTGTTTTTAATTATCTTAATTGCAAACTCACTTAAAAATCGATTATAACCGTGACAATGAACAACATTATAATATTCTAAATTTTCTTTTAACCAATTTATTGCACCAGAAGAATATCCATACCCCCCCAAGAAAAGATTGTTTTTATATCGAATTATATTAATCTTATCCAAAATTTCTTTATTTGGAAGAAATTTATTGTCAGCAAATAAATCTGTTGTTAAAATTGTTACTTTATGACCATTATCAATAAGCCCCTTTGATAATTCGTAGACTACTTTTTCTTGGCCCCCCATAACTGGAAAAAAACTACTTGTTATTTGAAGAATATTCATTTGCAATCTCCTTTATTGTTTTCACACTAATATTTTCTTTATTTAAAAATTTAAATAATTCAGTTAAAATATTTATTTTGTATATTGGTTCATACAAATCATGAATGTACAATGAAGCCAATTTTTTCTTTTTAATTTCTTTCTTTAAATAATCCAAAATTTCTTCGTCTGAAAACCCTTTTGTAACCAAATATTCTATTATGGGAGTGTTATATTCTCCCTTGATAGTTATAGGTACATTAATTAAATTATTTTTTTTAGAAGGATATACTCCCTCAAAATCACTTATCACTTTAAACTTATTTCTTTCTAATTCTTCAAGGACTTTTGTATTTGTCTGAAAAGCAGGAGAACAAAAACTATCCGGCCTTTTATTAAAATAATTGAGATATCTTTTTATTGATTTTTTAAGATGTTTTCGAATATTTATCTTATTTAATCCTCTAGACCATGCACGATGTTTCCACCCATGAATCCCTAATTCATGTCCTTCTTCAATTACTTTTTTAAGAAGATTTTTATTTAATTTTACAAAATCGTTTGGAAAGATTGCCATTCTAATCTTTTCCGCTAATGAGAAAATTTTTAATTTTCTTTCACAATTTAATCCTTTTCTATATCTTAACAATTCAAATAAATTTGACTCCCCCCCCATAGTTAAATAAAAACTTGCTTTAAGATTGTGTTTTCTTAATAATTTTAATAATGCAGGAATTCCATTTTTTATCCCATTTTTGGATTCAATATCTATCCTTAAAGAGAATACCATATATAAATTTCATAAATAAAATATTTAAAGTTACCTATATCAAATCCCCAATCTTTTTGTTATATTTGGTCCAATTTTCTTAGATATGCTTAAAGGAAGTCTCTTCCAAACCACTCTAAATAATTTTAATTTTTCTTTTTTATTAATTTCACCATTTGAATACAAATTAAAAATAAATTTATCGTATTTTTTTGGGCCCCATTTTTCTTTAAATTTAGTCAACCCCCCTTCCCTAGAATTGTTTAAATAATCTGAATTAACTTGCCCCATATCAAAGTTTAAAGCCCCTCTTGTTATGGATTCTTTAATTGTTTCCCAGTATAATAAGTCATTTGGTCTAAATTCTCTAAATTTAGGTGTAGAAACATTAAATCCAACATAACAATAACCCTTACCATAAAATGCAATTAATGAAGCAATAACCCTTTTTTGTAAATAACAATTTAAACCAAAAAAATCAGCACCTAAATTTTTAAAAATATTTTTAAAGAATTTAAAAGAGTGTTGAGGAGTTCCAAAATTCCTTATTTGAATAGAATATATCTTGTAAAACTTTTTTAATTCATCTAAATTATTTATTTTTTTTGCAATAATTCCAGATCTTTCAGCTTTCCTTATGTCATTTCTAGTGTGCTTATGAAAATCTTCCCATAATTTTTCTTGGCTATTAGGTAAGATTGAAATTGCTTGTTGTTTGTTTTTTACAAATTTAAACCCTTCATTAAGAAGTAATTCTTTAGTTTTTTCAAAATTCGGGAAAAAATTATTTATTCTGATTTCAATATCTTTTAATTTTTCTTTTTTTGCAAATTCTTTTATTTCCTTTATAGTTTCTTTTGAGGGGTTTCCAAGAAATCCTCCTGAATCCAAAAAAGGAATAGAAATTAATTTTTTACCAAAAAAACCATTCAATATAATAAAAGGATAATTACAAGATTTATCTTTGAACAATTTAACTTTACAATTAGAGTAAGTTTCTTCTATTGATTTTAAAAATTCAATTCTTTGACCAATTGAATAAACTTTTTCTTTAGTCATTTTAATGCTTCTTCATAAATTTTTCTTAATTTTTTATTTCTATTCTTAATTGAGAATTTTCCTTCCTTTATTTCTTTTAATGTGTTTTTAGACATTCTTTCTCTTAAATTATTATTTTTTATTAATAATTCACATTTTTTAATTAATTTATTTATGATTTCTTTTTCAAATTTTCCAATTTCTCTTTGTGAAGGTACCCTATTTAAATTTTCTATTAAACCAGTTTTATTGTGAGTAATAATTTCATCAATAGACGGAGTCCAAATTGTTTTTAAAGTAATTACTGGAATTCCAAAGGACATGGCTTCTAATAATGAGAAACCGAATGTGTCAGATGTGCTTGGATAAAGATAAATTTGTGAATTTTGCATAATTTTGAACAATTCTTTTTGTGGTAAAAGATTATAAAATCTTAAATTAGGATAAACTCTTTTTAATTTTTCTGGAACATTTGATACTACAACACCCTCCCAACCAAATTTATTATTAATTTCATTCATTACTTCTAATGCAATTAAACCCCCCTTAGTATAAAAATATCTTGATGAAAAAAGAATGGAATTTTTATTTAATTCCTTATTTATCTTTTCCTTTTTGAAAGGGATTGCAGGATAAACTACTTCCATTTTATTTTCTATTTCTGGAATGTGGTTTAAAATTAGTCTTTTTATTCCATTACTCCAAGGAAGTATTTTCTTACAATTATTTCTTAAAATAATTTCTTTTATTTTCTTATCTAATTTATCGCTTCTTTTTTTTGCGATAAATAGTGAACCATACATTTCAATATCTGCAACCCAAGGCTTATATTTTTCTTCACTTAAACAATGTGCACAATGAATTAGGTCATATTTTTCTTTTGACTTTGTTTTATGACTATTGGGTTTTTCTGCATTTAGAGAACTTAGTGTAAATTTTATAAGTTTTTTGAGAAAACCCAGGATAAAAAAAATTTTTTGATTTAAGATAACATTTTCTTTATTATCTGTATTTAAATATTTTATATCTTTCGGGGGAGAATTAATTAAATATTTATAATATGGACTATCTGGGAATTTCCAGGGATATTGAAGAAAAACTCTAAGCTCCTTCATTTTAGCAACCAATCAACAATTTTTTTACTTAAACCTTCTTTCCCATAGGGATTTTCAAATTTTTTTACTCTTATTTTATTCTCTTCTAAATCTTTAATTATCTTTTTTGTGAGGTTAACGTTTAATTTTGTTAAAAAATTAATTTTGGTTTTCAATCCCTCTGGTCTTTCTGTTCTTTTTCTTAAAATTATGCAAGGTTTTTTAAATATTAAACTTTCTTCTTGAATGCTTCCTCCGTCGATAACCAAATATTTACATCTTGCCATTAAAGAAATAAACGTTGAATAATTCACTAAAGGAGTAATCTCTAAATTTTTTGTTTTTAATAGTTTTTTCATTAAACCATATTTTTCCAAGTAATATTTGGTATTTTCATGTAGTGGCCAAATAGCTTTAGATTTTATGGAACAAATTATTTCTACAATATTTTCCATTCTTTGTTTATTATTTATATTTTCATGTCTATGAATATTTATTAAAACATAATTCTTTTCTTTTTGGGTTTGCTTAGATTTTTTATAAACTATTAATGCCGAATCAACAATTGTATTTCCCACATTGAAGATTTTCTTTTTTTTGTAAATTCTTTTTAGATTAAACTCACTTTGTTTTGATGGTGCTAATAAGATATCTGAAAATCTGTCACTTATTTTTCTAGAAATTTCTTCTGGAAAAGGTTCCCATAATGAACCACTTCTTAATCCCGCTTCTAAATGGGCATTTTTCCAATTTTTTTTAAAATTTAATATTTTACTAGAACCCATTGCAGCCGCAGCAGTACTCATAGTATCCCCGTGATAAATTACATACCTTGGTTTAATTCTTTGAATCATTACTTTTACCTTAAATATCGTCGAGAAAAACCACAGAAAGGAAGATTTATTTACTTTTGACCAAAATTTAGTTTCCTTAATTGACTCTTTACTTAAAATATAATCTGGTTTTTTTAAGCCGAAATCTTCGCAAATTTTTCCTAACGGGTGTTGACCAGTATGTATAAACCAAAAATCCAACTTTCTATTTTGTAATTCTAACATTAGGGGCATGCATTTTATTAATTCCGCTTTTGTTCCAATCACTATTGCGATTTTTGAATGTTTCATTTAATATAAAATCTTCAATACTTTTTAATAATTTTTATTTAATAAAAGTTAAGTTATCAAACTCAGCGTAACTTCCAGATTTTCTTAAAAATTCTTCATTTGTTAAAATAGAATTATTATTTTCTATTTTCCAAATTTTTATTGGTCCCCTGAATCCATTATAATCTACAAATTCAATATTTAATCCAGTTACTTGTTTTAAGTTTTCTACAACATAATCATCTTGAGAATAAGCCAAATTAATATTTGGATATCTTTTTGAAAAATCATTCATTAAATATAACTGTGCAAATAAACTTTGGGAAACTTTTGGTGAAAGATAAATTCCAGAACCCAAATTATCTATTTGTATTGACCCCTGAGCAGATTGATATAATCTAGGAAAAACATAAAATGTCGCATTGATTCCTTTTTTAAAATCAATTAACTTTCCGT